>Ga0315274_10012746_pt1 | contig 11984 bp, 19 predicted proteins | sample YL17G02_20_MG_FD_203700 | JGI IMG/M metagenome (GOLD analysis project Ga0315274, IMG submission 203700) | Sediment microbial communities from Yellowstone Lake, YNP, Wyoming, USA - YL17G02_20 | ecosystem: Environmental > Aquatic > Freshwater > Lake > Sediment | place: USA: Wyoming | collected... | reverse complement strand
TTAACTCTTTCAATTTATTCAAATAGTCGGGATGTTCATCATGGTTACATCCTTTCTTAACACACCAATCAGTTATTCTATTGCTTAATCTCATAAGTCCACAACGGACACAAACTGCTTTATAATACATATTTTTATGATTCTGGAATTTATGAGCTTCAAACTTCATTCTCAAATTACCTGTTTTCTAATTTATGATATATATTTGTTCGGTTACATGGGTTTATGATACATATTTGTTCGGTTATTACGTTTCTATAATATTCCCATCATTATCTAAGCGTTCAATAGATTCCAAATCCCCGCCACATCTCCAATAATCATTTCCACCATCCACAAATATAGCTCCACATTTACATGATACAAAATCATGTCTATATTTTGACTCAATAATGTCACTACACTTTTTACATCTAGCTCTATTTTTACTTTTCATATTTCCTCTTTTAAATATGAGGTAAAGTATTAATAATAAAATACAATTCTTGTTTGCACGAAGCATGCACCATAAAATCTCCAAAAAGCGAAGATATAAAACATTTATCAATATACCATAGAACTGCAATACCTTCTACGCATCCTCTTTTTACTGCATCATAATGTTCTTTCAATTTATCACTCATATAACCACAGAAATTTCTTCCCCCTTGAATTGTTCCATTTAGAAATCCAAGAGCTTTTGCTTCATCACCAATTGAAAGTACAGTTGCATCTAGATCATTTAAATTAGCATCACATATTAATGAAATAAATAATGGCCATCCTTCATATTGATATTTTCTTACAATCAACGGACTCCAATTTTTATCCAGCAATCTTGTTGATGTTGTACTATCATCTCTTACCAATCCTGCATTTGCATCTTTTCCCATGTCTATCATTTCTCTATTCCTTTCAAATTTACTCCATTTAGGAGGGTATACATCTGGAAAATGAACACATGTACTCACTTTAAATTTCCCTGAATAATTTGACTTCAATTAAAAATTGTTTTACATCTTTTTCCCTATCAATTTGTATATAGAATTTTGTTCTATTTTCATCAAGTTTAATCCATATTGCATCAGGAAATCTTCCCAATACATCTTGTTCCTCAATATAAGATTCTGCTGTTATTTCAATTACTTTTTTAACTTTCATTTTAAACTCCTAAAAAATATTTTGAAATATAAATACCAAGCACACTTCCAAATACACTTCCTACAATATAACTAAAAAATATAAAAAAGTTATTTGTTGCAGTAGCAATTCTTCTAATAACCAGAAAGCTCAATGAGGTTAATAAGACATCAGTTATTATTGTCCAAGGAATATTTGCTTGGGCAACTGCTCTATAATTAAAACACCACCCACAATATAAAAAAAATTGACATATAAATAATTCAAAACATATCTTCGCATTTTTCGATCTACTTAAGCTCATTCACATATTCCTTTTATAAAATTATTTCACTGGCAAATCCCCTTCATTATATAATTTCTTTCTTAATTGTTCAATCTTTTGAAGATCATCTTTACCAACTAAATCCATAGAATGTGGTTGTCTATCGTCTTCTCCTATCTTTTTAGCTTCATAACAAAATAAAGCAATAGCATTCCAAGCTGCATGAGCTAAATGATGAAGTCCACTCTCAGGATCATATTTCTCTCCGCGTAACCATTTGTAAATATGCCTTAACATTGGCCCAATAACTTTTCTCCATTGCATTCCCTTCCACCAATTATCAGGATCATACTTATGACAACCATAAGTATAAACCAAAACAATTTCATGTAAAGCATATGGGGGAATCAAATCATATCTTGGTTTTCCAGAATCAAATCTAGCTGCTGTTTCTTTTCCCAATTGAGATTCCTGAGTTTCATTTCTAGTAAAAATAGTAACTGGCTCAACTGGTTTAACAGTTGCATCATCTTCGTGCCACATTCCGCCTCTTCCAGACATAGTTTACACCTCTAAATTAATTCCACAGTCTCTACAGTGCCCTTTGATAATTCTATGTGCCATTGTATCAGGAGTTAAATCTTTATGTGTACATAAGTGACTATAAATTCTAAATGAAAGATCGCTATTATTTAATAGATATCTAGCTGAAACATCATAGAAACTAAATCCAGAAACTACAATTTCTTCAATTCCTGCATTAATAATTTCAACCAAACATGGGGTACATGGAATTCCACAGTCCATATATAAAGTACACCCTTTAGTTTGAATACCAAGTCTTGCTGCATTAATCAAAGCATTTCTTTCAGCATGACCAGCTACACACCATTGTAATCCTTGCCCAGATTTATACCCCATAACATATCTAGGGCATCTTTTAATGTTATTCGGATCATCAGGATTAGCATGTTTAGATTCTAAATAATTTCTCATTTCTTCATCAATCTGATATCTTTCTCCACAGTGAGGAACTCCTCTAGGAGGCCCATTATAACCTTCACATATAATAGTTTTATCTTTAACTAATAAGCAACCAATTTGTCTTGACATACAGCTACTATTTTTAGAAACTGCTGTAGCAATATCAAAAAAGTATTTATCCCATTTTAGTAGTGATTTATTATCAGACATGATACTTTCCTTTCTTATTAAAGATCCCCATAACCACTGAAAATTTCTTTCAAATCAATATCAGATCCTTTTAACAAAGTAATAATATTTTCTTTTGTAAATCCAAGTAAAGGAGCTTCTAATTTAATAGGTTTTGGCCCATTAACTTCTAACACTTTATTAACTCTACCAAACCATTCTTGTTTACAATCTGGAAATTCATGAAGATAATCACTCCAATCAGCTCCATGCCATACAGTATCAATCTCCATATCTTCGGCAATAGAAGTTGCAATTGAAATAAACATTAGATTTCTTGAAGGAACATGCATTGAATGAACTCCCTCAAATCTCCCTTTTGTTCCATCCCCGGTTAAACCACTAGTAATACCTAAATTATGCAACATTACAATTCGATAAGGCAAACATTCTTTTTTCAAATATCTTTGTGCAATCTCCAATTCTTCTCTATGCAGTTGTTCATAATCAATCAAAACAAATAAAGGAGTTCTACCTAAATCTTTGGCTAATAGAGACATTAACATACTATCAGCTCCACCACTAAATAGAATTACTAAATCTGGTTTTACTTTTACCTCTGCATCACAAGTACATTCAACACCACATTCCCCACAAGGCATTTTCAGAATACTCCTTTCAATTTTAGTATTTTGTTCCAAATTTGAAGGTTATTTTCTCATTTAAAAGTTCTTGTTTCTATATATATTAATATCTAAGATAGATAATTCATACCAACTATTACTTACAGGGAGGGAGATTTGAAACAGAAAAAAATTACCAGAAAAGTCAAGATATCTGCGTCAAAAGCAAATGTAATTCAATTAAAGCCGGAAGTCCAAACTCAACCCGAGGAGGTGGAACAATCCATCCCTCAATTCATCAAACCTCAGGAGGAAGTAAAAATGCCCGAAGAAGCGAAGAAAGAAGAGCCCAAGGTCGAAGAGCCCAAGGTCGAAGCTCCCGGTTGGTTCAGCAGAAACATCAAGACCATCGCCGGAGTAGCAGCAGGGATCGTTATCGGGATAACCGCCGCCGCAATTTATATCACCACCGGCGAAAAGATTTCCGTCCCGAACATCATGCCCGATACTGACCAGGTGTAGAAAATTGAGAGGGTCTCCTTAATTTTGGGGGAACCCTCTCAATTTTTTGAAAGGGAAAAAATGGGAGTTGGAAGAGAATTCTGGAAACAAGGGTATGATCATGGGCCTATCACAAAACAATTAGATTTTATAGCTGCAAATTATAATGAATTTATAAGAACAATTAAAATTATTGAAAAACAAACTAAAGAAACATATGAAAAAAAGCTTAATGCACACAATGAGTTACAACAATTAAGAGATGTTTTAGAATCATCTAAATCTAAAAAATTAAAACTTCCTAAGCAACAATTGATGGATCTTGAAGCTCGCATGGATGAACTTGAAAAAATTCGTGAAGAAAACGATCTTATATATTTAGATGGAAAACCTCTACGATACGATGAAGTTGTAGCATTAATTGAAAAACATAAATTGTTTATAAAACCATTGAATAAACTTGATAATGCAATAAGAGTTCCTATTGCTAATACTGTAAATACTGGGTTAACCATTATATTTAAACCGGTTAATAAAATATGTGATTGGTGTAACTTACCAACAATAAAAGAAATTACAAAGAATATTACCGAATCTATAACTGATTCGATTAAAAATCCGTAGTAGAAAAATAGGCGTTCAGTCTCCCCTCCTAGACTGGGAGCCTATTTTTTGCCCACAACTCTATATTTTTTTTGCAAATATTATCAAATGAAAGTTCATTATTAACAGCATATGAAACTTGTTCTTTTAATATTTCATAATTATTCATTGCAAACTTTATTCTGTTTACTATATTTTTTTGATTAACTTCTATTACCCCTTGTTGTTTATAATACTTTAATAATCTTGTTTCTTCACTTACTATTAGTGGAGTTTCGCTCATTAAAATTTCAGTTGAAACTCTTGGACATCCATCTTGTAAATTACTTAAATTCAATCCAAATTTACTTCTATTCAAAAACATATTCAATTGTGGTCTATCAACTTGACCAGCGAAATGAATATTATTTATATTATGTTCTTGACATATTTTTTTGCCAACTTCATTTTTATTTCCGCAATGAACTATCTTTAATGTTTTTAAATATTCATCATTTGCTATTAAATTTAAAAAATACTCTTGCCCCTTATAACGAATTTGCTCAAAGTTACAAGGCCAACAAATATCCCAATTTATTTTAAAAAGATCAGATTCTAACTTTTGAAAAACAGAAGGAGATGCAGTTTTATAAAATGGTAATATAGTAACATTTTGAACAACATCACGTTCATCCTCAACCAAATATACATCATACTTACCGCCCCATTGACTAAATGTTCTTCTACCAGCTCCAAGGTACAATTTCAATCCAAAATGTTTTGGATTTAACTTAGTAGCTTCATCATATTCTTTAAATCCTCCTCTCCAGAAAGATATATCTGGAGCAGAATAATAAATAGTTTGATTAAAATTTTTTACCCATTTTTGAATATATTTCTTACCATTAATATTAAATACTATATCCTCTACTTGATTACTTGATAATCTCCAAATTATAACCTCATCAAAATAGTTGTTTTCTAATAACCATAAAGGAAATAGCATATAAAAATCATGACATGCTTCTTTAAACCATTCTAATTTATGAAAAGGTTCAGAATGATAATATTCTAAATTTCTTATATTCGATCTAAACATCCAAAATGTTCGCATCAATTTTCCTTTTAGAAAATATCAATTAAATTAGTAAAATCTAAAATATCTAAAATAACTACTGTTAAAATAAAAGATAATATAAAAGCACATATTAAATGTATGTAATTGAAATTACGATTAAAAAGCTTATCTAATATTGTTCTAAACTTTTCCATTTATATCCTCTTTATAATTACAAGGAGCATTTTTATAAACTACCCTTTTCTTTTTCTTGCAGTATAGCCCAATAAAAGTATGACATGATTTAGAACCATCTTGTATTTCATCAGGCCATTCTGCATATTTACATTTAAGATCACAAAATGTTTTCATATATTTTTGTTCCAAAAATATTTATTTAAATCTAATAAATCTATATATATTAATGTTTGGGACGATTCATATTCTGGTGTATCTTACCTACCAGGAATCGTTAACCTAAAAGGTGAGCGTGTTTTCCTGCGCGATACAGGATAGGAATGCGTGTATACCCACTAGCCACCGGCCAGGGTTAAGCGCATTTCCGAAAAAAGAAAAAAAGGTGGCATATAGAAAATCAAGATTGCCCGATAAGTTACGGTGCGGTTCGGCAATCATAATAGTTTAGAAGACACCCTCTCATTCCGCCCAATGATGGTGAGCTTCCCTTTTGAGAAGGAGGATATTATGAAAAACTTCGTTCTTTGTGGTCCGTGTCGTGGGAAGGTTTTACAGAAGCGGAAGGAAGTGAAAAGCGGGATGGGGTTCTTTTACGACCTCTGGTGCCCGGAGTGCAAGCGGCGGCATGGGGATGCTGGGTCGCTTTCTTCGGTGGGGAACAGGGTTTCGAATGTCCGCGAAAAGTCGCGTGGTTCCCATTACAACCCCCGCTTTGGGTTGATCGTGGAAGACGACCCCGCGCCTGACCAGCGTTAACGAGGTCACTTCAAAAGATCGGACTTGGTATAAGACCATACCGATCACCTGTCACCCACTGACAGTTCCGAGCTGCAGCTGCGGATAAATAGGATGGGTTATCTTGAGAGTCTTAAGGTCTTCTCTCAAGATGGATGGATATCGCTTAGAACAACTACCATGGTGCTGGTCCGCGATCAGGAATGAGTAAGCCTGATCGGCCATGGAATAGTTGGGCGGTATAAGACCTTAACATAGGGTCCCAGACTCCAATGGGGGAACCTGAAGTGCCCACCATTACATAGGGTGTTCGTCAGATAACATAGGGGCGATAAAACTATAGTAGGGGTGAGTTGCCATACAGGCAAACAAAGTGCCCGCACTCACAGGGGGTAATGCCGACCTCGCAACAGAACGGCATTTTTAAACTCTTCAAATAGGAGGCCACATGACCATCATTCAAATTGTTGCAGCAATGTGGGAAGTTAGTGTTGGGTCTTTAATTCCCTTCACTAATATGGCTTCTGATGGTTCTATTACATCAGGCGGAATTTCTCTAAATGGGGTGGACGTCTGTTTCTATGACTTCACTACACTCTCTGCCTGGGTTTTGACAAAGGATGGGGTGCGCGAGGATGCTCGTCAGTTGTTCTTCGATGAGTATGCCTTGGGCACAATGCAGTAAACGTGTAAACATACCGAAACCACAGTAGAAGGGGCGGTATAAAAATTCCTTCTACATTTTTTATAATTTTTTTACCAACTTTATTCTTAAAGCATATTGGGCAGGGTCGAATACTTTAGCTTGTTTTTCATATGCTTTAATCAGTTCTTCTTTTGAAACAAATTTGAGTTTCTTAAGAGCATCATTATCTGCTCCAAGTCTTGATTTATCAACACCAACATAATCAGCTCTTAAATAATGATGTTTTATTCCTCTGAATGTTGCCATTCTCATTCTATCTTTTTTCGTTATTGGTTGTCCTTCTGCATCAAGTTTATACCAGTCCTCGTAATAATTTTCTTTTGTAATCAATTTAACATTTGTTATTTCAACACCAGCTTCTTCTAAACATTCATTTTTAGCTGCTTCTATTAAATCTTGATCTTCTTCAATCCCTCCACCTGGAACATGAAGTCCAATTTCAGGATGCATTCCAACTAATATTTTTTTATCTTTTAAAACATATACTTCAACTCTTGGACGCCATTTATTTGGAATATTTTTCTCTTGTAACTCAAATAAATAAGATTCTAATATCATTTATAATATCCTTTATCCATATATTTTTGTTTTTTTATTTCCCAATTATCTTTAGTAATTTCTTTCCATGATCCTTTTACTTGATCAGGAAATAATTTTTGAACTTTTAAAGGTAATATTTCTTTAGTGGAATACCATTGTTCAACAGCATTGCTATTTTCTATTAACTTAAAATCTTTAGAATCGACAGTATATAAATAAAATGAATTTTTAGGTTTATAATTATAATAATGAACTTGAAGAATATTTGTTGTTTTATTAACACTTAGATAACAAGCATACTTCCAATTATCAACTTCTTCTTTAGTATATATTCCTGGCCACAATAAATTTTTTCTTTCTAAACCAAATGGAATTGCTTGATTTTTTTCTGTTGCCGCAAAGATAGCTTTTCTCTCCCATTGTTTTGTACTATAGCCTAACTTTACATTCTTTGGTACAACTCCTATCATACTTTTTCTTGGAACAAGAGTTTTTGTTAAATGGGATGAGGCATGATATAATTTTTTTGAATCTTTAATTTCTTGTAACTCAAATAAATAAGATTCTATTAATCCCATATTATTTTACCCCTTTATCAAATACTCTAATCATTAACTTTGTCATATCGGAAGTTTTAGGTAATTTTTTAATTTGTTTCAAAGACATAAACTCTATACTTCGATGTTTATGTGGTTCATTATTTTTTATCTTTCCTTTATAAGATTCAATTAAAAAAAGATGATTGATAGTATGAACATCATTTTTCCATTTATATGTCTTCTTAAAAGTTCCAATTTCTTTAAATTTTACAGGAGTAATATTAAGTTCTTCTTTTAGTTCAGTTAATAAAGCTTCTTCAACTGTTTCATCAGATTTAGCCTTACCAACTGGAACAGTCCAAAAATTAAACTTAACATGATCCATCATTAAAATTTCTTTTTTATCGTTAAAAATAACCGCACCGATTGAGTTGAAATCTTTTAAATCTTCTGGAGTATATTGAATAGTTTCTAAATAATTTTCTATTTCATTCATAAAACCTCTTGATGATTTAAAATTTTCAAAAACATAGACCAGCGATGGCCCAAGCAATTAAAAGTACTCCGCCTACAATAATGATTGGTGGCATTAGTTATCTCCTTTATCATAATTTAAATTCTTCAATCTTAGTTCCAGAAACATTCATTCTTACCTTTTTAAAAATATTAAAAGATTTCATATCTGATATTCCATATTTAACATACCATTTAAGTGCGGCTGGAACGTAACTAATTTTTCCACTATCTCTTTTCCAACCTTGATATGCAGATTTCATTACTGATTCTCCCATAATAATAATTGGGATATTTTTACATTCATTAAAAAAAGGACTTATATTATTATCTTTATCTAAACAACTCCAAAATACTAATACTCCTTCTATAATATATCGTTTCTTTGATTTTAAAAGCTTATGAAATATATTCTCATAACATTTAATAGGGTCTCCTTCTTTATTATCTTCCTCACTTAAACATGGGTTATCACTTTCTTTAAATTCACATTTATATTTTTTTGCTAATTTCTCTGCTAATGTTGTTTTCCCGCTAGCTGATAATCCAGCTACCAATAATAAATTAGATTCACCGCTCTCAAATTTATCCAAATCAAGAGATATAGTCTTATCACTAAAGATATATGCTTCTTGAATGCTTTGTAAATAATTTTCTATTATCATTTAGAATCCTCTATAATATCTTTAGGAATGATAAATTCTTTTATATCACCACCAGCTTTAATTCTTTCTTCTCTAAAAATTTTTAACCTTGGATTTAAAAAATTAAAATTTTTATCAATAATACTTAAAATTTTTGAAATTGTTATATTTGGTCTTTTCATTCTTCTTTCAATAGATCTTATGGATGCTTTAAGTGCAGATGTTCCAAAGATAATAACAGGATGTTGATTTAATTCTGGTCTTATTTCTGGTCTATAGATATAATTCTGCCAAACCGCTCCACCTTCTATAACTTGTCTTTTATTACTGATTAATTTCGGTCTTATACAATTTATATAGGCTTCATAAAAATATTTTTTTAATTGATTTTCATCTGTAAGTATTTCTCTAAAATTTGGTATTTCTTTTATATAATCAAAACAACGATCTGTTTCAAAACACTCTATATCATTTTTACTAGAAAAATACTTACAAAAAGTTGTTTTACCACTTCCTGATAGACCAGCAATTATCAATTTGTTTTTTTCACCAGTTATGAATTTATCAAGGTCGATGCTTATCGTTTTATCACTAAAAATATATGCTTCTCTAACAATATCTAAATGAGGTTTAAAATTAACAGGAACTGTTTTCCAAACTTTATCATCATCGGTCATTATACACATATGAAAATGTAAATGTGGTTTAGTCATATACCCAGAAAGACCAGTTGCTCCAATAACCTGTCCTTGTTTTACATTCATTCCAATCTTAACTTTTGTTTGTTTATTTCCTAAATGAAGATATTGAGAAAATAAATTATCTTCATGCTGTATTGTTATATAATTAACTTTTTGAGCAAACTTTAATTTATCCCCATACTCTTTAAAATGATCTACAACATCAGTTACTGTTCCTGGCAAAACTGCCAAAACTTCAGTTCCAACTTTACATAAAAAATCAACTGAATGTTTTAATTGTTCTGTACCATGCGCATCAGAATAGGAAGCAGCTAATTTAAAATCTCCTTTCCGAATTGGTAAAGAAACAGTAGATGATTGAATTTCTTCTAAGTAATTTTCAACTATATTCATTTTTAAATAACTTAAAATTTCATCTGATAACTTATTTTTATTTTGAAAATGTAATGTTTTTAATCCCTCTTTTTTTGCTGCATTAATATTTTCTATTCTATCATCAATAAATAAAATATGTTCTGGTTTTTCATTTAATTTTTTAATCAAATATTGATAAAATTCTTTTTGTGGTTTTTCATAACCACATTCTGCAGATATTACAACTGTATAAAATTTAGCAGTTAATTTGTTCAGCCATAATCTAATAGCTGATATATGATTTGATGCTATAGCTAATTTTAAATTAGAAAATTTTCTAAATATAGTAGGATCCCTAAGTTCATAATAGTTTAACATTATATTCTTAATTATTTTTTTTATCTCAGTCAAAGATAAATCAGTTTCTTTAACTGCCCAATTATAAAATTCTTTATCAAAATTTATTTTTCCGAATTTACGTTCAATTATATCAGATGATCCAGTTAACTCTATATCTTTCTCTTTTATTAACACTCCACCAAGATCAAAAGCTATTGCTTTTATCATTTAAGATCTCCATCTAATACTTTATATTTCCACTTATAAAATTTAAATGGTGGATGTGGGTCATCTTTTATTTGATAAACTAAATCTAATTTCTTAATTACTTCAATAACTCCAACTTCTTTTAGTTTAACATCTGATATAACCCAAACTTCACCACTCATTTTTGCATCAGCTATAAGATTTCTTTTTATTAATTCTTTATTTGAAGTTATCTTAATTTTATCATAATCTTCTGGTTCAAAAACATAATATCTTTTCTCTGAATTTCCTTCTATTCTATTATTACCAATAGCAGTTATACATTGACTAATAGTAGGAGCAAATGAAACTCTTGGTATTGTGTCATCTTCTTTACCTATTTTAGTAAATATATTACTTGGAATTTTTGGTGTTAAAGTTTTTCCATTTAAATCATGCTGACTAAGATGATACAGTTTATTTAGTGTTTGAATTTCTAGTAAATAATTATTTATCATATCTTTGCATTCCTTGGATCAAATGACATAATTTCATTATATTTTACTTCCATACATCTAAGTCCAATAATTGATAAAGAGTTTAAAGTAATATAATTTCCTTTGAATTTATTAGGATGTAAATCTAAATTTGGAATACCGGGTGTTCGTTTTCCTGATACAGTATAGGCTCTAATCAAAGGAGAACCTCTTAGGAAGGTTTCTAATAAGTGCCTTATTGTGTCAACCTTCATTCGTCTTTCAAAGTCACAGACGATATGAAACGATGTCTTGCCTGTAAAACGAACCTGTACCTTCTTTATAACAGGCACTTTATCCATTATGTAATCATAAGTATCCAATGTTACTTTTCTCGCCCATTTAAAACCATCATTTGGATCAACATCTATATCTATTATTCCGACCTCTTCATATTGTTTCATTGCAGAATGAATACTAATAGTTCGCCCTGTAATAATCGTATCATAATTTTGAGGGGTCAATCTAATATAATCTTCGCCTGCAAGTTTTCTTCTTGCAACTAATTTATTTTCTTCAACAGCAATAAAAAACATAAGATCTCTTAATTTAGTTTCATCAAGAATTTTATGTTTGAATGTTTGGTAATAATCCCAGATTTGTTTTTCAGTTAGACCTTTCGGATAAATACTATTTCTCAAAACTATTGTTTCAGGATTTTCTGGATAGCTCATACCACCCTCATTTAAAGTAT
>Ga0315274_10012744_pt1 | contig 11984 bp, 9 predicted proteins | sample YL17G02_20_MG_FD_203700 | JGI IMG/M metagenome (GOLD analysis project Ga0315274, IMG submission 203700) | Sediment microbial communities from Yellowstone Lake, YNP, Wyoming, USA - YL17G02_20 | ecosystem: Environmental > Aquatic > Freshwater > Lake > Sediment | place: USA: Wyoming | collected... | reverse complement strand
GCTGAGTCGTGTGCAGGGCCAGACGCGCCCGGCAGAAGGCAAGTATGACTGGCTGCTGATCGTCGTTGTGGCCCTCCTGGTGCTGCTGGCAACCTCGCACGCGCGCTCGGTGGACGACCTGGTCGCTGTCTGGCGCTGGCTGCCCTTGCTCCTGGGCCTGCTCGCCGCCTGCTGGCTGGCGCAGGCCTGGTTGGGCCACGGCTCACAGCGTCTGCTGGTCACGCTGGCGCTGCTGCTGGTCGTCACCGACCTGCTGGCTTTCAACGCCGTCTACAACCGCACCTACAACCAGACCATGCCGCTCCAGGACTTTACCGCAGCTCCCCGTTCGCTGTCGTTCTTCGGCGACGAAGCCGAGCCGTACCGCCTGTACACTTCGCAGGAGATCGTGCCCGTGCTGCCCGTCATGCGCGAATCGTACTATCCGAACCTCTCCCTGATTCAGGGCCTGCCCTCCGGCAACGGCAACTTTCCTCTTGTGCCGGAGCGCTACCAGCAGTATCTGGATCAAATGACGCCACGCATGCTTGACCTGCTGGGCATCAAGTACTACCTGATCCCGCAGGTGTTGCCCGTGAACGAAGCAAGCGAGTTCTACGACGTGGAGGACCGCTTTACCTTGAATCCGGTTGGGCGCAGCGTATCCATCGTGCCCACCCAGGTGGTCAAGATGGAAGTGGAGTCTTACCTGAGCCATTCCGTCCAGTTGCCAGATGGGGAGCCAGTTGCCGAGATCCACCTGCGCGGAGCCGGTGGCGAAGAGGAGGTCATCGTACTGCGAGCCGGCTGGCACACGGCCGAGTGGGCCTACGACCGCAGCGACGTGAGCCTGGCCATCCGCCACCCACAGCCCCAGGTGGCGCGTTCGTGGAGTGCCCGTTCGGGCTTTCCACCCGAGAACCACAGAGGTTTCACCTACAAGGCCGAATTCCGGCTAGAGAGACCCATCACGGTCACCGAGGTGGAGGTCCGGCCAACGATCCCCAAAGCCTACCTGCGCATCGAGCGTTTGAACCTGGTGGACGGGACGGGACAGGCGCAACTGCTGGCGCACCTCGCCAACGCCGGCGACCACACGCTGGCCTATCGCAACGAGGACGTGGCTGTCTATCTCAATCACGATGTGCTGCCGCGTGCCTTCATCGTGCACCAGGCGCGCGCCGTGCCCGACGATGCAGAAGCCCTGAATCTGCTGCGCCAGCCGTCCTTCGACCCTGCCACCGAGGTGCTCCTGGCCACAGAGCAGACTGCCACCGTGCAGGCCGCGCCGGCGGGCCAGGACACGGTCGAGATGGTCTCCTACACCTCGCGCAAGGTGACCCTGCGGGTGCATGCGGCGGCGGATGGCTACCTGTTGCTGGCCGATGCCTGGTATCCTGGCTGGCGCGCGTCTGTGGATGGGCGCGAGGCGCCCATTCTGCGTGCGGACCTGGTCTTCCGCGCGGTCTTTCTCGCGGCAGGCGACCACGTGGTCCAGTTCAACTATGCGCCCCAGTCATTTCAGATGGGTCTGTGGGTGAGCGTCACGGCGATTCTGGTGCTTGTGGCCGTCTGGACCTGGGGATGGCTCACGCGCGTCAAGCCGGCCTGAGCGTTGCGGAGGATTCCGGACGGGTGGCATAGGGCCCTGTGCGGGTCCTCATGGAGAGACCCTTCGAGAAGGTCACGCCACTGCACTTGCCCCGCTTGCGCAAGGCGTGTATAATCGGACCCAGGTAGCGGGCGCTTTCGCGAATCAGGGGCTCAAGGAGGAAAACCGATGAACCTGTTCAACCGTGCCGTGGTCATCCTCGAGATTCTGCTTCTCATTGTGCTGCTGATCGTTTCGGCCGTCTTTCCCAAGGAAGTGCTGGACACACTGCTGGACACTCTGAAACTCGCCCGGAGTGCCTTCGACCCAGGCAGGCTAGCGACGTACGTGTTCTTCCTGCTGGCCGACATCGTGCTGGTGCTCCTGTTGGTGGCGTTGCTGTGGCTGGAGCTGCGGCCTGTGCCCAAAAAGGCGGTCGCCGTGCGCAACGTGAGCGGAACCAAGGCAGATATGAGCACCACGTCCGTCGAACAAAGCCTGCAGCACCGCATCGGAGAGATTGCCGAGGTGCTGAAGGTCAAACCGATCGTGCGCGGCAGCCGCGGCGGAGTGAAGGTGGCCATCGACCTGGAGACCACGCCCGACATCGACGTGCCGGCCAAGGCGGCCGAGGTGGCGCAGGCTGCGCGAGAGGTCGTGGAAGGGAAAATGGGCCTCAAGGTAGCGGGCATCAAAGTGCATATCCGGCAGGCGGCGTACGGCAAGCACAAACCGTCTGCAGCCGCGCCACCGGTCGCCACGGGTGTGCCCGGCGAGCCCACGCCCATAAGCACTCCCGAGCCCTCCACACCCGCCGCGACGACAGGGAGCGACAATCCCTTGACACAATCGTAGCGGCCGACGCGGGCCCGTTCGCACGTTGAGCTTGGAGGCCCATTTCAGGCGGCAAATGTCCCAAGAGAGCGTTTCACAATCCGTCCCAACAGAACAGCGCGCGAGCGAGTTCGCGCTGGAACTGGCCTCCCGGATCGAGGCTCTGCTCTTCGTGGCCGATGCGCCGGTGAGCGCCCAACAACTGGCGCAGGCCCTGGAGACTGATGAAAACGAAATCGAGGCGGGCCTGGAGCAGCTTGGCGCTCACTACCAGACACGCGGCCTGCGTTTGCAACGCCAGAATCGCGCGGTGCAGTTCGTCACTGCGCCCGAGGCGGCACCATACGTGGAACGTTTCCTGAATCTGGACCTGAGCAGCCGGCTGTCCACCGCCGCCCTGGAGACCCTGGCGCTGATTGCCTACCAGCAGCCGATCACGCGCATGCAGATCGAGGCCATCCGCGGCGTGAACTGCGACGGCGTGTTGCGCACGCTGCTCTCGCGAGGCCTGGTAGCCCCGCAGGGACGCCTCGACCAGGCGGGACGCCCCATTGTCTATGGCACCACCTTTGAGTTCCTGCAGTACTTTGGATTGTCGGACCTCAGCGAACTGCCAGCACTGGAGCCTGTCCAGTCAGCCCATGAGGGAGGAGGCGAGTCGAATGAGCCCGGACGCGAGGCGAACGCGACGGCCTCGGAGCGTGAGGTTTGAGAACACACCGAGCCTGGCTGTGAAGCCGCAGCGTGAATCCAGGGGGAGGACCGAGAAGGCCAGATCCAGTACATGGCTTGGGGGCCACGTCTTGAACCCCTACATTGGTTTTCTGACACTGTGCGGCATCGGAGTGGCCACGTTCCGGCTGGAACCCGCCCTGCGGCTCACGCTGCTGTGGCTGGTGCTGCTGGTCCTGGTCCTGATCGATGCCGAAAGCGGTAGGTTCAAAGCAAGCTACGGTCTGCTGAACCTGGGCCGCGGTGTGCTGGTCGGTGTTGTGGTCGCTCTGCCCTTTTACCTCTTTGCCAAGGACTTTTTTCACGCGACGGCTTCGCTGCTCTACGGAGTGGATGACCTGCTCGTATTGCTTGAGCGTGTCGTTGTTCTGGTACCGATCCTGGAAGAGTTCTTCTTCCGGGGCGTCGTGCAGCGCGAGCGCGGACTGCTCGAGGGGGCCCTGTTCTTTGGCCTGGCGCAAGCGCTGTACTTTATCCCCATGGCGGGTGGCTTCCCACTGGTCGTGGGTGCCTTTGTGTTGGGCATGGCGCTGCTGGGCTTGCTCTACGGATACCTATACCAGCGCTACGGGCTGACGACGAGCATCGCCTGTCACGTGGCGGTGAGTTTCGTACTGCTGGTGCTGCCCCCGCTGGCGGCTCGCATCGGCATTCTGATGGGCTGAGGACGCTGCACGCTGCTGTCGTTTGACTAATGCCCGTTTCTATGCTATTATGGCTCCGCTCTGGGGGGGCGTGGTGCAGTGGCCTAGCATACCTCCCTGTCAAGGAGGAGACCGCGGGTTCGAAACCCGCCGCTCCCGTAGCGGAACTCCTCTTCTCGCGTGAGAAGGGGAGTTCTCGTTTGTGCGACTACATTGACGTCTCACTTTACGCATCGTCTTGGAGGAGCGAAAGCATGGAACGTCCCAAGTTGCAGGTTGCGCTGGACGTGCTGACGCTGCCAGAAGCCGTACGCATCGCGAATCAGGTTGCGCCGTGGGCCGACTGGATCGAGGTGGGTACCTTGCTCATCGTGAGCGAGGGCCTGCACGCCGTGCGCGCCCTGCGCCAGCGCTTTCCACAGGCCACTCTGGTGGCCGACGTCAAGGTGGCCGACGGGGCCAGGCCATTGGCCAGCGCCGCCTTTGCGGCCGGCGCGGACATCCTGAGCACGCTGAGCGCGGCCGACGACAAGACCATCGCCACGTGCGTGGAGATCGCGCACGCAGGCCAGCACAAGGTGCTGGGGGACTATCTCTCGCGCACGTTCGCGCCTGAGGGGCTGCAGCGCTTGGCCGGACTGGGCGTGGACTATGTAGGTCTGCACCTGCCCAAGGACGCCTCTGCCTCCGCCTCGGTCGGGGCGGTCAAGGCTGCCGTCAGCGCGGTCTCGCTGCCCGTGGTGTTGGCGGGCGGCGTGGATGCGAGACTGCTGCGCCAGTTGCGCGGCATTCCGCTGGGCGCCGTGGTAGTGGGCGGTGCGATCATCGCGGCCGCCGATCCGGCCGCCGAGGCGCAGCGTATCGCTGGGCTGCTGCGCGAGTGGTAGGCAACAAGACCTCAGGGGTTTCTCTGACCTTGAGGTCTTTTGTTCACTTCCCGGAAAGGTACTCCCTCAACCGCGCCATGCCCTCTGCGATGTTCTCGATGGAATTGGCATACGAGAAACGCAGGAATCCCTCACCATTGGTGCCAAAGTCGATGCCAGGGGCCACGGCCACGTGCGCCTTGTTCAGGATGTCAAAGGCCAGCGTGTAGCAGTCGCTGGTGTAGCAGTGCGCGTCGGCAAACACGTAGAACGCCCCGGTCGGTTCCACCACCACCCCCAACCCCAGCTCACGCAGGCTCTTGACCATGAACCTGCGTCGTTCGTCGTAGGTGGCAACCATGCGCGGAATCTCCGGATGGTCCTCCGTCAACGCGGCCAGGCCGGCCCACTGCGAGATCGAGTTGGCGCAGATGAACAGGTTCTGCTGCGACTTTTGTATGGGCCGCACGAACTCTTTGGGCGCAATGATATAGCCCAGTCGCCAGCCGGTCATGGCGTAGAGCTTGGAGAAGCCGTTCAACACAAAGGCGTGGTCGGTGTACTCCAGGATCGAGTGCTCGCGCTCGCCATACACCAGACCGTGGTAGATCTCGTCCGAAATGACATAGGGGCCTAGCTCGCCGATGGCCCGCAGCACGTCGGGCGGCAGCAGGTTACCCGTCGGGTTGGAGGGCGAGTTCACGAGGATTGCTTTGGTGCGTGGTCCCAGCTTCTGGCGCACGGCGGGGGGCTCCAGGGCAAAGCCCTCCCCGGCATGGACCGGCACAAAGACCGGCTGTCCCTCGATGTAGCGGATAAAGTTGGGGTAGCAGGCGTAGGTGGGGTTGGGAAGGATCACTTCGTCGCCCGGGTTCAGCAGCGAACAAAGCGTCAGCAGCAACCCGTGCGAGGTGCCCATCGTGACGATGACCTGGTCGGGCGAGACCGAGACGCCGTAGCGCCGATTGTAGTGGGCCGCGATGGCCTCGCGCAGCGGCAGGATGCCCAGGCTGTGGGTGTAGTGCGTCTTGCCGGCCTGGATGGCCGCGATGGCCGCCGCTGTGATCTTGGCAGGCGTGGCGAAATCGGGCTCGCCAATCTCCAGGTGGATCACGTCTTGGCCCGCGCGTTCCAGCTCCTGGGCCTTTTCCAGGACTTCCATCACGATGAAGGGCGGGATGTTCTCCGAACGAAGCGATGCCATGCTACCTCATTTCGGGTCGGGTCTCTGCTCGATCAGTGCTTGAGCACAATTGGGACATAGGCGCGATAGGTGTGCCCACTCATCGGCGTGCGGGTGGGTGTGGCCGTAACCGATGGCGTGCGTGTCGGTGACGTCGTAACCGTCGGAGTGCATGCCAGACGCTGCTCCGTGGCTTGTGTCTGCAACGGTTGCTGGGTGTAGGCCGGGTAGGTGGGCCCCACACGCGGCTGGTTGGGCGGCAGGATGTAGCTCGACACAGTCAGTGCGGCGCGGCTGCCGGGGGGTGGCGATGTACACGCCCGTACGAGGGGCGGCCCCGGCCAGAACACCCTGGCACAGCAAGACCATGCACGTGACGGCCATGAGGACTGGGACAGGGCGCACAGGAGCTCCTCCTCTTCTGCAAGACAGTGTGTGGTGGTGAGGCGGGCCCATTATAGAGCCTGGGGTGGCGCAGCGCCAAATCCGCAGGTCATCCTGACCAGCGTCACAGCTACCGTGCAGGACGCGACCCCAGCACGTGACGAGTACCACATCCGTTTCGCAGCGTTGTGTGGTATACTGTTGGCAATCTAGAGAGCGATGCGAAACCCGAAGGCACTTTCTGCGTAGTACTGGATGCAAACCCTGAAAGGAGTAATCAAATGCCGAACCTCAACAACTCGAATCCAACCCGCTCCAACGTCCGCAGGTTGATTCCCGGCCTGGTCCTGATCCTCATCGGCGTGCTGGCCCTGATCGGCCAGTTCGTGGGCGGCGACGTGCTGGGCCGCTTTTTCCTGCTGGCCCTGGGCCTGGGCTTTGTAGTGTGGGGCATCGCGAGTCGCTCTGCAGGCCTGTTTATCCCAGGTGGCATTCTTACCGGTCTGGGGGCGGGCGTTCTGTTGGAGGATATTCTGAGTGCGAGTGGCGATCTATCCGGCGCGATCGTTCTACTGTGCTTTGCCGCTGGCTGGGGTTTGATCCCGCTGCTCTCGATCCTGTTCACGCGCGACAGAATGCTGTGGGCACTGATCCCGGGCGGCATCATGGCCTTGATCGGTTTGGCCCTATTGGCCGGGCCGGAGGGACTCAACATCCTGGGCGCGGTTGGCAAGTTCTGGCCCGTGATTCTGATCCTCGTGGGCCTCTACCTCATCATCTGGCGCGCCCGTCCGCGCTCGTAGCACAACTCACCCCCTCCCGCAGGCAACAGCCTGCGGGAGGCTTTACTCTGCCCCGCTTCCAGTTCCCGGTATCCGGTTTCCAGTTCCCAGTCAGCAGTCTCCTGGCTCTCCGATTCCGCATTCAACATTCCTCATTCTTCATTCTCAATGCCCCATTTTCCTCTGGTTGACACTTGTCTCCGCTTGGTCTATACTGCGCTTGCGCCGCGCAATTGGCGCGGCAAGTCGGTTTCAACCTACTATGGGAGTGCAGTCCGTGCCACCACCTTCGCGATCCAATCCCGACTCCGTACGTGTGCCATCCACCTTTGCAGCCCTGCGCCACCGCAACTTCAGACTGTGGTTCGTAGGTCAGTTGCTCTCCCTGATGGGCACCTGGATGCAATCCGTGGCTCAGGGCTGGGTCGTCTACGCGATGACCGGTAGCGAGTTGGCACTGGGGACCATCACCTTCTTTGGCAGCCTGCCCACGCTGTTCTTGATGCTGCCGGCAGGCGCCCTGGCCGACCGGATCCCCAAGCGCAGGCTGATCGTGATTACCCAGACTGCGATGATGCTGCAGGCTTTTGTCCTCAGCTTCCTGGCGGCTACCCACGTCCTGCGGGTCTGGCACGTGGCGCTGCTGGCCTTTTGTCTGGGCATCCTCAACTCGTTTGACGCACCTGCTCGCCAGGCCATGGCCGTCGAGATGGTGGATGATCGGCGGGATCTGATGAATGCCGTGGCCTTGAACTCGACCATGTTCAACATGGCACGCGTAGTAGGCCCGGCGGTGGGCGGCATTGTGCTGGCCCTGATGGGCCCGGCCTGGTGCTTCGGGCTGAATGGGCTTTCCTTTGTGGCCGTGATCCTGGCCTTGCTGTCGATGCAGTTCCCACCTTTCGAGCGCCAGCCGCAAACCGAGTCGACCTTGACTCAGGTCCAAGTCGGGCTGCAATACATCCTGTCGAACCCGGACATCCGTACCATGATGTCTCTGGTTGGCGTTTCCCAGTTGTTTGGCTTTATGTACGCCGTGCTGTTGCCAGCCTACGCGGCGCAGGTGCTACACGTCGGAGAGACAGGCCTTGGCACGCTGAATGCCGCCACCGGCATCGGGGCTTTGGTGGGTTCGCTGATTGTCGTTTCGCTTGGACACTCGCGCAGCAAGGGGATGCTCCTGACCTTGGGCAGCTTCCTCTTTCCGGCCGCGGTGCTGCTGCTTGCGGCCTCGAACTGGCTGGCATTCTCGATGGGCTGCCTGGCGCTTGCCGGCATGGGCTTTGTCGCACAGAATGCCACGATCAACACGCTGATTCAGAACAAGATTCCCGACGAGTTGCGCGGGCGCGTCATGGCCGTCTACGCGCTGATGTTCTTTGGCACTACCCCCTTTGCGGCCCTGCTGGCCGGTAGCTTGGGGCAATCGCTGGGCGTGCGCGCGGGCGTCGCGATCGGAGGTGGGGTGACCATGCTCTTCACCATCGCAGTGTTCCTGTTAGTGCCTTCTCTGAGACATGTGGAGGGGTGAAACCTATGGGGTCTGTCAGACCCTTGAGGTTCCTGGGGGAACGCTATGACTGTCCATCTGTACCTCGCGCCGGCCGGCGCGGGTAAGACCGCCTGGGCGCTGCACCTGGCGCGTGAGGCCGCGCGCGACCTACGCTTGACGCCACGCGTGGTGGTGCCCACCCAGCTCCAGGTGCGTGCTTGGCGGCGTCGCCTGGCCGCGGGCGGGGGCACGCTCGGCGTGCGGGTGGGCACGTTCGATGCGTTGTACACCGAGTGCCTCAATGCCAGCGGTGAGGTCTTCACCGAGCTGAGCGACCCCATCCAATACCGCCTGCTCCGCGCCGTGGTGGATGGGATGCCGCTGCAACACTATGCGCCGCTCCGGGGCCGTCCGGGCTTCATCCAGGTCCTGCAGCGGCTGGTGGGCGAACTCAAGTCCGCGCGTATCCTGCCGGATGTGTTCGCGCAGGCAGTGCGGGGGCTGGGCTGCGGGCCGCGCCTGAGCGAGTTGGCGCAGGTCTACAGCGCCTACCAGGAGCGCCTGCAGGCGCAAGGCTGGGCCGACCGCGCTGGCATGGCCTGGCTGGCAGTTGAGGCGCTCGAAAGGCGCGCGCCCCAGGTGGCCAGGGACTGGCCGCTCCTGATCGTGGATGGCCTGGACGACCTGACCGAGGTGCAGCTTGCGCTGCTCAAGGTGCTGGCAGGCCGCGTGGGCGAGCTGGTGCTCACATTGACCGGCCGCGTGGACGGCGCGCCGCGGCCGTTGGTCCACCACCGCTTCGTGCAGACCGCGCGGCGTGTGCAAGAGGCGCTGCAAGTTCAGGCCGAGCCTCTCCCGGTCCAACAAGTGCAGCGCGCGCCTGCGCTAAGACACCTGGAGGCTGGGCTGTATGAGGGCGCGCCGAGTCCGGTGGACGCTGACGTCGCGTTGGAGTTGGTAGAAGCGCCGGACCGCGCCGGTGAGGTACGCGCGGCGCTGCGCTGGCTCAAGGCGCGCCTGCTGCAGGATCACATGTCACTGGCTGACGTGGCCCTCCTGGCCCGCGACGTGACGCCCTATCGCCCCTTTGTCCTGCAGACCGCGGCCGAATTCGGCTTGCCGGTTCGCCTGATCGGAGGCCTGCCGTTGGCCTCCAACCCTGCCATTGCTGCCCTGCTCGATCTGCTGCACCTGGCCTTGCCCACTTCCGCGCACGACCCGCGTCCTGCGCTGCCGCGCCGGCTCGTGGTGGAGGCCTGGCGCTGCCCCTACCTGGACTGGTCGGCGCTGCCCACGCCCGACGCGGCACAGTCAGTTGGCATCGGCCCGGGCGACGCAGATGCGCTCGACGCTGCAGCGCGTTGGGGCCAGGTCATTGGCGGCCTGGGTCAGTGGGAGGAGGCGCTGCAGCGCTTGGCTGAGCGCGCTCCCCGTCGCGGAGCCGAGGAAGAGCGCGACCTGCCCGCTAGCGTTCCTCTGGGCTCGGACGCGCGGCGACTGCTGGAGACCTTCCGGCGCTTTGTGCAGCGCGTGACGCCGCCGCAGACCGCAGGTAGCTACCGTGAGTTTGTGGGCTGGTTGGAGACGTTGATCGGCTCCGACCCGGAGCCAGGTGCAGCCCCTGGGGGCTTTGCACCGCGCGAAGAGCCCACCTCGCTGCAGGTGGTGGCGCGCGCGCGTCAGGCTGTGGACGCGGCCGGGCTAGACGTGGCCGCACCGCCCCGCGCAGACGGGGCCGCGCTACAGGCGCTCAAGGACGTGCTTCGCGGGCTGGTGTGGGCGGAGGAGGCGGTGGAGACCGGCCGGCTGGTTGACCTGGCGCGCTTCCTGAACGACCTGGAGGGCGCGGTGCAGGCCAGCTCCTATCGCCCGCCGCTGGATGCGCAGCGCCAGGAGCTGCTGGTGGCCGACGTGGTGCAAGCCCGTGGCACCTCGTTCCGCGCTGTGGCCGTGCTGGGCCTGGCCGAGGGCGAGTTCCCCAAATCGTTGGACGAGGACCCCTTCCTGCGCGACGCCGATCGTCTGTTGCTGCGGAATGGCTTCGGTCTGCCGCTGCGACCTTCCACCGAAAGCGCGGAGGCCGAGTTCTTCTACGAGACTCTGGCCCACCCGCGCGAGAGGCTGCTGCTCACCCGCCCGCGCCTGGCCGACAACGGCGCCGAATGGCAGGCCTCGCCCTACTGGCAGGAGGTGCTGCGCTGGGTACACGCCCGGCCGCGCGTGCTGGTGGGCGAAGGCGCGCCGGCGCCAGCGGAGGTGGCCTCCTGGCACGAGCTGATGGAGAGTCTGGTCACGCACCCAGGTACTGGCCCGCTGGCAGAGTGGGCGCGCCAACAGGATCCTGCCCGCTGCACTGCGCTCGGGACGGCCGCGCGCGTGGTGAGCTTGCGGCGCTCCTTCGCCGAGGCCAGCCCCTTTGACGGGGACCTCACTGGCTTGGCCGACGAGTTTGGAAAGGTCTATGGCCCCGGCAGCCCCTGGAGCGCCAGCCGCCTGGAGGCCTATCGCGGATGCCCGTTCCGCTTCTTTGTCGCGCACGTGCTGCGCCTGCAACCGCGCGAGGAGCCGGAGGAAGGGCTGGACGTGGCCCAGCTCGGCAACCTCTATCACCGCATCCTGGAGCAGGTCTATCAAGCCGAGGGGGTGAACGACCGGCGCAACCTCGAGCAACTGCTCGCGGCGCTCGATGCGATCGCCGATCGCATCCTGACCGCCGCGCCGCGGATGGAGGGATTTCGCGAGACGGCCTGGTGGCAGCAGACCTGCGCCGAGATCAAAGACCGGCTGCGCCGCTCGCTGCAGGCCTTGCACAGCCCCGAGATGCTGGAGGACTTTATTCCCTCCGCCTTTGAGCAGCACTTTCGCAAGGAGACTGAGCTGCGCGTCGCCGACGGCGAGGACTCGTTTCTGTTGCACGGCGTGATCGACCGCGTCGACCGCGCTCCCGACGGCCGCCTGCGCGTGATCGACTACAAGTCGGGCGGCCCCTACGATTTCGATGACAGCGCGGTGGTCGAGGGCAAGAAGTTGCAGCTGCCCCTGTACGCCCTGGCGGCGCGCGACGCGCTGCACCTGGGCGAGCCCGATGATGGCTTCTACTGGCACGTGCAGCATGCCAGGCCTAGCCCCTTTACGTTGCGTGGCTTTCTTACTAGACAGGGCCAGAGCGCCATAGACCTCGCGGTGGCCAAGGCCTGGGAAGCCGTGCGCGGGGTGCGAGCGGGCGAGTTCCTCCCCAGCCCGCCGTCCACTGGTTGCCCAGGCTACTGCCCGGCCGTGGGTGTGTGCTGGCACTTCCGGCCGCGGTTGGGAGGTTAGGCCATGCTGCATCCCATTGTCGCCCAGATGCGCGTCAGCCCTGAACAGGAGCCTGCCGTCCTGGCGCGCGGGCGCGACGTGGTGGTGACTGCCGGCGCGGGTACGGGCAAGACCACCACGCTTGTGGCGCGCTACCTCTCGCTGCTGGCCGATGGCCTGCCTCTGCGCTCCGTCGTGGC
>Ga0315274_10012740_pt1 | contig 11984 bp, 12 predicted proteins | sample YL17G02_20_MG_FD_203700 | JGI IMG/M metagenome (GOLD analysis project Ga0315274, IMG submission 203700) | Sediment microbial communities from Yellowstone Lake, YNP, Wyoming, USA - YL17G02_20 | ecosystem: Environmental > Aquatic > Freshwater > Lake > Sediment | place: USA: Wyoming | collected... | reverse complement strand
TGGTAGGCCTGGAGGGATTCGAACCCCCGACCCACGGTTTAGGAAACCGTTGCTCTATCCTTCTGAGCTACAGGCCCACGCAGTAGAGGGCGCCCAGGCCCTCGCCACGCATTCAAAGCGTAGCACTGTAACGCTGCGCCTGTCCACGGCTTGCGGACTTGGGACGTACGCGGGCGCAGCAAGCGGCAGAAGGGGCTGGAAGTAATCTCCCGCATCTTCCAGGGAAAGCTCGACCGGCGGGTCGTCTCGCTCCCGTGCGGGGGCCGGCCCGGGTTGAGCTTCAGCTTGGAGGTAGGCGGTGGGGCTCCCAGACGCGCCGCTCCCCACCCTGGGCGTCGAGATGGCTGCTTATGCCGTGGGAACTTTCGCGCGGCGCTTGGCGGCGGGCCGTTTCTTCTTGGGTGCTTCGCCCTCGGCCACCTCGAAGGCGGCCAGGGAGGTGACGAACATTTTCAGGCCAGCCGTATCGAACTCAACGGTGGTCCGGTCGTCGTCACGTGCCACGATGGTGCCACACCCGTACTTGGCATGGCGAATGTACTGTCCAGGCTTCAAATGCATCGGTTTCCTCTCGATTCAGAACCGGCGTTTGCGGTCGGGGCGATCGTGGTGACCACGGTCCCCGTGGGGCCGCGCGAAGTCCGCGCGCTGCGGCCGCGCCTCGTTGACGGTCAGCTTGCGGCCTTCGAGCTCTTGCCCGTTCAAGCCCTCGATGGCCCGCTGAAAGTCCTCGCCTTCGGCTAACTCGACGAAGCCAAATCCCCGCGACTGGCCGGTGAGCTTGTCGCGGATAACCACCGCCGATCCCACCTGAAATCCCGCACCCACCACGAAATCCGTGAGCGTGGCGTCGGTAATGCTCTGGGGAAGATTCCCCACGAACAATCTATGGGCCATCGTGTCCTCCGGTTCGGGGCGGCCTTGGAAAGCCTCCCCGTTCAATTACACGCGTTCGACGTTATCGGCCTGCAAACCCTTGGGGCCCTTGCGAACCTCAAAGCTCACACGCGCGCCCTCTTCCAGGGAGCGGTAACCTTCACCCTGAATAGCCGAAAAGTGCACGAAGACGTCCTCGCCACTCTCGCGCCGGATGAACCCGTAACCCTTGGAGGCATTAAACCACTTCACGGTACCTTGTTCCTTCATTCGACAAATGTCCTTTACGGTTGATTTGGCAATTTGTGGGTACGGCAACGGCGGGGGAGACCCGACGATCCGCTGTAACGCCGCGGGTCACAAAGGCACAGAGCTACTCGCTCAACCGCTCCAGAAGCTTTTGGAAGCTCGCCGGAATTACAACTACAAACTGCAAGAATAGCATAGCACAATGTAGTCAGATTAGCTATCACAAAAAATGTAGAGAATAACCCCCGCCAATCCCTCACGTTACCGGTGACGTCGACCTCGGGACCGCTTATACTCGGCGGGGCAAGGAATATGAAGGCCGCCTTTCTGACCGGCATCGGAAGAATCGAGATACGCGACGCGCCCGACCCGAAGCTGATGCGCCCCGGTGACGTGCTGCTGCGCGTCGCCACGGTAGGGGTGTGCGGCTCGGACGTGCACTATTTCCGGGCCGGACGCATCGGTTGCCAGGTCGTCGAATACCCGTGGATGGTGGGCCACGAGTGCGCCGGGAGAGTGGTGGAGGTCGGCGCGGAGGTGAAACACCTGGAGGTGGGCCAACGGGTGGCCGTCGATCCTCTGATTAGCTGCGGCCAGTGCGACCAGTGCCGCCAGGGGCGGCAGCATACCTGTCGCAACCAACGTTTTCTCGGCTGTCCAGGGCAGTTGCCGGGCGCTCTGGCGGAATACTTGGTGCTGCCCGCCGAGTGCTGCCATCCGATCCCCGAGGCCATGACGTTCGTGCGTGCTACCCTGGTTGAGCCGTTTTCCATCGGGCTTTACGCTCAGCGTCGCGCGAGCGCGCCGCCGGGAGCTGCGCTGGCCGTTCTCGGCTCCGGCCCGATTGGCCTTTGTGTTTTGCTGGCCTGCCGCGCGGCAGGGGCAGGCGCTGTCTACGTCACCGACCTCGTGGAGGAACGGCTGGAATTGGCGCGGCGCTGCGGCGCAAGCTGGACCGGCAATCCAAGGCGAACCGATATTGTCGCGGCCATCCGCGAGCTTGAGCCTCTGGGGCTGGACTATGTCTTCGAGTGCGCGGGTGAGCAGGAAACCCTCGACCAAGGCGTCGCGCTGCTCAAGCCCGGCGGCACGCTGCTGATTGTGGGCATCCCGGAGGATGTCCGCATCAGCTTCAACATCGACCTGCTGCGGCGAAAGGAGCTGCGCATCGAGAACGTGCGCCGCCAGAACCAATGCCTCGCGCCCGCCATCGAGATGGTGGCCCGCGGCGCGGTTGACCTCGATCCACTCGCCACGCACCATTTCCCGTTGGCGGAGGCCCAGGCGGCGTTTGAGCTGGTGGCCGGCTATCGCGACGGCGTCGTGAAGGCCATCATCCACCTGTCCCCGCCCTCGTAACGCCACCGCAAGCGTGCGTGAACCCGGACCGTCTGAAGGCTGAGAGGGGCTGGAAAGGGGAGCAGCCGGGATCGTTCGGAATAGGGCTTTGTGACCTAACTTCGCTCGAATCTGCACTCCAAGCCTGACTATAACCGGCTTGTTTTCAATAAGATTCCGACTATTGGCGTCTAAGCAGCCTGTTTTCATAGAGATTCCGGCTTCGTTTGGGGATTTTTGGGAGGGCGACCCTTTGTTTTCAACAAGATTCCGGCTTCGTTCGGCCTTTTTTCAAGTAACTTTATTTTTCGCCTTTCCCGCGCCGCCTCGGCCCTCAATCATCCCAACATCTGACGATTCACGACATTGACGAATCCGAAGGCTACCCGGCGGATTGCTAGGGCGCCAAAAGCCACTCCCGCCTGATATCTTCGACGACCTCCCGGGCGGCCTGCTCCACCTGCTCCCGGCCCCATTGGACGTTGGTGTGGTAGCGCGGGTCCTGCGCCTCGCGCAGCGTGTGGTCAGGAGTCGGTGAGCGGTCGAACGTGTCTCCATCCACAATTGCATATTCCGTGTTTTTCAGTTTTCCCTCGGCAGGGAGGCGCGTGAGGTCCACGCAGCCGGGCCAGGTGGCAGCCAGCATGGAGCTTTCTTCCGCGGCGGCATGGCCAATGGCTCCGGCAATCAAGGAACGCGGGAAGCCCGGATAGACCCAGATCACGCGTCTACCGTTGGGGCTGGCAGCATTGAATTCCCGGCACAAGCGATCCAGTACCGCCCGCTGGTTGTCCGCGCCGTGGCCGTTGACGATCAAAACCCGCCGGAATCGCATCCTGCCCAACAGGATGTTCAGGATATCCCGCATCACCTGGGCGAAGACTTCCTCCCGAAAATAAGCACTGGCGATCGGGAGCTTGGGGAAGTCCATGCCTTCGATGAAGGCTTGGCGCGGAAACCCCAGCGACTCCAGCATGTCGGGGTTCCGCTCCCTTTCGGTGCCGAGGAAGAGCGGCGGATGATAAGGACAGCGAAACTCCGCGGCCAAGCGACGGGCAAAAGCATGGGCCAGCAGATTGTCGCATCCCATGGCCAGATGCGGACCGTGCCACTCGATAGTGGCGATGGGGAGAATGACCATTCCCGTCCGCTCCCGCGCGGCTACGACCTCGTCGGGAAAAAGATAGGCCATGTTCCAGTCCCCATCGTCAATGGGCCGGCGCACTTTGGGGATATCCACCCTTTGCATGTCGTTCCTCCCTTCTTTTTTGCTGGGCGCAACGCAATCCGCAACTCGGTTCAGCCCGGGCCAGTGCTTACCTTGGCACGGAGTACCAACGCACGCCGTGGCGGTTCACCAGTTCGATGGCGTAGCGAATGGGCACAGCCACAGTTTCCGAGGGGCGCGCGGGATTCTGCCGCTCGACGATGCCTACCACGCCGCCTCCTGCTTGCAGAAAAACCGGACTGCCGCTGGCGCCACGTTCGAGCGGTATGTCGAGGACGATCACGTCACTCTTCTCTTTGCTCTTTTCTGAGAGGCCCAGAGCAGCGCGGCGGATGACCCTGCCTTTTTGCGTTGTGGGGTGCCAGACAAACGCCGGATGGCCGGTGACCGCCACGGCTGTGCCTTCCGCCACCTCGACCGGATCGAGCCGCGCATAGGCTGGGCGCTCGCCTTCCGGCAGCGGGCGTTCGGTCTTGAGCAGCGCCAGGTCGTGCAGGTCATCCAAGGCCACGACGTCACAGGAAACGGCGGGGGCGGTTCGCGCTCCCGCCCGGGCGAGCTTGGCCATGATTTTCGTTCCGGGGCTCGCCGCCAAACAGCGCCGGGCATCGGCGATGACGTGCGCGTTGGTGAGCAGGTAGCCATCCTCGTTGACCAGAAAGCCCGTCGCCGCGCATTCACGATTCTTATCCTCCGCACCGGGGCCGACCGCTAGAAGTTGCACGACGGCTGCGGTCACGGGCTCCGTGGCGAGCGAGTCCGGCGTCCCAACATCCTGAGGCAAAGCGAGCGACGCGCAGCTCAGGCCAATGGCCAGCAGAAAGGTCTGAAGGCTGCCCCGAAGGATATCGAGCCGTGAATCCATACGCATGTCTGGCAATGCAGCAAGGCCGTCGCCGCGAAGACTACCTCCCCATCTGCTTCGCCTTCTCCCGGATTGCCGGGCGGGCGGCTTCCATAATCTCGCGCAGATCCTCGTAGCGCAGAGTGCGCTGCTCGAAGGTGCGCTTCGCGAGCGAGCCCAGGAAGCGGGTTTCGAACTCTTTGAAGTACGACCCGTAGATGTGGTAGCTGTCGGCCAGGTGGCAGTAGCGGCCGATCTGCACGGGCTTCCCGGAAAGTTCCGAGATGCGTTCCGCAATCTTTTTCTGCATCTGCACCAGGGCAAAGATATTCATGAACGCGGCCTTGTAAGCGTCGTTGGAGCGGAAGCGGACGTTCATGCTGAGGACGGATTCCCCGTTACCCTCCGTGATGCGGCACCAGAGGCTCTGGAGGCAAGCGGGATCGTAGCAGTCATTGTCCTCCCACACTTTCCAGGTCACCGCCTGTGCCCGGCGGGTGTGAGGAGCCTTGGCGAGCTTCTGGCACAGAGTCTCGATCTGGTCGAAGGGCCGGAGCGTGGGGACTTCGTAGGCAAACAGGCGCTGATGATAAGTGTATTCCCAGCGGTGGTCGTCGGGATTGCGCGGGTCGCGCACGAGGTGATCCTTGATGCCCTCCAAAACTTCCATGACGTATTCCTGCAACTCCTCGGGCCCTCCGGGAAAATCCTTGTGGATCATGGGCTCGCGCAGAGGCTCGGTGACGGTGATGATCATCGTGGCATCTTTGCTGGGAGGATCGTCAGGCTTGTCGTACTGGGTTTTGATGTCGCAACCTCTCTGGTACAGCTCGATCAGCGACGCTTCCCAGGCCCGCGCAATCGAGTCTCCCTCAACATGCAGGATCGGTATGCCGTTCATGCAACCACCTCTTTTCTGTAGCGGCGATATCTCATCGCCGAACTGATTGAGAGTCCGAGGGCGGCGGTGGGGACACCGCCGCTACAGCAGATTCACCAATCCTGCACGCTGCCATCCTTGCGGCGCGCCGTGGGCAAATACGAACGCGTGTAAGGATACTTCTTGGCCAACTCCTCGTTGACGTCGGTGCCGAGCCCGGGCGTGTCGTCCACATTCATGTAACCGTCCTTGAAAGTCGGGCCGCCGGGAATGACCTCGCGTGTGACCTCCGGGAAGAAGACCATTTCCTGGACGCCGAAATTGGGAATCGAGATGTCCAGATGGATTTGGGCGGCCTGGGTAGGCGGCCCCAGGTCGGCGGCGCCGTGCCAGGCCGTCTTGACGTGAAACGCTTCGGCCAGGGCTGCCACTTTGCGCGCCGGCGTAATGCCGCCAATGTGGACGACGCCGCAGCGAATGTAGTCGATCAACTGTTCGGTGATGAGCGGGACGCAATCCCAAATCGAGTTGAACAGTTCGCCCATGGCGAGTGGCGTCGTCGAATGCTGCCGGATGAGGCGGAAGCTCTCCTTGTGCTCGGGCCGCAACAAGTCTTCAAGGAAGAAGAGGTGATAGGGCTCGAGGGCGTGGGCCAGGCGCGCGGCTTCGATGGGGGAAACCTTCTCATGGGTGTCGTGCAGCAATTCGACCTCATCTCCGAGTTTGGAGCGCAGGTGCTCGAACAGCTTGGGCACCGTGCGCAAATAGGGTGAAGGCTCGAAGGTTTCTGTCTCCGGGAGGTTATCCTGCTGGTCCACGCGCCCAGCGTGCTCTTCAGATTTCCTTCTGGACGAGGTGCCGTAAGTTCCCTCCAGCCCCGGAATCGCCACCTGCGCGCGCACACACTTGAAGCCGCGCGCCGTGCCGCGGCGCACGGCGTCTTCGACCTCGGCAAAATCCGCCCCACTCGCGTGCGTGTAGGCCAAGGCGCCCGCGCGCGTGCGCCCGCCCAGCAATTGGTAAAGCGGCATGCCGGCGCGCTTGCCCTTGATGTCCCACAGCGCCAGATCCACGCCAGCCACCGCCGTCATCTGCACCGGGCCGCCCCGCCAGTACGAGCCCCGGTAAAGATACTGCCAGGTGTCTTCGATTTGCTCGGGGTCGCGGCCAATGAGCAGCGGCGCGATGTGCTTCTCAAGCAGCGTGGCAACGGCCAGTTCGCGGCCATTGAGCGTGGCGTCGCCCACGCCGTATAGGCCCGGCTCGCTGGTCAGGATTTTCACCAGCACGTAATTGCGCCCCGGGCAGGTGACGATGACGCGCACGTCGGTGATCTGGAGCGGCGGCAGGCCGCGGGCGCGCGTGGTCGTGGCCTGAGCCCCGCGCAGCAGCTCGTCTGCCCCAAGCGCTCCGAGCGCCGCCGTGCCGGTGAATCGCAGAAAGTCTCGCCGGTTGGAATCGTAGGATGCCATGTTCGCCTCCAGCGCAGATGCAGAAAGCAGGGGGCGATTCTACCTCTAGGCAGCCACGGAGGGGAGTATCTTTCCGGCACTCAAGCAGGGAGGGAAGAAAAGCCGCGGACCTGAAGGTCCGCGTTACGTGCTGTACACCTTAGGGGGAACCATTTTACCGACGCGCTTCGGGCTTGGCGGGCGGCGTCTGCGGCTTCAGGCGGACCTCCAACTGTTGCAGGGCTGGCTGCTCGACGCTGAGGACGGTTTCGGAGGGCTCATAGCCAGCCGCTTCGACGCGCAGAGTATGCTCGCCGAGAGGCAGTTGAATGGGACCCAGGTAATCCGCCGTGCCCACATAAAGCCCGTCGAGAATGACGCGCGCCTTGGCCGGGGAAGTGACCAGCAGCAACGTGGTCACCTCATCCTTCGCGTAACCGGAAGCGGGGTTGTAGCCTGCTTGGCGAGGGTCGGCAGAAGGATACGGCTCGACCCACCAGTAGTTGGGTAGATAGGGACGCGCCGGAGGAAGCGTGGGCATATTTATGAACGGCGAGTAATACCCGCCGAACGAACCCCAGGGGCTAAACGAGGGGAAGAAATAGGGCTGGATGTCGCTGGCCGACGGCGGCGAGGGAGTGCTCCACCCCACCTGAGGCGCCTTGTCGCTGGCCGTCAGCGCACGTTGGCCAACCAGCAGCAAACCGGTAAGGAAAACAATCAGGACCCGAAGCCTAATGATACGGCCCATGTGCCCTCCTTCCGAAGGGACTTGTCCTTCGCCTTACCTAGACACTACCACCTTTCGGGGCCTTGCGCCAGTCGCACCTCTACTTGCCTGGATGCCGCTTCCTGCTCCTTGGTTGTCCCGCTGGCAGGCCACACTCGACCGCCCCAACCTGTTGCTCAGAAGCAGGTTAGCCGCATCCACGCCGCCTGCCACCTGGGGCTCAAGCCACGGCCGAGCTTCCCGAATCCACGGCGGAGGTTCGCGCGAATGGGCTTGACGCTGTTTTCGTTTGTGGGCTAACGTCTAGCAACACTGGGTATCTGGATCGTAGCGGCGGACTTTAGCCCGGCATGCCGGCCTGAACGCCGGCGCTACAAGGCAGACAAGGCGCCAGGGGGGCGCGGCAGGCGGAGCGCACCGATGGAACTGTTTGAGTTGACCCGAACGTTGGTCAACATCGAATCCGTGACGGGTAACGAGCGCGCGTGCGCAGCCTTCTTGCGCGACTACCTGGCGGCGCGGAACTACCAGGTTGAACTCCAGCCCGTGGGCCCCGAGCGCGCCAACGTGTTTGCCACGCGGGGAGTACCGGAAGTCGTGCTGAGCACGCACCTCGATACGGTTCCGCCCTTTTTCCCGGCCCGCGAAGACGAGGAATTCATTTACGGACGCGGGGCGTGCGATGCCAAGGGCATCATAGCCGCGCAGATCGCGGCGGCGGAGCGGCTGGTGGGCGAGGGCGTGGGGAACTTCGGCCTGCTGTTTCTGGTGGGCGAGGAAACGCTGAGCGACGGCGCGCGGGTGGCCAACCTTTCACCGCGCGGCGCGAAGTACATCATCAACGGCGAGCCTACGGACAACAAGCTGGCGCTGGGCAGCAAAGGCATTCTGCGCGTGGATGTGCGCACGCAGGGCAAGATGGCGCATTCGGCTTATCCGGAGCTGGGGGAATCGGCCGTGGAGAAGCTGCTGGATATCCTGGCCGACGTGCGGAAGCTTGCCTTGCCCGCCGATCCTGTGCTGGGCCCCGCCACACTCAACATCGGGGTGATTTCCGGCGGGCGTGCGGCCAACGTCATTCCGGATGAGGCGCAGGCCCAAGTCCTTATCCGCACGGTGGACGACGGCCGGGAGCTGCGGGCCGCCCTCGGGCGGCTGTTGGCAGGCCGGGCGGAATTCGAGTTTGTCCGCGATACGCCTGCGCTCAGGATGGAGAAGCTCGACGGCTTTGAGACGGAAGTAGTTGCGTTCACCACCGACTTGCCGAACCTGACGGGCTGGGGCCGCCCGCTGCTTTTGGGTCCGGGCTCTATCCGCGAGGCACACACGGACCACGAGCGGGTTCGGAAAGCCGACCTGACGCGCGCCGTGGACCTTTATTGCCGGCTCGTGCGGGAGCTCAAGGCAAGACGAATTGAAGATTGATGATTGAGGATTGTCGATTGAAAAAAGTTCGAAATCGACAATCTTCAATTGATTTGGGGGCAGAAAGGAGTACGCGCGGGTTTATCGCGCGAGAAAGCCATCATGAGAAAAATCGAAGTCGGTATCCTGGGGGCCACAGGGATGGTAGGGCAGCGCTTTGTGAGCCTGCTCGAACACCATCCGTGGTTCGAAGTCGGCTGGCTGGCGGCCTCGGAGCGGTCGGCGGGCCGGACGTACGCGGAGGCGTGCAACTGGCGCCTGCGTGAGCCTCTGCCCAAGGCCGCGCGCGAACTGCCGGTCGAGGAGTGCAAGCCGGGCAAGGCGCCCCAACTGGTCTTCGCCTCGCTCGATTCCAAGGTAGCGGGTGAGGTGGAGAAGGAATTTGCCCACGCCGGCCACGTCGTCGTATCGAATTCCTCGAATCACCGCATGGACCCGGACGTTCCTTTGCTCATTCCCGAGGTCAATCCGGAGCATCTCGCTTTGGTCCGCGTCCAGAAGCACGAACGAAAGTGGAAGGGCATGATTGTCACCAATCCCAATTGCACGACGGTGGGCCTGGTGATGTCGCTCGCTCCGCTCGAGAAAACGTTTGGCCTCGAAAAGGTGATGATGACCAGTATGCAGGCGGTTTCCGGCGCCGGCTATCCCGGCCTGCCCGTGCTCGACATCATCGGCAACGTCATTCCCTTCATTGGCGGCGAGGAAGAGAAGGTTGAGCGCGAAACGCGAAAGCTGCTGGGCAAGTTTGTGGATGGGCACGTGCTGATGGGCGATTTCGCCGTCAGCGCGCACTGCAATCGCGTACTGGTCGAGGACGGGCACACGGAGTCCATCTCGGTTTCCCTGCGGACGAAGGCCACGGTGGAAGACTTGATTGAGGCTTGGCGGAAGTTTCATGCCCGGCCCCAGGAACTGCACTTGCCTTCCGCGCCGAAGCATCCCATCATTGTGCGCGAGGAGCGGGACCGGCCGCAGCCTAAGTTCGATGTCTGGACCGAAAACGGCATGGCCACGGTGGTCGGGCGCGTCCGTCCTTGCCCGGTTCTCCAGTTCAAGTACACGGCGCTCAGCCATAACACCATTCGCGGCGCTGCCGGCGCTGCCTTGCTCAACGCCGAGCTGATGAAGGCGGAAGGATACTTAGACTAGGCGCCGGATTTCAGGAAAGTGTAAAGGGTAAAGGTTAAAGGGTAAGAGTCCGAACGATAGCCTTTTACACTTTACACTTTAACCTTTCTGGCTTGTTGGCGTCGCCTAACATGCATGACCACTCTGCCAACTGCGGAACAGCACGCCCGCTTAGTCTGGCCGTCCTGGGTTACGGCAAGATGGGCAAGGTGATTGCCCAACTGGCTCCGCAGCGGGGGTTCGAGGTTCGTCTCTCCCTCGACATCGACGCCAACCAGAACGGGGCAGGCATCACGCGGGGGAACTTCCAGGGCATCGACGTCTGTGTGGAATTCACCGAGCCCGGCGCGGTGCTCGAGAATATCCGCCGAGTGGCCGCGCTCGGCTGCAATCTGGTGGTGGGGACCACGGGCTGGCACGAGCGCGTCGAGGAAGTTCGCCAGGTGATTGAGGCGAGCGGCGTGGGCATGGTTTACGCCGCAAACTTCTCCATCGGCGTGCAACTTTTCTATCGGCTGGCGCGCGCGGCAGCGGAAATCTTCGCCGGCTTCCCCATGTACGACCCTTATCTCACCGAGACGCACCACAAATTCAAGAAAGATGCGCCTTCCGGCACGGCGCTGGAGCTCAAGCAGCTGGTCCAGCCTCATCTGCCGGGGCGCGAAATCCCGGTGGCCAGCGTGCGCGCGGGGCACATCCCCGGGGTACACGAACTGGGGTTCGATTCCGAGGCCGACACGGTCGTTCTGCGTCACACGGCGCGCGGTCGCCAAGGGTTTGCCGAGGGCGCGCTCTACGCGGCGCGCTGGGTGGTAGGGAAGAAGGGCTTGTTCCACTTCGCGGACGTGCTCGAACAAGGGGCTGGGGGCTAGAGACCGGGGATGGCCGATTGTCGATTGACGATTGAAAAGGGCCTCTACGTAAGTAACGGTTAGACGTCCATCGTCTGGGGAGACCGACTACCGGGGTCGATTTTCGAATTTCGATTTTCGAATTTCGTTTTCGATGAAGGGGGACGCCATGAATTTCGAACTCCGCGGCTGCGGTACGGCGCTGGTGACCCCTTTCCAGCGCGACGGCACAGTGGACGAAGCGGCGCTGCGACGGCTGGTGCAGTTCCAGCTCCGGGAGGGAATTGATTTCCTGGTTCCCTGCGGGACTACCGGGGAGGCGCCCACGCTCGAACACGGCGAATACCTGGGCGTCATCCGCGTGGTGGTGGCGGAGGTCGCGAAGAAAGTGCCCGTCATCGCCGGCGTCGGCGGCAACAACACGCGCAAGGTGATCGAGCTGGCTCAGGAAGTAGAGAAGCTCGGGGTCGTGGGGATGCTGTCGGTCGCGCCCTATTACAACAAGCCGACGCAGGAGGGCCTCTTCCAACACTTCCAAGCCATCGCCGAAGCCACCGATCTGCCGGTGATTCTCTATAACGTTCCCAGCCGCACCTCGTCCAACCTCGAACCGGCTACCGTGGCGCGGCTTTCGAAGGTTCCCGGCATCATCGGCATCAAGGAAGCCTCCGGCAGCATCACGCAGCAGATGGAAGTCTTGAGTGCTGTCGAGCCGGGCTTCCGCGTGCTCTCGGGCGACGACGCGTTCACGTTTCCACTGATGGCGCTGGGCGGCGTGGGCGTGATCTCCGTCGTCTCCAACGAAATCCCGGCACAGATGACCAAACTCGCGCATCTGCTGCTCGACGGCAAGCTCGCCGAGGCGCGCAAACTCCATTTCCAATTGCTGCCCTTGATGCAGGCCAATTTCATCGAGACGAATCCGATCCCCGTCAAGGCCGGCCTCGCCATGATGGGTATGATCGAAGAGGTCTACCGCCT
>Ga0315274_10012739_pt1 | contig 11985 bp, 11 predicted proteins | sample YL17G02_20_MG_FD_203700 | JGI IMG/M metagenome (GOLD analysis project Ga0315274, IMG submission 203700) | Sediment microbial communities from Yellowstone Lake, YNP, Wyoming, USA - YL17G02_20 | ecosystem: Environmental > Aquatic > Freshwater > Lake > Sediment | place: USA: Wyoming | collected... | reverse complement strand
CCCTTGACAGGGACCACAACGCTGCCCGGAACATCTTGCTCCGGGCACTGGACCGGGCCGGGCCAGCGAGCGGCGTTCATCAGTCTGAGTCCAACCCAGGGTTCTGGCATGAGGGCAGTCCCGCCTCTTGCTCCCCCAGGGTCGCTTGAGAAGCCGTCGCCTTCAGGCGACGGAGAAGGTCACGCATGGTATCTGCGATCCCCTCGGTTGTCAAGTGTAATCCAACCCAACTCGTTCCTCTTGTATGATTTGTCAGGCCCAGGAGAAGAAAGGTCAAGCCATGCCCCATCCCTACGGAATCAAGCTCAAGCCCAAGCAGACGACCATGGCCATCGCCTTCGCCAGGAAGAGGCAGAGGTCCGTCCCGGAGACGACCTGCGCGCATCGGACCTGCTGCTGCATGGCCGGATGCCCGAACATGTACTATGCCGAGTTCCTGTCGATCTATGACGGCATCATCCTTAAGATGGGGGAGAGGGACCGCATCGACCTGACGGTCGAGTGCGTCAGGAGGTACCTCCAGGCCCAGAGCGTGGAGAGGCCCAAGCCCTGCCCCTTCCTCAAGGGGAGCGACTGCTCGATATACAGGTACCGGCCGCTGAAGTGTCGGCTCTATGGCCTCGTCCCCAATGACCTCTACCAGAGGATCGTGGCGGCGGTCTCCCAGGACATGAGGGTCCCTGCGGACAGGCTCCCCCTCTGCGTCCAGTGCGACCAGGTCAAGATCAAGCCGGAATGGGCCGCCAAGTTCCCCGACGGCAAGGTCCCCGAGAAGACGATCTCCATGATGGAGAAGGAGCTGAGGCAGAACGACGTCATGATGGGCGTCCCGCCAAAAATCCAGGCAAAAGGATTCGGGTTCCTGACCTACCATGACTGGCACGTAATGCTTGAGCTGGGAGAGGGTTGGATGGCCTCTCTAACCCCGCTTCGCGAGAAAATGAAGGACGAGGAGAAGGAGCACCTCGTCGAGGCCCTGAAAAAAGCCCTGTACGCCAAGCTGGACTCGGGGGATTGAATATGATCGAGCTGCCAGAGATATTCAAGCAAGCCGAGGACCCGAGCCTGAACGAGACCGTGCTGATGAAGGGCAAGATCGTCGAGGCGATCTATTACCCGAAGGAAGAGTACATCGGGCTGAAGCTGAAGATGGAGGACGGCTCCCATCGATCAACCTGGCTGCACAAATCCAACTTTACCTTCCGGGGGTTGCCCTACAAGCAGGTATCAAAGCAGGAATCCGACAGGGAAATGGCCAAGACCTCCGAACTGTTCAAGAGGGCCGCGGGGAAGATGATCAAGGTCAGGATGTTCAGGGGCCAGGCCGACCTGGGATAGAGTTCAGAAAAACTATACAGTTTTTCTGAACGGGGAGCGACGATGATAGAGGTGATAATCTCCGGCGACTGCCCGCATTGCGCGGAGCAGAAGAAGATAATGGAGCAGATGAGGCCAGGCGAGTACCGGATCATCCAATACGAGTCCAGCGACTTCGACTCATACCCCGACAAGGCAATCGTCGACACCGTCCCCTTCGTCATCGTCAGGGACGCCAATGGCCGCATACGGATGGCTAAGTGCGGGGTATTCTCGGCCGAGGAGCTGAGGGGGATCAACGACGGGCCCGCTACGACCCCCTTCAACCTGAGGCGCAACCGGCTGTCCTCGAGCTAAAAAGACAAGGCAAGATTTTATAACGGATGACCTCGCGTGGCCATGCGAGGATGGACATTGGGGGAAAAGATGAGTTTCATCGAGCGCATCTCGGACGACTTCGTGAAGCAATACAAGAGGAGGGTCCCGCCATGGGGCGAGCTCGGGTTCATCACCTACAAGCGGACCTATGCTCGCCGGGTCGAGGGGGAGGGCCGGACGGAGGAATGGCATGAGACCATCCAACGATGCGTCAACGGCCTGTTGTCCATAGGCGGGAAGCTGACCAAGGAGGAGGCCGAGTTCCTTTACGACAGCGTATTCAACCTGAAGTGCTCCTTCAGCGGCCGGGCCCTGTGGCAACTCGGGACGCCCACGGTCGCCAAGCTGGGCGGAGATAGCTTGCAAAATTGTTGGGCTCTCGCGGTCAATGACCCCATCGAGCCATTCTGCTTCGCCTTCAACGAGCTGATGTTGGGTGGTGGAGTAGGATTCAATATCCAACGGGAGGTGGTCTATGAGATTCCCAAAGTCAAACATGATGTAAATGTTATTCGCAAGGACGAGAAGGATGTTGATCTCATCGTTCCTGACAATCGTGAGGGATGGGTTGAATTGTTGCGAAGGATATTGGATTCATTCTTTGTTTCTGGAAGGAACTTCTCTTATTCAACCATTTGCATCAGGCCCAAAGGAGCCCTGATCAAGGGGTTCGGCGGGGTAGCATCAGGACCCGAGGATCTATGCAGGGGGATGGAGCAAGTCGTCAAGATATTGAAATTAAGAGCCGGAAAGAAGCTTCGTCCCGTAGACTGTCTGGATATAATGAACTTGATCAGCTCGATAGTTGTTGCCGGCAATGTTCGAAGGGCGGCTGCGCTCGCCTTGGGCGATGCCGACGACCGGGAGTTTCTCCTGGCCAAGGACTGGTCCAAAGGAATGATTCCCAACTGGCGGGCCATGAGCAATAACTCGGTTGCTTGCGACAAGTATGATAATTTGCCAGAAATTTTTTGGAAAGGCTATGATGGCAACGGCGAGCCCTATGGCCTGATAAACCTGCATAACTGCCGAAGGTTTGGGAGGCTCGCCGACGGCATAGACTACAGGCCGGACAAAGATGTAATAACTACAAATCCATGCTTGACAGGAGATACCTTGGTTGCCTTGGCAGATGGAAGGGGACATTTACCTATTAAACAATTGGCAGAGGAGGACAAAGATGTCCCGGTATATTGCTTGAATAGCAGCAATAATCTAGCCATTCGCTACATGAGACATCCTCGTTATACGGGGCATAAGAAGGTTTTCAAGTTAACCCTAGATGATGGATCAACTATCAAGGTTACAGAAAACCATAAATTCAGATTATCTAACGGGGAGGAAAAGGAAGTTAAAGACCTGAATGTTGGAGACGGACTAAAAATTCTAACCAAATACGAAGCATCCATCAAGGACATCTTCAATGATAAATCTCGAAGCCAAGATTATTGGTGGTTAACATTGGGAGCAGCTAAAAATATAAGCGAACATAGGCTTATCTGTGAGTTTTCCTTGGGATGTAAATTAAAAACAGGAGAAGTAGTCCATCACAAGAACAAGAATGGCCAAGACAATTCTCCTTCCAATTTGGAGGTAATGTCCAGGAAAGATCATGACAATTTTCATAGATTGGGCATGATAGGTGATAATAATCCTATGCGACGGGCGGCTCGCGAATGGAACAAAGAGAAGTGGAAAGATATGTCTATGGCAGTATCTGGGGATAAAAATGGAAGATATTGCGGGGAAGACAACGAGGCTCTTAAGCAACATGCTCTTATTCTTTGCAAGCAATTGGGAAGAAGGTTTTCTGATACCGACTGGGCTACTTATGCCAAAGAGCGAGGCCTTCCTGTTAACTTTTCTAAATGGAGAAGGGATCATTTAGGGAGTGTCAAGGGATTCGCTACATGGGCCGCTACTACCTTGGAATTAGAACCTGGACTGGCTGACCTTCATGCGACTTCGTGCAAGAAATACCAAGAGTTATTAGAAGAGGGCTATGATTGTGAAGTAAAAGATGGAGAAATTATAATAAACAAGTCTTGCGAGATTTGTGGCAAGGCGTTTCAAACCGCCATTGCGGGGAGGGAGCATGGGACATGTTCTCTCTCCTGCGCTGATAAAAAGAGTTGGAAAAATCCAGGGGTTAAAAACAAAAGAATCTTGTCCATGAGGGAAAACAACAATAAAAGGCAAGAAGGTTTAAGGAACAAGCAACTGGCTATTTTTACAAGACTACAATTTGAATTAAAACGCGCTCCCCAAAAGAAGGAATGGGTTGATGCGTGCAAAAACGAGGGTCTCTCTTTTGAGATATCCAGAAAAACCAGCCCTTTCCGTTATTGGAGGGAACTCAAGAAGAAAGCAACGGCATTTAATCATAGGATAATATCAATCGAACCTTGCGAAGAAGAAGATGTCTACAATGGAACGGTAGATGAGTTCCATAATTTTTTCGTAGGGGGTTGGGAATCAAAAACCAAGAACAACAAGAGGAAATTAGCATATATCAACAACGCGAATTGCGGCGAATTGCCCGCAGCTTCAGGTGAAGCCTGCAACTTATTCGAGATATTTACACCTAATATCAAGGATGAGAGTGAATTCCTGAAAATCGCGGAGATGGCTCTCAAGGCGACCAAGACCATTTCTACCCTTCCATTCATCAACCCCAAGACCAACGAGATCGTCGGCAAGAATCATCGGCTGGGCATCAGCATCACCGGCTTCCTCCAGGCCAATCATCTCAGGCAGCCGGAGATATATGACCGGATATATAAGCATCTTGAGAAGACCGACAAGGAATACAGCAAGGTCCTAGGGATAAAGCCAAGCATAAAGTTGACTACGGTCAAGCCGTCGGGGACGGCCTCCCTCCTGCCCGGGGTCACCCCCGGGGTCCATCCCGCCTACAGCCAGCATTACATCCGCCGGATAAGGATGGCCGCCAACGACCCATTGGTCGAGCTGTGCCGGAAGCATGGCTACCGCGTCGAGCCCCAGGTAAACTTCGACGGGTCGCACAACATGGACACGATGATCGTCGAGTTCCCCATCAAGACCCCGGAGGGGACCGTCCTGGCCAAGGACGTCTCGGCCGTCCAGCAGCTCGAGTGGCAAAAGTGGTTGCAGACCCACTGGGCGGATAACTCGGTCTCGGTCACGGTCTACTTCAAGAAGGAGGAGCTGCCCGTCATCAAGGAGTGGCTCTCGAAGAACTACGACGACTCGGTCAAGTCGGTCAGCTTCCTGCTCCATAGCGAGCATGGGTTCCGACAGGCGCCCTACGAGGAGATCTCGGAGGAGAAGTACAAGGAGCTCCGGTCCCAGGTCAAGTCCATAACCAGGATCGACGACGACCAGGTCCGGGAATTGGCCGGCTCCCTGGAATGCGCCTCCGGGGCCTGCCCGGTAAGATGAGGCCAGTTTCTTCTTGATTTTGCATTGAGAATGGCTTAAAGTACCCCCGGAGGCAAGCATGAAAAGTAGCCAACGGCAGATGTCTGCCCTCGAGCGCTGCGTCAGAAAGCATATTCGCAAGGGAAGGCTCGTCCTGCCTCCCTCCATGCAAGTCGATCCGGAGCGCAAGCGCAAGATAGCCCAGGGACTGAAGGAGGTTCAGGCGCAAGAGGACTCCTTCGTTGATGATGGCCGGTACATCGGGTAGGAACAAAATGATTTCAGTCTTGGCGACGGGGGCCGGGCTCTCTTGCGCTCCCTTGTCTCGTTCCTGGACCTGGTCCCTGTCCTCGTCCCAGGTCATCTCCTGGTCTTGGAGATGGTCCTGGTTCCAGTCCTGTTCCTGGTCCGGGTCTTGGCCCGGGTCCTGCCGGGGATGATCCCCGCGGATCCTGGAGATGGAACGCGACCCTATCGATGGTCGCCCGACGTGAAAAGAGAGGAGAGAGGGACATGGAATATGGCGACATCCTCCCGGAGACCAGGTTCAATGACTGCGTCGAGGGGGACCATCTCTTGTCCTCGAATACCACGTCCGCTTTCGAGGTCGTCAAGAGCGGCGCCGTCAAGAAAAGCTTCAGCCCGGAGGCCCTTGTATTGCGTTGTACGTGGGCGAGCAAGAAGCATAGCAAGTTGGCTCCCGGGGAGGTCGTGATAGACTACTTCAACAGCGAGTTCTACGGTCCTTTCAGGACCCCAAAGGCGAAGGAATCGCTGTCCAGGCTGCTGGCGATGTTCGACGAGGATTGCGAGCCGTCAACGACCGTCGCCTGAAGGCGGCGGTTTCCTTGGCCGAACATCATCATGATCATGACGCCCATCCTGCATGTCGGCTCGACGTCGGGTTCCACTTTCGACGGGGATCCATGGTCCAGGTCCTGGTCTTGGAATTTTCGATGGTCCGAGTCCTTTTTGCGCAACCCGCAGCGAGTGCGAGTACAGCGCGGTTGGGACGCGGGCGGGGAATGTTGGTCCCGGTCTTGGTCCAGGAACCTATGGTGGTCCGAGGGGGACGAGGGGGACTCGTCTGGAACCCCTGATCGAGCGAGTTCCTGGCTGGCCTCCTGGTAGGGAGAATTCAGTGGAGCGAGACGACGACTTGTCTACCGCCCTGGAATGGGCCGAGGTCATTCACCGAGACGACGCCCGCAAGTTCAGCGGCGCTCCTTACGTTCATCATCCGTTGCGGGTAGGGGGCCTGGTCGCCTCGCTGCCCGGGGTCTCCGGGGAGATGATCCAAGCCGCGTTCCTGCATGACGCTATCGAGGATCATCCAGGGATCAAGTCTAGCCTGATGACCTACTTCTCTCCCGAGGTCATGAGGCTGGTCGAGGAACTGACCAATGTCAGCAAGGCCTCCGGCAAGTCTCGCGCCGAGCGCAAGGTCATGGACCGCGAGCGCCTGGCCAAGGTGAGCCTGGAGGCCAAGCGCATCAAGCTTTGTGACCGGCTGGATAACGTCAGCGAGAGTCTCCGGGACTGTCGGCGGCTTGACTTGCCAAGGGAGGACCTGGAGTTCCTGTTGCTGTACGCCGACGAGACGAGGGCCCTGGTCCCCGTCCTGTCGGACGCCAATCCCGGGCTGGCCGGGATGGTCATCGAGGCGGCCCGCGAGATGGGGAACGCGGCCTCCGGGCAACTGGCGGCCATTGAGAGGGGATGAGATGATTGTTATGACCCCCATCCTGGCTACTGGAGCCCAAATTGCCTCAAATTGGTCCCGGGACGAGGACAATTTTTGTTCCAAGTCCTGGTCTTGGTCAACATGCCATTCTTGGTTACAATGTGGCAGGAGCCGAAACGACATTGCGGGACCCTATTCCCGTTCTTGGAATACTTCAGTACCTTGTTCTGCGATATTCTGGAGTTTGACGGCGGCCATTGGAAGGAGCTTGTAAAATGACCATGACTCCCATCTTGTATGCCGGTTCCCTGTCCCTTGGGAGTCATTCTTGGACTCGATGGGGAGCTTTCGGGGTACATCGTTCCTTTTCTTGGGCGCCGCCTTATTCCTTGGGTTTCTGGTTCCGTTCAGGCCATCGATCGACATCCTGGTCAAGCGGCTATCCTGGGGGCAACCCGGAATGCTCGCCGGTTATAGATTTTTCGTTATCCTGGGAGCCGCTGGGCCGCCGATTGAGGAGGATGGCCGAATGATCCCATACCTGGCCGCTGGGGCAACCTGGGCCATGTCCTTGTCCGATCCCGTTCATTATGGGTATGGATCCTTGTCTTGGTCCGAGTTCCGATTTCGGTCTTCTTCCTGGTCTGCTCCAGCATGCTGGTCCGAGTCCTGGACCTGGTCTGAGCGATGGTCCAAGTTGTCCCCTGGCTCCGGATGGGGGATCGGCGGCGGTCGTCATTCCGTCCTGGTCCTGGTCAAGGTCAAGCATTCGATCAATGGATAGTTAAATGACCCCCAACCCGCAGCAACTGGACATCATCAACCACGTTGACGGCCCTTGCCTGGTCACGGCCGTCCCGGGGAGCGGCAAGACCGCGGCCATCACGGAGCGCATCAAGGGGCTCGTGGCGGCCGGCAAGGACCCGGTCGGCATCCTGGCCCTGACCTTTACCAACAAGGCCGCCGACGAGATGAGGAGGCGCATCGCCCTGGCGGTCGGCGACTCGGCGGCCAAGATGACGATTTGCACGTTCCATAGCCTCTGCGCCAGGATCCTGAGGGCCAACGCGCCGCGGGTCGGACGGACCAGGAGCTTCGCCATCTACGACGAGGACGGGCAAGAGCGCCTCCTCAAGATATGCATGGCCAAGCTGGAAGGGGAGGATTTCAAGCCCTCCGACAAGTACTTCTTCGGGTTGCTGGCCTTCCTGGAGGGCAAACGCAACGCTTGCCTGACGGACGAGGAAGGCATGGCGAAGTACGGGATCGATGCTCGGCAACTGGCGATCTGCAAGGAGTACGAGGTGGAGATCAGGCGCTCCGACGCCTTTGACTTCACGGGGCTGCTCTCCGAGGCCCTTGATTTGCTCTCCAAGAATCCCGACGTCCTCCGGCAGTACCAGGAGGGCTGGCGATACATCAGCGTCGACGAGGTCCAGGACACCAACCTGGCCCAGTACAGGCTGCTCTCCTTGCTGGCAGCCGGGCACAAGAACATCGTCTGCGTGGGTGACGCGGACCAAAGTCTTTACAGATGGCGCAGCGCGACGCTCGAGAACATCTTCTCCTTCGAGAAGGACTTCGGCGCCAAGGTCCTCAAGCTGGAGAAGAACTACCGCTCGACCCCCCAGATACTGGCGCACAGCCAGAGGCTGATCGAGCACAACAAGCTCCGCAAGGAGACGACGCTGGTCACGGACAACCCCTCCGGCCCCGCCCCGGTCGTCAGCGGCCATGACGACGAGAACGACATGGCGATGGCGGAGGTGGACTTCGTGGCCAGCGCGATCCGCAAGGGGACGCCCCCCTCGGAGGTCGCCATATTCTTCCGGACCAACTACGCAACGAGGATCATCGAGCAGGCCCTCCGCGCTAGGGGCATCCGGTACAAGGTCATCGGGGGCATGAGCTTCTTCAACCGGCAGGAGGTCAAGGCGTCCCTGGCCATCCTGGGGACGCTCTGCAACCCCAACGACCGCATATCCTTCGAGAAGACCGTCGAGGCCTGCTGTCGGGGGGTCGGGACGAAGACCACCGCCGCCATCGTGGACGTCTCCCGCCAGAAGAAGGTTGACATCCTGGCGGCCGCGCGGGAGCATTCCCTGCTGGTGACTCCCCAGGCCAGGGCCCTGAGGGGGCTGATCAAGGTCTTGGACCAGACGGCTCCCCGGCAGCCCCATGACAGGCTGCTGCGGGTGGCCCAGGACACGTCCTTCTGGCAGAAGATGAGGCGGCTCAGCAAGCCGGGCAACGACAGGTGCGCGAACATCGAGGAGGTCTCCATCGACCTGGCCCGCTACGTCGGGGATGGGGGGACCCTGGCCGGGTACCTCCAGAACGTCTCGCTCCTCTCCGACGCCGACGAGGACGGCAAGGACAACGAGGTCAGGCTGATGACCCTCCATTCCTGCAAGGGCCTGGAGTTCGACGTCGTCCTGATCTCGCACGCCGGTCAGGGCATGATCCCGCACTTCAGGGTGTTGGGCATCGAGGACGAAGGGGAGCGGGCCGCCCAGTTGGAGGAGGAGCGGCGCCTCTTCTACGTCGGCATGACCAGGGCCAGGAAGAGGCTGGGGATCTTCTGGTCGGCCAAGAGAAGGACCCAGGGCGGCGAGGAGGACGTCGAGCCTTCCGCCTTCATCGGGGAGGCCGGGCTTGACCCGGGACATTGACCATGAGGAAAGCCATGCGATCGACTCAACCATTGGCTCCCATCCTCCTTGCCGGGGCGATGAGCCATCAATTCTGGGCCATAACCGTTAATCAAGCCTCGTGATCAACGAGGATGATTGGCTCTCCTCGTCCTGGGTCGATGACGAACCCTTGTCGGGTTATTGCAACAAGAACCCAACCTGGTCTTGGTTCTCCTCGTCCTGGCACCGGCCGCCGGGCGAACCAAATTACTACTGGTCCTCGTCTTGGAAGGATCATGCCAGGATATGGAAATTGGACCTTCTCCCATTCTTGGTCGGTAGAATAGCTGGAGGAAAGAGATGGCTCCCATCCTGGCCCCCATCCTGTTTGCCGGCTCATTGGGAACATTTCCCAACTCCGCGCCCTGGTTCATGTCCACGTCCTGGATTCAGGGGGAGAGTCGATCGGAACGGGAACGGGGTACTGGAATGTTTAGTTCCAAATCCAAATGGTTAGACTGTCCCTTGTCTGTCTCATTCGGGGGAGGTACTCATGCCATGTCTTGGGCCGAGTCTAACAATTATGGATGGGCGGATATATGGTCTTGTTCTTTTTCTCCGCCCTTGCCATTCATTCATTTTTAGCCAGTGTCATCCCCTCCAAGGTAAAATCCTGTATCATAAAGCCAGCGGGAGCATGGTTTCAGCACTTAACCTGGAGGACCAGTCATGGCCAACATCAAGACCGAGTGGGAGGTCGTCAAGGAGGCGGAGGCGATCGTGACGAGGCTCTGCGAGCTGTACCCGGAGAAGCTGGGCCATGTCAGCGCCGACACGATTGGCTGTGCCCAGATTACCAACAAGGACAAGCCGGACTCCCAGAGCTACATCGCGAAGATCGTCGGCGTGAAGATGCCCATCAGCCTCTACTGCCAGAAGATCTATGTCATCATGTTCCACAAGAACGTGTGGGACGTCCAGACCAAGGCCCAGAAGTCGGCGATCATCATGGGGAGGCTGCTGCGCATCCCGGATGAGCCGGACGGCGCCGTAACCCCCGAGGACCTGAAGGACAGCCGCTCACTGGTCAAGGCATTCGGCGTCGACTACCTGGACAACCCCAAGCTGCCCGACCTGGCGGCCGAGAAGGTCAACCTGCCGGAGTGAGGAGCCATGAGCTGGATTACCAACTTCCGGGACGCCACCCTTAGCGAGCACAAGACCATGCAAGGCAGCCCGATGCACCATGGCAACTCGATCTGCGTGACATGTGGCAAGAAGATGCCCCGCTGCTGGGATACCGTCTGCGTCGACTGCGGGGATACCTCGTGTTACGAATGTTCCTTCTCGACGAAGGAGCATTGGTACTGCGCCAAGTGCGCGGCGAAATCGCCGCTCAAGCCGAAAAGCCATGCTGCCAACTGCCCTACCTGCCAGAAAGAGCCGGGGACTGAGATCAAGCCAATGGCCATGCTGGACGCGGTCTTGCGTCCGGAGACCGAGGTCAGGTTCATCTTTGCTTGGTATGACTTCTGGGTTGGCTTCTTCTGGGACAGGAAGGGTCGCAGGCTTTATTTCTTCCCCATCCCATGCCTTGGCATCGTGTTGGAATCTCCCAAAAAGTCGGGGAACGTCACATGCGAGCCTTCGTAACCGGCATATCTGGCCAAGACGGGAGCTTCCTGGCCGAGTTGCTGCTCTCCAAGGGCTACGAGGTCTTCGGCCTCAAGCGCCGGACCTCGACCTCGAATACCAAGAGGATCGATCACCTCCTGAGGGACGGCTCCCTCAAGCTAGTTGACGGCGACATGTGCGACTCATCCTCCCTGACCAAGGCGCTGAAGGAGGTCCAGCCGGACGAGATTTACAACCTGGCGGCCCAGAGCTTCGTCCATAGCTCCTTCATCCAGCCCGAGTTGACCGGCGAGGTCACGGCCATGGGGGTTACTCGCTTGTTGGAGGCGATGCGCTGCTTCTCCCCGAAGGCCAGGTTCTACCAAGCCAGTACGTCGGAGATGTTCGGGGGATTCGCCCCGCCCCAGAGCGAGTCAACCCCCTTCCATCCTCGCTCCCCTTACGGGGTGGCAAAGCTGTACGCCCATTGGCTGACCATCAACTATCGGGAGTCTCACAAGCTATGGGCCTGCGCCGGTTTATGTTTCAATCACGAGAGTTTTCGTAGAGGATCCGAGTTCGTGACCCAGAAGATAGCCCAGGGCGCGGCGGCCTGCGCCGCCGGGGTCCTGTCCAAGTTGCGCCTGGGCAACCTCGAGGCCAGGCGGGACTGGGGCCACGCGGCCGACTTCGTGCGGGCCATGTGGCTGATGCTCCAGCAGGAGGAGCCGGACGAGTACGTGATCGGGACCGGCGAGGAGCATAGCGTCAGGGAATTCGCCGAGCTGGCGTTCCGCCGGGTCGGCCTGGACTACAAGGAGTTCGTGGAGGTCGACGAGAGGCATTACCGCCCCGCGGAGGTCAACGTGCTTCGCGCTGACTATTCCAAGGCCCGAAGGGTCCTGGGATGGGAGCCCAAGATGTCGTTCGAGGCGCTGGTCAACGAGATGGTCGACC
>Ga0315274_10012738_pt1 | contig 11985 bp, 14 predicted proteins | sample YL17G02_20_MG_FD_203700 | JGI IMG/M metagenome (GOLD analysis project Ga0315274, IMG submission 203700) | Sediment microbial communities from Yellowstone Lake, YNP, Wyoming, USA - YL17G02_20 | ecosystem: Environmental > Aquatic > Freshwater > Lake > Sediment | place: USA: Wyoming | collected... | reverse complement strand
AGGGGTCTGTTGAATTATAGTAGTTCCATTATAATCTAATGTAAAACTATGTACGATCTGCCCAAACCAGTTCTTAAGACCAACTGCAAAATCAGCAGAAGTACCAGTAGTATTTGGTGCTAAATCTATTGCCGCAATGGAAGCAGTAGCATTATTACTAGATAAGGTCAAAAGCATAGGAACTTCTAAATATGCCTCTCGGTAGGACATATATTTGTTGGAATTGGAAAGTTGGGAAGTATCAATAACGGATTGATTGGAATTGTAGTTGCCGTTCTGGTTGTCTAGAATGTTGATCCAATCCTTCTTAATGAAGACATTGGGAGAACCATCAACTTCTTGAGAGAGGTCATACACAAGTTTATCGCAAGACATATATATAATTAGTAAGATAAAAATTATATATAAAATTTATTAAAAGAAAATGAATTACTAAAAATGCTAAATCATTTATAGGGTAAAACTAATGTTCTTAGATTTCTTAGTTGGTTTTACATTTAGTTGCTGTAATCTTTTGCTAATACCCCCTAAACCCATTCCCCCTGTTTTTTGTTGGGTATAAGGATTCAAATTTGTAGTATTAATATAATCGTCTAAAGAAGCGTAAGATGAAGCACTTCCAGCCCCACCATTTTTGCCTGTTAAAAGAACAGAACCCATTCCTAAACCTCTTATTCCTCTAGTATATGTTGAAGGTAGTTTCGTTTTTGAATGAGGTAAAATTACGCTATTTGCTCTACGAACCATTGCTATATATATGTTATAGATTTATTTTTTCTTGAATTGTTTTTCTAATATTCCTTAATCGTAAAGTATTAATCATTAAAGTATTTAAAATTGTAAATTGTTTTTGATTGTCCTTTTCCTTACTACTATCACAGCCATTTTTTATATCTGCAACTATTCGCATCTGTTCTTTGTGTAGATCTTCGTATAATCTATTCAAAAACTGCTCGGTTATATCACTATTCATTATTATATAATTAATAGAGATATTTTTTAAATAAATAAATTATTTTATTTTATTTGAATTTTGAGAAACTCTTAACCTCATCTTCTTGTGCTATAACTAGAACAATAGTCATAGCAGGATCATTTATTTGAATTGGTGCAAGATTAGTGCCTAAAAGTGTAAGGCGTAATTGATTGTATGTACCATCAATTAATTCGTTCCACATAAATTCTGGGGGTTTTTCACTTATTATTTCACCAACCCCAACAGAAGGGGATATTGAGTAAATAATAGATGTTGGGCTTGCATAAGGATTATTAACACCACTTGAAGAAACAAGAACACTTGAATTAGGTTGGATATTTGGTGCAGAAGTAGATATATAAGAGAGAGTTCCAAGTGCATTTTTAGCAACATAAGTTTGAGGACTGGGTGGGGTAAATCCGTTGGAAGTATTTTGATTGGTTGTGACCCCTGTAGCAAAACCAAGTAAAAGTCCTAGAGTAGTACCAATAATAATAGAAGGGTTAAAAGTATTTGTAGGAAATGTAAAACCAGAAGGAATCGAATAACCAGATGGTAATGAAGTAGGGACTAAGTATGTATTTATTTGAACTGCATATCTGGAGGGATTAATCAAGAACTCTGCGTAATATACATTTTGCCCAGCGGAATCAATCAAATAGTGTCCATTCGTTATAAATATATATTGAAGGTATTGATTCAATGTTTCAACTTCATATGCCCCATCTGGAATAGTCACTAAAGTAGTTGTTGTTATTGCACCATTAACCCAAGTGTAAGAAAATGTATTATTACCTAATGCAGATGTTATGTTGAACCAAGAATAGTATAAACTTATTGATGAAACAGCAACATAAGCATCCTTAAATAAAACGGAATTGGGGAAATTATAGACCAACTTATTATTTTGCCCATCTGCAACTATGTTGTTTTGGTTTAACACTAAAGTTCTCATTTATATATTTAATATAGATTTTTTTTTTTGATATTAATTTTTATTTCATAAATGGTAATCTTTGTTTCGTTGTTAAAAAATGTCCGTCTTTGTGATATGATACTTTATCCATCTTAATACCTTTATGAAATCCAGTTCCTTTACTACCATTATAAACAGGTTCAGGTAATGCTAAAATAATAGGAACTTGGCTTCCGCCAAAAAAGAATGGTGTTTGAAATTCAGCACTTTTGGTCTGTTTTTTAAATCCATTAGGATTTACTACTTTGGGGAAAAAACCGCTATTCATTATATACTTATATGAGAAAAATTAATAACCCATACTAGTTAATTCAAATAATATATCTTTTCCTTCTCTCGCAGGAATGAGATTTTTTTTGCTTAATTTAATCAATAAAATCTTAAACTTTTTAATAAGATCTGCATTATCATTACCGCTCATTATTTCGCCCTTCATTATCTCAAATTGGTTTATTTCTTGTTCTTCTTCCTTTTTATTGGGAGTAGGAATATTAATTCTATCAATAATATCACTGGCTTTGGCTACTTTATGAAGATATGCCTTCTCTTCTTCGGTTAATTCATCGATATCTTCGTATCTTGGAATACCACCACCTAAAATAACTCTAAATACTTTTCCTAATTTATTAGACACTTTTTGAGATTTGAAATTTGATAAATAGCCACCTGCTCTCGTTTTCAAGGAAACTATATTATCATCCAATCGTTTCTTATTAATTATATAGCGTCCAAATGGTATGAATCTAGGAACAACTGCAATACCCTTATTCCAATCAACATCTTCATAAGTTATTCTATCGCTTCTTGCAGGTCTAGTAGATCCTTCATAATTTCTAGTTGCTGGTCTTCCAACGCCTCGCCCACACATTCCTTTACCTGCTTTCTTACCACTTTCTGGTGTTAATAATGGCTGGGCTACTTGAGTCACCCCTTGCCTTGTTAATTGTCTAACATCTGGTTCAACAGCAGAATATAATCCAAGTAGTTCTTGTTTTGTACCAGTAGTCCATTGTGATTTATTGGCTATTTCTAACATAACTGGTGCTACTTCTGGTATATCTAAAAGTTTTCTAAAATATGTTATTATTTGGTCTTTTGTTAGTTCAGCCAAATCTTTAGAATTAATGAATATTGCCCTGCGTTCAACAGCACCAGTTAGTTCCATTTGTCCAGCCACTAATGATGCACCTGTTTGTGAAATTAATTGCTTAATCGTTTGTAATTCATCACCAATATCAGCAGAAGTAGCCAATAAGTTATTCAATTTAGATAGAGCGGAATTTACTGCATCTGTATCTTTGGTTCTAATAGCAGTTTCAAGACGAGCCATTCCCTGTGCTAATTCGCTCTTGCTGGGAACATTCCTCATCGCATTTGATAATATTTGTTGAATATCCGCCTTAAGAATATCGTTTTGAATATCGGTTATATCCTTTAATTCTTGCATTGTGGGTAGATTTTCCTTTAATTCCTTAACTTCTCGTAAAAGTGCTTGGCGTAGCCCAATAGAACCCATATTGAGTTGTTGTACTCTAGTTTCAAGTTGATTTAGATCTGCATTACTAGCCATTCCTTGAAGAATTAGTTGCGTATTCATAACTATTTGATCGCCTGTTGCCTGTTGTAATCCATCATTGATGCCTCTATTTCTCTCTTCTGCACTAATATAACGAGCAAGGAAATCCAAAAATACATTAGCAGGAACACCTAAAGAATATTTGGGTTTAAGAATAGATGATATTTGTGGGAATGCAGATACTAAATATGTTAATTCTGGATATGATATATTATACAATACATCTTGCACATTTTGCCCATCCATTAATTCTTTTAAAAGACCTCTTGCTTGTTGTTTTAAACCTTGAATATCTTGGAATTTCTCATCTTGGCTTCTTGTATCTAAAGGTTGCTGGGGAACACCAGTTTTTTTAAAGATACGATTTGCATTGAAATTCGCTTGTTGTAATCCAATCGTAAGGTCAAGATTGGCTAGGTATTGCTGTCTAAACTTCGCTTGATCCAAGGGGTTGATATTGGGTTGTCCGCTCATATTATATTGTATAGTGAGATTATTATTTTAGACCAAAAAACAATAAAATCCTATATATTTTATACCTAAATATTTTATGGTTCAACTGCTATTGTTGAAGGATAATTTTGGTTGTGATAAATCCCTGCATTAGCCCCTTTTTCAACTTCAAAAGTACCATTAATTACAAGATTTTCTGGAAAGGATTTTGGGATTTCAACACTATTTCCTGCTATATCAACTACAGATTCGGTTTTGGTTTCTTCTAGATCAACATCTTTTATATCTTCTTCTTTTCTTAAATCATAAATAGGATAGGAAGTTATATCAGTACCATTTTCAAATAACTTATCCATACATACTTCATTAAATTCTGCATCAATTTCTAGATCTGTTTTATAATCCAAATAATCTTTCATTTTTAGAAGTAAATCCCTCTTTTCTCTATCCTTTAAATATCTAGGATTTGTTAATGGATGCTTCCCCATTTTGTCTAAAAGTATTACCTTAACTTTGGTTGTGCGTTCTTTCATTTTTGAAAGTTGTTCTTCGTTTTCTAGCGTATATACCATTCCACTCATTGCTATATTATATAAAAAGAAAAAAAATTATAAGATAAATTTTTATATTATAATTTATATTCTATATTTTGGATTTATACTTCTAAATCTTCTGGTTCTATCGAGATATTTGTTAGATCTGGTTTCGGTTCTAGTTCTATTGGTCGTTCTTTAAATCCAACCCAAAACCCCTTCTTTCTAACTCCGCCTTCATATTCTTGTTTTTGGCTTTCATATTTATATTGTATTTTCATTCTTGCTAATTCATCCTTTATTTTTAGATTTTTATATTTTGATGCATTCAATATAGTTTCAAAAGTTGCCTTGTGAATATAAGCCCCTTCTTTTACTTCAAATACATCCTTAAACCATTCGCTAAATTCATTATTATCATTCATAACATCTTCGGCTTCTTCATTCCATTCAGTAGGATAATCTTTCAATTTCTTTTCATTCCAATATTTATTAGAATATGTTAAAATCGAATATATTAATGCATTTTTGTATTTATCACATAATTTATCCTTGAAATCCTTGTCTTTTTTGAATTGTAGATTTTCATAATCATCGTTTTCTACTTCTTTAAATTGAGAATTAAATTGTTCTAATTTGAATCGGCGTTTTACACCTGCATCGCCCTTAATTGTTAAAGTATTATTACTAACAGCAAATAACTTGAACTTGATCGGCATAACAATAGCATCTGTGCTGTATAATCTATTATATTTATATCCTGTTCCATCGCATAATGCTTTTACTAAATCATCATCTTTTTGTTTTATAGATACTTCATTCAACCATAATAATTTAATTCCTCGCCAAGTAGATATTTCTTTTCTTAGATCAGCCCCTTTATCTAGAATATCACTGCCTGCTTTTATAACATAATTCGGCATCAATAATTCGAGAACTTCAAATACAATTGATTTTCCATTTTCTGCTGTTTGTCCTCGTAAATACCAGAACATCTGTTCTTTTGCACTATCCCCTGTAAATGCATAACCTAAAGATGATAAATAATAATCTAAATGTTTTTCGTTGTAATTGCATATTTTCTTGAGATTTTCTCTAACATATTTTAGTTCTTCGTCTGTTGGCTTTTCATAATCAAATGGGATTGTCTTAGTAATATAATCATTCTGGGTAATTCCCTTTTTGAAAATCATAGTTTTTAGATCCAGAATCCCATTTTTATAAACCATATTGTATAATGAATTATCTAACTTATCGTAAAAATCATTATCGCATAAATATGATTTCAAATATTTCACAACCATATTATTGAATCCAGATTTACAAGCAGTAGTATAATGGCTTAAATAAACCTTCTTTTTCTTAGCAAGTTCTTTATATTCATATTCATCTTCGCATTTTCCCATCTCTGTTAATAAACATTCTAATGATTCATCTATTTTTCGCTGTATCAATGTAGTTATTGTTGCGGATGGTTCTTTGATACAACTCCATAAACAAGATTTTGAATTATATTCCCACCATTCGTTCCTGCAGAATACAAGCGTTAAAATTAAGTAAGGTGATATAAATCTTGCTATGTCGTTTTCCCCTTTATCTAAAATACCCAAATGTAAGAATTCGTTATATTTTATTAGCCAATCTTTATAACCTTGATGATTTACTTTCTTGGCTATATTTTGTAGCCCATAAATGCTCATCGTTTTATTAGGATTTCTAATACTATCCCATAATTTACTGGCTTCATTATCAGTATCTAAAGAACCGCTATATTTTGTAAATACGGATTCTTCATACTTATTATATTTTAATATTCCTGCAATTTGAAACCACATATCCCAAGTAATAATTTTCTTACCCTTTTTATCTTTTTCATTTTTAATAACATATAATAGTAGATCTATCCATTTATCTGTTGATACTTCATATTCTTCGTCCGTTGATGTTTCTTCTGTATCAGTATTTTCTTCTTTTTTAATAATTTTAATTGTATTTGTTAGTTTTTTTGTTTTTTCTAATTTACCTAATTTATCATCAAATAACATTTTGATAAAATGAAATGTAAAACAGGATTCATTTTCAATAATATAAAATGGTTGATCTGGGACTTTAAATGTTCTTGGATTGCCTAATTTTTTTGTTTTCTTGCAATTTGTTTGAGATGGCGGTATTACTTGATTTCCTTTAAGTAAAACTTCTAAACCATCTTTTTGAAATTTGGCTGTTTCGATTTTCTTTACATATTCTTTAATTTCAGGACTATTTGTATAATCAACTAAAATATTTACATTTCCTTCGGTAGATGATGAATACATACCATTATGATTAAGACAACTAGTTAAATATATATGCAATAATGCTTTGGTTTTTTCACAATCCCCTTTCGTATCCTTATCATAAATATCAAAATCTAAAGACATTATAAATCTTCCGTTTTCTTGCTCCCCCAACTTCATACCCCATAAATTAGAATTATAGTTATGCATTGAAACCAATTCTCTATAAGTTTTGTTGATCCAATCTTTCATTCTGCCTCCTGCCTTATTGATAGGACATTTTTCTAAATCAACATTGAAAATAGAGAATTTGTCCTTTACTAGTCCCTTTATAAAAGGGTTGGTTTTGTCTTCGGTTAATTTCAACACTTTCGTCATCCTATATTATAAGATTATATATTAATATTCCTTTATATTATTTTTTAGTATAAACAATTTATATTTATATTAAAAATTAAAAATCAATTTTTCCTAAATCTTTAAATAGAATATTCTTGGATGATTTCCTTGAATATATCTGGATTCTTTGTTTTTAAATCTTCTAAATGTTTTTTGATTAATGAAACAATAGGCAATAGAATATCATACTTCTTCATATCTTCACTAGGAAGATTGAATTTGGTTTTGTAGTAATATGCCTTGTTCTTTTCCTTGATTAGATCTGCATTTTCAGCCCACTTCTTGCGTTTATATTCTCGCATATAAGTTTTTCTATCCAGTTTTTTGTTCTCTTCTTGTGTTAGAATAATTTCATTTACTTCCGCCATCTTATACTATAAGAATATATATTAATATTCCTTTATATTATTTTTTAATATATAGAATTAGAAAGTTTATATGAATAACCTAGAATAACCTAAATAACCTAAAAAACCTAGAATTTATAAACCCTATATATAAAAGGGGTTTTCATAGAAGAGGTTTGGAAAAACTAGGTTTTTTTAGGTTATTCAGGTTTTTAGGTTTTTACCATAGTAATTCATATAAAACCGCTTAATTATATATGAATTTTTCTGTTGTGTTTTTGTTTTGTTTTTATTCCTCTTCCTCTTCCTCCTCTTCCTCTTCCTCTTCCTCCTCTTCATCGGTTTCATTAAGACGATCAGCCCATTCTCGTTGGGCTTGTTGTTCCGCCCAAATTTGTGGATGAAATAACTTTGTATAACATTCCTCACAATGGGTTTCATAAGATCCGCTTTCAAAGTTGGTTAATTCATTATTGCAGTTTTCACAACAAATTTCTTCTTCTTCAAAATCGCATTCATCTGGATCTTGTTCGTATTCAGGTTCGCTTTCCTGTTCTGGTGGCTCTTCATAATTGGGGTTAGAATAGTGGGCAGGGTCGTAAAAGTCGTTGTCGCTCATCTTCGGCTTATATGAATATATAATGGGAACTCTTTATATTGTTTTTTCATAAAACATATATATGGGAAAATCATAGAACCCCCTATTTAGGTCAAAATAGTAAATAGTATGTAAAAAAAAATATAATAATTTTATTTTATTTTTTATTCTTTTATTTTCGTTTTTTTTAATTTAATGTGTGTAATACCCAATTTGCATAATCTCCATATGTATATTTTTTACCTTTTTCGAAAATTTTCATTCGATTTTTTCTAAATCGTTAATAACAGATAAATCAAGTCGGCTTTGAAACGCTTCCTTTTTAATCCATTCTATAAATTCGTTTTTATTTTTGAAGGTTTTTTCAATAGAAGAAATCATAGTTTTAATTTCCGTCCAACTAGGAACACTATACTTATTATTACGAAAAGCAACAATAACTGCTGGACTATTACAACGATTGCCGTAATATACCCCCCAACAATATTTACCATATTTTTTTGTTAAATCTTGCACTCTGCTTTGACGATAATGATTTATCGTATTTGTTAAAGTTTGAACTGCAGTTCGCTTGGGTGTAGAATTGTTTTTAACAACTATTTCTGCTTCCTTCACTTCTTCGGTATTTTTTTTGTTTTGGTTTTGGTTTTTTTTATTCATTCTAAATTCATAATCCCCTGCATCTATTTCGAGTTCCTCTATGCAACTATCAAATGCTTTACGAAAAGAGAAGGATACAAGATCGGTCATCGTCCTCGGCTTATATGAATATATAGTGGAACTTCTTTATATAGTTTCTTCGTATATATACTTAAGAGTTTATATGAATAACCTAAAAACCTAAAATAACCTAAAAAACCTAAGTTTTATAAAAGTCCTATAAGGAAGGGGGGTTTATAAGAGAGGTTTGGAAAAGTTAGGTTATTTTAGGTTATTTAGGTTTCTAGGTTATTACTCTAGAAATCCATATAAAAAATTACATATTAGGTCAAATTATATATCAAAATAATAAAAAAACAAATTATAATTTAATATCTTAATAATATATATAATGGCTTCTTATCCTCCACCAACAGAAACTCTTCCTATATTTGATGCAGGAGTATTTACTACAAACGATAGTACTTTAACAATATCACAGGCAGATGCTAGGTATTTGAAGTTCCCAACAGGTCAAGGCACAGAAACTATACCTAATTTAGTAGTGTCTGGAACTTCAACATTGGCAACTACAACAGCAACAACATTAAACGCCTTAGAAATAAAACAATCTGTTAGTTTTGGTGCTAGTGTTGGACTTAGTCCTATGATACCCACTTCTGCTACTGGAGATTATAATGTTGCTTTTGGAAATAGTGTGTTTCCTGTTTTAACATCAGGAAATAATAATGTTGGTATGGGTGCTTTTACTGGACTATATATAACAACAGGAGCTAAAAATACTGCGGTAGGAAGCAATTCTTTAAGAGGTGCTAATGTTAATTCTTGCACAGCAATAGGGGCAAACACATTATACAATGCAACAGGATCTAATAATATTGCTATTGGTACAGATTCAGCAAATGCATTAACATCAGGTACATCTAATACTATAGTTGGTACTAGTGCTAATCAAACTGGAAATCCTACTAATTGCACTATTATTGGTGCAGATGCAACTTGTGCTTCTTATACAAAATCTACTGCTATTGGGAAGGATGCTACTGCTACAGCATCTAATCAAGTCGTATTAGGAACTGCTACGGAAAGTGTTGCAATTCCAAATCAAATAGGATTTACTTATACAACTTTACCTACTTTTGTATCATCGTCTATTGGATATACCCAATCTTTCACATTAGCAAATTTAGTAAATGGAACAGGGAGTAGAAATACTACAAATACTAGTATTGCTTTACCAGTTGGAGTTTATATGTGTACTCTATATTATCAAATAGATATAACCTTTCCAACTACAACTAGAACTCTTATAGAATTTCTGGTAGCATCTAATGCTACTCTTGTTAATAACGCAAGGTTAGGATTTGTATATGCACCTGCTGTTCAAGAATATAATTACTATTCTTTTCCTGCTATTCTAAAAGTCACCACTAATCCTTGCAGTGTTTATAGCCAATTAACTTCTAGTGGTGGTAATTGTAATATTTCTGGTGCTGTATTAAGTGTTGTAAGAATAGCATAATTATTTCAAAATTTTTATCTAAATAAGATATATAATGGAATCAGTTTTAGAAGTTCCTCTTGAAAAAGTTGTAAAGGTATTAGGATTTAGAGTATCTGTAATCCAGATGGTTCTAGGAAAACAAGCAATAATAGCAGTTCATCTTAACTGCAGTTGTGGAGAAGAAAAACACACAGAATATAAGGAATTTGTTATTGAAGGAGAAGAATATTCCGCTTGGGGAGCAGACGATAAATATATTGTAGATATTGTGCATTCAAAAATACCACAATGGTTTTAAAAATCTCATTATATATTAAATATAATGGAAAATGATTGGTCTTTAGATATAGAGTCAGTTTTAGAAAATATAAGAATAAATTGTGTATTTTTAACAGCAGAGCATAAAAAACGATATTTCTCATTAAAAACAACTCTCAAATATTTTAGATTACCAGTAATAATATTGTCTGGAATTAACAGCATAATTTCGGTTGGATTGCAACCATATTTAAATCAAGGATTAATTAGTGTTTCAACTTGTTTGTTGGCATTAGTTTGTTCTATTGTTGGATCAATAGAATTATATTTAACAATTCAAAAAAGTATGGAGAATGAATTAATGGCATCAAGGGATTATTATTTATTAAGTATTGATATTTTCAAAACTTTATCACTTGGAAGAGAACATAGACCAATTCCAGCAAAAGAATACTTGGATGAGAAATATAACGAATATGTAAAGTTATTTGAAAATAGTAATCTATTGGATAAGAAACTCGTTGATAAATTAAGCCCTATCCAAGAAAATAATTCTAATGTAAATAATTTATAAACACATTAGAATACAAAAATCTCTTTATATTGTTTTTCCATATAAAGATATTAACTATTTATATCAAGAATTTCAAGAAGTCCTTTTCTAAATCTATTATCCTTATCGCTTTCCAAATCAATAAGCAATGGGGAGAACTTTTCTTTGGTTGCATATTCATAAAGAGCAATCAATTCATCTTTAGTGACCCCTAGACCAAATTCACTTAAAATTATATTTACTTCTCTATTTCCGCTTAATTTTAATAAGACCATATAGGAGCAGTTATTACGAATAATCTTGGGTATTTTGAAATAGGATTGCGAGATGAATATTACAGATACATTTAATTTTCTTGCTCTTATAAACATATTCTCAACCATAGTTAGATCCTTACTTAATACCAAGTCGTCCCAGACAACGAGATGGTTATAATCCTTATCAAATTTATCTAATGGAGGAGTATTGCTTAAACCTTCTTTAATAACTAATTGGTCGCTCTTCCCACTTATCCAGCGGTATAATGGTTCGTCTTTATTTCTTGTAATAATACTTATAGATTGGAAAGTTCCAACGCCATTACTAAATATGGAAAGCAGATTAACAAGAAAATTAGTTTTTCCAGAGCCAGATGGGGCTACTATGCACATACGGAAAGGAAGTTTGAGATTATGTAAATGGAAGTTGGGGTTTTCAACTTTATCTAATAATTCTTTTGGTATTTTCTCATATAGATTTTCTATTTTACCAGTGGGCATATTATCGCTCTTTTTCTTTGGTGGCATTATATATAATTAAGCAGATAATATATTTTAGGGAATTGAATATAATATTAATAATAATGACCTAAAATATACTAGATTTTTTCTATATCTA
>Ga0315274_10012736_pt1 | contig 11987 bp, 11 predicted proteins | sample YL17G02_20_MG_FD_203700 | JGI IMG/M metagenome (GOLD analysis project Ga0315274, IMG submission 203700) | Sediment microbial communities from Yellowstone Lake, YNP, Wyoming, USA - YL17G02_20 | ecosystem: Environmental > Aquatic > Freshwater > Lake > Sediment | place: USA: Wyoming | collected... | reverse complement strand
TCCGCACTTTTTTTCTCTTTTTCTGTATCTTCTTCTTCTTCTTTTTCTGTGTTTTACACGAAAAAAAATGTTATGAGAGTTCTTCTTCTCACTCTTTGAAAGACGTCGGCTGCTCGCCGTCGAAGTTAAGGCACGCGGCCACGAGCCCCTCCAGAGCCGCGACCGACCGCAGCGCCCGCTCGAGCGCCGCCGCGACCTCGGCCGCCGCCGCCCTGTCGCCCTCGGCGGCGCGCTCGAGCAAGTCGTCAAGGAGCCTCACGCCGCCGATCGCCGCGTCGGCCTCGTCGAGCGTGGCGTCCCGCAGCGCCTCGCCGCGCACGCCGGCCTCCTTAGGCACCGCCGAGGCCGCGTTGCGGGCCACGAGCGACAGCGTGCAGTTTGCGGCGCCGCCTCCTCCCACCAGGCTCTGCGGCAGAGGTAGCGCACCGTCGAGGGCGTCAAAGGTGTAGCACTCGCCCGAGCCGGCCCGCACGGCCTCCAGAATGGGTTTGAACGCCGCGGGGCGAGGGAGACCGTCGTCCACGAAGGACGAGGACTTTTTTGTCGCCCTGTTGATCTTGCCAAAGAGGCTCAGAGGCTTTCCTTCGCCGTCGGCCGCCGCCGCCTTTTGTTGCCGCCTGCCGTCGCCGCCAAAGAGCCTGCCGCTCAGAGCCGCCTCGTGGTCAACGTCGCTGCTTCCGGGCACGGCGGCCACCGCCGCGGGCTCGGCGCCGTCCAGCGCCGCCAGCAGCATGCCCGCGGCGTCCCTGAGACGCCGGCGAACCGTTCTAACGGGAGAGAGCAAGCGCGCGCCGCCGTCGGCGCGCTGGCGGTCGCGCAGGAAAGTCTTGACGCCGCTGGAGAGCCTGGAGCGGAGGGAGGTGGAGGGGGCGACTGCGGCGGCATCTGCGGCGGCCGCGGCGGAGGAGGAGGCGATCCCGGCGGGGAGGAGCGAGGCGAGGGCTGCCGCGAGGGCAAAGAGCGAGGAGCGACGGCCCGGCAGAGGAAGTGGAAGAGGAGCTGCGGTGGCGGGAGGAGCGGCGGCGAGGAGCGGCTCATCCGTCGATTGCAGCATCGGTTTCGAGCAGCGTGCCGCCGGAGGAGTTTGCGTTCTCCGTCGCCCTCCGATACTTCGACCCGACAATCCGGGAGCAAGGAATCCCCGGAGGAGAAGCATCTCGGGCGTTGGCACGGCGGAGAGGAGAGGGAGAGAAGAAGAAGGGAAAACGGCGAGATAGAAAATGGGAAACATTCCTCTTTTTTTTTTTGCAAAAACTCTTTCTCTCCCCTCTCGACCTCTTCTCTCTCTCTCTCTCTTTCTCTCTCTCTCTCTCTCTCTCTCTCTCTCTCTCTTTCTCTTCGTAAAAATCAAACGACCCCCCAAACAAAAACTCGCTCCCTCCCTCTCTCTCAAAACCTCTCCCCGTACCGCATAAACAGCGTGCCCCTCCCTGCGTTGCTGTCCGTCGCCCACTCCAGCCTCGCCGCGCCCATCTTGGCCCCCAGCCCCAGGCTCGAGCCGGCGCCGGGCCTCCGGTAAAACGCCGTCGGGTTGCCGCTGACCTCCGCGCCAGATCCCAGGTCGGTCGCGGCCTCCAGGAAGGCAAAGGCCGTGGCCCTGGCCACGGGCACGCGCAGCTCGACGGCGGCCTCGGCGAAGCGGCGCGCCGTTCCCAGCTCGCCGACGTTGAACCCCCGCGCAGAGTGCGGACCCCCCAACGCAAACGCCTCGTACGAGGGGAGCGCGCCTACAGCGGCGCCGCCGCGGGCGTGCAGCACGAGCGACGACGGCGGCCTCGGCCCCGCCAGGCTCGGCCTCGGGGCCACGGCCTCGGGGAGCCGCAGCGGGATCCCGAAGAGCGAGGCGGGCAGCGCGAGGTGCCTGGTCACGCTGAGCGTCGAGCGGTTGAAGACGGGGCTCGCAGACCCGACGCCGACCCCCTGGTCGACGACCGCGACGTCGCGCGCGCCGAGCGTCTGCCCCGCGCAGTCCCAGGTCGCGTCGCGCACAAGCGAGCCCTGGAGGTAGGCGAGGACGTCGGTACCCGTCGGGGAGAGCGTCGTGGGGGGTCCGTGCGGGGCCAGCGCGCCCGTGGAGAGCTGCTTGGTGCCGCGCGGCGCCGGCGCGCCGTTTTCGTCGACGGCGGCGACGCGCTCGACGACGACGCCGAGGCTGCCGCGCGAGTTGCGGCTGTAGGTCTCCGTGAGGCTCAGCTTCGCCCCGACGCGGTCGAGCATCACGGGGGGGACCTCGTCCCCGGACCCGGGGCTGGCCTGGAAGACCGGGCTCAGCTTCCTCGAGTTGAAGGCCGCGAGGGTGATCGCGGACCTCTTGGGGTCGTCGGCCCCAAAGACCTGCGGCACCTTGACGTCGACCCGGAACCCCAGCTCCTCGGGGGAAGGGAAGAGCAGGCTGGCGGACGACAGCGAGGCCGAGGCGGAGATACCCCTCTTCATGACGTTTCTGTCCTCGAACAGCAGCGAGCCGCCGGGCAGAGCAGAGACGAGCGCGGGCCTCCCTTTGCCGCCCTCGCCCGACGGCGCAAACTGCCACTCGAGCTCGGCCTCGGCCGTCTTGTGCGGCCTTTCGTGGACGAGGATCTCGACGTCGACGAGCTGCGGGCCCAAGTTCTGCTGCTGCTTCGCTTTACGCCTGCTGCTGCTGCTGCTGCCTCCGCCCTCCCCGGCCCCGTCGTCGTCGTCGTCGTCGCCGCCGTCGCCCCCTCCCGCCGAGGAGGACCCGGCGGGAGGCGCGACGTCCTTGAGCTGCACCTGGCAGTTGTCATAGATGCCCACGGCCATCACGTCGCGCATCGCCTTGCGCCCGTCCACGCCCATGTTGAGCGGCTGGCCCCTTTTGAAGTACGGCAGCTCGCGGGCCACGGTCGAGGGCGGCAGGGCCACGCCGTCGTTGGCCGACTCCTGCATGCCGGCCGCGCGCTCGCGCTCGGCGCGCGGCACCGAGAACGGCTGCCAGTAGTCGTCGACGGGGACGACGCGGAGGCGGTTGACCCTGGGCTCCTCGACGACGGCGACGACCTCGCCCGAGTCAAGGCCTGTGGAGGGAGAGAGAGAGAGAGAGAGGAAGGTTGTGGGGTCAAAGGGAGGGAAAAGCCCGCGTGAGAAAGAGAGAGAGAGAGACAAAGAGAGACAGAGAGAGCGGGGGAAGGGAACAAGTCGAAGAAAACTCAAAACTCAAAAAACTATCTCTCTCTCTCTCTCCCTCTCTCTCTCTCCCTTTTCAACTCACCATCGAACCTCGCCACGCGGCACTGCGGCGCGTACCCGTGCCTGTCGTACCACCCGTCGACCACCTCCCGCATCACGGCCAGCCTCCGCATGCCCGTCTCACCGCCGACGCGGGCCATCACCTTCTGGACCTCGTCAAACGGGATCGCCGGCGCGCCGTTCTTCGCGCTGGGGCTGACGACCTTGAAGGACTTGAGCGGCGGGAACTCTTTTTCCTTGAACTGGAACTCGAGCTCGCACTCGCCCTTGGGGCGGCCCGGCACCTGCGTCGCGCGGGCGTTGACCGAGGCGAACATCCCCGTCGCGAGCAGCCGCTTGATCTCCGTGGCGACGGCGGACTTGCTCGACGAGAAGCCCGGGGTCAGGTCGCCCTCCCCGAAGATCTCGGCCTCGGAGGGGACGCCGGGACCCTGGGGGAGGCCCGAGGTGGAGAGCTTGGCGAGGAAGAAGGCGTCCGGGGCGTCGGAGGAGGAGGACGACGAGGCGGGGGCCCCGCCGCGGCGCGGGCGGCGGCGGCGGCGGCCCTTTTGCTCGTCTTCGTCTTCGTCTTCCTCTTCCTCCTCCTCCCCGTCGGCGTTCGCGGGGGCTCCTTCTTCTTCATCTCCCTCGACTTCTTCGTACTCGGATCCGGACTCGTCGCCGTCGTCGTCCTTGGCCGCTGCAGCGAGGTCGGAGACGGAGGGGTTGACGTTGCCGCCGCCGCCGCCGTTGTTGTTGTTGTTTCCATCTCCTCCGTTGCCGCCTCCGCCGCCTCCGCCTCCGCCGCCCTTCCACCAGCCTCCTCCGCCACCGATCGAGGCGAACAGCGCCGAGCCAAAGGGGACGGTGGAGGCGGCCCCGAGGACGCCCACTGCGGACAGGGCCAGAGGCTGCGATGCCGCCGCCAGCGAAGCGACAGCCGCCGAGGAGGCAGTCGAAGAGGACGAAAACGACACAGGGGTTGACGAATGGCGGTTGCTGGCCGAGGCAGAGACCTTCACAACGGCCCGGCGAGCACGCTGCTGCCTCGCTACAAGCATGCCGACAGCAGCGCGCGTGGTGAAAGCGGAAAGGGGGGCGGCGGCGGGGCAGCGCTGCTGCCGGGCCGAGACGACGCGGCGTGAAGACAGCGGCGCCGCCATCGACGACGGCGGCGACAGGGTCGTCGAAGACCTAGCACTCAGCGTCGCTCGCTGCATGGTTCTTGATTCTCCTCTCTACAATAAGGAAGTGACCTCTCACTGGCCAGCGTGGGAGATTCGTAACGGGAGCAGCTCCACGCGCTCACTCCGCGTCAAAGATAAAACAAAGAGTGAATCAAAAGCGACGGCTAGACTTCTGGCATTTCATTTTTCCGCAGAGTTTCGCTGTTTTTTTTACTGCTCTCTGAAACCAAAATCTTCAGCCGCCGACGTTCTCCTTCCAACAGATCGTTTCCAAGCACCCCGCCCTTCGGTCCACGCTCAATCTTCGCAACGATGCCCGGGGCCTCACTCCGCAATGCGGTCAAGCGCAAGACGCACAAGGAGAGGGCGCAGCCGTGAGTTTGGAGTTGGTTTTTTTTTGCTTCGTTTTTTTTTTCGACAACGCATGCCGTTTTTTTCTTTTCAACCTCAACCCCTCGCTCTCTCGCTCTCTCTCCCCGCCTCTCTTCGCCACGCTCTGCTCTCCCTCCCTCCCTCCCGATGTGGCTCATCACTCACGCAACCTCCTCCTCATCATCATCATCAACGTCTTCAACACAACAACAAAAACAAAAACAAAACCCACCACAGTGCCCGCCGCGCCCGCCTCGGCCTCCTCGAGAAGAAGAGCGACTACAAAGCCCGAGCGGCAGACTTCCATAAAAAAGAAGCCACGCTCAAGTCGCTCGCGCGCAAGGCCGAGGCGCGCAACCCGGACGAGTTCTACTTCGGGATGCACAAGGCGAGGACGGAGAAGGGGGTGGCCGTCGTCGAGTAAGTTCTTGAGTTTTTATTGGGGGGGGGGTCCTCGAAGTGGAAAGAAATGTTTTTTAGATTGCAACCCTTGGTCTCTTATCAACCCTGACTTTTTTGGATCTCTTTCTTTTTTTCCTTTGCTCTCTTTCTTAAAACGAAACAAAAACAAAACAGCACCGCCACCCCGAACAAGTACTCGGCCAAGGAACTCCGGCTCATGCGCACCCAGGACATCCGCCTCGTCGCGTCGCGGGCCACGCACGAGGCCAGGGCCGCCGAAAGGCTCGCTCGCGCTTTGCACGGCATCGGCGCCTCGCGCAGTGCTCCGGGCTCTCCCCTCCCCTCCTCCAACCCGCCGCACGTCGTCTTCGTCGACTCGGCGCCGCAGGTGCGGCGGTTCGACCCGGTAAGACACTTTGGGACGCCCGCGGAGCTGCTGGAGAGGCACTACAACAGGCCGCGCCTCCTCCCGGCCCCCGGCAGCGGCGCCGCCGCCGCCGCCCCTCGGCAAACTCCGCTCGTCGCCTTCCCGCGCGGGGCGCGCCCCGACCGCGCGGCGATGAAGGCCGACAAGCAGCGCCTCGCGTCCTACGCCGAACTGGCGCGGCGCAGGCGGCGCGCCGCGAAGCTGGCCGGGCTCGAGGGAGCCTTGCGCAAGACGCAGGCGCTCTCTGGGAACGGGAGGGTGCGGCGGCTGTCGGCCCCGGAGTCCCTGCGCGCGACGGGGGGGGCCAACGACGGGCGCGGGGAGAAGGGGAAGGCGTACAAGTGGGCGAAAGTGAGGAAGAGGTAGAAGAGGGAGAGAGGGGAGGATGGGCGGTCTTGTAACACATCGAAAATGAACGCACCCAAGAAACAGGGGGGAGAAGAGAAATGTTTTTTCTTTTTTCACTATCCATCTTAGATCTCCGACCTCCGTTTCCCATCCGCTGCCTTGCTTTTCGCTTCCCACTTTCCATTCAGGCTCTCGATCGCCCCCCTTTTTATCTCAGAGATCACCAACAATCTCGAGACTCTCTGCATCCACTCAGAACAGCAAAAGAGAGCGGACAGAAGAAGGGGAGACCAAGAAAGCGATGTCGGACAACAATCAGCCGCCAGCGGCTTTGACGACGACGGTGGCGGCAGCAGAGGCACAACTCGGTTCCGCTGCTGCTCCTGCTCCTGCTCCTGCCGGCGAAGATGCTAGGACGACGGTGACAACAACAACTACAATGACGACGACGACAAAAACGGAGACGGCGGAAGAAGCCCCCGCTCCCGCCGCTCCAGCAGCAGCAGGAGCCGCGGGCCTCGCCGCCGCGCTCTCTGCCGTCGCGGCGCTCGCGGCGCTCGCCGTCTCCAGCCCGCACGCCGTTCCCCCGGCCTCGCACTTCTGCATCGACGTCGAGTGCGTCGCGACGGGCCCGACCCACAACGACAGGGCCGTGGCGCAGATTGCTCTAGTGGTGAGTGAGGCAGTGAAGCTTTTTTTGGACCCCCCCCCGTTTTTTCCCCTCTCCCTCTCTCGACCCCCTTTTCGCTCTCCAGCGCCCTCCCTCCACTCTCTTCCTCCATCTCATCCATCTCCATCCATCCATCGATCCATCCTATTATCCATCAGGACGAGTACGAGCGCGTCCTCCTCAACGTCCTTGTCCTCCCCGACCGGCCAGTCGCCTCCTACCTAACCCCGCTGACCGGCATCACGCGCCAGGACGTCGAGCGGCGCGGCGTGCCGCTCCCGCAGGCCCTGGCCTCCCTCCGCGCCGCCCTCCCGCGGACCGCCGTGCTCGTGGGCCAGAACATCATGCAGGACGTGCGGTGGCTCGGCCTGCGCGAGGGCGCGGACTTCGCGGCGCTGGCGGACCTGCAGGGACTGTTCCGCGTCTGGAACCCGAGGTACAAGACGTACAGCGTCTGGGCGCAGGACCACCTGGCGGCGACGCTGCTCGGGTGGCCCGCGGCGGGCGAGGGGATCGCGCACGACGCCGCCGCCGACGCGGCCAAGTCGATGCGGCTCTTCGCGCTGCTCGGGGAGCTGCGGCGGAATCGGGCCGGCAAGGCGGAGAGCGACGCCGCGTGGCGGCTGGCGGAGGAGAGGCTGCTGGCGAGCGAGCCGGCCCCCTCGTTCGCCAAGAGGCACCCTTCGTTCGAGGGGGTGTGCATGGGAGGGAGGAAGACGTGCACCTGCGGTGCGGCGTTCCTTGGCGGGTTCTGAGGTGAAAAAGAAAAAAACTGAACTTTTTTCTGTTGTGGAGGTCAAACTTTTTTTTCCCGTTTTTTCCCCTCTCATTTTCGAGGTTGTTCTACTTTCCTTTCCATTTCCCTTGTATCCTCTCCTTGTTCCCAGCAGCCCAGTGAGTTGCCTTCTTCTCTCCTTTTTGTTTACATTGTTTCTTTACGTTTGGCACAAAGGAGGGCCCCCGGCCGGGGGAAGAAAGAGACAAATGTTTTCACTTTCTCTCTCTCTCTACTCTCTCTCTCTCTTCTCTCTTTCATGTTCTGAAAGAAGAAGAAGAAAAAAATACTCTCTCCCCTCTCCCCCTCTCTCCTCTCCGAATTCTCGTTTCACTGCTGCTGCCCCGTTTTCCTCCTCGCCCTCTCCGCCCGCGCCACGTCGTGTGCCACCAGCGCCGTGAGCCTCGCCCCGGCCGCCGCGAGAGCAGCGGCAGGGATCAGGGCCGTCCCTTTCTCGAGGCAGCGGCACACCGAGAGGATCCCGGCCGACGACGCGTCGAGCCAGTCCGCGGGCAGCCCTGGCGCCGGCACCCACGGCAGCCTCGAGAGGTCTTCGCCGTCGTCGTCCGCGGCCGCTGCGTCTCTGCTGCCGTCCTCCCCGCCGCCGCCTCCGCCGCCGCTCGCGGAGGGAGGGGCGTCGCCGTCGTCGTCGCCGGCGGCGGCGGCGGAGGAGGGCAGGGAGGAGGGCACCGGGGAGAGGAGGAGGGGCCGCTCGCCGCCGCCGCCGTTGGGCCGGCCGCCCGCGCCTGCGCCCGCGCCAGCGCCGCTCCTCTTGGCCCGCTTCGGCGCGAGCCAGCCGAGCAGCGCCCTCCCGCTCGCGGCCTCGAGCTGCCTGACGGTCCCGACCCAGCACGCCTGCGAGTTGCCCCTGGTCGGGTCCCCGGACCAACGGGAGGAGGAGGGTGCCGGAGAGGGAGGGGCGGGGACGGCGGCGGCAGAGGCGGCAGAGGCCGAGGGCAGAGAGGCAGCAGCAGCTCCGTCGCCGCTGCCGCCGCCGCCGCCCCTCGCCGTCGCCGCCGCCCCTTCTCGCTGCTGCTGCGGCGCCACCCTCAGCACGGACAGGTCGTCAGGGATTTCCGCCGCGACGATGACGACATCGCCCACGGAGGCGATCGCGGGAGGGGGCGGCGGCCGCGGCGGCGGCGGCGGCGAGGAGGAGGGCGCGGGCCGCCCGCGGTCGTCCCTGTCGAGCAGCGCCCGCTCGAGCGCGCCGGAGCGGTTGCCCCTCGGATTCACGAACGGCAGCAGCACCTTGTCGGCGGTGGCGGCCCAGGCGTCGGGGTCCCAGCGGGCCGCGTCCGCCGCGGCGCAAGCGGCGCGCTCGGCTTCCTCGCGGGCCAGGGCGGCAGACTCGGCGCGCACGGCGGCGAGGCAGGGCGGGGCGAGGCTGGACGATGGAGGAGGAGGAGCGGCGTCATCTTTTCTTCCTTGAAAGGCGATCGTCGCAGTCGCAGTCGCTGCTTGCGAGGACGGGGTCGTCTCCATCGCAGTTGGCGCGGCAGCTGGCGCCGTTTTTTCTGACCCGCGCGTTTCAGCGCGGTCTTTCTCGTCCATAGAAGGGTGAGACTGGGCGCTTGAGAGAGAGAGAGGATAGAGAGAGGAGGGAGAGCTTGCAGAAGATGATGCCTTTTTTTTTTCAGAGTCGAAAATGATTTTTTTTTCGGTTTCGAAATTTTCTTTCTCTCTATTTTTCTTTATTTACAGGGGACCTGGGGGACTGGAAATGATTGTGTCTGAATTTATTTCGTCTGCAGAGCGAATGTGCTGCTGCTGAGATCGAGAGGGGACGGGGGGACAAGGAAACGCGGGGTGAGCCCAGGATGGAATGCCCAGGAAAAGTAAAAAAGGGGGGGGAAGGTTGGGGGAAACCCCGAAGTCGAATTATTTGAATATTTCTTCACCAGCCGCTCCCGACCCTGATCATGACGCGCCCGGAGGAGGAGGAGGAGGCCAGGAGGGGCTGCTCCCTGCGCGCTGAGCGGCCGCTGGCGAGGGCGAAGACGTCGAACGGGCAGGACGCGGGGGCGGGGAGCTGTTTTTGGGGTTGAGAGGTTTGGGTTGAAAAAGAGAAAGAGGAGTCAGCGGGGCTTTTTTCTCTCGGTTTTCGGTCATGGGCTCAGACGACGTCGCCGGCGATTTTCGTGGCGCCGCCGTCCTTCCAAAATGGCCCAATTTTGATTCCCGACACTTGCAGGTGGTTCAAGAGAAAATACATCGACGCTCACCTCGGCGAATGCAACGAGACCCGGGTCGAGCAGGTTGCCGCAGGAGTCGACAGCAGGGATGTTTCTTTGCGAGGCGGAGACCGCCATCGTTGTCGTCGTTGCGGCGGCTGCCCTCGGCCTCGGCGGGAGGCGCAGCCTGGCCACTGGCTCGGGGCCTATTGTTCCATGGTTGATTTCCTCTCGCGCCTCGTGGCTCGGGCTCTCCGGAGGGGTCTCTGAGAGGGGGTCGTTGGGAATCACGTTTTTTTTGTCAAGGGTGAGTTTGAAAGGTTTTCTGGCATGAACCAAACGTTTCTTTCTTCGACGCCGAAGCGGAGACTGCGCTCCTCGGCCTCTTCATTGTCTCTTGCTTCCCGCACGTGAGGAGAGAGAGAGAGGCGAAAGGACAGAACAGAGAGGCTCCTACCGTAGATTGGGTTCCCCATGAGCGGCTCGAGACCAGGCTAACACAGGCGGAAGGGATTGAATAAAAAAAACGAAGAAGCGAGACCGAGCGAGAAACGGAAAAAGTGAGCCGTTTCGATCGCACTTTTTTCTCTCTTCCCAAAAAAAACCGCGGAGGCGGCCGGTCCCTTTCGCCCTTTTCGGTCCGAGGGACCGCTCACGCGGCGCGGAGCAAAGTTTCATATATCTCTCGACCGATCTCCGCCGCGAGCGCCCCTGCCGAAGGAAGCACGGAGCCTCCGTCCTCGGCTGCCGCCGCTTCCTTCGCCCTTCGGGACCGCTTCTTCCGCTCCCTGCTCTCCTCCTTCCCCTTCCGCTGCTGCTGCTGCTGCTGCTGCGCCGGCGGCGGCCCCTCGACGACGGAGCACTTCCCTCGCTTCAGCGCCTCGAGTGACTCGCACCGAACGATCACGGCGCTGAGGACCTGGACCCGCTTGCCGTTTGAGGAGGCGAGCGGGGGCGCGGCGCTGAAGGCGGCGTCGATGATGCCGCTGCCGACGTTCTTTGCCGCTGCCGCCGCCGCCGCTGCCGCCGCCGCCGCCGCCGTCGCCGTCGCCGCCTCCCCCTCCTTCGTTTTCATCAAAGCCGGATAGAGCGAGAGGGAGCACGAGCCGGCGAACAGGGCGGCGGGGGTCGTCCTCTCGGGGAGGAGCAGCGGTTCTTGAAAGAACCACGAGGTTTGTACGCCGGGCACGCAGCTGACGAGGCCGCCGAAGAGAGCGGTCGAGGTTTCGTTGCTCCCTGCCGCCCCCCCGCCCGCCCGGCAGCTGTCCCCGCCGATCCTCGCGACCAGGCGGGGCAGCGCCAGGGTCGCCGGCATGCGCTTGGCCGGAAGGAAGCGATCGGGCTCGCAGAAGACCCTGAGCTCTTCGGGGCCCAGTGTTTTCGCTTCGCCGCCGCCGGCGAAGAGAGACGAGAGCAAGGAAGAGAGGTCGGCGGCGCTCGCGGCGAGGCGCGCGTCGAAAAAGGAAGAGGGAGAAGCGGCAGAAGAAGAGTCTGCTCCTCCTCCGTTCCCCACGGAAGAGGAGGAGGAGTCTTCCACCTCCGCAGCCGAGAGGCGAAGGAGTCCCGAGCAGGAGAGGACAATTGATGTAAGCATAGCGAGAGGAAGAAGGCGAGAAGCTCTCATTTTTTCTGGGGCGAGAAAGAAAAACAAAAAAAACACGAGAGTGGAGAGAGAACGAGGCGAGCGAGCAGCATGCACTTTTTCCCCCTTTCCAATCGCATCGTTTTTCGAGGAAAACGACAAATGATCCCTCCGACCGCGCCGTCTGCGGCCAGCGACGACGACGGCGGTGGCCGCTCCCTCTCCGTTGCGACGTCCCGCGCCGGTCTGGGCTCAGACGGTGGGCGCGGCGGGACGGCGCCGCCGTCGGTCGACGGAGTCGTCATAGATCGTTTTGATGGCGAAGATGGGAAGCAGGCTTCGACGACCCATCGCCGGCCCTCCTCGGTGCCTCCGCTCCCGCTGGGGAAGCCCGAAGTCGCTCCCTCTTCTTCTGCGTCTCCTCCCGCGGCGGGCTCCCGGAGAAAGAATTCGTTCATGGCCAAGCTCATGGCGTCCTGGCAGTTTGCGCAGCGCAAGAGGCTGCGCAGGCAAGGTAAAAAGAGAGAGGTTTTGAGAGGAAGAGGTTTCGTTTTTGTTTCTCTCTCTCAAACCCGCTCTCTCTTTCCCTTGCTTGGTCTTCTCTTTTCCTCCTCACGCCCCGCTTCCCTCTCTCTCTCCACTCCAAAAATTCACACAAAAAACGACAACATCAGACGCGCTCGACTTTCTGGGATACGCAATCCTGGGGCTGCTCTCCTACGCGAGTGAGTTTTTCGGTTGTCTCTTTCTCACTTCGGTTGTCTCGTTCGACGACGCCCCCTTCCAAATGACGACGGCGTCTCACTTCTTGTTCTTCTTCCTCTTCTTCTCTCTTCCTCCTCTCTCCCGCCCTTTCCCCCCCTC
>Ga0315274_10012735_pt1 | contig 11987 bp, 11 predicted proteins | sample YL17G02_20_MG_FD_203700 | JGI IMG/M metagenome (GOLD analysis project Ga0315274, IMG submission 203700) | Sediment microbial communities from Yellowstone Lake, YNP, Wyoming, USA - YL17G02_20 | ecosystem: Environmental > Aquatic > Freshwater > Lake > Sediment | place: USA: Wyoming | collected... | reverse complement strand
GCGAAGCAGGACAACAGCGTCCAGGCCGGCAACGACGCCAGCAAGGACAGTGCCCCCAAGAGGGCCGCGAAGCACCGCGGTGCGTCGCGCAACGCCGGCTAGGCACAACACGCGCCGCGGAGTCTTCTCCGCTCGGCCGAGCAGGCGCCCCTCCCTCCGGGGAGGGGCGCTGTGCTTTGCGGCACAGTTCATTCTCAGGTGCGGGGGCATGGCGCGGGCGATCCCGGAGACCAAGGGCGAATATGACTTCGCTCACAGCGGCAAAAGCTTCAATCCTCGCGTCCCAATCCCCGCATAGGTCACGCTCGAGATACTGCACTCTCGGCGATGCCGCGCAGGATGAAACGGCGCCTTGACATCACCATCTGCCGGGTGGCTTAATTTTCATTAACCATGATAAATCTGGTCAAATCAACCAACATTACGAGGTAAAAGTGCCCACTCCGGTGGCAGCCCAGCCGAGGGCAGGGCAGTACGAGCTGAGCCATCTGCGGTCGCTGGAAGCCGAGGCGATCCACATCATCCGGGAGGTCGCCGCCGAGTTCGAGCGTCCCGTGCTGCTGTTCTCCGGCGGCAAGGACTCGATCGTGATGCTGCACCTGGCCGTCAAGGCGTTCGCGCCCGCCCGGCTGCCCTTCCCGGTGATGCACGTCGACACCGGGCACAACTTCGACGAAGTCATCGCCACGCGCGACGAGTTGGCCGAGCGGAACGGGGTGCGACTGGTGGTGGCACGGGTGCAGGACGACATCGACGCCGGCCGGGTGGTGGACAACGGGCCGTCACGCAACCCGCTGCAGACCGTCACGCTGCTGCGGGCCATCCGGGAGAATCGCTTCGACGCCGCCTTCGGCGGGGCGCGGCGCGATGAGGAGAAGGCCCGCGCCAAGGAGCGTGTGTTCAGCTTCCGCGACGAGTTCGGCCAGTGGGACCCCAAGGCCCAGCGGCCCGAGCTGTGGAATCTCTACAACGGCCGGCACCGCAAGGGCGAGCACATCCGGGTGTTCCCGTTGTCGAACTGGACCGAGTACGACATCTGGGCCTATATCGGCGCGGAGAACATCGCACTGCCCGCGATCTACTACGCCCACCGCCGGCCGGTCTTCCGGCGCGACGGGATGCTGCTGGCCCTCCACGAGTACATGCAGCCTGACCCCGGCGAGGAGGTGTTCGAGACCTCCGTGCGCTTCCGCACAGTCGGCGACGTCACCTGCACCGGATGCGTGGAATCCGTGGCGGTCACCGTCGAGGAGGTGATCGCCGAGACCGCCCTGTCGCGGCTCACCGAACGCGGCGCCACCCGCGCGGACGATCGGATCTCCGAGGCCGGCATGGAAGACCGCAAGCGGGAGGGCTATTTCTGATGGCGGATTCCAATTCCCGGGTCGCTCCGCTCCTGCCCTCCGATTCCAATTCCCGGGTCGCTCCGCTCCTGCCCTCCGGGACCCTGCTGCGACTGGCCACTGCCGGTTCGGTCGACGACGGCAAGTCCACCCTGATCGGCCGGCTGCTGTACGACTCCAAGGCGGTCATGGAAGATCAGCTGGCCGCAGTCGAACGGACCTCACGGGAACGCGGCAACGACTACACCGACCTCGCCCTGGTGACCGACGGGCTGCGTTCGGAACGTGAGCAGGGCATCACCATCGACGTGGCCTACCGCTACTTCGCAACGGCCAAGCGGAAATTCATCATCGCCGACACCCCCGGTCACATCCAGTACACCCGCAACATGGTTACCGGGGCCTCCACCGCGCAGTTGGTGATCGTGCTCGTCGACGCCCGCAACGGGCTGCTCGAGCAGTCCCGCCGGCACGCATTCCTGGCCTCGCTGCTCGGGGTGCAGCACATCGTGCTGGCCGTCAACAAGATGGACCTGATCGACTGGGATCACGAGCGGTTCAACTGGATCCGCGACGAGTTCCACGCCTTCGCCGCGCGCCTGGATGTCCACGACGTGACCACGGTCCCGATCTCGGCGCTGGTCGGCGACAACGTGGTGACCAAGTCGGACAAGGCGCCCTGGTACGACGGCCCGCCACTGCTGAGCCACCTGGAAGACGTCTACATCGCCGGCGACCGCAACCTCGTCGACGTCCGATTCCCGGTGCAGTACGTGATCCGTCCGCAGACGGTCACTCACTCCGACCACCGCAGCTACGCGGGTACCGTCGCCAGCGGCATCATTCGCCCCGGCGACGAGGTGGTGGTGCTACCCAGCGGAAAGACCAGCCGGATCACTTCCATCGACGGGCCGGAAGGGACTGTGGCCGAGGCCTTTCCGCCGATGGCGGTGTCGATCACCCTGGCCGACGACATCGACATCTCTCGTGGCGACATGCTGGCCCGTCCGCATAACCAGCCGGCTTCCACCACCGAGTTCGACGCGATGGTGTGCTGGATGGCCGACGACGCGACGCTGGAGCCGGGCCGCGACTACGTGATCAAGCAGACCACCCGGACCACCCGCGCCCGTGTCACCGCGCTGGAGTACCGGCTGGACGTCAATACTCTGCACCGCGACAAGAGCGCAACCGCGTTGAAGATCAACGAACTCGGGCGGATCAGCGTGCGCACCCAGGTGCCGCTGCTGCTCGACGAGTACACCCGCACCCCGGCCACCGGATCCTTCATCCTCATCGACCCGGACACCAACGTCACCGTGGCCGCCGGGATGGTGCGTGACACCACGGCGGCGTCCAGTCGGAGTTCCTCGCCGAACACCGTGCGCCATCAGTCCCTGGTGACCACGGGTGACCGTCTGACGGAGGGCCGCACCGTGTGGTTCACCGGGCTCTCCGGCTCGGGCAAGTCGTCGGTGGCGGTGCTGGTGGAGCAGATGCTGCTTGAACATGGCCGTCCGGCATACATTCTGGATGGCGACAATCTGCGCCACGGCCTCAATGCCGACCTTGGCTTCACCATGGCCGACCGCTCCGAGAACCTGCGCCGACTGGCTCATGTGGCGACTCTGATGGCCGACGCGGGACTGACCGTGCTGGTGCCGGCGATCAGCCCGATGCATGAGCAGCGCGAACTCGCCCGGACGGTACACGACGACGCCGGCATCGAGTTCGTGGAGGTGTTCGTCGACACTCCGCTGCAGGACTGTGAACGCCGCGATCCCAAGGGCCTGTACGCCAAGGCCCGGCGCGGTGAGATCACCCATTTCACCGGAATCGACAGCCCGTATCAGCGACCGCGGAATCCCGATCTGCGGCTGACGCCCGACCGCTCGGCGGCAGAGCTTGCTCAGCAGGTGATCGAACTGCTGGAGTCGCGGGAATGAACGATCACGAACTGGCCGCCGCACTGGCCGGCCGGGCCGGCGAACTGCTGCTCGCCATTCGCGCCGAGCTGGCCGACGCCCCGGCGCAAGCGCGGAAAGCCGCCGGCGACAAGGGCTCTCACGACTTCCTGATGGAGGAACTGGCGGCATCTCGCCCGGGCGACGCCGTGCTGTCGGAGGAGGGCGCCGACGACCCGGTCCGGTTGCGCGCACAGCGGGTCTGGATCGTCGACCCGCTCGATGGCACCCGCGAGTTCTCCGAACTCGGCCGCGACGACTGGGCAGTGCACGTCGCGCTGTGGCAGGACGGCGAACTGGTGGCGGGTGCGGTGGCACTGCCGGCCCAGGGCGTCACCCTCGCCACGCCGGCTGTTCCCGCGCCGGCACCCGCCCCGGCGGTGCCCCGCATCGTGGTGTCGCGAACCCGCCCGCCCGCCGCGGCTGCGCGGGTCCGGGAGCAACTGGACGGCACGCTGGTCGAGATGGGGTCGGCGGGAGCCAAGGTCGCTGCCGTGGTTCAGGGCCGGGCAGAGGTCTACGTGCACGCCGGTGGCCAGTACGAGTGGGACTCAGCGGCGCCGGTGGCGGTGGCCCGGGCAGCCGGGTTGCACACCTCCCGCATCGACGGCACCCCGTTGCGCTACAACCAGGCCGATCCGCTGCTGCCCGACCTGGTGGTGTGCCGGCCCGAGTTCGCCGAGGCGGTGCTCGCCGCGCTGCGGTGATCACGGCTGCCCTAAGCGCGGGTCACGTGACCCGATACGGTCTCTCAGTCAAATCTCAGCTATTCTTGAGTTTTCCAACAGAGAGGCGGTGTTTTGCTGTGCCCCGCGCGTCAGGTCCGATCATGACGACGGCAGTGGCCTTGGCGGTCGCTGCTGTGGTGGTGGCCAATCCTGTGAGAGCGCCGCGCGCCGATATCCGCATCCCGGCCATGGCATTGTCGGCTGGCAGCGGCGACTCCCTCGGCATGCTCGACGAGGACTTCCTCAAGGCGATCGCTCCACCCCCGCGGGAGTCGACTGACCCCGTGGGCATCTTCAGGGATCTGATCAGATCGCTGGCCGCTGATGTCACCTACCTCGGCAAGAACGTGATCCTCCAGGCTTTCCTCGCCGGCGCGACCGCGGCCACCCTGCCCGAACTGACCGCGGTGTCCCACTTGTACCTGCCGCCGTCGGTGGCGCCGACGGCTCCAGTGCAGGTGCCCGACACGTCGGCCGGGGTGAATCCGGTGCTGCCGGAGGCGTCTGTCGGACCCGTCATCGCCAGTTCTGCCGCAGATCTCAACGATCTGGTCGTGGTCGTGACCGAGGCCGCCGAGACTGTCATCAGTGACATCGGATACGCCGCAGATGCCAGATTCATCACCGCGGCATTCGCGGCCGGCTTCAGTCAGGCGGCCCGGGCGGGTGCGCTCGCCGACAACACCCTGCAGCGACTGCTCGACGCCGATGGCCGCGAAGCACTGGAGACCGCGCTCACCGGCATTCCCACCCCATCGACGATCGTGAACGCCGCCCGCGCCTTCGTCGAACAGTCTCTGCCGCCCCGGCCGGCCGTCGTCCAGCCGGCCATAGATCCGGCCGGAGACGGCTCCCTCGCAACGGATTCCGGCTTGGCGACCCCGATCCTCGCTCCCGCACCGGACCAGGGCCGCCGGCATCGCGGGACTGCCGCGCTGGACCGCGTCGTGCTGACGCCCGGTCCCGCGGCCGGCGCGCTCAGCGATCTCGGCGGCCCTGGCCCGAAGGACGCATCCGCTGCCGGCGACGCCGAAGCCCGTGTCGGCAGAACGCTTTCCCCAGCCCTCCGGGCCGCACGGTCCAGCCCGTCGCGGGATACCGCTACCGCAGGCAGGCGCACCGGTCGCGCCGGGACAGCGGCCGACCGGCCTGGCGGTTTGTAAACGGTCGACCCAACCCTTTGGCAGAATCCGAACAATGCGGATGTCGGCCAAAGCGGAGTACGGCGTGCGTGCCATGAGCCATCTCGCATCGGTTCCGCCCGGCGTTCTGGTCAAAACCGACGACCTCGCCAAGGCCCAGGGCATTCCCGCCCAGTTCCTCGTCGACATCCTCTCTGACCTGCGGGCCGACCGGCTGGTCCGAAGCCGCCGCGGCCGTGACGGCGGCTACCAACTTGCCCGCCCGGCCGACGAGATCAGCATTGCCGACGTCTTGCGCTGCATCGACGGGCCACTGGCGAGCGTGCGTGACATCGGATTGGGAGACCTGCCCTATTCGGGTCCGACCGTCGCGCTCACCGACGTCTGGCGGGCACTGCGTGCCAGCATGCGCTCGGTTCTGGAGGAGACCACGCTGGCAGATGTGGCTTCGGGTGCGTTGCCCGAACACGTCAGCCGGATGGCGGGGGATTACCTCCTCCAAGAGGATGGTCGCGGGCGCCGCAGTGGGTGAGTTGGCACGGACGCCACTGAACCGGGTGGAAACGCTCGGCAGCATCGGGCCGAACTGGTTCGCCTCGGTGATGGGCACCGGCATCGTCGCCACCGCCGGCGCCACCCTGCCGGTTCACCTGCCCGGTCTGGAGCCGTTCATCCGGGTGGTGTGGGTGATGGCTGCGCTGCTGCTGGTGCTGTTGACGGTCATCGTCGGCGGGCACTGGCTCCGGCATCCGACCGTGGCCCGACGCCACGCCAAGAATCCGCAGATGGCGCCCTTCTACGGCGCCGCGCCGATGGCCCTGCTGACCGTCGGGGCGGGCGCTGTCCTGGTGGGAGCCGACCTCATCGGCGAGCGGGCCGCGGTGGCACTCGACTGGGTGCTGTGGACGGCGGGGACGGCCGGGGGTCTGTTCACCGCGGTCAGCATTCCGTTCCTGATGTTCACCCAGCACGATGTCGAACCGGACGCCGCATTCGGCGGCTGGCTGATGCCGGTGGTGCCGCCGATGGTGTCGGCCGCCACCGGCGCCCTGCTGATCCCGCACATCGCGTCGGCCACCGGGCGGCAGACCATGCTCTACGGCTGTTACGCGATGTTCGGGCTGTCGCTGATGGCCGCCTTCATCATTCTCACGATGATCTGGAGTCGCCTCGTCCTGTACGGGACATCCGGGACCGCGCGGGTGCCCACGCTATGGATAGTGTTGGGTCCGCTCGGTCAATCAATCGCGGCCGCAGGACTTCTCGGCCTCAACGCTGCCGCGGCCGTCGGCCCGGAGATCGCCGTTCCGATGAACGGATTTGCGATCCTCTTCGGGGTGCCGGTCTGGGGCTTCGCGGTGCTGTGGATCGCGCTGGCCACTTCGCTCACCGTCCGCACCCTGCGCCGGGGCATGCCGTTCGCACTGACCTGGTGGAGCCTCACCTTCCCAGTCGGTACGTTCGTCATGGGGACCACGCAACTGGCGGTGCACACCGGACTGCCTGCCTTCAAGGTCGCCGCGGTCATCGCCTATCTCGGCCTGCTGAGCACCTGGGTTCTGGTCGCGGTGCGCACGACCGGCGGCAGTGTGCGCGGAAACCTGCTGCGGCCCCAACCGCCTGCCGCGCCCGTGCGGGCCCGCAAGGATCCGATGCCGTAACCGGCGTTGTGAACGGGTCGTGCCAGAATCGCGGACGTGCAGATAGGCATGACCATGCCGGTGATGGAACCCGACCTCGATGCGGCCGTCCTGCGGCAATGGGCGCGGCTGGTCGACGAGGGTCCGTTTTCGTCGCTGTGCTGGGGCGAGCGGATCGCGTTCGACAACCCCGAGGCGCTGACTCTGCTGGGCGCGCTGGCCGCCTGGACCGACCGGGTTTCGCTGGTCACCACCGTCGTCGTGCCGCAGTTGCATGATCCGGTTCTGCTGGCGAAATCACTGGCCACCGGCGACATGCTCAGTGGCGGCCGGCTGACGGTGGGCATCGGTGTGGGGGGGCGGCACGAGGACTACCTTGCCGTCGGCGCCGACCCGTCCACACAGACCATGCGCGAGATGGCACAGCGGGTTGCCGTCATGAAGAGAGTCTGGGCGGGGGAGAAGCTCACCGACTCCGTCCTGCCCGTGGGTCCGCGGCCGACGCGGCGCGACGGCCCTCGGCTGCTGGTCGGCACCATCGGACCCAGGACACTGCGCAGCGCCGCCGGATGGGCCGACGGCCTGGCCGGCATCACGCTGGACCTGGACGTCGCCAAGCAGGACGAACTGTTCGAAGTGGGGCGCAGCGCCTGGGCGCAGGCCGGTAAGCCGGCGCCGCATCTGGCCACGTCGTTCTGGTTCGCGTTCGGCGACCCGTCCCAGGCCCGTGGCCAGATTCACCGGCACCTGCGGCACTACATGAACTGGATACCGGGAGAGATCGTCGACGCGATGGCGCCCGGCACGGGATGGGCCGGCACCGAGGATCAACTCGCCGAGGTGCTGCGTGCATTCGCCGCCATCGGCACCAGCGAGGTGCACCTCATTCCGACCAGCTCGGACCTCGACCAGCTGCGCCGGGCGGCCGACGTCGCCGCGGACTTCCCCTCCCTCACACCGAGGCCAAACGAGAGGCCCACACCATGAGCTTCGGCAACTACCAGCTCGAGATCTACCTGCAGGGCCTGACCGGCGTGCAGCCCAGCCTGCCGATGTCGTTCGACGACCTCGAGGCCCGGGCCGAGCAGGCGTTGTCGCCGTCGATCTGGTCTTATGTGGCCGGTGGTGCCGGAGACGAGTTGACTCAGCGCGGCAACGCCACCGCGTTCAACCGGTGGGGCCTGGTCCCGCGGATGCTGGTCGGGGCCACCGAACGTCATCTGTCGGTCGAACTGTGGGGACGGCGCTGGCCCGCACCGATCTTCATGGCGCCCATCGGGGTGATCGGGCTGTGCACCGGCGACCGGCACGGCGACCTCGCCGCGGCCCGCGCCGCCGCGCGAACCGGCGTGCCGATGTGCGTGTCCACCCTGACGATGGATCCGCTCGAGGATGTCGCAGCCGAATTCGGCGACACCCCAGGGCTTTTCCAGCTCTACACCCCGACCGACCGCGACCTCGCCGAGAGCCTGGTGCGCCGCGCCGAGGCGGCCGGCTACGCCGGCATCGTGGTGACACTGGACACCTGGATCCCCGGCTGGCGCCCCCGGGACCTCTCCACCGCCAACTTCCCGCAATTGCGTGGGCTGTGCCTGGCCAACTACATCAGCGACCCGCACTTCCGGGCCAAGGTGGAAGCGGACATCGACGCCGACCCGCGCAGCGCCGTCATGCACTGGGTCAGCATCTTCGGAAACTCGTTGACGTGGAACGACCTACCGTGGCTGAGGTCGCTGACCGACCTGCCGCTGATCCTCAAGGGCATCTGCCACCCCGACGATGCCCGCCGGGCCGTCGATGCGGGCGTCGACGGGATCTACTGCTCCAATCACGGCGGCCGGCAGGCCAACGGCGGGCTGCCGGCCATCGACTGCCTGCCCGACGTGGTGGCCGCCGCCGGGGAGGTTCCGGTGCTGTTCGACTCCGGAATCCGGTCCGGCGCCGACGTGGTGAAGGCACTGGCCCTCGGGGCAACCGCGGTGGGCATCGGCCGGCCCTACGCGTACGGCGCGGCGCTGGGCGGGACCGACGGAATCGTCCATGTGCTGCGGTCGATCCTGGCCGAGGCGGACCTGATCATGGCCATCGACGGCTATCCGACGCTTGGTGATCTGACCCCCGACGCGCTGCGCCGCGTGCGACAGTAGGGCCATGTCGCAGCCATCGACCGCGGTCAGCCGCCTACCCGAGAAGCAGAGCACCTCGCGCGGTCAGCTCGATGACCTGCTCGACAGCACGCCGCTGGCCACCATCGCCTTGGTCCGCGCCGGTCACCCGGTGATCTTTCCGACCGGCTTCGCGCGGGTGGACGACGAGTTGGTCATCCACGGCTCGACCGGCTCACCGTGGTTGCGCCAGCTTGCCGGCGGCGCGGCCGCGGCGGTTTCCGTGACGGCCCTCGATGGTGTCCTGGTGGCCCGCAGCGGATTCGAATCGTCCTTCCAATACCGCAGCGCAGTGCTTTTCGGGACGTTCACGAAGATCGCTGACGACGACAAGGTCCGCTACCTCGAGACGTTGACTGACACCTTCATTCCCGGCCGCGTCGCCGAGCTTCGGGCCAGCTCCCGAAAGGAGCTGGCGGCGACCATGGGGCTGCGCCTGTCTATCGGGGAGGGGAACTGGTCGCTGAAGATCGGCAACGGCTGGCCTGAAGACCCCGATGAGGACATCGCCGCCGGAGCGTGGGCAGGGGTCGTTCCGTTGATGACGGTCTACGGTGAGCCGCGACGCGCACCGGACTGCGATGAGGCGATACCGGTGCCCGCGTCGGTGCGGGGAATGTCCGGAGCGCTGGCCAACCGGCGCGGGCGCTGAGGACTCGGCCGCGATTGCGAGGTCCGCATCTGTAATCATTCCCAAATTGCTTGGAACAGCGGAGATGCATCGAGGCGATCGCCCGGTCGCGCCTGCAGAGGTGCGTGGCAAGCGGTTCCGAGAAGAACGCCGCCGGCATCTGGCCGTTCATGGAGAACGGCCTCTAAGCGGTGAACGGCGCCGGCCTGGTGTGGGTGTCCCCGGACGAGTAGAGCAGGGCTGCGACGAAGCCAGGCCCCGAAACCCCTGCGCGAACACACGCAATCTGGCCCGCGATCCCCCCCATGAGCGGAAGATCGAGGAGGAGTTCGACACAAAGGAGTGATCATGTCTGCAAGCGAGAACGTTGATGCAAGCAAGAAGGGGTACGCCGCGTTCGCTGCGGGCGACCTCGAAACGGCGATGAACAACGTGGACGACAACGTCGAGTGGGTCGTGCCCGGAAACAGCACGGTCAGCGGAACCTATCGCGGCAAAGCCGAGGTCACGGGAATGTTGATGAAGATGGCGGAGAAGTCCTTTACATCAGCGCCCAGCCGTTTCTTGGCCGACGGCGATGTCGTGGTCGTCCTCACCCAGGTCACCGTGGGCGCAGAATCCGCACCCCAAGCTGACGTGTGGACCTTCCGCGACGGAAAGATCGTCAAAGCCCTGAACTTAACCGACACCGCCATGCAGGAACGGATCTGGGGCGCGAAGTAGTAGTCAGGCCGCGCCCGGCTCGTATGCGCCTGTGGGGATGACCGAAAATGTCGCATCCTGCGACATTTTCAGACATTCCGGTGTTCCACGCCGTAGCTGGCCGCCATCTGCGCCAAGGTGCTCGTCGCGGCGATCCTGCCAGACTCACCTCGGTCTAGTTCGTCAACCACCTGCGCCATCGCCACCGCGACGTCGCCGCCTCGTCAGGGCTGAACTCGACGCTATCGCACTCGATGTCCAGCTGGGAGGTCACGGTGCCGTCGGTGACCTACGTCCCGAGGATGCTGGCCACGAAGTTCCCGACCCGCCATAGCCGGCCCTCAAGTTCACTTTCCCAGTTTCCGGTGGCCTCGCCGACGGCCCAGTGCCACAGTTGGACCGCGCCGACCGGTTCGGGGATGTGCCCGAAGCCTTACTGGTCCCGGCGGTTGCCCTCGATATGGCTCACCGCGTCCTTGTACAGAAGTCGGGCTATGAGGTCCGCGGGGCGGTCTGCGAGCAGTTCCTCCCGGAGTGTGAGCCGGTCTATCTGCTGCGGCGTGAGAGCGTCTTGCACGTCGCGCCAGTTCTCTGTGGTGGTGGTCATTGGTTGGGTTCCCTTGTTTCGGAGCCGAACCGAGCAGCCTAGCTAGTGGTGCAGATATTGCGCGGATTTGCGTCTGCGCTGTTCAGATGGTGCCCCCGGCAGGATTCGAACCTGCGGCCTTCTGCTCCGGAGGCAGACGCTCTATCCCCTGAGCTACGGGGGCGCACATGTGCGCCGTCGGGCTGACCCAGCCTAACGCATAGGATAAAGCCCCGTGACCCCCGCCGATCTCGCCGAGCTGCTGCGCAGCACCGCCGACTCGGTGCTGGCCGAGCACGGTTTGGACATTGCCGCACTGCCGGCGACTCTGACCGTCGAGCGGCCCCGCAACCCAGAACACGGCGACTACGCAACAAACCTGGCGCTGCAGCTGGCCAAGAAGGTCGGCGCTAACCCCCGCGAGCTGGCCGGCTGGCTGGCCACCGCATTGGCCGGCGCCGAGGGCATCGCGTCGGCGGAGGTCGCGGGCCCGGGCTTCGTCAACCTGCGCATCGAGACCGGAGCTCAGGGGGCGCTGGTCGCCGACATCATCGGCGGGGCGGCCGGTTACGGCCACTCCGACCTGCTCGGCGGGCGCAACATCAACCTGGAGTTCGTCTCGGCCAACCCGACCGGGCCGATCCACATCGGCGGGACCCGGTGGGCCGCCGTGGGCGACGCCCTCGGACGGCTGCTGACCACCCAGGGCGCTGCGGTGGTACGCGAGTACTACTTCAATGACCACGGATCGCAGATCGACCGGTTCGTCAGCTCTCTGATCGCCGCGGCCAAGGGAGAGCCGGCCCCCGAGGACGGATACGCCGGCGGCTACATCGCCGACATCGCCGCGCAGATCCTGGCCAAGGCGCCTGACGCGCTGAGTCTGCCGGATCAGGAAATGCACGAGACGTTCCGGTCCATCGGCGTCGACCTGATGTTCACTCACATCAAGGCCTCGTTGCACGAGTTCGGCACCGACTTCGACGTCTTCACCCACGAGGACTCGATGCATACCAGCGGCCGGGTGGATCAAGCCATCGCCAAGCTGCGCGAGACCGGTTCCATCTACGAGAAGGACGGCGCAAC
>Ga0315274_10012732_pt1 | contig 11989 bp, 12 predicted proteins | sample YL17G02_20_MG_FD_203700 | JGI IMG/M metagenome (GOLD analysis project Ga0315274, IMG submission 203700) | Sediment microbial communities from Yellowstone Lake, YNP, Wyoming, USA - YL17G02_20 | ecosystem: Environmental > Aquatic > Freshwater > Lake > Sediment | place: USA: Wyoming | collected... | reverse complement strand
GTGGACACATTCATGGCAGTACCAAATTATCTGCTAAATTAACACATATACCCAAATGGAGTAGTGAGTCATTGGCTATACTTTCTTTATTTGTAGCCATCTTTTTAGCTGTTGTTTGTCCTATTACCCTCTTGTTGCTTCCATTTATCCCTTTGGTTAATTATGTTATATTACTTGGTTTTTTATTAGTTGTGGGGTGTGTCTTCTGGTTGAGGAGGTATCATATTCTCATGCTTATACGTCGGTTGGAAAACAAATTCGGAGGCAAGGGATAATACTGAAGAGGAGGCATCAAATAATGGGCAGTAAAGGCAGAAAGAATGTAAAGAAACCCAAGCAGCAGAAAGAGAAGAAGGAAAAGGAGAAGTAAGAAGGATGCCGCCCTTCTTAAAAAACTCCTCCCCCTCTCCTTGCCAAGGAGAGGGGGACTTAAGGGGATGAGGTTTACTATTGATGGCTGAACTCTCGGACAGGGTCGGGGAGATAATTGAGGCCAGCACCGCGAGCTTCGTGGCGCAGTGCTACGAGCTTTACCAGTTGCCGCCGCTCGGCAGTCTGGTAAAGACCAAGGGCGGTGAGCTGGACATCTACGGCATCGTCTGCCATGCCACCACCGGCAGCCTGGAGCCGGGGCGGCGGCCCATCGCCCGCGGCAAAGATGAAGAGAGCGAGGAGGCCATCTACCAGTCCAGCCCCCAGCTCTCAAAACTGCTCCGGAGCGAGTTCAGCGCGCTGGTGGTGGGGTACAGAAAAGGGGAAAGCATCTGCCAGTACCTGCCGCCCGGTCCGGCACGCATCCATGGCTTTGTCTACCGGTGCCCGCCCGACGAGGTGAAGGAGTTCGGCCGGTCGCTGGCCTTTTTGAATATCCTGGTGGGCGCTCATCTGCCTGTATCTGCGGATGAAATTGTGCCTGCCGCTCTGCGCCTGATGAGCCAAATGCAGGATGACCCCCGCGCTTTTCTGGTGGCGGCGGGCAAGGAGCTGACAGTCATGCTCAGCGGGCAGTACCATCAGCTCAGGGCGATTCTGGGGAGGCTGAAATGACGGACAGACTGGGCATCGTTGTCTCCGGGTCACTGGAGAGCGGGGTTGAGGTGAAACTGGACGGCACGGTATCGGTGGAGGACATGGCGGTGGGGCGGTATGTCACCATCGAGGGACAGAAGCAGCGCTTCTTCGGCATGATTACCGATATCGGCCTGGGGGCCATCGACCCGCGGTTTACCCTGACGCCACTCGATATATCTGACCCCTTTATCGCCGAGGTACTCTGCGGCACGAGCACTTATGGCACCCTGCATGTATTGCCCATGCTCACCATAAGTGGAAATGTGGCGAGTCTGATTGAAGGGCCGCAGCCGGTGAAGACTGTACCAACTCATTTCTCGGCCGTCAACCTGGCCTCGCAGCGGGATGTCGAGCTCGTCTTCGGCGGCGAGGACGAGAAGCGGTTCTATGTCGGCACGCCGCTCGATATGGAGACCAAGATATGCCTCGACCTGCCGGAACTGGTCAAGCGTTCCAACGGCATCTTCGGCAAGAGCGGCACCGGCAAGACGTTCCTCACCCGCATCCTGCTCATCGGAATGCTGCAGAAGAGCGCCGCGGTAAATTTGATTTTCGATATGCACAACGAGTACGGCTGGGCGGGGACGAGCGAGGGGGGTAAATCGGTCAAGGCATTGAAGCAGCTCTTTCCCTCAAAGGTGGCCGTGTTTACTCTCGACGAGGAAAGCTCACGCCGGAGAAAGGTAAGCACCGACTTCGTTGTCAGAATCGGCTACGATGAGATTGAGCCGGAGGACATGGCGCTGCTTCGCCAGACTCTGAACCTCACCGAACCGGCGGTGGAAGCCATTTACCAGCTGCGGCGCCGGTTTGGCAAGAACTGGTTGCAGCAGGCCTCAAATTTAACCGATTCTGATGAAACAAGCCAGATTTTAAATGATTTAAATATCCACGAGAGCACCTTCCAGAACCTGAAGCGGGGGCTGGCCACGGTGAGCCGGCTCCCCTTCATCGAGCCTCAGGCGCCGGACAACGCGGTCAAGCGCATTCTGGAATATCTTGACCGGGGCATAAACGTGGTCCTGGAATTTGGCCGCTACACGGACATCACCGCCTACATTCTGGTGGCCAATCTGCTGACCCGGCGCATTCATGCCCAGTACCGGGAGCGGATGGAAAAGTCAATGGGTGAGGATGCGGCCAAACCAATGCCGCTGGTCATCACCATCGAGGAGGCACACCGGTTCCTGAACCCGGAGATTGCCGGCCGGACCATCTTCGGCACCATCGCCCGCGAGATGCGCAAATACAACGTGACCTTGCTGGTCATTGACCAGCGTCCCAGCGGCATAGATGCCGAGGTGATGTCACAGATGGGCACCAAGGTCACCTGTCTGCTAGACAACGAGCGGGATATTGACAGTGTCCTCGCCGGCGTATCCGGCAAAGGCGCTTTGAAATCAGTGCTTTCCCGTCTGGAATCGAAGCAGCAGGCCCTCATTTTCGGGCATGCCGTGCCGATGCCGGTGGTCATCAGAATCAGGGAGTACGGCTCGCCGCAGTCCTACCGGGAGTTTCTAACCGCCGGGAAGGCTGAAGGCGGGAAACAGGCGGAAAAGGACATCGAAGAGCTGTGGGGGTGAGGAGCAGAACTGCCACCAATGGTTCTTGAGGAAGGGTGAGTTTATAGGGAAAAAGATAGGGCTGGCACTGGGGGGTGGGGCGGCGCGGGGGATGGCACATATTGGCGTCCTGAATGTTCTGGAGAAAGAAGGCATCTCCATTGATGTCATTTCCGGCACGAGTGTCGGTGCCGTAGTTGGCTCGCTCTACGCACGGAGCAAGAACGCAGCTCTCGTAAAAGAGAAGTTCATTGGGATGTCAGCCCGCCAGCTGACCCGGCTCATCGACCCGGCGCTGCCGAGGACCGGCTTCATCAAGGGGGAAAAATTCAACGACCTGCTGGTCTCGTTTCTCGGTGGCGATATTAAATTCAGCGACCTGCTGATACCGTTCGCCTGCACCGCGACCGATATCGATACCGGGGAAGCAGTTGTCCTCGACCACGGTTCCGTGATAGCAGCCATCAGGGCCAGCATTTCCTTGCCGGGCATATTCACCGTGGTGCGGCGGGGAGGTCGGTACCTGGTGGATGGTGGTCTGACCAACCCGGTGCCGGTGGACTTGGTCCAAAAAATGGGGGCGGACTTCGTCATTGCGGTCAACGTCATCCCCGGCGTGCTCGACCGGTCACACCAATCGGTCAAGAAAAAACTGAGGGGGGCCAGGGAGCCAAATATCATACATGTCCTGATTCAATCTCTACACATCGGCGCCTATTCACTGGTGAGGTCAAGTTTGGAGAAAGCGGACGTGGTGATTGAGCCGGATGTGGTTCACATCGGGGGGGCGGAATTTCATCATGCCCGGGAGTGCATCAGGCTGGGGGAACTGGCGGCACAGGAAGCCATGCCCGAAATCAGAAGCCGGTTAGGAGCTTGAAGTTAGTGGAGGTTGACATTGCCTGAAGCTGAAGCTGCCTCCACGGAACGCCGCCATATTCTGGCTGCCTGGCATTATCCGTCATACCGATTTCTTTTCATCTCTTCCATGGGCACCTATATCGGCCGCTGGATTGATACCGTGGTTAGTGCCTGGCTGGTCCTGGAGCTGACTGATTCTCCTTTTATGGTCGGTCTGCTGGGTACCTGCCGTTTTGGGGCCATGCTGCTGGGCCCTTTCTGTGGCGCCGCCGCCGACCGTTTCAACCGGCGCAAAATCCTCATCACCGTACAGGTGATTTACGCTATCAGTGCTCTGATTATCATGGCGCTATTCCAGACCTCGCGTATTGAAGTATGGCATCTCTTTCTTTTTGCCCTGGTCGGTGGTGTCTCATATACATTTGACTATTCCACCCGGCATGTCGCCGCCGCCAATATCGTTAAGAGGCACCATATGGTCACCGCGATATCTCTCCTGTTTGTCGCCCAGGGCAGTACTACTGTCCTGGGTCCTCTTCTCGGGGGGAGCCTGCTTGAGGTTATCGGGGCCAATGGTTGCTTCGCCCTGATTGCCGCCAGTTTCTGTTTATCATTTTTAGCTCTCCTGCCTATGAAAATCGAACCTCCGCCCAGGCCGGTGGCAACGGAATCAATGTGGCAGAGCCTTGCGGCGGGCTTCCATTATTTAAAAAAAGACCGGGCTCTTTCCGCACTGATACTGCTCGCCGCTCTGGCAAACCTCTTTGTTTTCCCGTACTGGTTCACTTTGATTCCGGTTTTTGCCCGCGATATCTTACATACCGGGGTAACCGGCTATGGCCAGCTCATGGCGACAATCGGGCTCGGTAATACGGTTGGCCCGTTACTGGTCGCCATACTGCCAGATTCAATAAATCGGGGGAAACTGCTGATTACGGTAACCTTTATCTGGCCGGCCATGTTGATGCTTTTTGCCTTCTCTCGCCTCTTTTCCCTGTCTCTGGTGATTCTGGTTCTGACTGGATTAAATCAGGGGATGTGCATGGCGCTTATTCAGTCACTACTGATGATGTGGTCTACCGAGGAAATGCGGGGCCGGGTTTCCGGCGCTCGCGCCTTAGCCGTTGGTACATCGCCGCTGGGTAACCTGCTCACCGGTGCCGGAGCCGGTATCTGGGGAGTACCGGTCATGCTGCTGGTTAATTCGGCCGCGGCCATGATTATCGCGATTGTCATTTTCATCTGGGCGTCAGCATTGCTCCGGAAGTAATAACTGACCTGAAAACGCTGTTTTTGCCAAGAGAAATCAAATATTGTATAATAACTATTGCAAATGATTTGCAATAGCATTAAAAGATGAAAATCAGCGGTAAAATGGCGGCGAGCCGCCGGAAGTTGAATAGCGCCGGGAAGAGGTTTACCCATCAGCGGGCCCTGGTCATGGATATTATCCGTCAGGAGCACGGGCACCTTGACGCTGATGAGATTTTCAGGCGTGCCCGTGAGAGAGAGCCGCGCCTCAGCCTCTCCACAGTCTACCGCACCCTGCAGATGATGAAGGAGTTGAATCTGGTGGAGGAACTGCATTTTGGCGAGAACCATCATCACTATGAGGTAAAGCCGCCCGAAGAACACCATCATCTGGTTTGCCTTGGCTGTGGCCGGGTGATTGAATTCAGCTATCCATTGTCGCGCTACCTGAAAAGGGAAGTGCCAGAGGTGAAAGGCTTCGACATTAATGAAGCGGAAATACGTGTTGCCGGCTACTGTGAGCGGTGTCGCCGGGCTCGCCGGTAACGGCAACATGGCGATATAGAAAGGGTGATATATGACGATAGCCGAACGGGTAAATTTGAGCCAGATGTATCCCGGACAGAGTGGGCGGGTGGTGAGAATCGACGGAGGGGTGGGATTGATAAGCCGTCTCAACGCTATGGGTATCCGGCCGGGTAAAAAGGTCACCAAGGTCAGTTCGATGCTGATGCGAGGGCCGGTAACCGTGCAGGCGGGCAGTACCCGCCTGGCGATCGGGTTTGGCATGGCCAGCAAGATTATCGTTGAGATTGAGCCGTGATGGGAGAGGGGAATGGCGTGCCACAGTGCGAAAACCCACGTTAAAAAGGGTCGAGGTAAAAAGAGCGGCCTGAGGAAAATCCTCCTCATGGGTAACCCTAACGTTGGCAAGAGCGTCGTTTTCTCGCGGTTGACGGGCGTAAGGGTTATCGTCTCCAACTATCCCGGCACCACGGTTGGCTACACCCAGGGGTTCATGAAAGCTGGGGGAGAGATGGCGGAGGTGATTGATGTGCCCGGCACCTACAGCCTGGAGCCAACCTGTGAGGCGGAGAAAATCGCCCGGCAGATGCTTGACACCGGCGATGTGGTCATCAATGTGATTGATGCCACCAACCTGGAGAGAAACCTCAACCTGACGCTCCAGTTGCTGGAAAAGGGCATCCCGATGGTCGTGGCCCTGAACATGTGGGACGACGCCGGGCACCGGGGCATCCACATTGATTTAAAGCGGCTTGGAGAGTTGCTCGGCGTCCCGGTTATCCCCACGGTGGCGGTGACCGGACAGGGGATAAAAGAGCTGGTGGAGAGCATCCCCGGAGCCCGGGCGCCAGGGTTGCCGCCCAGCCGCCACGATGAGCGCTGGGCAGCAATCGGCAGCATTGTGGAACAGGTGCAGCAGGTCACTCACCGTCACCATACCTGGCTGGAGCGCCTGGAGGATGCCAGTGCCCATCCCCTTACCGGCATCCTCATTGCGGCGGTGGTTCTCGCCGGCATATTCTTCGGCATGCGCTTCATCGGTGAGAGCCTGATAACCTATGTCCTTGCCCCCATATTTGAGCACCTCTGGACGCCGGTGATATTATGGCTGAGCAACCTGCTGGGCGGCTCCGGTTTTTTACATGACGTGCTGCTCGGCCATATAGTGGCCGGTGAAGTCAATTACATCGAGTCATTCGGTCTGCTGACCACCGGGCTCTATGTGCCGTTGGCCATGGTCTTGCCCTATATTGTCTCGTTCTACCTGGTGCTTGGCCTGCTTGAGGATGTCGGCTACCTGCCACGTCTGGCTGTTCTGATGGATACCGTCATGCACCGCTTCGGTCTTCACGGCTACGCCATTATTCCCACGCTGCTGGGGCTCGGCTGCAACGTCCCGGCAATTCTGGCGACAAGAATACTGGAAAGCAAAAGGGAGAGGTTTATTGCGGCCACACTTATCTCCATTGCCGTGCCCTGTGCTGCGCTGCAGGCAATGGTCTTTGGTCTGGTGGGGCAGCGGGGCATCCAGTACGTCGCCATGGTCTATGGGACATTATTTCTCGTCTGGGTAATTCTTGGCTTCATTTTGCATCGCTGCATTAAAGGATTCAGCCCGGAACTCTTAATCGAGATACCGCCCTATCGTATACCGCCGTGGCGGATAATGCTTCAGAAGCTGTGGCTCAGGGTCTACGGTTTCCTGCGTGAGGCCATCCCCATTATCCTGGGCGCGATTCTGGTGATGAACATACTGTATGCCCTGGGTGTCTTCGATGCCATCGCCGATTTCCTGGCACCGGTGATAACCGGCCTGCTGGGGTTGCCCAAGGAAGCGGTGGTGGCGCTGGTGATAGGCTTCCTGCGCAAAGATGTGGCCTTGGGCATGCTGGCGCCTCTGGCGTTGACTTCAGAGCAGCTGGTCGTCGGCAGCGTCGTTCTGGCCACGTTCTTCCCCTGCATCGCCACCTTTGTGGTTCTCCTCCGGGAACTGGGCACCGCCGGAATGCTCAAGGCGGCCGTCATCATGGTTACCGTGTCTCTCACTGTGGGCGGGCTGCTGAACTTGATTCTCTAGCCCAGGCGAGCAGATTCTCGTGTCAATTGTTTTTAGCCTAACTCACCGCTATAATTGAAAGTAATACCGTCTTTTCTTACGAAAAGAAATGCACTGGATTTATTACGGTGGCCGTTATCTGACCGGAGCGCTCCTGTTCCTCTTCACCCGGTGGCGGGTGCTCGGCAGAGAGAACATCCCGGCCGAAGGGCCGCTGCTTGTGGTGGTAAATCATCTCAATCTGGCTGACCCGCCGATAATGGGTCTGAGCATCAACCGGCAGGCGATGTTTCTGGCCAAAGAAGAGTTATTCCGTTCTCCGGTTCAGAGGTACATCGTCCGCAACTACGGTGCTTTCCCGGTGCGGCGTGGCGGCATGAACCGGGACGCCCTGCGCTTCGCCGAGCGGTGGTTTGGCCGGGGAAAGGCGCTGATTGTGTTTCCGGAGGGACGGCGGGCCATGGAAGTGCAGATGGTAGATGCCTTCTCCGGGGCGGCGCTCATCGCGGTGCGCAATACTGTTCCCATCCTGCCGGTGGGGATTTATGGCACCGAAAAAATAGCTGGCCTTACCTGGTGGTGCCGACGTCCCCGAATAACGGTGAATATCGGGCGCCCGTTTCACCTTCCGTCGGTGAACGGCAAGGTGAAACGGGAGCAGCTTGCCGGGTTCACGCATTCCATAATGGGACGTATTGCCGAGCTGTTGCCTGAAGAATACCGGGGGCAATATGCATAAGAAAAAAGCTGGCCCGATGACACTGGAAAAGGCGGATAAGGTAGGCTTCTGCTTCGGTGTGAAGCGGGCCCTTGAGATATTGGAGAAGGTTGCTCGCGAGCGTGGTGGTGTGGAAACACTGGGGGCGGTGGTGCATAATCGGCAGGTGCTGCAGAAACTGGCGGAAATTGGGGTGAAGGTGGCCAAAAACGTGGCCGATATACGCGGCGATGTGGTGGTAACCAGCTCTCACGGGATAAGCCCTCAGCTTGAAGAGGAAATAAAGGCCAGGAACATTGAGATCATCAGCACCACCTGCCCGTTTGTACATCGGGCGCAGGTGGCTGCCCGCCGACTGGCGGAAGCCGGTTTTTTTGTGGTTATTTACGGCGATGCCGAACATCCGGAGGTCAGGGGTATTTTAGGCTGGACCAAGGGAAAGGGTATCGCGGCATTTGATGATAAATTCATCGCCAAGCTGGACCATATACCGCGCCGCATTGGCATCTTATCCCAGACCACTCAGGTGCCGACCCACTTCACCGATTTTGTCAAGAAACTGATTGATGACGCCTTTACCCGGGACTCGGAAATGCGGGTTATTGACACCATCTGCCACGATATCAGGGAGCGTCAGGCCGCCGCCATCAAACTTGCCGGCCAGGCAGACCTGATGCTGGTTGTGGGCGGGCGTCATAGCGCCAACACCAATCGTCTGGCAGAGTTATGTGCTCAAATGACGGAAACCCACCTCATTGAAACTGCCGCCGAAATCCAGCCTTCCTGGCTGGAAGGCAAACGTCACATCGGCTTAACGGCTGGCGCTTCCACTGATGAGCAGACGGTCAATGAAGTGCTGAGGGCGTTGCAAGCCTAACCTAGATTGCCAGGCAGGTCACGGTACGGGATATGCCGGGAACTGGGTGAATCTTCCCGGTAACCAGGTCGCCAATATCGTTCAGGCTCTCCCCCTGCAGGATGGCAATGACATCGTAGGGACCGGTTACCGTATCGACTGACATAACCCCTTTCAATTTTCGCAGGGCGCTGACAACCTCCTTGGTTTTACCCACCTCTGTCTCAATTAAAACAAACGCTTTGGCCGCCACCGGATGCACCCCCTTTTTGCCAGACTGACCACCCTAATCTGTACTATGCAATCGGTAGTATAGCCACCGCAGAGGGCTCTGTCAAGGTGGGTGTCCGGTGGCTACCTTGACGCCAGCAAGGGGCTTTACCTATAATTTTACTTGATTTTTACCGGAAGAATTAAAGGTTTTCCCTGTCTTTTACCGTTAATGGTCATCGGTTAGAGGCGGTGGACAGGAAAGGAGCGTTTCTTGGAATATTTTTTTACGGAAGAGCAGCAGACCATTAAAAGCCTGGCCAGGAAGATTGCCGAGGAGAGAGTCCTGCCGGTCCGGGCCGAGCTGGATGAGCGGGAAGAGTTTCCCTGGGCAATCATAAAAGACTTGGCCGAGGCTGATATGTTCCGTGTATTCGTCCCGGAAGAGTATGAAGGATTAGGAGGTGGCTGTCTGGAACTGTGTTTGGTGGTGGAGGAGTTGAGCCGGGTATGCAGCGGGGTGGCGGTTACCTATGCCGCCAGCGCCCTCGGCAGTTTTACGGTGATGGAATACGGAACCGAGGCGCAGAAACGCAAATACCTCCCGGATATCGCCGCCGGAAAGAAGCTGACCGCCTTTGCCATCAGCGAGGCCACGGCGGGCAGCGATGCCAGCGCCATCAAGATGACCGCAGACAAAGTTGAAGGTGGCTACCTGCTCAATGGCACCAAGCAGTTCATCACCAACGGTGGTGAAGCCGAGCTTTACACGGTGATCGCTTTGACCGACCGGACCAGGGGGGCTCGTGGCGCCAGTGCCATCCTCGTCGAGAAGGGCACGCCGGGCTTTACTTTTGGCAAGAAAGAGAAGAAAATGGGCATCCGGGCCTCAGCCACCCGGGAGCTCATCTTCCGCAACTGCCTGGTTCCGGAGGAGAACCTTATCGGCAAGCCTGGGCTGGGGTTTATCCAGGCGATGCGGCTCTTTGACCGCTCCCGCCCGGGGATAGGGGCGCAGGCGGTGGGCATTGCGCAGGGGGCACTGGAAGCGGCGGTGGACTATGCCCAGCAACGTGTTCAGTTTGGCCATCCAATTATTTCCCTGCCGGTGGTGCAGGACATACTGGCGGAGATGGCCATTCAGGTTGAGGCGGCCCGGGCGCTGGTCTACGCCGCGGCGAGAACGATCGACAGCGGTGCCAGGAAAATTACCGAGGCATCAGCCATGGCCAAGGTCTTCGCCTCGGATGTGGCGATGAAGGTTACCACGGACGCGGTGCAGGTCTGCGGCGGCACGGGCTATATGAAGGATTACCCAGTAGAGAAGATGATGCGGGACGCCAAAATCACCCAGATATATGAAGGTGCCAATCAAATCCTGCGCAACGCCATTGCTGTTGAGCTGAGAAAGCGAAAGGCAAGGACGGAATGAACATTGTCGTCTGCCTGAAGCAGGTGCCCGGCACCACGCAGGTGAAGATTGACCCCGAGACCAACACCCTTATCCGCCAGGGAATCGAAAACATCATCAATCCTTTTGATACCTACGCTATTGAGGAAGGGGTGCGGCTAAAGGAGCGGTTTGGCGGCAAAGTAACCGCCGTCAGCATGGGCCCGCCTCAGGCAGAAGCTGCCTTAAGAGAGGCCATCTCACTTGGTGCCGACGAGGGGGTTCTGTTAAGCGACCCGGCATTTGCCGGCGCGGACACCTGGGCGACCTCCCACACGCTTTCGGTGGCGATTCGCCGGCTGGGGCAATACGACCTTATCGTCTGCGGTCGGCAGACGCTGGACGGTGATACCGGGCAGGTCGGCCCGCAGCTCGCCGAGATGCTGGCGCTGCCGTTTGTGGCCTATGTCAGCCAGATTGAAAAGATAGCTGATGGCGCCATGCGTGTCCGGCGCATGGTGGAGGACGGGTATGAGGTCATGGAAAGCCCTTTGCCGGCGCTAATTACGGTGGTTAAAGAGATAAATACACCGCGCCTGCCCTCGCTCCGCGGCCTTGCCCGGTCGAAAAGCGCCACCATTCCTGTATGGGGAGTCAAAGAGTTAGACATGAACCCGAGCCTGGTCGGTCTGTCCGGCTCTTTTACGCGGGTCATCAGGATATTCTCCCCGCAGCGGGTCGGCCGGGGTGAGATATTTCAGGGGGAGCTGGAAAACCAGGTTGATTGCCTGATTGGCCGGCTAAAGGATAACGGACTCGTATAAAGGCAGAAAGATATGGGGGAAAAAACCTGCCGTGGAGTCTGGGTGTTTGCCGAGCAGCGCTGCGGCGAAATCAGGGGCGTGGCCTGCGAACTTTTAGCCAAGGGGAGAGACCTGGCTGACGCCCTGCGGACAGAATTGAGCGCCGTCTGTTTCGGCCACGGCGCTGGCGAGATTGACCAGCTGATTGCCCACGGTGCCGACAGGGTCTATTTGGTCGATAGCCCCGCGCTGGCAAATAACCAGGAAGACCTCTTGACGCAGCAGCTAATCGAGATGATACAGCAGCACCGGCCGGAGATTGTCTTGGCCGGAGCCACCGCCCTGGGCCGCGCCTTTATTCCCCGCGTGGCGGCGGCAGTGAAGACCGGGCTTTCCGCCGACTGTACTGACCTGGATATTGATGCTGAAAAGAGGCTTTTGCTGCAAACGAAGCCGGCGTTTGGTGGCAACATCATGGCTGTCATCACCTGTCCCGAAGCACGACCGCAGATGGCGACGGTGCGTCCTCACGTCTTTTCCCGTCGTGAACCGGACAACCGCCGAAAAGGGGAGATAATAAAAGTAGACTTCAATAGAGAACGAATCACCTCACGGACGAAATTGATAAGCTTTGTTGAGGAGATTGCAGAGACGGTCAGGATTGAGGAGGCGGATGTCATCGTGGC
>Ga0315274_10012730_pt1 | contig 11990 bp, 13 predicted proteins | sample YL17G02_20_MG_FD_203700 | JGI IMG/M metagenome (GOLD analysis project Ga0315274, IMG submission 203700) | Sediment microbial communities from Yellowstone Lake, YNP, Wyoming, USA - YL17G02_20 | ecosystem: Environmental > Aquatic > Freshwater > Lake > Sediment | place: USA: Wyoming | collected... | reverse complement strand
TCTTTTGTTCTTTTGCGCCAGTTTTCCGTGGAAAGGGTATAAACAGTTAAGGTTTTTACTCCCAATTCCAAGCAATGTTCAATAATTTTCTCCAAAGCTTTTGTTCCGGCCTCATGCCCTTGTTTGATAGTCAAACCTCTTTTGGCTGCCCAGCGCCGATTACCATCCATAATAATCCCCACATGTTGAGGAATGTTATCCATATCTAGTTTTATTCTTGCCATTGCGGGTTTCATTTTAGCACTTTGAATAATTAAATCGCAAGAGAGTTGACAGTTTTATTAAAAAATTGGTATATTTAATTTGTGAAGAACCTGCTGGCTGCTTTTAATATAGGTGACGAATTTAAATTAAAGGGAGAGATGGGGATTCAGAATTCCGAGTCTGGATATAGTTCAATTGGGGGTTTTCTTTCAAAAATTCTTCCTAATATCTATGTTCTTGCTAGCCTTATTCTTTTTATCATCTTGATTGTGGGCGGGCTCGGGGTTATTATGGGAGCAGGACAAGAAAATCCGGAAAGAGCTAAAAAAGGCAAACAGGCAATGACAGCGGCAGTTATTGGCTTTGCCATAATTTTTTGCTCGTATTGGATTATAAAAATTATTGGAACTATTACTGGCCTTGATATCTTAGGGCAAGAATAAAAATGAGTGACTTTTTTGGCACAATAAGTCCGCCGGAAAACCTAAAATACTCCCCTGAACCAAGTGGGCTAGTTAGCCTTCTAAATAATATTTTGCGCTTGGCTATTGTTGTTGGTGGAGTTTATGCTTTATTAAATTTTATTATTGCCGGTTATCAATTTATGAGCTCTAATGGCGATCCAAAATTAATTAATCTCGCTTGGGCAAAAATCTGGCAATCATTAGTTGGTCTTTTAATTATCGTCGGTTCTTTTGCCTTAGCTGGCCTGTTGGGTTATATTTTATTCAAAGATCCGATGTTTATCTTAAAGCCAAAAGTTTATGGTCCTTGAGAAAGTCACAGGGAGTTTTTAAATTTAAATTATGACTAGCAATTTATTAGCGGCAGTCGTAGATTTAGACACTATTGGCGAGGGGCCAGGATTGGGTCCCTGGACAACCCAACCAGCTACTGCCCTGACTACTATTATCTCCAATGCCATAGGCCTTATGACCATTGGTGCGGGCATTTTCTTTCTTTTCCAAACAATCATTGCTGGCTATGGTTACTTAAGCGCCGGAGGTGACCCAAAACTTATTGAAACAGCTGGGAAAAAATTGACCAACGCCATTATTGGTTTACTAATCGTCGTCGCAGCTTATGGCCTTATATCTTTGATAGGAACCTTGTTGGGGGCTGAATTTCTTGATATTCGTAAAGTTATTAATAATATTTTAGGCTAGAATTAAATTTACCTTTTCTTATGAACCCTGAAGAAAAAATCCACAACCCTGTTTTAGAAACTTATGGCAAGGGCTCGGGGACAGTCATAATCAGCAGCCTTCTGGTTAACATTTTAAACACCATGCTTATTGTGGGAGCAATTATGTTAATTATCATGATTATCTGGAGTGGAATCGGTTGGATGGCGGCTGGGGGAGAAAAAGAAAAACTCCAAAGAGCCCAAAAGAGACTAAGTCATGCGATTCTGGGTTTTGTTATTTTAATTTGTGTTTTCGCTATCGCTAATTTCATTGGGGGTATTTTTGGTATTGGCTTTTTTAAAGACCTAAAATTCATTCTACCCACGCCTGAAGGTTGACATCAGAAAGACAATATATTAACTTAAAGCAAGGAAGGGAGGTGAAAAAAATTGAAAATTAAAAACTTTTTACCAGCCGTGGCTTTTGCGGCGGCTGAAGAAATAGATATTAGCCCAAAGGGCTCATTTGTAGGCCTGGGCAATTTAACGATTCCGAATATTGTTTCGAGCGCGATTCAGTTGATTTTGGTCATTTCTGCTTTAATTGCTTTTATCTTTTTAATTGTGGGTGGTATCCGCTGGATTACCGCTGGGGGTGACAAAGAAAAAACCGCTGGAGCCCAAAAAACATTAACTTCCGCTTTGGTGGGGTTGGTAATCGTTTTCGCAGCTTGGGCCATTATGTCATTAATTGGAAAATTCTTTGGTGTTGATATTTTTAAATTAACCATTCCAACCGCAGGACAATAGAGAAGTTTTTACTTATACCCTTATAAAAAATGGATAAAATAAAAGAGTGTTGGGATAGTTGCGTTATTAGCGAAACTGCTACTATTTCTTGCATAGAATGTATCCTGAAGGCCTTTCTTAATATTGCGGTTCGCTTAGCAGGAATAGCAGTTTTTATAATGCTTATTGTAGGTGGCTTTCAATATTTGACGGCTGGAGGTGATGCGAAAAGAACCCAAGCCGCCGGAAAAACTCTTACTGCTGCAATTGTCGGTCTAGTTGTTGTAATTGGTGCATGGTTCATTCTTCTTTTTATTGAAAAATTCACCGGAGTGGAAGTCACCCAATTTAAACTTCCTGGAATTTAAAATGAAAAAATTTTTCTTATTAGTTGTTTCCCTCTTCATTATTCATTATTCATTATTCATTATTCATTCCCCTTCCCCCATCTTTGCTGATTGTGATCCAGGCAACCACCCATCAAGAGAAGGAGTTTCCAGAACTAATCCCGGTGATGCTTGCAGTAAAACTGAAAGCCAAGCAAATTCTTGTGCCACTTCTTTTACCATCTTTGATGAGGTTACTTATTCAAAAATGGATCCCCGAAAAACAATAGAGGAAACAACGGATGGAGTCGTAACAATCGATGCCACCAAAGTTACTATTCCTTTTGTTGGTTTTAGCACTGGTGAGGATGAAAATAAATACATTGCTGACTATTTTGAGGGAACTAATGAATACTACGCTAATTATCATAACCAAAATCTGATTACTAATTATCAGGGAATTTTAAGAAAACTTACTCCCTCCACTTACCAGGACCAACTGAAAAAGGAAATGGTTGAGCGTTTAGGCTACTCGCTTGAATATGGGGCAGAAAGTAAAGAAGCCCTACAAAAAGGCTTACTAACCACAGAACAAAGAGAAAAGATTATCAATGACTATACTCTAAAATACACAGGTAGAATTTGTTGGCAAGCTCCCTTTTGGGCCGAAGCTTTAAAAACTCTTATTAAAACAATGGGTGTCAATCTGCCAGATATTACTAATTATTGTATTTTTGAAAGCGATAGTGGCCCAACAAGTTGGATTGTTAGAATCAGGACTTTAATTTCTCCATTTGTGCCTGAAGAAACAGAAAAGTGGCTAAGTCGTCTACCGGGAATGTTTCATGTCGAATACCAAAAAGGGGTTAAGGCCAACTTAAGTGTTTTTCTTAATAAAGAAAATCTTCCTAACGAGGAAAGTCTTCCGCCCGAAACTGATGATAAAGACTACATTAAAAAATACCTTTCTTGGAAGAAAAGGGATGCTGGATTTTTGGGAAATATAGGGCCCTGGTATAAACTTTGGCAGGTAATCCCTTTAGTTTCCAGAGAGGATTCTGTTGGTTACATGGAACCCGAACAAGGAGCCAATAAAAACCCTAAAGATATTTTTGAATACGCCGATATTATAAGTGAGGAAGCCCGGATTACCAATGTTCCTCACTTGGCTCGCTTAAATGAATTAACTAAAAACATTGGTCAACTTCTTTTACCTTACCAGCATGAAATTGAAATCGTCGAAGCTCCCGAAGACTCTTCAGGACAATGCATAAAAGAGGCTTTGACCACCAACAATGCGGCTGATTGGGTGACCGATAAAATTATGAAATTGAGTCTTAAGGCCAACGAGGAGTTCACCAATCCGTATTATGACCAATGCTGGGCCCAACTTCAAAAATATACCACTTCTTACGACCCAAATGACTATCCGCCATTGTCCTGCTTTAGTAGAGCGGAGCACGAAGTTTCTCGGGGTATTGATGTGAAACTAAAACACCCTTATCTTAATCCAATTTGGGGTTATACCGCCGCTCCTAACAGTGGTATGTTTAATCTTTTTCGACCCTACGGTGAACCGACTTTTGAAGACATTGAGGCTGTTAGCTACCAACCCATCAATTATAGCTACATCCCAGGCAGTGTTTCTCCTCAGCAAGGCTATTTTTATTACCCCCACCTTGGCGGATTACAAAGAGCGAAAGAATGGACTGTCAATCAAGCCTTGTGGCCATACGAAAAGTAATTGCTTGAATTCTTGTTTTATTGATGATATTGTTTAATTAGTTAAATCGCGTTTAACGCGAAAATCACCTGCCATGAGAAAAAAAATCTTCAAAAAAATTATTCTAGGAATTCTTGTCTTCTTTTTAATTCTTCCCTTTTTTATTCGCCCAGCCCTAGCTTATCCAGGCACAGAACTATCATCTTATCAATTCCAATTTGAGGAAGCCCTTGAATCGCCAGAGATGAACCTTCAGAGTTTTGTCAACGAAACCGTAAAGGGTGTTATGGGGTCAATCATTCATTTTGTCACTGGGCGTTTAACCTGTGCTAACCCTATTGTGGGTAAGGAAAGGGAGTGTATTGATGAAATTTTGGGGGCAAAAAGAAGTCTCACTTCCGCGGGTTTATTCCCAATCGCCTCAATGTTTTTTACTCAAGCTTTTACTTCTCCTCCAGCTTCAGGTATTTATTATTTCGCTGATTTAGGAAGTAAATTAGGAATAACCAAAACAGCATATGCCGAACAGAGAGTGGTTTCTCCCACTGTCAGTTGGGTAACTTTGAGCGCAACGCTAGAAATTTGGAAGCAATTTCGAAACATCAGTTATCTTCTTTTTGCCATCATTTTGGTCGTCATGGGTTTTGCCATTATGTTTCGAGTAAAAATTTCTCCCCAGGCAGTCATTACTATTCAGTCTGCCTTGCCAAAAATTGTTATCGCCCTTGTCCTTATCACTTTTTCTTATGCTATTGTGGGGTTTATGCTTGATTTAGTCATTCTTTTTAACGCCCTCATTAGCTCAATTTTTGAAAATCTCTTTACTAAACTTTTTGGCGGTCTGGGTCCATATATGCAATATTTCATTGATCAAGCTGAAAAGCTTGTCCCTAAAAATTCTTTACCTTTCTTGCAGCCTCTTTTCACTGTCCAAGTCTATGTTTTAATAGCAAACTATATGCTGATGTTTTTCACTTATGCACCACTAACCTTGGGTCTTCTTATCATGCCCTTCAACCTCCTACTTGGACAAGCTCTTATGGCTGGGGGGTTTGTGAATTTAATTTTGGGATTATTTATTGGTATCCTTCTTCTTATTGCCTATATTCGAGCCATATGGACTCTTCTTAAAGCCTTTGCCATGATTATTATTAATCTTATCTTTGCCCCCTTCAGGATTTTACTGGGCGTTTTCCCAGGAAGTAACGCTATTGGGGCTTGGTTCAAAGATTTACTTGCTAATATGGCTGTTCTGCCAGCAATGTTGATTTTGTTTTTTACCGGAAGTTATTTAATGGTAGCTGGATTCAGGGGTGCCTTTTCTGCTTTTGCGACTAGCAATTTAGGCAACAGCTTACTTTTTGGCCTAATTTGGGTAGCTTCGGCTTTATTCTTCCCCATTGTCGGGGTTGTCATCCTTCTTCTTATCCCCAAGGTAGCAGATATGATACAATCATTTATGACCAAAAAGCCATTTGTCTTTGGAACAGCCATGGGAGAAACCGTTGGCGCACCAGCGAGAGCTTTTGGCTATGTTGGACAAGTTGCCAAAGTTGGCACGCAAATTGGTCAAGCGTGGACATCAAGATTCGGCACTAAAACATCACCTACCGGAACAGATAAGGACGTAGAACCAAAAGTTTAGAGTGACTAAAAGATTATCTACCTTTTTTATTTAACTCTGAAAAAGCGCTTAGAGACTCCATTATAAGACCCGCTGCATTATAGATTTTTGCTTTTTCTCTACCCCGAGAGTCTTTATCGCCAGAAGTAAGAATTCCCCAGGTTTCACTTAGATTTTTTTCGGCATCAAATCTATTACCATTAAAAATAAATCTTGTTCTTGCACTAGCTAAAGATTTTAAAAACCCAGATCTCCCATCAACATTAGCTCCCCAAAGGAACTGTTTAACTTCGTAAAAAGGTTGTCGAGATTTTATATCTCCAAAAATAGTGCTCATTGCTTCTTTGAAACCGGGACGCTGTAATTCAATGACGGTGGCTTGCGCCTTACATTCCAAAATTCTAGCTATTACCGATCCCATAATATGTCTACCTAAATTTTCATCTCCCTCAGGTTTTATTCCTCCGTAAACCTGATCTAATAATTCTGCTATTGTTGGTAGCTCTCCTATCGTGTCTTTTGTCCATTGGGGGATATTCGCCCCGCGACTACTACCCAAAAATGAATAATGGGCATTACTATAGCGAGCGAGATTTTTGAGGGAGGCTGTCATTGAACACGGTAAAACTCTTTCAATCTCCTTCACAACCCCAGAGTTAAGATCAATTTCTCCCTCAACTTTTGAGCCCAAATCAATAGGCCTAAACGCTCTATCAATTCTTTTTAAAATACTTTTACCTTCCTCAGTATCTATATAAACCCCTTTGACAACACGGGGTAGAAATGAAGGGTCTACTATTACCAATAAAGGATCTCCTCCCCAACCTGGAGACGGTTTAGCATAAAAACTAAATCCCTTATCATCTTCTATTTTATATTTACCAGGATTGTCTTTTTTTTCAGTTATGTTTTTGGTCAAAATAAAACTCCAGCGTGTCATTTTGTCAACCATAAAAACGTCGCAAGCCAATCTTGCCGCTGCCCACATTGTCGTATCATCGTAGCCGTTTTCGTAACAAAGCATCTTCTGTTCTTCTGTCATCTCTCCTATGAGAACATCACTGATATAATCGTTGAGGCTTATTTTTTTCTCCCACATCCAATTTTTTCCGTATAATTTTCTGACATCTTTTTCCCATTCTGTATTTCTATCGCTGTCTTTTTCGTAAGGCGGGCTATTAGCTAAATAAAGAAATAGTTTACTTCTTATGGCCCTCTCTTTATCTATGTCGCACCACCACTCTTTAACAAAGTCTCTCTCTTTCCCTTCTTTATCCCTAAATTTAACCCTTTTTCCATCAATTTCCCGCTCTAATTTCTTTGGGTCTTTTTTGTTGCTTTCAAACTTAACTTTTATACCGGCTTCATCGATTATTCTCTCATAAAAAAAGCGAATCATAGGATTTCTTAAAACTCGATGTTTTTTTTCTGGGTCCTTATGAAGTAAAAACTCTGCCCAGCTGTCTTGTTTGTTTAAATCCGCCTGTTCATCTTGCTGAGTCATGGAAGTCGCATAGGCAGCAAAAACTCCTGAACAAACCTCCATCGCTCTTGCTGAAGAAGAAACCGCCATCATTGCCTTAATATCGTTCTCGGTTTCTCTAGTTTCTTGTAAAAATTTCTTTTTCTCCTCACTCTCCTCAGGTAATTTAAAGGATAAACCGGTATTTTTGGCCGCTACTTTAAGTTCTGACAAATGAGCATCTATTACAGATTTCCATTTACGATGTGGGTTAGATAAAGTTCCGTCGGAAAAAACACGGATATTTTCCAACATCCACTGCTCTCTCTGCTCCTTATCTTTTACATCTTTTATCGGAACAATCTCTTTAAATCTTTCCCAATTCCAACTAAGGGCTTTCGTTCTTCCATTTTCGAAAACAGCCCCAACTTGAGTAGGATCTGAAGTTAATATTTCTATATCTCTTTCAGGTATACAAAAACCTCCTCCTAAATTATAGCATAAGGGTAACCAATTTTTATACAAACACCTTGAACATTGTTCTATTCTGCTTGTGATTTGATTACTTTATATACACTTGAAGTCATTTTCGAAGCTCTTTAGAATAGAAAGAGAGTAAAAACTGCCTATGGACCAGCATCCGGTACCACAACATATCGCTTCTTATGAATTTCGCCTCATTGGTGATATGACCTTAAGGCAATTCGCCCAATTGGCGGCGGGCACCATTCTTGGTCTAATTATTTACGCCATACCTCTACCTGGTTTTTTTAAATGGCCCCTAATTGTCATTTTTGGTTTTTTGGGTTTTGCCTTTGCTTTTTTACCAATTAACGAAAGGCCCTTAAGTAATTGGGTTGTTTCCTTTTTTAAGGCTATCTTTCTGCCGACCGAGTTTGTTTGGCAGAAAAAATTAAGAAGGCCGGAAATTTTTGAACCCTTGGCTTACAAAACCATACCAGTGACCCAAGCCAAATTTGCCGCTGATAAATCAGCCTTGAATCAATATTTGGCCACATTACCTTATGCTGAAACTAAAAATCCTTTGGATCAACAAGAAGAGAGTTTCTTAAAAGAAGTCACCAATCTTTTTCAATTGGCTCATCCTGTCTTTTCGCCAACACCTACTCCTCAACCAATGCCTACCAGTCCACCCATTAGCCCCAAACCAACTTATCAACCTTTTCGCCCAGTAACTCCACCCCCCATTCAACCAACTCGACCAATCTTCCGGCCGTCTTTAGAACCAACGCAACCAACCCAACCCTATCGGCCGGTGGTTTTGCCACAAAGACCAGGCCGACCAAGAAAGCCCTTGGTCGAAGCGAAAATTAATCAGCAATTGCCTATTCCGACCACACCCACCCGGCCTAATCTGATTGTCGGCATGGTTCTAGACAATGAAGGCAAGCTTGTTGAAGGCGCCATTTTGGAAATCAGAAACACCCAGGGTATTCCCGTCAGAGCCCTGCGAACCAGCCGTTTGGGCCAATTTATGATTGCCACCCCCTTACCAAATGGGGCTTATGAAATCGAAACCGAAAAAGAAGGCTACCAATTTGATATAATTAAAATTGAAGCCAAAGGAGAGATTATTCAACCAATAGAAATACGGGCTAAGAGCCCAAATTGAGAATGGATAATGGAAAATGGCGAATGAAAAAAAGAAAGATATTATCGAAAGAACATTTAAATTCGGCGTTGCGGTAATCAATGTAGCAAACTCTTTACCTAAAACACCGGCGGGTTTCACTATCGCCAATCAACTTATTCGATCAGGAACTAGTGTTGGCGCTAATGTCGAAGAAGCCCAAGATGGATTAACCAAAAAAGAATTTATTAAAAGTTTAAGTATTGCCTTAAAAGAAGCTCGGGAAACTAATTTTTGGTTAAAAATAGCTTTAGAATCTAATCATTTAAATTTAGAGAAAACAAAACCTGTTTTAGGGGAAGTTGAAGAATTAATTAAAATTTTAGTCACTATTGTTAAAAAATCAAAAATGAAATTATGAATTTAAAATTATCAATTATCCATTATCAATTATCAATTTCATAAATGGCCGATCCTGCCAAAATTGCCATTCGCGCTTCAACCCAAGAACACTTAGAGATTGAAGATATTAAAGAAAATATCGTTATTTTAAAAGATGGCTCTTGCTGTTTGGTTTTAGCCACCACCGCCATTAACTTTGGTCTTTTGTCCGAAAAAGAGCAGGAGGCAACCATCTACGCCTACGCTGGTCTTTTAAACTCCCTTAATTTTACGGTGCAAATTGTGGTTCGCTCCGTTCGTAAAGACATCTCGGCCTATTTAAGTTTATTAGAGGAACGGCAAAATAAAGAAACTCGAAAATTAATCAAAAACCAAATTGCCAAATACTATCAGTTCATCCAAGAAACAGTTCAGAAAAATAATGTTTTGGATAAAAAATTTTATTTGGTGGTGCCCATGACCGCCCTGGAGATAGGTGTCGCCAAGAGTTTGAGAAAAACGGCTCTAAGACAAAAAGGTTTGCCTTTTGATAAAAACTATATTCTCCAACAAGCCAAAATTAATCTCTATCCCAAAAAAGACCATCTTTTACGTCAACTGGCGCGTTTAGGTTTAAAATCACACCAACTGGAAAGCCAAGAATTGATTCGTTTGTTTTTTGATACTTATAATCCTGAATCCGGCAGCCAGCAAATGGCTGAATCATCACAATATAAAACGCCAATTGTTAAAGCCGCCATAAGCCCTAAAATTGAACCTAAACCTAATCAGGAAGAACCAACGATTCACAGCCAAATTAATAATCTTGTTAAAAATGGAGCTACCGTTTCTTAAGAAAAACGATAAAAATAATCAGGCCGAATCGCCGGCCAACGACGCCCTTTTCCAATTTGGCCAAGGTATGGTTTCGGTCCAAGACATTATCGCTCCAGGTGCCATTGAGGTTGATTTCAACTTTCTTAAAATCGGCAACAAATATTTTCGGACTCTTTTTGTAGCCGGCTATCCGAGATTTGTCACCGCCAACTGGTTGGGACCGTTAATCAACTTCGACCATTCTTTGGATATTGCCATGTATATTTATCCGGTGGAAGGCAAAAGTGTTTTGGATAATTTAAGACGGAAGATTGCCGAAATGGAAGCGGAAATTCAAACCGATGTCGAAAGAGGACGCCTGATTGATCCAGGCACACAAGCGAAACTGGAAGACGCCCGTTCTTTACAAGAACAATTAGTTAAAGGAGCGGAGAGATTTTTTCAATTCGGTCTTTATATCACCATCCCCACTGATACGCTCGAAGAATTAAACAAGGTCTCCAAAGAGGTTATTTCCACCCTAGGCTCGCTTTTGATTATTGCCAAACACGCCACCCTACAAATGGAAGATGGTTTTAAAACCACCATCCCGACTTGTGTTGACAAGTTGATGATTACCCGCAATATGGATACCACCTCCATGGCCACCACTTTCCCCTTCACCTCCTCGGAGCTAACCGCCAATGAAGGCGTCCTTTATGGCATCAACGAGCACAATGATTCTTTAATTATCTTTGACCGCTTTTCTTTAGAGAACGCGAACTCTGTTTTATTCGCTAAAAGCGGCGCTGGCAAATCGTTTTTGGTTAAGCTAGAAGCCCTCCGTTCTTTAATGTTTGGCACAGAAATTATCGTCATTGATCCGGAATCGGAATACAAGGCTTTGGCGGAAGCCGTAGGGGGGGAATATATTAGTTTTGGCTTCCAAAGCCAAGCGAAAATCAATCCCTTTGACCTTTCGGCTATCTATGAGGAAGGTGAAAATGAGTTGGGGCTAAAGATTATTTCCTTGCATTCTTTATTTAAGATCATTATGGGTCAGTTAACTTCTTCCCAAGAGGCCATTTTAGATCGGGCCCTGGTTTTAACCTACAAAATGAAAGGGATTACCAATGACCCGGCCACCCAAAAAAATGAACCACCCTTAATGGAAGACCTTTATAAAGCCTTAATTGGTATGGAAGAGCCTGAGGCAGGAAATTTAGCCGACCGAATTGAAAAATTTGTCAAGGGTTCTTTTGTCGGCATTTTTGACCAACAATCTAATGTCGATATCAAAAATCCCTTCACGGTTTTCTCCATTAAAGAGCTGGAGGAAACCCTACGCCCCATTGCCATGTTTATTATTCTGGATTATATTTGGACCAAAATTAAAAGAGAAATGAAAAAAAGAATTTTGGTCGTTGATGAAGCTTGGTATTTAATGAAATATCCTGATTCGGCTAATTTTATCTACTCCATTGCCAAAAGAGCCAGAAAATATTATTTGGGCCTTACCACCATTACTCAAGACGTGGAGGATTTTTTGGGGAGTGATTATGGTAAGGCGATTTTAACCAACTCCTCGATTCAAATCTTAATGAAACAGTCCCCAGCGGCGATTGATAAAGTTGCCCAAGTTTTTTATCTTTCCGAGGGAGAAAAACAATTACTACTCGCAGCTGATATCGGTGAAGGTATCTTTTTTGCCGGCCCCAATCATGTCGCCATCCGGGTGGTAGCTTCTCCTGATGAACACCAACTTATTACCACCAGTCCAGCTGACCTTTTGGCAATGCAAAAGCGCAAAGAAGAAATGATTCAAAAAGCCAAACAGGCAGCTGAACAGCAAATGCCAAAAAATGAACCCCAACCGGCTATATGATCCAAACAAAAGAGAAAGAAACACTAGCAAGTCTTTTAGCCCTCATTTTTAAGCTTCAAGATG
>Ga0315274_10012729_pt1 | contig 11991 bp, 9 predicted proteins | sample YL17G02_20_MG_FD_203700 | JGI IMG/M metagenome (GOLD analysis project Ga0315274, IMG submission 203700) | Sediment microbial communities from Yellowstone Lake, YNP, Wyoming, USA - YL17G02_20 | ecosystem: Environmental > Aquatic > Freshwater > Lake > Sediment | place: USA: Wyoming | collected... | reverse complement strand
ACATCGTCTTTGGTTACATTCATGGTGTTCTGAAGATCAGTCGCCATGTAGTCAGGCGATCCATTCATCATATTGTAGTCACCGAGACGTGCCGCTTTTCCGAAGATGCTGCCTATGGTCGTATAGAAACGATATTCGAGGCCGGCCTTTTGCCGTTCCACATCCTTGTCGGTGAATCCTTCCTTCTCAAAGCGGGCAAAGGCCTCTTTGATCGCGTCCTCGACGTCCGCAAGCTTCACGGTCGGGAATGCCCGAACCGTGATCGCGAACGCTCCCGCGACTTCCCTGCTTCGTTGAAATGCCCCCACCGATGACCCTCCACCACCACGGCCAAATCCACCACCGCCGGTACCTGATGGCGCGAGTTTTTTCTCTTCGACGAGAATCTTGTACATCGGCGACTTCTTCGTTCCCGCAAGAATTCTAGCGAGGAAGGAAAGAGCGTAAGCATCTTTGTGGTACTCTTCGACCGTCGGGAACGACATTAACAACATCGGAGCATTTGCCAGATTGTCTTCGTAGTACGCGCGCTTCGTTTCGCTCAACTTCGCTGGCAGCTTGGGAAGATCCTGCGGCTTCGATGACGAAGGGATTTCAGCAAAGTATTTGTCGATCCACTTCTTCGTCTGGGCAACATCAATATCTCCCGCGACAACGAGCGTCGCGTTGCTCGGGCCGTAGTACTTGTTGTGGAAATCGACAGCATCCTGGAGCTTGGCGCTCGACAGGTCTTCCAGAGAGCCGATCACCTGCCAGTTGTACGGATGGCTTTCCGGGAACATCAACTTATCCATGATATAGCCCGACTGGGAGTACGGGTTGTTGTCACTACGGCGTTTTTCGTTCTGCACCACGTTTTGCTGGGTGACGAATGTCTGAGCTGTGAACTTGCTCAGGAGAAATCCCATTCTGTCTGATTCCATCCATAACGCCATCTCGAGAGCGTTCTTCGGTATTACTTCGAAGTAGGTTGTCCGGTCATTGCTGGTCGAGCCGTTGATGGTGCTTGCTCCCGCGCCCTGGAGCCGGCTGAACCATTGACCTTGCGGGACATTCTGCGACTCGTTGAAGCGGAGGTGTTCGAACAGATGTGCGAAACCCGTCCGGCCTTTCTCTTCTCTTCCCGACCCGACGTGATACACGATATAGACCGCCGCGATCGGATTCGATCGATCGACGTGGAGCAGCACGTTCAATCCGTTCGAGAGAACGTACTTCTCATATGGGATCTTGAACTCCTTCTTGTCGCTTGCGGACACGACGACCGCAACGCTCATGAGAAGGCATAGCAAGGCAATGAGTTCACGTTTCATGATGCCCTTCCTATGGTATGGGTTAAGTGATGGATTGTGAGTCTGAAAGGAATGCCTGTGCGATACCGGATAAGACGGCCTGAGAGCTGATTGGTTTCCCGACTTCGAATGAAAATCGATTTAAGAACAAAGATTTCTTGGATCTCGACGATCCAGGATGGTGCACATCGAATGTCCACAAAAAAGGAGGAAGGAGCAAGGGGAGATATTGGAGTGCGGAATGGGTAATGTTGAATGCGGAATTAAGGAGTCAGAATCCAGAAAGTAGAAATCAGAAGCGCGATCCAAAGGACGGAGCCAAGAGAAATACGAACGCCCCTGGAAGACCAGATGCCAGGGGCGTCCACGAGCTCACCAATCCGATGGAACTGGCTCTGCTAGCGAACTGCGACACTCAGCGGGGATCGTATGTCTGTCGACCTCACAATCACCTTCAGAACAGATTTGCTGCTGTCCCACGACCACAACTCTTCAGCCTTGGCGTCGGTTCCGACATTTCTCTGATTCGCCGTCACCGAGCGCGGCTTCGTCAGGCCATGGAAGCGTACCTCATACGCACGGGCCTTCACCTGACCAGTAAATGAGCCCTTGGTCGCCCCAACAGTCAACTGGAAGCCGTCAGCACTCTTGGCAAACGAAAGCACCGTCGTTGCAGATTCTCCCAACTTGTAACCGAGGGAGACTCCATCGTCTTCATAAAGCTGGAACTTCGCCTCTTTCGGACCATAGACATCAACGATCAGGGTATCGAGGGGCCGCTGGTCGGAAAATGCCATGTCACGCTGCATCGGGATGATTGATCCAACCTTCACGTACACCGGCATACGATCCAGCGGGTACTGCTTGCGAATGACCTGCCCTCCCTTGAGCTGCTCGCCTGTGAAGTAGTCAACCCAGTCTCCCGCCGGCAAATACACTTCCTTCCGGCCCGATGAATCCGTAACAGGGGCCACCAACAACTCCTCCCCAAAGAAATACTGGCCAGGGTACTTGTATGCCTGCTCGAGCGTCGGATATTCGAGGTACATCGGACGAGAAATAGGCAACGCATCTTCGCACGCTGCTCGCACATATGTGTAAATGTACGGTATCAGGCTGTGGCGGAGACGGAAGAACTTTTTCGCCATCTCCATCCCCCGATCTCCATACGTCCATGGCATCCTGACGTTGCCCTCCTTCGGATTCTCATGTTCCGAATGCATGCGGAGGAAAGGGCTGAACACGCCGAACTGCACCCATCGTGTATAGAGATCGTAGCTGATCTTCGCTCCGTTGAATCCTCCAATGTCGTGCGTGATGTACGGCATGAGAACATTGCCGCCCTGGGCCGTAAAAGGGACCTCGTAGGCGAGCACTTCCCACTGTGCGTGCGTGTCGCCGGTAAAATACGACGGGTAACGATGACTTCCCCACCCGCCGTACCGGCTGAAAATAAACCCACGCTTCTTTGTTTGTGCTTCCGTGAAATCATAAAAGACTTTGTTCGTCCACAGCTGTGGATTGAGCCCATCCATCTCGACCGCGCCGCGGCCGCCATCAACCCACCAGAAATCGATGCCCTGATCAACCAGCGGCTTGTGCAGCACATCCATGAATGTCTGCGCTTGCTGTTGGTTCGACAGATTGAACCGGATCCCCGGAGGAGGACGTTTGTTCACGACGACGAAGGGACCTTTCGTGAGGCCTCCATCTCCGCCAAAGTCATTGACACGCACGGCAATCACATTGTCCATCCCTCTCCCGAGATACGCGTTGACATCGGTGAACGTCAACGTACTATGGACGCTGTTTTCCTTCCCTCCGTGATGGGCAATCTTGGTGCCGTTGATGAACAAGTCGTATTCATCGTCCACTCCGCCAAAAATCATGTGCAGCGCAACCGGCGGGGCGTTCACGGGAAGCGAGACGACCTGACGATACCAGGCAACTCCATTATAGCCGGCATACCCCTGAGCTTCCCACGGCTTGCCGGACTGTATCGTCGCCCACCCATCATCTTTATACGTCTCTCCAGCCCACTGACCCGTCACACCACTGTCGTCTGGATCGGTCTTGAATTTCCAGTTTGGTGAAAGCTCCAGAGTATAACTCGGCTTCTCCGGGAGAGGCAGGCGCAATTCTGTCCGAACCGTCGTTGCGCGGCTGTCCTCGTCGGAAAGCACAGACTCCTTTCCGTATCCGGGATGATCATTCAGGGTAACTTTCAGTCCGCTTCGGTTTGCCCAATCGAGAAAATCCTTCGGTTGCGGAAAGATCGGACTCCAGTCGTACCCACCCTGCCAGCCAAAGCGATGCCAGGCAAAATCGAGCACGAGGACATCGAGCGGAATGCCTGCCCCCCGCCATCGCTCCACAATCTTTTTTACATCGTCGCTGGTGTATTGGTACTTGTCCACCATCTCTGTTCCCGGAAGATACTCGTAGTTGAGATCTGTGATCCAGGCGCCCAGCGTGTATCGTGGAATCATTGGGATTGAACCGCACAGCTCCGTGAAGAGCTTCAGTGTTTGCGCGTACTCTTTGTTGTAAGCAACGAAGTACCAATCCTGGCTCGAAGTTCCCCTCCGAGGCTGGATCCAGCCAGTGGCCTGATCCCACGTCGGCGTCCTGCTGTCATCGAGGAGAAAATAGCCGCTCCGGCTGAGTATCCCGGGTTCGGGCGTTGGGAGTTTGTCCTTCCTCAATCCGTCCAGAGAATAGACTGTTCCGCCAAGGTTGCCCTTGTCGGTCCCTCCGGGCGTCCAGTTGATCCGTTTCCCGCCTTCTTTCCAGGTAATCTGGAGGTTGTCTTTGGTGAAGCGGCCGGAGTTCACTTTGTAGCGGAGGATGATATTCGAGGTCTTGGCAACCATCCATTCCTTGTCAGCCCAGATCTCGAGGGGTATTTTTTTCCACTCGCGCTTGAGGACTGTTGTGGACGGAGCGTCGGTGAAGAAATTCCCGGGTGAGAATTCCATCCGGACCAAGGACGGCGTCAGGAATTCGAATCGCGCGTCGCGACAGATGACAGAACTCCCTTCCTGTTTGCACTGTGCCTGAAGATCGATGCCTGCCGTGTAAGGAAGGAGGATTGCGATGAGAATCAGCAAACAAACGGTTCGAGTGCGTCGCATAGTCTGCCTCGCGAGAGAAATAGGATGATGGGCCCGCCTGCCAAGAACTCTCCGTTACTCGGATTCATTGCTGAATCCTTCAACGGTTTAGCAGACGCCTTCTCTAAAACTACGCGAGTACGAGACGAAAAGCAACCCGAGCGGAGGGTTTTTTGAGGAGGGAATCGCTCACATCTCGGCTGATACAAAATTCTTTTTCTGAAACCATCTCGGGGAACCAGATTCGTTCAATCAGTGCCAGCTTTCCGAATTGTGATACGCGTTCAGCCTGCATTCTGAAGATGTACATATACAACAGGAAACCCGACTCGTCGAGCATGGCTTGGTGTTTCCTGTTCGAGATCTACGCCCCATCACTCGAAGGCACACGGTTACATCCAAAGACATCGGAAAGATACAATGAGGGCGCAGGGGCTCAGTGAAGCGTGAATGCACCCCCCACGCCCTCGTCGTCCACAAACCACTACTGAACGATCTTGAAATTGAACATCGGTGTTTTCAGCGCTCCCATCAACCGGACCCAAACCGGAAGAATCATCTCCGTACCGCGGGCCGCCGTAATGTCCCCAAGATCGATAATATTTTTCCAGCCGAAGTTTGTTTTCAGAAACTCCGTCACACTTGTCTTTGCCGACGCATCATTGCCACACACCAGGAGATGGTGATCACCGCCCGCAACTGCGTTCGGATTCACCATCACCAGCGCATTGACCGTATTCAACGCCTTCACGACTTTCACGGTCGGGAACGCCCTCTGAATTTGTTCGGCCAGAGAATTCGTATTGCAGACAGAGAGTGACGGCGGCATCCCCTTTGAGAAATCCAGCGGATTGGCGATGTCAACGAGGATTTTTCCGCTCAAGTTCGCCTCACCCGCCAAACGAAGTGCATCCAGCGAAGCTCCGCCGCTGGTGGCGTTCAAGACCATTTCGCCCTGTGCGGCGGCCTGCGCATAGGGGACGACAGGAGTCGCCGGGTGCTGTTCCTTCCAGACTTTGAAGGGAGGATTGCCGAACGGTCCAGGTGCCGTTTTTGCCATTGTCTCTGCCACGTTGCGGGTGCCGATTATCACTTCGTGATGCATTTCACTCAGCTTTGCCGCCAGTGTCTGCCCAACCATACCGGTGCCGAGGATTGCTACTTTCATGCTTGCTCCTTTCGTCCTTGGATTTTGAGAACTAACTTTCCCTGAGAACACATTTCGGTCTCAAAGAGTTCACGGGGACGCGGAGCCACAACGCTCGATCATGAATTCCGACAACAACCAATGATTCACTCGCTCGAGTGCGGGCTTTTCTTGCGTCTGACCACATTCTCCCCTAAATTCACCAAATGTCGTTAACCCCTTTGGGGGCGGTTTTTTCACTCCCTTTCATGAAGAAGGAATGATCATGGAGCACATGAAGAAGGAACACCTCAGCAAAGATCAATATCTCTCAGGCAAACGAGTCCTCCCGCAGGCCGCGGCAATCGGCAGCAGCATCGCCTCAGTGATCGACAACATGGATGCATACAACGGCGGCAGGTTGAGAGCAGCGTGTCAACTGATGCGCGACAGGTACTCTCAGGCAGATGTCACAATTGGCGTGAGCATCGCCGGCGCATTGACTCCTGCAGGCCTGGGACCCTCAACGATCATTCCGCTCATGAACCACGGCTTCATCGATTGGTTCGTTGCCACGGGCGCCAACATGTACCACGACCTGCATTTTGCCTTTAATATGCCGATGTTTCGCGGCAGCCATAATGTCGACGACGCCGACTTGCGCGACAAAGGCGTCACCCGCATCTATGATATCCTCTTCGACTACGAAGACGTTCTGATGGCCACCGACCGGATCCTCCGGAAGATCATGCTGGGGGCCGAGTTCCAGAAAGAAATGGGAACGAGAGAATTCTACCATCATCTCGGCAAAGTCGTCAACGAGATTGAGCAGAAAAACAACCTTGGGCAGGTGAGCGTCCTGGCAGCGGCGTATCGTAACGGCATCCCGGTGTTCACCTCTTCGCCGGGCGACTCGACCATTGGGATGAATGTGGCCGGGCTGGAACTTCTCGCAGAAGCGAAGGGTCTGAAGGATTGCTTCAAGCTCAAGATCAATCCGAGTATTGATGTCCATGATTCGACGGCAATCATCTTGAATGCCAAGAAGTATGAGAATGGAAAGACCGGCGTGCTCCTCATCGGCGGCGGAAGTCCCAAGAATTTCCTCCTCCAAACCGAGCCTCAGATTCAGGAAGTGCTGATGATTCCGGAAGCCGGACAGGACTACGACATCAACATCACCGATGCTCGCCCCGACACTGGCGGGCTCTCCGGCGCTCCCCCGAGCGAAGCGGCCAGCTGGGGCAAGATCGATCCGACCAAGCTCGATGAAACTGTCACTGCCTACATCGATGTGACGGTGGCCTTCCCACTGCTGGCTGCCTATGTCATACAGACAACCAAGCCCAAGAAGTTGAAACGACTGTACCATCGCGGGGACGAGCTCCGCCAGAAGCTCATCAAGTCGTACCTCGAGAACAATAAGGAAGTTGACGAGCTCAGCGGAATGATGAAGAAGCTGACTCTCTGAGGAGGACCAGAGGAAATCCGAAACTCAAAACTCCAGTAAATGTGTGCTTCTGCAATCTCCCGGTGCGTGCGAGCTTGGGATTTGGGATTTCCTTCGCCTGCCCGCCTTGGGAGGTCCTCAACGGCAGGCGGGGATTTCGTTCTTGCGATTTCGGATTTTTGCACGTTGCCGACGACAACTATACCAACGGGCTTCCAACAATCTTGATGGACGAGAAGGAGTAGACTGTGGACATTCATGAAGAACTTCTGATGCTGGCGGCAGAACACGGCACGCCCTTGTGCATCCTGGATCACGATACGATCCGGCAAAACTACAGGCTCTTCAAAAAACACCTTCCAAGGGTGCAGTGTTACTACGCTGTGAAAGCGAATTCCAACCAGCAGATCGTCGAGACGTTGTTCAGAGAAGGTTCAAGTTTCGACGTCGCTTCCTATAACGAGTTCATGCAGGTCTATCAGTACATCAGGCATTTCGAGCCAAAGGAAAAGAAGCATTTTGTCTGGGATAAAATCATTTTCTCAAACACCATTAAAGATCGCGGCACTCTGGCGAAAATCAGACAGTACAAGCCGCTAGTGACCTACGACAATTCTGCAGAACTGAAGAAGCTCAAGGAGTACTGCGACACGGCGGGGCTAGTGGTGAGGGTCAAAGTGCCTGACACCGGATCGCAAGTGGAGATGAGCACGAAGTTCGGCGTCGAGCCAAGCGAGGCGGCCGCTCTGATTGACCAGGCCTTCGACATGGGGTTAAAGGTCGAAGGAATCAGCTTCCACGTCGGCAGCCAGTGCACCAACTTCGACAATTACAGTGTCGCCCTGACAATCGCTTCAGAAATCCTCCAAGACGCGAGGAAGAAAGGGTACGGGTTAAACCTCCTCGATATCGGCGGCGGATTCCCAGTACCGTACGATCCTCAGGTCCCGGACTTCTCAAGATTGTCCAGCCTTCTGAACTCCGAGTTCAAGCGTCTCTTCCCGAATGATATTGAAATCCTGGCAGAACCGGGCCGCTTCATCGTGGCAACTGCGGCTACGCTGGTGGCAGAAATTATCGGCAAGGCACGGCGGGGAGGCAAAATCTTCTACCACATTAACGACGGCGTCTACCACACGTACTCCGGCGTGGTGTACGACCACTGGATACCGAACTTCACAGCATTCAAATCAGGAGAGACGGAGATTTGCGCGGTCGTTGGACCTACCTGTGACAGCTTTGACAAGATAACTCTCTCGGCGGAGCTGCCGGCCAATCTGGAGGTTGGTGATTTTGTCTATACCGTCAACATCGGCGCCTATGGCACGGCTTCGACGACGAGGTTCAATGGATTCGACCCGGCGAAGATCATCCACAGGCACTATCCAGATTCGCAGAGAAGTTAGAAGTCCTCTTTTTTCGGTGGTACAAAAAGAATCCCCGCGGTCAGTTTGTGCGGGGATTTCTTTTTCCGCTGAGGAATTGCCAACGGGGCGCGTCAGAATCAAATGCCGGCTGAGAGGACTTAGATCAGCGTGAATCAGCTCCACCAATGGCATGAACGTTTCATTTTAGAAGAACGAGTTTGTTTGATCTTGCCATCTTCCCTGAGCGAAGCACGTAGAAGTATACGCCACTTTCGAATCCGGCCGCGTCCCATCGAACGGTATGCCAGCCAGCTTGGCGAAAGCCGTCTTCGAGCGTCATCACTTCCCTACCGAGGACATCAAACACCTTGAGCGTCACAATACCCGGAGCCGGCAGCTGATAGCCAATCGTGGTCGCGGGATTGAAAGGATTCGGATAGTTTTGCTGGAGGCGGAACCCTTCCTGCCGAAGCGGTGCCGCTGAGCCGGTACTCACCGGCGCACCTCACGAGAAGAAATATCCAGACACGACAACGAGCGGCGCATTCCAGTTAATCGCTATTTCATTCGATGCGTAGCTACCGACATCGTCGACATAACAAAGCATGGGAGGTGTCGACGTACTGAACAGTCTCTTCAGCACATCGTCGTCGAGGTACTGATCTGGACCGCCGGCGAGCAATCCCGGCACCGGAGCGGCAACCCCATCCGACGCCGAGGGGCGATGATGAGGATAACGAGTAGGATTCGACCCAAGTCCAGTGACAAACGATTGGTCGTGCGGATTTGCCCCCAGGATGTAGTGGAGCTGATCGAGCGCCACGTCCTCATACGATTGTTTGTTCAGCTTCCACGATCCAATCAGCAACAAGATCGCATTATTGAGAAGGTCTGAGTTGCATCCCCACCAGAACTCGCCCGGCTTCAAGAGAATTCGGAAGCCGGTTGAGTTGCGTTTGGCCACCAGGTTGTCACAGTAGCTCGTGAGCGATTGCTGGAGCTGAAGTTGAATCGATGTATCAACTCCCTGCCGGCGGCACGTCAGATATGTCAAATGGGCCATGGCAGTCAGATTCGGCCATGACATGGACCCGGTGAACAATCCTTTGCTTGTGTATCTGGACCCGTAATAATTCCTGTACACATCCAGCCCGACGGTATGATACAACTCGGCAGCTGCCCAGAGTCGCTCGTCCCGGTCGTCCGAGTCCCCGTATTCCCCGGTGAATGTATCAGATGGATTCTTGAAGCCTCCGGCAGGAACGATAGAGGGATTCGCCTCCAGATAACTCCACGCGCGCTGAGCCGCGCTTTGACATGTATCTGCAAGCGCAGAATCGAACGAGCGATAGACGCGGGCCGCCCTCGCCATGACCGCTGCAAAATCCGCTGCCGCAGTGCTCGAGATCGCGTAAATGTATCGCGTCCCGGGGTCTCCCTGCGGCATGATGAAACTCTCGAATTGGACCGGGAGACTTTGAAGTAGACCCCGCCGTTCGCGCTTTGCATGCTGAGGAGCCAGGCAAGTTCGTACCGGACTTCGTCAAGCAAATCCGGCACTCCATTTCCGCTCTCCGGGATCCCAAGGTCGTCGCTCGCGAACCGGTCCGGAAAAAGTTCGTATCCCATGAGCAACGTGCCGAGAGTGACGCCTGCATTCACCACGTATTTGTTGTAGTCTCCCGCGTCGTGCCAACCACCAACGACCTGCCGGTAGCCGGGGGACCCAGTCGTTGAGTGGAAGTACGCATCACCGATGTGGCACTTCGTGTGAAGATATGGCCCTGCATAGTCCGGCAAGAGATCCATCCCGCAGCGCTGAAAGTAGAATCCTTTTGTAGCCGCACGGAAAACAGGGTTGTAGACAGTATCGGAGATGGAGAACACGCGAGAGGAATCACCCGAACTCGTCCGGAGTTTGTACTCTCCTTTCTGCTTCAGGGACGAGAAATCCCCTTTATAGAGAGTCAGGCCCGAAGCCGGATCGTTTGCTTTCCAAAGCTCAATGCGCGATGAAAAGCGCACAGCACCCGTGCGGATATCTATGACGGAGAAGCTGTCTGCGACCTGTGTAGCGAGAAACACCTTGGAGGCACCCGGGAGGTAGCCAATTTGGTTGGTGAATATCTTCCCGCCGGCGATGCACTCATCTGCAAGCACGATGAACGCGAGGACAGCCGCCCCGGCAAAACTAACGAGCAATCGGATTTTCTTCATCAAAGCTCCTGTTCCCGATGCGCCGCTTCGGATAGGCACAATTTCGGAATTGAATGCGACGATGCAATCAGGCATGCCCCGTTTACTTCTTGAACACACCAAACAGTTTGATGAGAGCCCTCTTCTCAAGTTTCGAGAGCTGTTCCAGCTCACCCGCATCCAGCCATATCCCATCGCAGCCTACGCACTTGTCAACCTTGACCCCTTTGTAGTCGATCTCGTGCAGCTGCATACCACACTTCGGGCAATGCATATGGTGCAGATCTTTCAGTCTCCGTTTCTCTTCCACCGCGAGCTTCTTCTGTCGCTCCTCTTCGTGTTTCCTGCGGCGTTCAAGTTCAAGCCTCGCGAAATATTCTTCCTCTCTTTCGCTCGCTTTTACCGGCATGATTTGGCTCCTTTGGAAATGATATTCCTTTGGTTCCGGCCTTCACTTCCGAAGTTATGTTGTTTCGACTTGAAAAGAAAGATCAACCACAGTATGACGGTGAGTCGCCTTGGCACGGGGAAGGGGGCAAGCCTGCAACAGCGAACCCTGACCAGGAGATCAGGGTTCGGAATGTTGCCAGCGCACATCCACGTCACCAGTCCTATTGAAGCTCACCGTAGTAGGTCCAGGAGCCCATTCGGCCGTCCCGATCGAGGGTTGTTGTAATGGACCCTTTCACCTTTTTCGATACCGCCTGAATTTTCAGCACATCGGCCTCGACATCAGTGATGGCAAAAGTTCCTTCATCAGAAGTCGCCAGTTTTTCAGGCAACTTCACACCTGTGTAGGCCCCTTGCCCGCCCCCCATGATTTTCGGTCGGATCCGGTACTGATAGCAGATTGCCGCGATGTCGTTCATCTGGTTGATGAGAGCATCCCGATTTGATACAATCACTGAAGTGCCTGTCTTCTCCTTCGGCGGATCGGCGAACTTCCCGTCATACATCCAATCACTCAGCTTACCGTCCTGATCGATTGAAGCTTCAACTGTCCCAAGTCCCTTCGCCGACATCGCCCGGAATCGAACAAGGTTTGCCTGGACGATCACCGTTTCATAAGAAGCGTTCGAATTCGTCAACATCTTGGGCGGAATTTTGAATCCAGAGTACGAACCTTCTCCGCCTCCCATGCTTCCCGGACGGATTCGGTATTGGAAGGCCACGGCGGCCAGATTGTTCAGATCGTTGATGATGTCATCCCTGTGCACCCGCGGATAGCCTGCTGAGGGAGAAATCGTCTCGAGGATATCATGCCATCGCGATTCGCTGCGGAGACTGATAAAGTCTTCGTCGCTTTCTGTGTGCTGTCGGTTCCGCCACCCTTTCGTCACTGCAATTTCCAGAGAAGAGTACGCGAGATCTTTCAGTCCGGACAGCGCATAGCAGCAGGCAGCATTGTAGATGTGTCCAGCTGCACGGTCCGGGTCAATCTGGGCCG
>Ga0315274_10012728_pt1 | contig 11992 bp, 9 predicted proteins | sample YL17G02_20_MG_FD_203700 | JGI IMG/M metagenome (GOLD analysis project Ga0315274, IMG submission 203700) | Sediment microbial communities from Yellowstone Lake, YNP, Wyoming, USA - YL17G02_20 | ecosystem: Environmental > Aquatic > Freshwater > Lake > Sediment | place: USA: Wyoming | collected... | reverse complement strand
GCGAGGATAGAGGCGGCGGAAGGAAATCAGTTGAACCGCGCAGCCGCTTTCGCTCAGCGCGCGCGCCATGCAGGCCGTGTAGTGAGCGATGCCGCCCCGATGAGGATAGACGGGGCCGACGACGGTGATGCGGGGCGAAGAGGCGGTAGTTGTTTCAGCCATCGAGTCCCCCAGAGCGGCAGGGGAGCCGCAAGCAAAACAGAGAAATGGGAGGCCAATCAACGTCGCGTTAGAGCTTTCGACGATCAGGGCCCTATCGTACCGTCGGTTGCCACTCCGGGTAAAAATCAGATGCGCCCTGCGTTGGGCCCTCCGTTAAACGCTCAACATTCTTTCCGTCAGCATCTATGATGTAAACGGAGAAACCACTGTTCATACTCGTCGTATTTGGCTGGATCGTGCCGTGAAAGAGGATTCGTCTCCCATCGGGTGTCCATGAAGGACCGTCTGCGAAAATGCCCTGAGGTGTGACGTCTTTCAATCCCCCTCCGTCCCGGTTGACGACCTTAATCTGCCCATCGCTTCCGAAAGCAAGACGCTTTCCATCGGGCGACCATCGCGCCCTGCAGCCTTCCAACACCCACAAGTGCTTTTCGGGTCTATCCGGCGGCAACATGTTGTGAAACCACTTGGGCGATGTGTCCCCGTCCACTCCTCCAGCAACCATGGCCAGGTGCTCAGTGGCAAGATCCAGCACGTAGACGGCCCATTTGTCCGCCTTCTTCCCTACAAAAGTGAGGGCATCACCCTGGGGTGAGAAACGCAACCCCGCGATCGTTCCACCAAAATCAAGTATCCTCTTGCGACTTGCCTGCTCAAAAGGTGGGGCTAGCAGGAAGATACTGCATTCACCAGTGCTCCCCGAGAAGACTTCTGCCATAAGACCTTTGCTCGACCAGTCCAAATCCGCCAGGCTACTGCTCGGCATAGGCTTAATTTCCTTCTCCACATTTCCATCCAGGCGATATATCATTGTTTTCCAGCTATGGGAGTTCCAGACAACCAACCGTTGGCTGTCGGGGGCCCATGCAAGAATCGTCAATGCGAGCGTAGGCCATTCCCTCATAATACGGGGCAAGGGGCCAGGCGGCGGTGGCCCAAGAAGCGGGTTGCAGCGCGCGGAATCTTCAACCAAGCGGATTGTTCGTGTGTTGGTTGACGCGCCCGAAATGAACATGTCAAATTCTCCAGGCCATCCCAGCCACTTGCCATCCGGCGACCACCGTTGACGCGTTCGATAGAACAAGAACGCTTCCTGCTTGTCATAGCTGAGTCGAAGTGGTTCACCACCCTTCAAATTGAGCAGGTAGACATCAAGAATCCTGGGGTTTATCATAATGACCGTCCCCACCTCAGGGGGATGGCGATCGCTTCGATTTGACTGAAACGCAACTTGCGCCCGTGACGTCTCTACAGCCTTTGGCCTTTCTGCTGGACTTGGCTTGCTGGGCGACTCGCTACGTGTGCCCCGAAGGCCATTCAGCAACAACACCAAAACAACAGCCAGTTGAATCCATTGCAGATGGCTCGCTGGCGTGGCCGAAGAGTATTTTGTTGGGGTCTTCTGGGGCGACGCACGAAACATCCGTGACCCGCTTGGACTCGAAACACCCATCGTAATTACCTCCGCAAGACGCTGGGAATACCTTATTCATCGTTCCGGGAGTTCAGCGTTTCTTTTATGACGAAGTCGGCTTTGGGATCGGGCCGAAGGTTGACGATCAGCTCGCAGATCAATCCCGTCGTGAACACCTGGATTCCGACAAGGACCAGTAGAATCCCCAGGAATACCCACGGAAGATGGCGACCGAACCAGAATCCTTTGATCGTCAGGCGCAGAATGGTCAGAACGGCAAGAATAACGAAACCCATGCCGGACGCGACGGCGCCCCATTGCCCGAAAAAGTGGAGCGGCTTGTGGCGAAACCGGGTCAGCACCGCCATGGACCACAGGTCGAAGAAGCCGGCCAGGAATCGCCCGGCGCCGTATTTCGAGCGGCCGAACCGGCGGGGCTGGTGACGGACAGGGACTTCGGCCACTCGGAAGCCTTTCCAGTGGGCCAGCAGGGGCAGGAAGCGATGGCGCTCGCCATAGAGGTCGAGGTGCTCGACGACGTCGCGGCGCATGGCCTTGAAGCCGCTGTTGCAGTCGTGAAATCGGTGTCCTGCCAGCGCCGACACGATGCGGTTGAACAGACGCGAGGCCGCGATCCGAAGCAGCGAGTCGCGGCGCGGCTGCTTCCATCCGACCGCGACGTCGTTGCCGGCGCGAAGGGCGTCGAGCAACGCCGGGAGCTCGTCGGGGTTGTCCTGCAAATCGCCGTCGAGGGTCACGATCACGTCGCCGCGCGCCAGTTCGAGACCGGCGGCCAGAGCGGCGGACTTGCCGAAGTTGCGACGGAAGATCACGACCCGGATGCGCGGGTCGGCGGCGGCCAGTTGGCGCAACACGCCATCGGTGCCGTCGGTGCTGCCGTCGTCCACGGCAATAATCTCATGCGCCAGGCCCAGCCGCGAAGCGACCTCGCCGCATTGCCGGCAGACCTCAGCGATTGAGTCGCGCTCGTCGAAAACGGGAATCACAAAGGAGACGGCGAGAGAGACGGAATCAGACGGTGAGGGTGTCATTGCGATCTTCTCAATTCTTCGAGCGTGTGCGAGAGGTTCGTCGTTGCCACTTCAGCGGGCATTTTCAACATGCAATGACCCGCTGAAGCGGGAACTACGAACCCTCCGGGCCGCAGTCAAAATAGAAATAGCGAAAGGCACTTAACGGATAATTGCCGGTCTCGTCGTAGTGCTCAGGAAACGCGCTGTAGTGATAGCACGAGAACGAGGGTTTCTCGCCGCGCAAGAAGGGCCGGTCGTAAAAGCCCGGCAGGAACTGATAGCGTTGCTTGAGAAAACCGTCGGCAATCCACAACGCCTGCGCGGGCGGATCGCTCTTGATGGCCGACCAGAAATTCAACCCGCCGCCGTCGGTGAGGAGAGAGCTGAACAATTCGACGACGCGGGCGCCGGCGAGGTCCATATAGGAGTACTCCTCGTTTTCGACAAAGCAAAACCCGACGGCGCGGCAGTTCACCTCGCGGGCTACCCATTGAAGCAGACGGCAGTCAATGGCCTTCTCGGGGTAGAGAAGGGCCGTCCATCGCCCGACGGTCGGGCCGACGATGAGGGAGCGGCGGCGAAGAGTCTGGAAGTAGTAGTCGAAGTAGGCCTCGAACAAGGCTGCCAGATGGGAGGCCCGCCACGTTGTGTGCCCGCCGGTCTCGGCGCGCAGGTTTCGCAGCGCCGCATCGTCGGCTTCGGCGGGCCTGTGGACTTGCAGCCCGGGGCGCAACGGGCATTCCTCGATGGGGCGCATCGCGCCTTGCGAGACGTAGCGCCGAACGGCGGCGATGACGCTCTCCTGTCGCGACTCGAACTGGAGGCCGATTTCTTCCGTGGGCAAACGTTGGGGAGGGCAGGCGAGAGGCTGGGGAATGGCTTCGACCTTTTCGCTTCCCATCTCGCGCCATCTCCTCCGCGCACTAAGACCGACGCCGGCGTGAAAGCAGGGCCTTTCAGGATTCGCCGGGCCGTAAGAGTAGGAGAAGGCTGGCGGAGGTTCAAGGGGAAGTTGAAGGAACGGGCCGCTTTTGTACCGAGCGAAGCCCGTCCCGAACGGAACCTCAGAGCCAAGGATCATTCGCTTCCTCTTGACCCGCCGACCTGGCAGGTACACATTCCTTGCCGACGCTGGATTTTGGGATCGAGCCGATGACACCAGAGCGCTTGTTGGATCTGATTCGAGGCGGAGAAACTCTCGCCGTTGAATTCAAGGGCGAAGAACACAGCGGGTTCTCCGATGACGGACTGCTTGACACCGTGGTCTGTCTTGCGAATCGCCTCGGGGAGGAACCTGCATGGCTTCTCATTGGTGTGGAAGATGACGGGCGAATCACCGGCGCCAAGCCGCGCCATGCCGCGGGCCATACCGATTCCCGCCGCGTAGAGGCGCTGATTGCCAATCGAACGCGTCCCTCTCACAGCTGCCGCGTGGAGGTTGTTGCGGTCGAGGGCAAACAGGTCATCGCGGTCGAAATCCCCGTTGCCCGAAGCCCTGTTAGTACCACTGATGGAAGGTACTTGCGGCGAAGCATTGGGGGGCAGGGAAAACCGGAATGCCGCCCCCACTTTTTTCACGAGATGCAAGCGCGGCAGGCCGATCAGGGCATTCTAGACTATTCGGCTCTGCCGGTTCCCAGCGCAACTTGGGAAGACCTCGACCCGCTTGAAATCGAGCGTTTCCGACGGACAGTCCGCGAAAGTCGCGGCCAGGGCGATGCGAACATTCTCGATCTTCCTGACCGGGAGCTGGCCAAAGCCCTGGGCGCCGTCGAGGCCAATCATCAGGTGACGGGCATTCGAGTTCTGGCGTTGTTGCTTTTTGGAAAAGAGGAATCTTTGCGGCGGCGGCTGCCCGCCCACGAGGCGGCGTTCCAGGCGCTTGCGGGAACACGCGTCGAGACGAATGACTTCTTCCGGTGGCCGCTCTTGCGCGTCATGGACGAGATGCTGATGCGGTTTCGAGCGCGCAATCGGGAAGAAGAGCTCATGATGGATCTTCTGCGAATCGGCGTTCCCGACTATCCCGAACGAGCCTTTCGCGAGGCAGTGGCCAACGCCTTGATTCACCGCGACTACACCCGGCTGGGCGCCGTTCATGTTCAGTGGCATTCCGATCGAATTGAGATCTCGAATCCCGGCGGTTTTCCCGAAGGCGTTCGTTTGGACAATATCCTTGTGACCCCGCCTCGCCCGCGCAATCCCCTTCTGGCCGATGCTTTCAAGCGGGCCGGCATCGTGGAACGCACGGGGCGAGGGGTGGATACGATTTTCTCTGAGCAACTCTGCAACGGACGCCCCGCTCCGTCCTACCACCGGAGTACGGAATCCAATGTCGTGCTGATTCTTCGGGGAGGCAAAGCGAACCTTGAATTTGTTCGGCTGGTGACGGAGCAAAATCGAGCCGGTCGGCCGCTTGGTCTGGACGATTTGTTGATTCTCAACGACCTCTGGCTCGAACGGCGAGTCACCACGTCCGATGTCGCCCGTCTCATCCAGAAGTCCGCAGCGGAGACCCGACCGGGGCTGGAACGTCTGGTGGAAGCGGGATTGGTCGAACCGAGGGGCGAAGGCAAGGGTCGCATCTATTTGCTATCCGCGGCTGTTTACAAGTGCTTGGGGGAATCGCGGGCCGACCTTCACCAACGGAGTCTTGAGCCTTCTCAGCAAGAACAGCTGGTGCTGCAGCACGTTCGTGCCCATGGAAGCATTACTCGGAGAGAGGTTATGGAAATCTGTCGGCTTGATGGGCGTCAGGCGACTTACCTCCTCCGGAAAATGACTGAGGGGGACAAAGGGCCTCTGGTCATGCATGGATCAAGGCGCAGCGCCACGTACGTTTTGCGCGAGTAGTAGACGAATTGTTCATATTGCTAAGCGCCCTTTTTTCAGAGATGCACGGATGGGTTATGAACAATATGGGCGGAAAGTATGAACAAGCGTACAAAGATATGAACATGTTGCACAAAGAAGTCTGCGCGCACGGAAAACTCCCCAACTCCCAGACAGTCTCTCTCAAGACGGGTGGTTCTTCTTCTTCTCGTCGGGCCGGGAAGGTGCGCGTGCCGGGCGGATGAGGGGAAGCGAGACCCGGACGCGGGTGCCGCGGCCCGGCTCGCTGTCTATCTCGATTGTCCCGCCATAGCTGCGCACGATGCCGTAAGAAACCGACAATCCCAGGCCTGTTCCCGTGCCGCCTTTCTTGGTCGTGAAGAAGGGGTCGAAGACGCGATTGAGCACAACCGCCGGGATGCCGCAGCCGGTGTCCTCGACGCCGATGACGATGCGGTCTTCGTGCCAGTCGGCCGACGCCGTGTCGAGCCGAGTCGTCAAGGTCACGGTTCCCCCGTTGTCCATGGCATCTTCGGCGTTGCGAAACAGGTTGATGAAGACCTGGCGGATTCGGTCGCCCGAGACGATCATCGGCGGCAGGGAGGGGGTGAAGCGGCGAACGATCAGGACGTTTTTCTCGCGCCAGTGGGGGGCGAACAGCTCGAGGACGCGGTCGAGGAGGTCGTTGACATCCGTAGCCACCGGGCTGTCCTCGCGGGGGTGATAGAGGTCGAGCAGGTTGCGGACAATCCCGGCGATGCGGTTGATTTCCTCTTCGATGATGGCGAGATTCTGTTTGGCCAGCGAGGCGCCTTCGGCGGACGACACGGCGCGCAGCCGATCGAGCGTCAGGCGGAGGTAGTTTTTGATAATGCCGAGGGGGTTGTTGATTTCGTGGGCAATGCCGGCGGCCAGTTGGCCCGAGGCGGCCAGTTTCTCGGTCTGGACGAGTTTGTCCTGGGTCAGACGCAGCTGAGCGGTTCGGCGGCGGACTTCGATCTCGAGGTCTTCGGCGAAGCGTCGCACGCGGGTGTAGAGACGGCTGTGTTGGATGGCGACGGCGACCGTTTGGGCGAGAAGGGCCATGCGGTCCTGCTCTTCGAGGCCAAAGGCGGCGGGAGAGCGACTGGCGAGATTCACGGAACCGATGGCTTTCGATTCGGACAGAAGCGGCACGAACATGGCGGAGTTCAGGCCGGCGGAGGCCAGGAATTCGTCCACGGGGCGCTGGGGCGGTTGGCGGGTGTCGTCGCGGACGACGGGCCGGCCGCTGCGGACGGCTTCGCCAACGTAGGACTCGTCAAGACGATGGCGGGTGCCCGGCGAGAACTCGGTAGCCGGGCCTTCGGGGAAAACGAATTGGACGGAGTAGTGTTCGCCGTCTTCGTCGAGCAGCGCGACGCTGAGGTGGTCGTAGGCGATGACGCGGCTGGTTTCGCGGGCAAACGCCGCGAGCGTCTGGTCGAGATCGAGGCGGGCATTGATGGCGCGGCTGATTTCGTGGAGCAGGGCCAGTTCGTCGGCCTGACGGCGGACGGTGGCGATCTGGCGTTGGATGTCGAGGGCGTCCTGCTGGAGCTGGGCGGCCATTTCGTTGAAGGCGCGGGCCAGACCCTCCAGCTCGTCGCCGGTGTGAATCGAGACGCGGCTTTCCAGATTGCCGGCCGCGATGCGCCGAACGCTTTCCTGGAGGTGCTGGATCGGGCGCGTCAGGCGGCGGGCGAAGAGAAACGCGACGATGCCGAGGACGACGACCAGGCCGCCGCCGGCGAACAGGTCGCGGGCGATTTGCGACCGAAACGCCGCCGCCAACGGCCGCAGATCGCGCCCCACGCACACGTACCAGTCGGCATCCGAGCGGCCGTAGCTGCGCAAGGCGCCCGTCAGGGGGAGGGGGCTGAAGCCGACCAGCTGGCGCGAATCGTCGCTGAAGCGCATCTGGAGCCAGTCTTCGGCGCCCGGACCGAACAGGTTCAACGACTGCCAGAGCTCGGTGGCGCGCGCGCTGCCGAATCGAACCCGGCCCAGCACATGGCCCATGCTCGTGATGACGCAGACGCGGTCCACGTCGAACAGCGCGCGCGAGACCTCGGCGCTCATCATCCAATCCACGGGGATTTCGAGGCCGACCCAGCCGAGGAAACGCGCGGGCACGTCGGGCGGGAGGGGAATCCAGGCGAGCGCGACGGGGCGGCGCAGCAGCGTGTCGGTGTGGACGCTGACGGCCTTGAGGCCGGCGGGGATGGACTGGCGGCGTGATTCCAGAAGCCGGTAGAGTTGGGGATCGGTGGCCTGGACGCTGGCGTCGCTGGGGACGAACAGGAAGGTGCGAAGGGGGCCTTCGGTGGGCAGCAAAAAAATGGGACGGCTGGTGGTTCTGTCTTGCCAGAGGGGAGAAACGATGGCGGTCAGCGAAGTGGCGACGACGGTGGAGTCGGGTTCGGCGAAGAATGACTGGGCGGAGCGGATGTTGGCGGCGATGAACGTGGCGTAGTTGATGAAATTATTGACTTCGCGGTCGAGCAGGCCGGCGAGGTTGCGCGCTTCCATGCGCAAGTTGTCGCCCGAGATCGCGCGGATCACGTTGCTCAGCTCGCGGACGTTCAGCGCCACGCCCGCGGCGGCGGGAACCAGACCCACGGCCAGCAGGGTCAGCAGGAGTTTGCGGTGAAGAGTAAGTCGGACCCACTTCATGCGTCACGGTCTCCGTTGCGCGCCGCGGAGTTGCTGTTGGCGCCGGCACGGGGATAGTCACAAGGTACGGAGGACGTGATTTCGGCGTCAATGGGGAAAAAGGCGGCGTTGAGTTTTGCGTGATGAGTGTGGCGACGATCGGATGCGAAATGGACGGAATGGACACAATGGACGAGGTGGACGGAGAGGACGGAGCGGATGGGGTGGACTTTGTCGTCAGCGGTCCGTCGGCGGGCAAAGAAGCGTGGGGAGAGACACGGGCCGCAGCCCAAGGCGGCGCAGGCCGTCCAGGATCGGTTCCATCGCTTGGGCCGTTGAGGCCGCACTGGCATGAAACAACACGATCGCGCCGTCGAGGGCCAGGCGTGGATCGTCGGCGCACGTCAGCGACAAGACGCGCCGGACGATTTGTTCGGGGGTTTTCGCCGAACCGACGCTGTCGCGGCTGTCGAGCGTCCAATAGACGCACTGCCATCCGGCCCGACCGGCGGTCTCGAGCACACGGCGGTTGCGGTCGCCGTAGGGGGGGCGGAAATAGGGACGTGAGCTGCGACCGGCGGTCTGGCGAATGATCCGGTCGGTTCGTTCCAGCTCGTCGAGGATTTCGCTCGACGACAGGCGTGGGAGGGCGCGATGAGTGAAGGTGTGGTTGAAGATGTCGTGACCGTCGTCGGCGATCCGGCGGAGCGCTTCAGGGTAGCGCTCGACCCAGCGGCCGCTGACGAAGAACGACGCGCGAGCGCGACGCCGCTTCAACACGTCGAGCAGGTCGTCGAGGGCGCCGAGGTCGGCGCCGGCGTCGAACGTCAGGGCCACGCGGCCCAACCCTCGAAGGCCGCGTCGAATTTCTTTGACGGTTTCTTCGGAGGGGAGGCGCTGAGATCGCGGAAGCGGGAGGAGAACAAGGTCGCCGACCTTCATGTCGTCCCAGCGCACCGCCGGGTTGGCGCGCGACGCCGTGCGGGGCGGAAGGCCGAAACGTTGGTCGAGCAGGCTGAAGCGGTCGCGCGGGGCGAGGACGTAGGTGGTCGGCCGAACGTCGTCGCGAAGCGGCGCGGCAGCAGGGTGTGTTGTGGAAATCGCCGCGCGGTCGGCCGCGAGGCCCCGAAGCGCGAGCAGAAGCGCCGAGGTCAGCCACAGCAGCGCCGGGGCGATTTTTCCCTTGTTTGCTCGCGTGCTTCGGTGCTGCAATGAGGGCGAATTGGTCCGAAGGGTCGGCAATCGGGAGTCTGAGGTCCTCGGGAAAGGAACACGTTGACGATGAACACGGGAGCGGTCGCGACGCCTGGCGGCGGGAGCATTTTTCCAGACTATCACCTCTTACCTCTCACGTTTTGGACTTATTGGGGCCGCCTGTTGGGAGCGGTTGTTGTGCTGGGCGCAATGACGCCGGGTTGCGCGTGGATCAAGGGAGCAGGCACGATTCCGCGAATCACCGGCCCCGACGTGGTTTTTCCGCGGCTCGATTCGGCGCGTGAGCAGTTCTTCTATGCGCGCCAGGTGGATGAACGCACCCTGGTCGGACGCAAGACCGAGGAACGCGACGTGCGGTTGTCTCAAGTGATTGTGGCCTATCAGATGGTGCTCGATCATTTTCCCGACGACCAGCTCTATGCGCCGCTGGCCCTGGCCAGCATCGGCAATTGCTACTACCGGATGAGAGAGTATCGGGGGACGATTCGGATTTTCAAGAACATCCAGGAACGGTATCCGTGCTATCCGTTTGTGCATGCCGAGGCGGAATGGATGATCGGGCGGTCGCTGGATGATCTGGGCGACAGCCGCGAGGCCAAGCGCCACTATAAGCTGTGTATAGATACGTTCGGCCACAGCCGCAACGAGGCGATCAAGATGCTGGTGGCGCTGTGCAAGCAACGCTACATCGAACCGTCGGTGCCCAGCCGTCGCGCGAGGCGGTGACAGTGCGTCAGGAGTTCCCGCTTCCGCCTGCTTTTCGACCTCCATGTGGCTGGTTCGCAGTTCCCGCTTCAGCGGGACAGCACCTATTCTGAACGCGACTGAAGTGCGAACCGTGAACTTTTTGCTTGACCTCAATGCCGCAGTTCAGCGACAAAAAACATGGCGGCGTCTCGGAAGACAGCTCGGCGAGTGCGCAGGCGCTCACGAAACATCTTGGCGGGATTCGGGTTTCCCAAAGGGGCGTTGCTTGGGAGGGGCTTTTGGGGGCCTGCAAGCGTATGCACTCGTATAACGCCAGAGAGGTTGTTTTTGCTGCGCTGCTTTGTGTCCTGCCATCTGCGCGAGGGCTCAATTCTGCTTCGGCAGAGCCTTCCCTTGTTCCGACCCGCGATGCGATGGCCACCACAACCAGCGGCTGCGGGTGGATTCCTTTATGGGCCGGAGGGTTCTTGATTGGTGCGGTGGAGGGGCCTCTGGTTCTCGATCCCGCGGCTTTCCGCGGCCCGCTGATCGTGCTCTTCGGCGGAGCGGGGAAAAGCCTCCGCAAAGCCGTCGCTGCCGTTTCCCTGTCCGGCCCCCCAGTGCAGGCTGTCGAAGGGGACACAGGAATGATCTCGGAGGCAAAAGAACCGGCGCCCGGCCAGGAAGGGCCCGCGAAAGGCGCGGGGCTGAATCTTGTTGGTTGGGACAAGGTTCGAGAGTGGAAGCCTACCGCGGTTCGGAGCGTCCTCCAGACCCTCGACGGCGTTGTGTATGGCTGGAAAGAACATGAGTTCATGACGCGCGAGGGCAGACGGGTTGTTGCCATCGAGCGGGTCTCGCCCGAACCGAAGAGACTCTCGCAACGCGAGGCGGAGGAGCTGATTTCGAGGTCCGGGGGGACTTCATCCGTTCCTCCCAAACCCGAGGAAGCGGAGTACATTCCTGCTTTCCAGTTGCCTGTCGTCAAGGCCATGGAACAAAGGTTTGACCCAAATACCCAGAAGACTTCCCGTACCCGCGGCGCCAAATCCGGCTCGGCGAACGATTCGCCGGCGCAACCACAGAGGCTCCCGCACCCGTAGCCTACAAAGGGCGACCAGAAGATGTGTGTCGGAAGGGAGGGGGGTAAGGCTGCACGGTATCCAGGAAATCCCAAGCACTACCGATAGGGAAACCGAACCAGAGGTAACCGCAGTACAGAATCGGCACAGGAGGAAAGGTCATGAGGAGTAAACGGATGTTGGTTTATGGTGTGTGTTTGGTTGTGATGGCGGCTTTTTGCCTCTTGCCAGGCCTCGCCAGTGCGCAGCTGGACGTGACGGAATGGGTGGACCTCCCGGGCAAAATCTCGACGAAAATGTTGAGCGCGGATGAACTGGGAGTGACCGACTGCCCGGCAACCCTGAAGGAGGCAAGCCCAAACCGTGTCGTGATGCAGTATATCATGAACACGTTCTACAAGTGGAGCGAATACGACTTGGCGCCTGTCAACGGCAAGCCGCAGTTTTGCGTGGTGATGCAACAGCCGCTCCAGAAGAAGCTCTCCCGCGAAGAGGCGCAGACGCTGTTGAGCGCATCGGAACTGTGGAAGGAAGGCCCACCCCCGGACGCGAGTGAAGCGGTCGAACTCAGCGCGTCGGATCCACAGCTGAAGGTTCCGCCGAGGGTGAAGTTCCTCACCAACCCGGCGGAGCTGTCCACGGTGCCTCGGTTGGGGGATGATGCAGTGGCGGTTCCGACTGCCAAGGCACCCGCTGCGGGTGCGAAGCCGGTCGTGGCGGCGCCTCAGCCCGAAACGGTCCTCGGCGCAGACACACGCGTCCGTGTCACGGCCACAACGGTCTATCCGTGGAGCGCCATCTCCTATCTGGGCATCACTTTCCCGGGCGCTGGGTCGTACCGGGGCAGCGGCACCCTGGTCGGACCTTACTGTGTTTTGACGGCGGGCCACCTG
>Ga0315274_10012727_pt1 | contig 11992 bp, 8 predicted proteins | sample YL17G02_20_MG_FD_203700 | JGI IMG/M metagenome (GOLD analysis project Ga0315274, IMG submission 203700) | Sediment microbial communities from Yellowstone Lake, YNP, Wyoming, USA - YL17G02_20 | ecosystem: Environmental > Aquatic > Freshwater > Lake > Sediment | place: USA: Wyoming | collected... | reverse complement strand
GCGTTTTCGCGTGACCGGCATTCTTGCTTCAGGCCCCGTGTTTCAACGCGCCTTGCGGCGCTACTACGAACTCATTCTCAGGGTAGTTCCCACTTCAGTGGGGCTTTTCTGCTTGAACCCACTAAAGTGGGAACTACAAACCGACCATCGCGGAGCGGGTTCGTGAGTCACCTAGAGATCAAAATCGGCGGGTTCGGCGGGCAGGGCGTGATCCTCGCCGCCGAGATTGTGGGCCGGGCGGCGGCAATCTTTGACGGCAAGCAAGCGACTTTCACGCGCAGTTTCGGGCCGGAGGCGCGCGGCGGGGCGTGCAACGCCCAGGTCATTGTCTCGGACGAAAAGATTTTCTATCCTTACGTCACGCGGCCCGATATTCTGGTTGTGATGTCGCAAGAGGCCTACCGGAAGTTCAGCCCCGAGCTTTCGCCGACGGGCGCGCTGGTGGTCGAGAGCGACCTGGTGCGCGTCGGAGAGACGGCGCCGGGCCAGCGGGTGTTTGCGATTCCGGCGATGCGACTGGCCGAGGAACTGGGGCGAAAGATCGTCCTCAACATGGTCATGCTGGGGTTTTTCGCAGCGGTCACGGGCGCCGTGGGCGCCGACTCGATGCGCAAGGCGATCGCCGAATCCGTTCCGCACGGCACCGAAGACCTCAACCTTCGCGCGTTCGATCGCGGCTATGAGTATGGCGTGACTGAGATCGCCAAACCCCCTTCAGCGGTCTGATTTTCCGTTGCCAAAGTCTCCTGCCTGTGGGAAAGCATCGCCAATTGGCTGATGCTTTTTCTGTTTTGTTCGGATCACCACAGTCGAACGACAGCGGAGAACCCGATTGTGACTGCCAACGATACGCCGGCCGCGGGCGAGCCGGCGCGCGTTTCGACGCTCAAATGGATTCTCCTGGTTTGCCTTGCCTTTTTTCTTCGGTATTTTTTCCAGGGCTACATCGTCTATCGCGGCGACCAACTGGTGCACGTGCCGTTGCTGTGGGTCTTGCAGGACCCTTCGCTGTTTCCCCACGACCCGTTTCTTCACGAATTCAGCATGGGCAACTTGCGCTATTTCTATCTTTTGCTGCTGCAAAGCGCGGGAGCGATCTTTGGTTTGCCGTTCGGCCTGTTCGTGCTCTACGCGGCGTTCTATGGCCTGACGATTTGGGCCTGGTTTTGCATCTCCAAGAAGGTCTTTGAATCTTACGCACCCGGTTTTTTCTTTGCGCTGATTCTTGCCTTTCACACGGCCGGCGAGATCGCGGGGAACAACATCATTGAGTCTCAGATACTGCCGCGCTCGGTGGGTTTGACGGCTTGCTGGTGGGCGCTCTATTTCGTCTGCCTTCCCAACGCCCGCCTGGGCGCTCTGTGGGCCGGCCTGGTTCTGGCGGCGGGGACATATTTTCACCTGCTTGTGCCGGTGCAGTTTTGGCCGGCGCTCTGTTTGTGGATTCTGGTCAAGAGGCGGCGCGAAGGAATCGCGCCCGTCGTGATTCTGACCGCTGTGTTCGTTGCCATTGTTGCGCCTTCGCTTCTCAAGACGCGCGAGGTGATCGGGAGCTACGCCAGTTCGTCCGATCCCAATTCGCTGTTGCTGTGGGCTTACGTGCGCGCGCCTCACCACATGGCGCTGAGCACGTGGGGCAGCGAGCTGACGGAATTCGCCGCGTTGCTGGCGCTGTGGGCCGTGGTCTGGTGGCCGATGCGGCGAACGCGCCGCGAGGGCTGGCAGCTGGGACTTCTGAGCGTCGTCATTCTGGCGATCCTTGTTGTGGCTGCCGTCGTCATCGTCGTGCGACCGAGCGAGAAGGCATTACTGGCCCAGCCGTTCCGATTGTCGGTTCCGATGCGGGCGGCGATGTATCTGGTGATCGCGCATCACCTGGCCGGATTGGCGAAGCGACGAACTTTCTGGGCCTTCGTGCGAGCGGCGGCGCTGGTGGTTTGCGGCCTCGAACGCGAGCTCTTTCTGTGCGTGATGGTGGGCGAAACGGCGGTCGTGCTGCTCGAGCGACGCGGGTTGCCGCTGCCCGTCTGGACAGACGCGGTCGTCTTGCTCGCTGCCCTCGCGGTCGCCTGCGTCTGGAAGTCCGAATCGCGCAATCCCACCCTATTGGCGATGGGATCAGCGATTGTCGCCTATTGGGCTGTGGCGAGGCCGTCGGTTGGCGCGTGGTTGACCCAATGGGGATTGCCTGCCGCGGTGAGTGTTGGAGCCGTTTTTTTTGCGGCGATGTGGTTTCTGCCCTTCGAGAAGTGGGTCGGCGATCCGGAACCGGCGATGCAACGGCGATTGGCTCGCTTCTGCTTCGATCATGCGCTGCGGCCGTTTCCGATTGCGGCGATTGAGAAGGTGGGTGCGTGGGCCGAGCGCAATGCGGCAAAGGACGCCTTGTTTCTGATTCCGCCGGAAAAGGGACAGGCCGGATTTCATCCATGGGCCAAGCGGTCGGTTGTTTTTACGGTCAAGTACTTTCCCTACAGTCGGGCCGGAGTCCGCGAGTGGAAAGAGCGCTATCTGGCCGTGCGCGGCCTGACGGAGGCGAACCCCGCCGCTGAGGTCGAAGCGGCATTGCGCGATCTGGGGGCGAAAGGAACGGGCGCGGATTACGAAAACCTGAGCGTGGAGAAAGTTCTGACGCTGGCCAAGAAATATGGCGCGGGCTATGTCGTTTCGGAGCACGATCCGCCATACAAGTCTGACGAGTTGGCAGTTGTTTTTGAGGCGCGCGATTCGGACAGCCGCCGCAGCAAGCCGCTTCGGGTTTATCGAGTGCTTTCCACACTGGGCAAATAGGAAGCCCGCTCGCGTGCTGTTGGCGAGCGGGCCCTGTGGCCTTCGGATGCCCTGCTTCGACTTCGCTTCTTCCTGCTACTTCTTCGCTTCAATCGGTCGAAGCCGGATTTCTTTGACCATAATTGCCATCGTGGCGAACTGTTCGCCCGGATGAACCTGGAAGCCGATCTTGCCCTCAGGGACCCGGTTGTCGCGAGCCTCGGCGGTCTTCTTGTCGTTGAGATAAACCACAAGGCGGTCGCCCTGAGCGAGGATTCGCATGGTGTTCCAGTCGTCCTTCTTCTCGATTGTCTTGTCGAGATTGGCGGCGAGGAAGACTTGTCCCTTGGGCAGGTTGGGACTGTAGATTGTGCCGCTGTAGGCCTCGGGCTTGACGTACTCGAGAATGTCGGCCTGATAGGCGGTCTTGGGGTCCACGTAGCGGAACCAGACGCCGGTGTTGCACGGCCAGACGCACTTATAGACGCAGATCAGTTCGAAATCCTTGAACGATTTTTCGGTAAACAGATCGCCCGGCTTGTTGCCCGGTTGGCCCTGGCGGCCGACGAGGAGGCCGTCCTCGACCTTCCATTCGGCGTTGCCTTCGGCCTTCCAGCCGGTCAGGTCTTTGCCGTTGAAAAGTGGAATCCAGCCGCCCTCCTCCTTCGCTCCCTTGGCACTTTTCTCGCCCTTCTTGCCGCCTTTGCCTTTGGCCGCTTTCTCGGCCTTGAGCGTCTCGGCCTCGACGGCCGACGCGACCATTGCGGCCACGAAGAAACACACCACACCCAGCACGACGATACTGCGCTTGCTCATTTTGGCACCTCCTGGTTTAACAGAAGATCGTGGCTCTGCCGGCTGCAAGAAGAATTGTGTGACACATATTGCCGTTGTGGATGTTCGATGGCCCCAATTCAGGTTGTGATGGTGAAATTGCCCCTCGTTGCCTGTCAAGCGAATTGACCAGGATCAAGGGCTTGACTTTCGCCGCCGTCGCCTCTAATTCATCGTGGCGACTACGCAGTGCGTTATTGAGCCTGCAACTTGAAACCAGAAACTTGGACCTGTCGTCGAGGAAGCCGCGAATGCGCCTGATCCGTATGGAAGTCGAGGTCATTCGGCAGCGGCGCCTGTTGTGGGAGCTGGTCAAGCGCGACCTGCGCTCGCGCTACGTCGGGTCGGTCATGGGACTGTTCTGGTCGGTCATCAATCCGCTGGTCATGCTGATCATCTACATCTTCGTGTTCTCGCTGATCTTTCAGATGGGCGGCCATCCCAGCCGCGACGTTTCGGCGGCCGGTCCAGCGGTTGCGGCCAAGACGGGCATTCCCAACTTCCCGGTCTATCTGTGCTGCGGTTTGCTTCCGTGGAATGCGATCCTGGAGTCGCTGCTGGCCTCGTCCACGATCATCGTCGGAAGCGGCGGCCTGATCAAGAGGGCCGTTTTCCCGATGTTCATTTTGCCGATGCAAGCGATCGTGACGGCGTTCGTCAACCTGACGATCACGCTGTTGCTGTTCGGCGTGTTCCTGCTAGTCACGGGCGATTTTCCGGGCGCGGGATTCCTGATGATCTTCCCGCTGATGGCGCTGCAATTCTTTCTCGTGGTGGGCGCGTGCTATTTTTTCGCGACGATCACGGTGTTTTTCCGCGACATGGCGCCGCTGCTCAGCGCGATGATGAACTTCCTGTTCTGGGCCTCGCCGATTGTCTATACGTCGCGGCTGGCGACCGACCGGTTCGCGCCGCTCAAGTACTTCTATCTGGCCAATCCGATCTCGCACTTGGCGAGGCTCTATCGCGAGTTTCTCTACGTGGATCGGATTCCCGAGACGGCCGAAGTGACTTGTTCGATCACAATGAGCGTTCTCTATCTGCTCGCCGTCGGCGCCGTGATGTACGTCATCGGCAAATACGTTTTCACGCGCAGTCAACCCCACTTCGTGGACGAGGTTTGAGCGCCGATGGACGCGATTGTCGTTCGCGATGTGACGAAGCGCTACAACGTCTATCCGCGTCCGCTGGATCGGCTCAAAGAGGTTCTGACGCTCAATCGCCGCTGCTGTCATCGCGAGTTCACCGCGCTCGAGCACGTCAACCTGACAATCGAGAAAGGCCGGGCGGTCGGCATGATCGGCGCCAATGGCGCGGGCAAAAGCACGCTGCTCAAGATCATGGCCGGCATCATTGACCCCACCGACGGCGACATCGCGGTCGAGGGCCGCGTCGCTTCGATCATCGAGCTGGGGACGGGCTTTCACGGCGATTTTTCGGGCCGCGACAATGTCTATATGAACGCGGCCATCATGGGCTACCGCCGCGAACAGGTGGACACGTTTTTCACCGAGATCGCGCGCTTCGCCGAGTTGGGAACCTATATGGACATGCCCGTGAAGACCTACTCGTCGGGCATGTTTGTGCGGCTGGCCTTTTCGATCGCCGTTCACGTGGACCCCGACGTGTTTCTGGTGGACGAAGCGCTGGCGGTCGGCGACGCCGTATTTTCGCACCGTTGCCTGAAGCGAATCCGCGAGATGAAGGAGCGCGGCGTGACGATCTGCTTCGTCTCGCACGACGTCAACGCGGTGCAGAACATTTGCGACGAGGCGGCACTGCTCGATCGCGGGCGCTTGATGGATCGCGGCGCGCCCAAACACGTCATTCAGCACTATCAGACCATCGTGGCCGAACGGATCGCGCGCGGGGCCGACGCGCAGGGCGGACCGACCGATTTTCACTCGATCGGCGCGCCGGAGACCTCGGCCGGAGTGGGCGAGCAGCGCTTTGGAACGTTCGAGGCGCAGATTGTCCGAACCGACGTGTGCGACAGCCGGGGCCGCTCGATTAAGCGTCTCGCATCCGGCGATGCGGTTACGTTCACCATGGACGTCGAATTTCACAAGGACATCGAGAACCCGGTTTTCGGCATACTGTTGCGCAATCGCTATGGCGTCGAGGTGTTCGGCACGAACAGCTACTTGCGCCACGAAGAGACCGGTCTGTTTCGTCGCGGCGAGACGGTGCGCGTTTTCTTCCGCGCGCCGTTGAATATCGGCCTCGGCAGCTATACGGCCAGCTTTGCGGTCCACACGCCCGCCGCTCATTTTTACGACTATCGGCTCGACAACATGGTCTTCGAGGTGGTCGGACCGATTCCTTCGATCGGCATCGCCGCCCTGCCTCTGGAGATTGAGATTGATCGGCGCGCGGGCGTGGCGCGGTAGTCTGCCCCTTAGCGCGGTGTGGCGCAGGCTGTCAGCCTGTGTCTGGCGTTCCGGAGGAATCATCGGACCTATACGTCCTATAGGACCTATCCGCGTTCTTCACAGGCTGACAGCCTGCGCCACGGCGAGGACAGCGGTTGTTTTGAATGGATCCCATGGGGTCAAAGATGGCAAAGCCTTTCAGCCGCGGACAGAACCTCAAGCACATGCTTCGCGCCTTGCGCGGGCGAAACTACGCGCTCTATTTCCTCGGACAGGGACTTTCGCTCATCGGCACCTGGATGCAGTCGGTCTCGATAGGGCTGCTGGTCTGGAAACTGACCCACCGCGAAATGGCGCTGGGACTTGTGGGGTTCGCCTCGCAGATTTTTGGCTTCATGGTGACGCCCTTCGCCGGGGTGTTCAGCGACCGCTGGAATCGTCGCCGACTTTTGGTGATCACGCAAACGCTGGCCATGATCCAGGCCGCGCTGTTGGCCGTCCTGACGCTGAGCGGTGTGGTCCAGATGGGGCACGTGTTCGCGCTGGTGACGTTTCTCGGCCTGGTGACGGCGTTCGACATTCCCACGCGCCAGTCGTTCATCGTTCAAATGGTCGAACGGCGCGAAGACCTGCCCAACGCGATCGCGCTCAATTCGTTCATCTTTAACGGCGCACGCCTGGTCGGCCCGTTCATCGCTGCGATGCTGATCCCTCTGATCGGCGAACGGTTTGGGCGTCCCTATGCCGGCGAGGGGGCGTGTTTTGCGCTCAACGCCGCGAGCTATCTGGCGGTGATCGCCGCGCTGCTGGCGATGCGGTTGCCGGCGTGGCAGCCGTCGCCCAATCAGCAACACGTTCTGCACAGTCTTCGCGAGGGATTTCACTATTCTTTTGGTTTCGCGCCGATTCGCATTCTCCTCCTGATGCTCGGCCTGACCTGTCTGGTCGCGATGCCGTATAGCGTGCTGTTGCCAGCGATCGCCGCCAAGACGTTGCACGCGGGCCAGACCGAGATTCCTCTGATTGCTTTGGGCAAGTTCCGGATCATGCTCAAATACGAGAACACGGTGGGCATTCTCGTTTCGTCGGCCGGAACGGGCGCGCTGCTGGGCGCGTTGCTTTTGGCCAGCCGAAAGAGCGTCGTGGGATTGGGACGGTTCATCGGCGTTGCGATGGCCGTGCTGGGCTTGGGTCTGATGGGTTTCGCGCTCTCTCACCGCGTCTGGCTTTCGATGCCGCTGATGCTCATGGTCGGGTTCGGATTCATGGTCCAGATGGCTTCGAGCAACACGATTCTCCAGACCATTGTGGACGACGACAAGCGCGGGCGCGTGATGAGTTTTTACACGATGGCGTTTCTGGGAACGGCGCCGTTCGGCGCGCTGTTGGCGGGCGGGCTGGCGACGCGCATCGGCGCACCGACGACGGTTCTGTTGAGCGGCGCCGTGGCGCTGGCGGGCTCCATCATCTTCGCAACGCGACTGCCGCAGTTGCGCAAACACGTCCGGCCGATCTACGTCAAGATGGGCATCATTTCCGAGACGCCGATTCCCAAGGCCGCCGCCGAAGAGGACATTCAACAGAAGTAAGCGCGCGGGAATGCAATTCAGTTGAAACGCCGGTGAATCTTTTCGACACTCAGCCCCGTCTGTTTTCAGATCCCACTTCAGTGAGTTATCGCTTGTGGCTGAGCCGCTACCAACCGCATCGCACCCCTGGCCGAAGTGGGCGGAACCTTTGCTGCTCGCCGGACTGCTTGCGCTGGCCGGCGGACTACGCTTCTATGATCTCAATCGCCTTCCGCCCGGACTCTGGTTCGATGAGGGACTCGATGGTCTGAACGGACTTTCGATCCTCCACGAGCGGCACGTTCGACTTTACTTCGACAACCGCGAGTTCTTTGACGGCAGGGCGACCAACGCCGAAGAGCCGATGTTCGCCTATCTTCTCGCGCTTTCGATTGCCGCGCTGGGGCCGACCGTTCTGGCGTTGCGAGTCGTCAGCGCACTGATCGGCGTTCTGACGGTCGGCGTTTTTTATGGAATGGTGCGAACGATCTGGGATCGGCGAATGGCGCTTCTGGCGGCGCTGCTTCTGGCGATGCTGCGGTGGCACGTCCATTTCAGCCGAACGGCGTTCCGGACGATTCTCGTGCCGCTGTTCGCGTGCCTGTTTTTCTGGCTGTGGTGGAGCGGGATTGAGCGAAAGCAGAAATGGCGGCTGATTTTGCCCGGCGCTGTTTTGGGACTTGGCTTCTACACCTATTTCGCATTCCAGCTCATCGTGCCCGCGTGGCTTTGTTATTGGCTGGTGCGGTGGTGGCGCGAGAGAGACCGTCGGGCCGAACTGTGGCGCGGACTGCTCTGGCCCGCCGCCGGCGCGTTCGTCGTTCTGCTTCCCTTGATCGCCTATTTCGCCGCCAATCCCGACGTGGCGATGGGACGGGTCGGGAACCTTTCGGTCCTCGAATGGAACCCATCGGCTTTGCAGCCGCTTCGGCCCGAGCAGAGAGCCGCCTCGCCGGGTGGGCAGTTGGCGCTGAATCTGTGGGCCAACGTCCGCCAGTTTTGGCAGCGAGGCGATCCTGTCGCGAAGCATAACGTTCCCTTCATGGCCGTGTTCGATCCGCTGACTTCAATTGTCTTCGCGCTGGGGCTGTTGGCGACGCTCTGGGGTGTTCGCCGCGACTCGCGCAACGCGCTGATTCTGCTTTGGGCCGGCTGGCTCGCGTGCGCCTCGATTTTCTCCCTGGGCGCGCCCAACCTCCTTCGCACGCTCGGGATGGTTCCGGCAATCGCTCTCATTTTGGCCAATGGCTATCGGCTTATTGGCCGGGCGATCGAAACGAGGCTCTCGCGCCCGACGGCAGCCTTTGCCCTTGTGATGCTGCTTGGCTGGTTCGGCGCCAACGAGACCCATCGCTATTTTGTCCTTTGGCAACGAGACCGTCTCGTGCCGGCGGAATTCCTGACCCCCTATCGCCAGCTGGGGGAAGCCATTGTGACCTATTTTGACGGCGACGACGTTCACATTCCCGGCGACCTCTATCGCCATTGCACGCTGCGCTATTTGCTCTACGGGCGGAAGAATGTTCATGAGATGCGGATGCCCGATTCATTTGTGCGCGAAGCCGGCGCCACGCGTGACCGCGTGTTGATTTGCTCGCCCTGGACATTTCCCTCTTACGGTCGTCTGGGAGGACCCGGCCCTCTGCGGTGGTTCCCGAACGGGAGGATGGTCTGGGGTATGCCGGGCGCGCCGTTTATCGCATTCAAGATCGCGGCCCAGGACCTGATGACGCGCGAACGCGCCGAGGAGGCCATTCGCGGCTTCCAGATCAATCCAACGCGTTGAGCGAACGATGACGGTGGAACCCGAGAGCGATGGGAGCACGGCAGTAGGAACGGGGCGCGCCACACGGACGGTGTCGTGGCTGCTGTTCGCGATGCTCTTTGTCACGTTCGCCTACTTCTTCCACGCAGAGGCGGGATGGAACGTCAACAGCCGCATTTGCCTGACATACGCGCTCGTGGAGAAGCGCACTTTCGCGATTGACGACTATCAGAAGATCGAGTCGCTGAAGACCGAGGACCTGGCCTTCTTCGACGGCCACTACTACTCCGACAAGATCATCGGGACGTCGCTTCTGGGCGCGATCCCAATGACGGCGCTGCACGGGGTCGCACGCGCGGTCGGCCACGACTTCTCATGGAACGTGAAGCGTTACGTCGTGACGACGTTCAGCGTCTCGCTCATGGGCGCGCTGGCGGGAGTGGCGCTCTATCGGTTGCTTTTGTGTTTTGGCGCGAGCGCGGCCGGAGCGTTTTTTCTCGTTCTCGCATTTGTCTTTGGCACTCAGGTTTTCAGTGTGAGTACGGTTTTTCTGTCTTACGCCCCGGCGCTGTGTTTCGAGATTCTTTCCTACGCAATGTTGGTAAAACATCGAGAGACTTTCGACCGCCGCCGACTGTTCATCGCGGGTCTGGCACTGGGCGCGGCGTTGCTCTGCGAATACACGGTTGGGATAGTGGCGATTGGCCTGAGCGTTTATGCGATGTTTCATCTCAAGCAGAAACGCTCGATCGTCTGGTACTGGCTTGGCGCGGCTGTTCCGCTGCTGCCTTTTTTGGGTTATACGATGGCCTGCTTCGGGCGGCCGACGATTCCTTACCAATACTCAGTCAATCCCGAATTCAAGGAAGGGATGTCGCAGGGTTTCCAGGGCATCGTCGGATTCAATCCTGCGGTTCTCTACTACATCACGATTCACCGCTATCGAGGGCTGTTCTATCATTCGCCGTTTCTGGCGCTGGCGGCGTGGGGATGGATCGCGATCTGGCGCGCAAAAACGGGGACTGGCTCAGTTTTCCCCGTCGCGCTGCAAAAGCAAGCGACCGGGAAAAGTGTGCCTGTCCCCGTTTTTGACGCGATGCTTTCAATCTCGATGATCGCGGCCTATCTCGTTTTCAACGCATCGTACTACATGTGGTGGGGCGGCTGGTCGAACGGCCCGCGCCATTTGATCCCAGCGCTGCCATTCTTGGTGATGCCGCTGGTTTGGGTGTGGCGGGGGAGTCGGACGGGTCCGACGGGTCCGACGGGTCGGACGGGTCGGACAATTCTAATTGCGCTTTTTGCAGTCTCGTTCTTCTTCAACACGATCCCCGCCTTGGTGGACGCTCAAATCCGCCAGGGCTATCAAGCGGTCGAACTCTATCATCCGCGGCTCTCATACAACTACCGCGACCCACTCTGGGAACTTGGAATCAAGGAGTTCTGGCGCGGCCACCTCGCCGCCAACGCCGGGCAATTTCTCGGCCTGCGCGGCCTCTGGTCGCTCGCGCCGCTGGGCGTGGTCTGGGTCTTGGCCGGAGCGGTCGCTGTTCGCGCGACGAATTGCCGACATAGAACATCCACAGTCAGCAATCCTCAGATGTAGCAGAAGGGGCAGCGCGTCCACCCAGAAACGAACGCCGTCACTGGCTTCTCATTCCCCATTCCACATTCCACACTCCGCACTCCGCATTCATTTCACACCTTGTCCGGCACGACCCAGGGCTCGCGATACGTTCGTTTCACCAACTTGTTGGCTTCGTCGTCGCCGATAAACGTCTCGGTCTTCGAATCGAACAGAAGCCTGCGGTTGCCGACGCGGTACGAGATATTGCCCAGGTGGCAGATCAGCGTCGAGAGATGCCCTTCCTCGATGTCGGCGTTCGGCCGCTTGCGCGTGCGAATGCACTCGATGAAATTCGTCTGATGTTCCTCGTTCGCCTCGCGACCGTACTCGAACGGCTCGCCCTTCCAGTCGGGCCCCCAGACCTGCCAGCCGCCGCTGTGGCGGCCCAGATACATGATTCCCTTTGTGCCGTAGATTTCGATCTTCATCGCATAGAACGGCCAGTTGGGAAACTGATCCTTGCTGCGCTCTTCGGGCGCGACCTTCTTCATCGTGGGATTCCAGAGCGCCAGTTCAAAGACCAGCGTCAGGCCGTCGTATTCGTAGGTCACGATCTGCGTGTCGGGCGTCTCGCCGGCGTCTTTGAACTCCAGGATGCTGCCCGTGGCCGTGACCGACTTCGGATAGGGCTGCCCGATGACCCAGCGCGTCATGTCAATCTGATGGACGGCGTCGTTGATGATGTCGCCGCCGGAATAGTCCCAGAACCAGTTCCATCGCCCGACGCGCCCGGCATTGTAGGGGCGCATGGGCGCGGGGCCGAGCCATGTGTCGTAGTCGAAGCCCTTCGGCGGCGCGCCGTCGGCGGCTTTGGGAATCGGACCGCGCGCGTTCATGGCGATGACGCGGACCAGACGGACCGAGCCGAGTTTGCCCGAGCGCAGGTAGTCAACGGCGTGCTGGGCATAGGCGGCGCTGCGATTCTGCGTGCCGAGTTGGACGACGCGCCCATACTTTCGCGCGGCCTCGACCGCCTTGCGACCCTCCCAGATGTTGTGCGACGCGGGCTTCTCGACATAGACATCCTTGCCCGCCTGACAGGCAAAAACCGTCGCGG
>Ga0315274_10012726_pt1 | contig 11992 bp, 7 predicted proteins | sample YL17G02_20_MG_FD_203700 | JGI IMG/M metagenome (GOLD analysis project Ga0315274, IMG submission 203700) | Sediment microbial communities from Yellowstone Lake, YNP, Wyoming, USA - YL17G02_20 | ecosystem: Environmental > Aquatic > Freshwater > Lake > Sediment | place: USA: Wyoming | collected... | reverse complement strand
GACGAGTTCAAGGAGAAGGGGGCCGCTCCCGCGGCGCTTGCCTGCCTCAACCACATGGTGACCGACGCAATGAGGCACGCCCTGCCCGCCCTGACCTACATGGAGCGAGTCACGGACCCGCGCGTCTTCCGCTTCTGCGCCATCCCGCAGCTGATGGCAGCGGCGACGCTCAGCTTGTGCTACGACAACCACGGCGTCTTCGAGGGCGTGGTCAAGATGCGCAGGGGAGAAACGGCCGTGGTGCTGCTGCGGACGCGGACGATGGAGGACGTGTACCTGGGATTCGCGAGGTTTGCTCGCGCGATCACGCAGACGGCCAAGAGGATCAACAAGAGCTCGAGTCTTTCCAACTCTGCTGCCTCGACAACGCAGCGGCGACAACGGGACCCGACCGCGTCCCTGGCGATCGAGCGCGCCCAGGAGATCGAGGCTGCCTGCGCCCGCGGTCTCGGGCTGAAGCCGGGCCAGCCCATCCCGGGCCTCGACGGCAGGCTGGCAGAGGCGGGAGGGGTCTTGACTCCGGTGCACGCCGCGGTGCTGATCGCCGTCGCGGCGCTGGCTGTCCGCGCGGCGGCGGCGCACCCGGGGGGAATCGCCGCCTTTTTGGCTTCGTCGCCGTCGACGAAATGGGGCGGCCTTTTTGGTGGTCTGTCGGAGTCCCCCTCGATGGTCGGGGCCTGGCTGGCGACGGGCGTGGTGGTGGCGACGATCGCGGCCGCGGTGGCGCCGAGGCTGCTTTCGGGTTGAGATTTATTTATTTATTCTTTTTCTCTTCGTTTCTTTCCAAGTTTTCACCGTTTCCGCGTTTCCAAATTTTCCCCGTTCCCGCGAATCGCCGCCGCCTCCTTCCGCTTAAAGTTTTCGGCTCTTGTTTTTTCGAATCCGTGTTGACGACGACCCCGAGAAGAAGACGAAATTGACGAAAAAAGAAAAAAGACTCTCTCTCTCTTACAGAATGCAGGGGCGGAGAGATAAAAAAATAACTCAAAGCTGAAAACCGGAGCGCTTCTTTTTTTTCCTCTCTCTCGCTTTCTCTTTTCTCCTCCAAACCAATGTCCTACTCGTCATCCGCCCAGTCGAAATCGGAAGCGAGCTTCCACCCGTTGCCCAGCTCCGCGGCGGCAGCGGCGACAGCAGCGGCGCTGGGACGAAAAGACGCGTTGTTGACGTTTCCAGAGGAAGAAGAAGACGGACCACCACCACCACCACCCCGGGCGTTGGCGTTGCTCCTCGCGCCGCCTCGACTCCCAGAGACGCTCGTCGACGAGAACGCCGCCTCGATCGCGGCCATCCTGTCGTGCGGATCCAGGTCGCTGTAGATCGACGAAGGAGGAGCTGGGGCAGCTCCGGCTGGAGCCGCGGCAGCAGCGGCACTCGAGGTCGCCGGGATCCCGAGCACGGCCTCGTTCGCCCGCAGCGTCGCCGTCCTGTCTATCCGGAAGGCGCCGCGCATGCCCCCGCCGAGCTGGTCCAGGGCCTCCCTCAGCCCCGCCGCCTTGGTGAACCGCACGGTCGCGGAACCGCGCTCGTCGGGGCCCTCGATGGCTTTCAGCAATCCGGACTCGGCGAAGCGGCGGAGGAGGTACGAGAGGTCGGCTCGGGGCTCGACGTCGACGAGGCAGAGGGCGTACCCTCTCGCCTCGTTCCCGGCTCTCTCGACGTCCGCGAGCGTGAGGCGGTTCGCGGTGGTCGAGAGCAGGGACGGAGGGAAGAATCCGTCGTTGCTGGAGGCGGGATTGGAGAGGGACGAGGAGGACTCGCCGTGAAAGCCGCCGGTGCCGTTTCCCCCCCCGACGACGGCAGTGCTCCCTCCCCCTCCTCCCCCAATCTTGAACAGCTCCACGCGCCTCTTGCTCCCCTCCCCGGAGCTCTGCGACGCAAGGCCGTAGTGCCTCGCGAGCATGTGAACGGCCCTCCTGTCGTCCGCCGAGGGGAGAGCGGGCAGCGGCTCCCTCCTCCGGGCCCTGCTGGACACGAACTCGGCCAGGGCCCGCTCGACGGCGGCGCAGGCCGCGCGGTGGTGCCACGCCCAGTGCAGCAGCTCGGGCTCGAAGCTTCCGGGGCGGAAGGGGCAGGCGGCCGAGGAGGGGGAGGCTCCCGCGGTGGCCGCCGACCCCCCGGCAAAGCCGCTGCCCGCCCGCTCGAAGACGGGAACGTGGCTCCTCCGGTCGACGCCGAAGGCGTCGGCCAGCGCCGCGGCGCGCCTGGCCTCGGCGCAGGCCACGTCGCAGGCCAGGGCCGGGGCCGCGGTGCCCAGGGGCACGGCCTGGTGGGAGGCGCGGCGCCCGCAGGGGCATCGCGACGTGACCCGGACGAGGGGGGGGGGCTGGGAGGCCGCGGACGAGGACGGAGCAGAGGCGAAGGCGGAAGAGCTGCCCAGCGCCGGGAACGCCTCCCTGGAAGAGCGAGAAGCGGCGGCGGCGTTCGAGTAGCCCGAGACCGGGATTTCTCTCCTGTGGCCGTGCCTCCTCGCGAGCTGCTCGTCGTCGTCGACGAGCGAGAAGCCGCCGGAAGCGGAGGGGGTAGGAACGTGAGCTTGACCTCCCCCTCCTCCTCCGCCTCCTCGCCGGCTGCTGCTGCTTTGCTGATGCCTCGGCAGCTCCGGGAACGCGGCACCGCTGCCGCCGCCGACGCCCCGACCCCCGCCTCCCCCGTGCTGCTCCCCGAGCAGCAGCGACAGCGGCCTCGCCGTCCTCCTGTCGAACCGGGGCATGTTCCTCCCCAGGTGCACCGCGCGCGCGTGCTGCTCGAGCTCCTCCCGCGTCGCGAACGCCGCCATCGCGCCCTCGCAGGCGGGCTCGTCGCAGAAAAAGTGCTGCCGTCCGAGGTGGTCGATCAGGGCGCGGGCGTCGCGCAGGTAAAAGTGCTTGCCCGTCTGCGAGAGGCAGACGTGGCAGTTGAAGTGGTCCGTGCGCATGTGGGAGTAGAGGTCGTCGGCCGAGAAGAAGCGGCGGGGCTGCGTCGGGACCTGCGAAGAAGCGCTGCGGCCACCTCGGCCGCCGCGGCCCTGCCTGCCCCCGCGGCCGGCGGAGGCATTCGCGGCAGCAGCGGCAGCAGAACCCTCTTCTCCTCCGCCCCCAGCCCCCGCTCCTCCGGCTCCGGCGCCGGCTCCGGCTCCGGCTCTGGCCTCGACCCTGCAGAACTGGCACGCCGGGTGCTCCTTGTCCAGGTGCGATCTCAGCGCTGCTCTGTCCCCGAAGACGGTGAGGCTGCGGGTGAACTCCCGCCCCCTCTCGAGGCACATCGAGCAGAGGGTCGCGGCCTTCTCGCCCCCTCCTCGCCCTCCCGCTCCTCCCGCTCCTCCCGCTCCTCCTGCTCCCCTCCTCTCCTCGCCGCTGTGTTCTGCTCGCACGTGGGCCAGCAGGGCCTTGTCGGAGGGGAACAGGCGCGGCGTCTGCCTGTGCGGCGGCGGGCAGCCGGGGCAGGCCCGGCCAGTGAGGGCTCGCAGGGCCGCAGAGAGCAGGGGGGCGGCGCGGAGAGGGGACCTCTTGGCCAGGGGCGGCGGGGGAGGGAGGCTGCGGACGACGGCGAGGGCTGCTGCTGCGGGGGAGGAGGAGGAGGAGGAGGAGGAGGAGGAAAGAGGAGCAGCAGCGGCGGCGGCGGCGGGAGTCGAGGAGGAAGAGGGGGAGGAGCTCGCAGCAGCGCCGCCACCACCGCCAGCGGCGGCGGTGGCGGCATTGCCTCCTCCGTCGTCGACAAAGACCCCGCGGGCCCACCCGGGCCTGGAAAAGAGCTGCGGGAGGCACTGCGACCAGGTACTCCAGTCCGGGATCGGGGAAGAGGCAGCGGCGGCAGCAGCAGAAGAAGAAGAAGAAGAAGAAGAAGTCGAGGCGGGGGTGGCCGAGGCGCCTGCGCCGCCGTCGCTCGCCGCAGCTCCTCCGCCGCCACCCCCAGCCTCCTTCGCTCCCTTCCTCCACCTCGTCACCACCACCTCGGCCAGCTCCGTCTTGCACAGCGGGCACCTGACGTCCCCGTAGCACATCCGCAGCCGCAGCGAGCACAGCGCGCAGACCTGCCTGTGGTTGCAGCGGCCCAGCGCGACGGCCTCGAGCGGGTCGGTGCAGACCGCGCAGGGCGGGGCCCGCTCGCCCGTCCCCTCTGCCCCCCCCGCTCCGCCGCCTCCGCGCGCCTCTTCTCCGCCGCCGTCGTCGGCTTCGTCAGAGGACGACGAGACGGGAGCGACTCGGCGAGGAGGAGGAGGAGGAGGAGGAGGACGACGAGGAGGCGCGCCCTCTCGTCCTCCGCTCCCGCCTCCGCCTCGCCCGCCTCCTCGGCCCTTGGCGGCGGGGAAGCCCGGCGGCGGGCCGTCGTCGGCGGCAGGGCCGCGAGGAGCTTGCTGCTGCTGCTGTCGCTGCTGTCGTTGCTGCTTCCGCGGCTGCGGTGCCCTGCTAGGCTGCTGCTGCTGCTGCGGCGGCGGCGGCCTTCTCGAGGGGGAAGGATCCGCTTCGGTAGGAGAAGCGGCGACAGGCGGGCGCGGCTCTGTCCCGGGAGTGAACGGCCGCGCCGACGCTGACAGCGAAGCCGGCGCCGGCGATCGACCGCCGCTGCCGTTGCCGTCGCTGCCGTTTCTTCTCGCTGCAGCGCCGTCTCCCGCTGCGGGGCGAGGGTCGTGCCTCTGCTGCTGCTGCTGCTGCTGCGACTGCTGCGCGCTCGTGGCACCTGCAGCAGGCACGCCTCCTCCTCCTGCGTCGGTCGGGCTAGCTTCCATCTCGATCGAAACGAAAGACTCAAAGAAAAAAATAAGAAAAAAAGTTTTGAGGCACAAACTTGTGCTCCCTCTTTCTATCTCCGACTCCTCGCTCTCCTTTGCCCTTGTCTTTCTCCACCCTCCGCGATGCCCTTCTCTGTCTCCACCTCCTCCTCCTCCTCCTCCCCCTCTCTCCGGAGACTCCAGCCATCCCGCCAGGCATTCGCATCCAAATCAGCGGCCGCTGTGGTCCCGAAGCGAGCACAAGAGCCGGGGCATCAGATCGTCGCCTCAAACGGCGATGCCATCATCAACAACAAAAGGCAGCAGAAGCCCGCTGCCGCTGCCTCGCTCGCCGCCTTCTTCGCCGCTGTCGTCGTCGCTTCTTCGGGGGCCGGTCCCGCTGGTGAGGAGCCGGGAGCAGCAGAGATCAGCGAGAGCAGCAGACATCGGCGAGGAGGAAGAGTCAGAGAGAGCATTCGTTTTTCTCGCACGCCACGGCCTCCTCCCACCTTTCTCTCAACCATTTCTTTCTCCAACCATTTCTCTCTCCAACCACTCCCCCGCGCCCAACTTCCTCCCCCCAATTCATCCCCATCCATCCTCTCTCTCTCTCTTCCTCTCTCTCTCTCTCTCTCTCTCGTCTCCAGCCGCCCTGGGCCTCGAGTCCATCTCGATCCCGGCCCTCGACAAAGCCGTCGCCTCGACGTCTGCCGCGGCCTCGTCCTCCTCCTCTGCTCCCCTGTCCCGCCAGGCCGCAAAACTCGCGGACGCGGACGCCGCCTTCGAGTCCTCGGAGCTCCTGCGCACGCTCAAGGAGCGCACCGCCGCCAACTCCGAGGCCAACAGAAAGGCCATCACCGACAAGTACTGCCTGAGGCAGTCCGAGCTCGGGGTCGGGGACTGCGCGGGCCTGAGGCTCATCCCCGGGGCGACCAAGTCGGGCAAGCAGAAGACGCCCAAGCTGCTCGCCAAGCTGATCGGCAAGGAGGAGGCGATCGAGGCTTACAACAACAACGAGTCCAACGAGGCTGCCATCGCCGCGGTCGAGAAGATGAGGAAGAACGTGGCGCCATGACGACGTTTTCCTTTCTTTCTTTCTTTCTTTCTTTCTTTCTTTCTTTCGTGTTTTTCGGGACCCCGAGGTTTTTTTTTTTTTTCATGCACGGGTTTTCCTATTTTCCCACCGGGTTGAAAAAGAAGAAGAAGAAGAAAAAGAGACATTTCGTGCTCTTTCGAGAACAACTGCCTCTCTCTTTTTTCTTCCTCTCTTTACGCTGATGAGTCTCTCTGTGCGATCTCCATCGCGCTAGCGATTTAGTTTTGCCCGAAAAAGTCGAGAAGCGATCTGAAGCGGCAGCGCCAATGGCCGCCGCGGCAAGAAAGACCAATGCAGACACGGCGGCGACGGACGATGCAGCGGCGTCGGCGGCCTTCGTGCCGCCTCCTGTCGCTTCGGCGTTGCTCGTGGTGGCCCCTGGAGACAGCATAGCACCTGCCGTGCTGCTGAGCGTGGGGACAGTCGCACAGGTAAGTCCCGCTGGCTCTCGATTGGATTAAAAACGGTCAAAACGACAAGCCTCGCTAGAAGCTCGCTCTCGCTCTTCGCTCAACCTCTTCCCCCCTCTTCCTCGCCCTCCTCCTCTCCTCCGCAGTACCTCTTCAACTGCCCCGAGAGCTACTCCCGCCTCTCCCTCGAGCACCGCTGCCGCCCATCCGCGGCGCTCAGGGCCTGCTTCGCCACGAGCGTTAGCCCGGCGAGGGGCCTGGGCGGGCTCGGCGGCCTGCTGATGCGCCTCAGGGCCGACGGCCACGGCGAGCTCCGCGTCGTCGGCCCGCGCGGGACGAGGGCGACGGCCGGCTCGCTCAGGCACCTGCTGCGGTGGAGGCACCCGACCGTGTTCGTGGACGAGGTTGGTGCTGCTGCTGGCAGCGAACGAGGAGGGAGGGCCGCTGCCGCCGCCGCCGCCGCCGCAGCAGCAGCAGCAGCCGCCGCCGCAGCAGGAGCAACAGCAGCGGCAGCAGCCTCCTCTCGGCCGCCGCCAAAGGCCAAGACTTCGCCTCCGAACCTTCCTCCTCTCCGCTCTGTCTACCGCGACGACCTGATCGATGTCGTCGCGGCCTGGACCGACGAGCAAGTGTGGGCGATCCCTCTGTGGATGCGAGCGGCCGAGGGAGGTCAGAGCTCTTCTGATGATTATGATGACGACGACGACGACGAGAGCAGCAGCAGCGAGAGCGACGAAGACTCTTCGTCGTCGTCGTCGTCGTCTTCCTCTTCCTCCGAAGAAGAAGAGGAGACCGGTCGCCCTCCTCCTCCTCTCTTCCGGGACCCGCTCCCTCCCCGGGAGAGGGAATACGAGCTCTGCCACGGAGGGCCCAGTCCTCTCTACGCCGAGGCGGACAGCGGCGGCGACGGGGGCCGTCCCCCGGCGCCCACTCCTCCGTTTTCGTCGAATCCTCCTCCTCCCCGCCGCTCCCCCTCGCCCCCCTCGCCTTCCCTCTGGTGCCTCGCGGTCCGCGTCCCCCGGGCGGGAGCGACGCTCCTCGTCGTGGACTGCGCCTCGGAGGAGGCGTTTGAGCGCGCGAGGCGGCACCCGCTGAGCGAGTGGCTCCTGCTTTCGTCGTCGTCGCCGTTCCGGAGGGAAAAAGAGGGCGGCGGCGAGGGCGGCGAGGGCGGCGGCGACGGCGGAGGGGGAACGCCGGCGGCGACGTCGGCGGCTTCGAGAAAGAACCGTAACAACAACAGCGTCTCCGCGATCGTCCACCTGACCCGGGCAGCGGTCGCCGAGACGCCCGAGTACCACGAGTGGGCCCGGAGGCTCGCGGGGGGCGGGGGCGGTGCCGAGCGAGCGGAGAACGGCCAAGCGCCGCTTCCTCCTCCCTCTGTGCTCGCGTCGCTCGTCGACCTCGACGGCGAGATTTCGTCGTCTCCTTGGTCTTCTTCCTCCACTTCTTCTTCTTCTTCGTTCCTGGGGCACCTCTCCTCGGCCAGGACGCTCGCGCGCCTCTCGACCGTCGACCCCGTCGTGTTCCCGCGACCGCGTGGGATCTCTTCGCCGCCGCCGCCGTCGTCGTCAAAGGGCGAGGATTCCTCGTCTCCTTCTTCCTTCTACCCAGGCCGACTGATGCTCCGAGTCGACTTTCGTGCCTCGAAAGCGGGGGGGAGACTGACTGCGACTGCGACTGTAGACGAGTCCGAGTGCGTCTCCCCTTTCGATCCGGAGGCCGTCGTGGAAGCCATGAAGAAAAGAGGAGGAGGGGGAGGAGCAGGAGGAGCAGGCGAGAACGGCATAGAAGCTGCCGCCGCTGCCGCTGCCGCTGCCGCCGTCGCCGTCGTCGAGCGCGAGGCCAAGCGGCCGAAGAAGGAGCAAGACGAGGAGGTTCCCGCATCGCACGTCCTCTCGGCCTCCTCCAACAAGGGCGCCGCCGCGGCCCTGCGAGCGAGGCTCAAGCCGAGCAGCAACAGCGAAGGCGAGAAGGGCTCCTCGGCAGCGGCCCCCGCGGCCCCGGTGGCGGTGGCTCCGGCGCTGCCGCCGCCGCCTCTTTCTCCTCCTGCTGCTGCTTTGCCCCTCGACACCGCCATCCTCCCGACGCTCTTCTTCCTCGGCACGGGCTCGGCCGAGCCCTCGGCGCACCGCGGCGCCAGCGCCATGTTCCTCGACGTCCCCGGATTCGCGGGGTCGAGCGCCAGCGCCGCCGCCGCGGGGATCCTGTTCGACGCCGGGGAGGGCACCGCGGGCGCGCTCGCCAAGGCCTGCTGGGAGAGACGGAGCGGGGACGACACGAAGCGTGACGACGACAGAGGTCGACGGCGTACCTCTTTGCTCCCTCCTTCGCTCCGCGCCGTCTGGCTCTCGCACAGGCACGCGGACCACGTCCTCGGGCTGCTGGGAGTGCTCGAGGCTCGCAGGGAAGAAATGCTGCTGATGGAGCTGCGCGGGAAGAAACACGGGGAGCCTCCTCCGCCTCCTTGTCCCCCTCCCCTCCTGGTCGTCGGCCCGCACGCCGTCGGCCGCTGGCTCTCCGAGGCCTCCGCCGCGGCCGGGTGGAGCGAGAGCGGCCCGGGCCCTCCCCCTCCCCCTCGCCCCGCCCCCCTCGCCCGCGTCGCCTCGGCCGCCCCCCTCTACCGCTTCGCCTCGGCCGCCTCCCTCTACCAGAGGCACGACCCGGAGGGGGCGAGGCGGGAGCTCGAGGGGGCCCTGGGGCTCGAGGCGTGGGTGCCGGTCCGCGCCGACCACTGCGCCGACGCGCACGGCGCCGTCCTCTGGTCCAAGGGGAGGAGGAGCTCGGACCTCGCTACCCCCCCCTCCCGCTGCTCCTCCTCCCCCTCCTGCTCCTCCTCCTCGTGGTCGCTGGCGGTCAGCGGAGACACCGTACCGACGGACGACTTCGCCAGGGCCTCCCGGGGGGTGGACCTGCTGGTCCACGAGGCGACGTTCGCCTCGGGCGCCGACGGCGAGGGGCACGCCGCGAGGAAGCGGCACTCGACGGTCGCGGGCGCGCTGGGCGTCGCCGCGGCGTCGCTGGCCGGGCGGACCGTCCTGACGCACTTTAGCCAGAGGTACCCGGGCCTGCCCCCCGACGCCCTGGAGGCTCCGGCGCAGTGGGACGCGGCCGGGGCCGTGGCGGCCGCGGACGGGATGACGGTGCGCTTCGGGGACCTGGGGAGGCTCGAGGGTCTGACGGGCAGGACGGTCGACGCGCTCGGGGACGAAGTCGAGGGCAAAGGCGACGAAGGAGTCGGAGGCGGCGGAGGAGACGGAGTCGAAAGATCGCCTCCTGGTGCCAAGGGGGACTACGAGGACGGCGACGACGGAGAGAACGACGAAGCGTGCTGCTGCGGGGACTGAAACTAGTTTTGAACGAAATGCCTTTTTTTTCAAGGGAAAAACTGTAAAAGAAAGAAATATAGCTCCGAGACTTTTTTATGTAGTTTTCGTTGTTTCTGTTTTTACAGCGGCGACAGAATGAAGAGGGTCAAAAGGGAAAACGCGAAAGAAAAAAAGCTCTGGGAACGCGTGGGCGACAGTGGGATATGATATGACTCGAGACGAAAAAAGGGGGGAAAGGAGAAAACGAAGAAAGAACGAAAAGCATCCTAAGAATAAGAAGAAAAAAATAAAAACAGGAAAGAGCCACGCCCCCACGCGCGCTGTGCTGTGCTGGTACACCTTTGTTCTTATTTTGTCATCTCTCCCAAGGTTGAAAAGTGCCCGGCGAAGAGAGGGAGAGAGACAGAGATATAAGAGCAAACACAACCGTTCGCTCACTTGCCCTCGCTCCCTCCGCCGCCGCTCCCTCCGCCACCGCTTCCTCCGAGGATCGAGCTGAAGAACCCGCGCGGGCCCGTGCCCGCGCCGGTGCCAGTGCCGCCACTGAAGTTGCTGCTGTTGCCTCCTCCCGGTCCACCGGTGTTGTTCTTCGGCCTCTCCACTTCCCAGATCCCGACGTCGGTGGGCGAGAAGCACCTGTTTGGTGTCGTCGTCGTTGTTGAAGAAGAAGAAGAAGAAGAAGAAGAAGGAGGAGGAGGAGAAGAAGGAGGAGGAGGAGGAGGAGGAAAAGAGGAAGTAGATTTTGGGGTGAGGTCAGCAAAAAAAGTTTTGCCCTCGTCGAGGAAGCTAGATCGAAATGCGCTCCGTCCCGCCTCTTTCTAGCGACGGTTCGCTTCTACGCGGGGTGAGGCACATAGGATATCTCGAAAGCTCGTCTCGGCGCGATCGGAGAGGCTCCGAAGAGCTTCGGGCGTCCCCCCGAGGAGACGCAGGTGTGATTGAGTCGAGGGCAATGATGAAACGACGACGAGCGAACGAACGGGCAAACACCATTTCAAGACCCTCTCTCTACTCTCTCTACTCTCTCTCGCTCGCTCGCTCTTCGACTCACATTTCGGGATGGCTGATTGGGCTCCCAGGCGCTTGCGTTTGTGTCTTGACGGGAGCAGGGTGGGCCTTGGACGCAGACGTCATCGACATGGCCGACGAGTGCGGAACGTTGCTCGAGGTCGAAGGCATGCTCGTCACCATGCTCGACGTCTTGATCGAGCGAGGAGGAGGAGGCGCCGCTCCGGCTAGCGTTCCGCCCATGCCGGGGACGCGTGCAAAGTCGCCCGTGAACCCGCTCGGTCCGCCGGCGTCGCTGGGGCGCCAGAGGCGCTTGAAGAGCGAGGCAGAAGAGTCCTCCGAAGACATTGTGCTCTTTAAGAAGTGAACAAGTTTTTGCTACTCGAACTCCTCTTTTCTTCTCTCTCCCTCTCCTTCCTCTCTGCCCCCTCCCCCCCCCCGCCTCGTCTTCTTTTTCATTTCGCAAGTGCGTCCCTCTCTCCCTCCCTCGAATACAATTACACCAAGGCTGCCTGCCTGCCTGCCTCACTGCCTGCCTGCCTGCCTCCTCTCACCGCCCCCTCGCCGCGGAAAAGTCGTAGGGCCTCCTCCACCCCCCGGACCTCAGCACGGCCGCCCTCGCCGCCCCCCACCCCTCGAGGAGCGCCGCGCCGCCGACGGCCAGGGCCAGGGGCAGCCCCAGCAGGCACCCGTGCGGGAGCAGGTTCAGCAGCGAGGCGCCGGCAAACGCCGCGTGGAGCAGGGGGGCCCGCAGGGCCAGCCTCCCGTCGCCGACGTCCCAGGCCGTGAAGGCCACGAGCGCCGTCCCGGCGTGCAGCAGGCACCCCGCGGCGCCGCCGGCCGCGCCGCCGCCAAAGAGGGAGACCCGCGGGCAGGCGTCGAGGTAGAGCGTCCTGCCCCCCGCAGCCACGGGAAGCCACGACAGGTACATCAGCGAAGCGTGCGTGAGCCCGTGGGCGATGCCGTGGGCCAGGGCGGTCGTCAGGGCGTCTGCCGTGTCCGGCGCGCGGAGAAAGGCCGGGTGGGGAGGAGGGCTGGATGGCTTCGACGGACGCGATGGATGTGATGGACCTGATCCCTCGTCATGACTCCTTCGAGCCTTCTGCGCCATCTCTTTGGACGAATCGGCCAGGCTCGAGAGCATAAACCTGTCCGCGGTCCACAGCAGTCGCAGCGTGAGGGCCTCGGCGGCGACCGCCGCCGCGAGGCCGAAGAGAGTGGAGGGGAAGGACGCGGTCAGAGGCGCGAGCGGCAGGAGGAGACTGGAAACAAGGAGGAGAGAGCAGAGCCAGATGAAGCCGCTGTTTTTGGGTTTTTTTTGTGTGCGCGTTTGTGTGGGTTGAAAGAGAGAGAGGATGAGGGGTGTTCAAGGTGGGGGATCGGAATTCGGTGGGAGAGCAGCAGCAGCGAGGAAAACGACGGACAAAAGGGGGTGGGTTTTTTTCCCTTTCTTGAACTTAGG
>Ga0315274_10012723_pt1 | contig 11994 bp, 12 predicted proteins | sample YL17G02_20_MG_FD_203700 | JGI IMG/M metagenome (GOLD analysis project Ga0315274, IMG submission 203700) | Sediment microbial communities from Yellowstone Lake, YNP, Wyoming, USA - YL17G02_20 | ecosystem: Environmental > Aquatic > Freshwater > Lake > Sediment | place: USA: Wyoming | collected... | reverse complement strand
CCTTTCCCAACTGGGGGTGAGTCATTTCGCGGCCGCGAAAGAGCACTAGAACCTTAACCTTGTTGCCCTTATCCAGGAGCTTGCTCGCTACAGCTATCTTGGACTTGACATCGTGCTCACCGGTCTTCGGCCGCAGCCGAACTTGCCTCAGTGAAACTACCTTTTGTCGCTTATGTGCCTCGCGTTCCTTTTTAGCTTGCTCGTATTTGAACTTGCCGAAATCGAGCATACGGCAAACGGGAGGTTGTGCGGTCGGGGCTACTTCCACCAGGTCGGTATTTCTTTCACGGGCGAGTAGGAGAGCATCTCTCACTGTCATTACACCGAGCTGCTCGCCGTTCTCCCCGATGACCCTGACCTCTTTACCCTTGATTCTCTCGTTAACTCTATATTCTCTGGCTATACTTGCTACCTCCCCGAATAAGCTTCTATCTCTTATAACATAATCATTGGAATAAATCAAACAATAGCTTTTGGAGGTTGTTCATTAATCTCTCTTCAGCCCCCTATATCCCCCAATCTTGGGGGACTTTGGAAGCTGGGGGACACCCCCAGACCCCCGCCAAAGGGGCTTTGCCCTCTGGACTCCCTTAGTTGCTAAACAATCTCAGTCTTTGTCTCTACTTCCTTCTTTATTCTGTCCTTAAACTGCGGCAGCGGCTGAGCCTTCAGGGTTTTGCCGCTGCGCAGCCTGACCGAGACTGTGGAACTCCCTATTTCCTCGTCGCCAACTACTAACATGTAAGGGATTTTCTGGAGTTGAGCCTCGCGGATCTTCAGGTTCATCCGCTCGCTTCGCTCATCAACCTCAACCCTTATCTCCTCGCTCCTGAGCTCAGCGGCTACTTTACAGGCATAGTCGAGGTGCTGGTCGGCTATAGGTATTATCATCGCTTGAACCGGCGCCAGCCATACAGGAAATGCCCCGCCGTAGTGCTCAATGAGGCAGCCGAAGAATCGCTCCATGCTGCCCAGCACGGTGCGATGTATCATGACCACGCGATGCTCAAGTCCGTCCTCGCCGATATAGTTGACATCGAAGCGCTCCGGAAGATTGAAATCTACCTGGGTGGTAGGGCCTTGCCAGGTTCGTCCCAGAGAATCCTTGAGCGCTATATCTATTTTGGGACCGTAGAACGTGCCCTCGCCGGGGTCTACTTCGTAGGGTATCCCGAGCCGCTTGAGCGCTCCCTTCAGCATCTGAGTTGCGTGCTCCCAAACCTCAACGGTGCCGGCATATTTATCGGGGCGCGTTGACAATTTGACTTCATATTCTTCGAAGCCGAAAGTCTTGAGCATGAAGCGGGCAAAGTCCACTACTCCGACTACTTCATCCTCCAGTTGGTCGGGGCGGCAGAAGATATGGGCATCATCCTGGGTGAAGCCGCGTACTCGGGTCAAGCCATGAAGCACTCCTGACCTCTCCCACCGGTACACTGTGCCTAACTCCGCCCAACGCAGCGGCAGTTGGCGATAGCTGCGAAGCTGAGTCTTATATATCAGTATATGGCCGGGGCAATTCATGGGCTTAATCAAAAAATCTTGCCCCTCCATTTCCATAGGCGTATACATACTGTCCCTGTAGTATTCCCAGTGTCCGCTTGTCTTCCAGAGCTCGACCCTGGCAATGTGCGGGCTATATACGATATCGTAGCCTCGCTTAAAGTGCTCTTTCTTCCAGAAATCCTCGATTACATGGCGTACCAGGGCACCCTTCGGGTGCCAGTAAACCAACCCTGCGCCAGCCTCTTCATGAAGGCTGAACAGGTCGAGGGCTTTGCCCAGCTTCCTGTGGTCTCGCTTGGCCGCCTCCGTGAGCTTGTTCAGGTATTCATCCAGCTCCTCTTTGGTTTCAAAAGCGGTGCCGTATATTCGCTGCAGCATGGGACGATGCTCATCGCCTCTCCAATAAGCACCGGCGATACTGAGAAGCTTGACCGCTTTGATTTCCTTGCTTGAAGCCACATGAGGACCGCGGCAGAGGTCTACGAAAGTACCCTGACGGTAAATTGTCAGCGTTTTATCAGGCAGTTCATCGATGAGCTCGAGCTTGTACGGCTGAGCACTGAACATATTGCGGGCTGCTTTCTTGTCCACTTCTTCTCGAAGGAAGGGGAGCCCCTCAGCTATGATCTTTTGCATCTTCGCCTCGATAGCGCTCAGGTCTTCGGGGATTAGTGTACGAGGCAGCTCGAAGTCATAATAGAAGCCATCAGCAATAGCAGGGCCGATGCCGAATTTAACATCGGGGAAAAGCGATGACACCGCTTCGGCCATTATGTGAGATGCCGAGTGGCGCATGACCTCCAGCCGTTCCAGTTTCTGGGTATCCTTAGTCTCTTTATCCACCACTTCTAATCCTCAACTAGAATTCGAAAGCAGAACCTCCCGCCCGTGCCGAACGAGAGGTTCTTGCTATACTACTCTACATTATTCTCTAGACTGTCACCGTTACTTCGTCGTTCTCATTATGGTGGGCGATACTGGATTTGAACCAGTGACCTCTGCGATGTCAACGCAGCGCTCTAACCGCTGAGCTAACCGCCCGTTCCCGACAGCTTTAAAATATAGCCCAAAGGGTGGCCATTGTCAACACGAGGCTAGATTGACAGAGGTGTTAGACAGGTTTACAATAATTCTAATCGAGGGGGTTGTATATGGTTGAGATGACCATTGAGAGCATTCGCGTAAGCATGCTCAACTATCAGCGGGTGGTGATTCTGAAGGAGAAAGCGGCGGAACGCTATCTCCCGATCTGGATTGGTCCTGCCGAGGCGGATGCCATAGCCGTCAAACTCCAGGAAGTAACGGTGCCTCGGCCCCTGACTCACGACCTCCTAAGCTCTGTTATCAACTCGCTCGGTGCCAGTGTCAACTCGATTATTGTTTGTGACCTTCGCAACGATACCTTCTTTGCTAAGATCATACTCTCAGTCAATGGCAAGAATATAGAGGTCGATTCCAGGCCCAGCGATGCCATAGCCCTGGCGGTGCGGGTGAAAGCACCCATCTTTGCCGATGAGGCTGTGCTCAACAAGGCCGGGATCATTATTGACCCCGAGACAGGCAAGCCAGCTCCGGCGCAGGAGATCCCTCCCGAGGAGTTAGAGAGGATGTCTGCCTTCCGCGAATTCATAGAGAGTCTCGACCTTTCAGACTTTGACAAAGGCAGCAAGCCAGGGTCTTAGCCCGATGCGTTCCTTTAACGGCTATTAGGGAGATACAGGCGATGCGCGAAGCATTCCTGAAGCGATTGTTTTCCATGATTAAGTGTGAGTCCTGCGGCCATAATTATAAAGTAGCAGGCGTTGAGATTCTTGGCCACGAAGATAATTTATGGCTTTTCAGCGCTTCCTGTAGTTACTGCCAGACTCAGGGGCTGGTAGCTATAGTGGTCAAAGAAGGAAAGATCGCTGGAATAGTTACTGACCTCACGGAAGCGGAGTACGAAAGATTCTCTCGAAGTGTAATGGTGGGGGTAGATGATGTGCTGGATATGCACAATTTCCTGAAGGAGTTCGACGGAGACCTTACTTGCATACTTTCTGAGGGGTAGCAAGCTGTTTTGTGTTGCTAAAGAGTCATAGAAAGGAAAGTTCAAGAAGAGCCCAAGCCCGCAGGCTTGGGCTCTTCTTCAGGTTATAGCTATGATAGTCATCGGCCTTACCGGCGGAATCGCTAGCGGCAAGAGCACTGTGGCAAAGATGCTCTCGGAATTGGGAGCAGTGGTGATTGATGCTGACAAGGTGGGGCACGAGGCTTTCCGCCCTCGTACCGAGGCATGGCGGAAGGTAGTGGCTGCTTTTGGCAAAGACATCTTGGGTCCGAACGAGGCGGTAGACCGAAGCAAGCTGGCTCAACTTGTGTTTAATGACCCCAAGGCGCTGAAGAAGCTCAATAGTATTATGCATCCACTGATGCATGAGATTGTGGGGCAAAAAATCGAGAGCTTGCGCCGTCAAGGTATCGAAGTAGTGGTTCTGGAGGCTACATTACTTGTAGAGGCCAAGTGGACTGACCTTGTGGACCAGGTCTGGGTCACCATTACGCCGGGAGATACTGTGATAAATCGCCTGGTTAGCCAAAAGGGATTTACAGAGGAGCAGGCGAAGGCCCGTATCAAGTCCCAAACCCCTATCTCACATCGGGCAAAGCATGCTGATGTGGTGATAGAGAACAATTCCGACATTGATACGCTCAGGAAGAAGGTCGAAGGGCTCTGGCGAAAGCTTCAATCGACAAAGAATAACAGGTAGGCGCGTTGTTAGCTGAAGGAATAAACTGGAAACAAAAGGTTAAAGAGGCCCTGGCTGCGCGACAACGGCAAGTCATCACCAAAGAAGGATACAGGCCGTCTGCTGTGCTCATCCCCATTTATGAGAATAAGAGTGAGCATTACATCGTGCTCACCAAAAGGACGCAAAGTGTAATGTATCATAAAGGGCAGATATCCTTCCCGGGTGGGGCTTGCGATAAGGAGGACGGCGACCTGACGGCCACCGCTCTCAGGGAAACCTTTGAAGAGATTGGAGTTCGAGCTGAGGACGTTGAGATACTGGGCAACTTGGATGACGAGTCGACTTACACCAGCAGATTCGTGATCACGCCTTTTGTGGGCGCTATTCCCTACCCCTACAAGTTCAAGGTGAGCAGGAAAGAGGTCGAGGAATTGATTGAGGCTCCTGTATCAGCGCTTTTAAAGCCGGGCCGCTTTAGTCCTGAAACGCAGGATGAGGAGGGCAGAAGCTATCCCTGGGGACATTATATTTATGGCAATCACAAAATCACCGGAATTACCGCTAGGATATTGAAGCAGCTTCTAGACTCGGCTTTCACCAGTTGAGCAATAGTTGCCGTAATTTGAACAAAGCGGACACTACGGCGCGGCGTTTGACCTCAGGGCGGCGGGGCGGGTAGAGAGCGGAGAACGCGCTTTTCTTCCTCCCGGCATCGATGGCGATGTAGACAGTGCCCACAGGCTTTCCCTCTATCTCGGATGGTCCGGCTACCCCGGTAATGCCGATGCCGATGTCAGCCTCCAGCTTGATACGCGCTGCTTTAGCCATTGCCGCAGCCACATCAGGGTCTACGGTACCTTTTTGAGCCAACAGTTTGGTATCCACTCCAAAGGCAGCCTTGGTCTGGGCTGAGTAGGCCACCAGACCTCCCTTGAAGTAGTCTGAGCTCCCCGGGACATCGGTTATAGTGCTTGCCAGGAGCCCTCCGGTGCAGGACTCCATTGTAGACAGACTCAGTTTTCGTTCCCGGAGCATGTCGCCTATTAAGACTTCGAGGATATCCTCGTCAAATCCCCAGATGGCCTGGCCCAGGATGGCTTTGAGCTTGGATTCGGCCTGGGCAATCATCTCCTCCGCTTTGGCGCGTTGGCGCGACTTGGCAGTGAGGCGCAGTTGTATGCCATCCATCTTGGCGTAGAGCGCAAGAGTGGGGTTGGTGGACGAGAGGAGAGGGCTAACCATCTCATCCAGCTTGGCTTCAGGTATGCCTGCGGTCTTGATGATGCGCGAGATAATCACCTCGCCGCTCAGCTTCTGTTCGAGTCTGGGCTTCATCTCCTTCGCCCACATGCGCTGCATTTCCCAGGGTGGGCCCGGCAGCGCCAGGATTATTTTGCCCTCACGCTCTACCCACCAGCCTGGGGCTGTGCCTACCGCGTTGGGAATGGCGCAAGCTGAAGGTATGATGTTAGCCTGCTTGATATTGCGCTGCGGCATCTCGACGCCGAGCTTGGAGAACATACTTTTGAGTCTGTCTACGATTTGGGGATCAAGCTTCATGTTTTCGCCCAGGAATTCGGCGATAGCCTCACGGGTTATGTCTCCTTCAGTTGGTCCCAGTCCCCCTGTGACTATGGTGATGTCAGAGCGTTCCCAGGCTCGCCTCAAGGCCTCTACGATGCGCTGCTGGTTATCGCCTACCTGTGTTATCCAGTAGAGGTCAATGCCCAGTGGCGGCAACTCGGTAGCGATGTATGGGGAATTGGTGTCGGTTATTTGCCCCAAGAGTAGCTCGGTGCCAGTGGAGATAATCTCAGCCTTCATATTCAGCCGCTAATACGTCTCTTTTCGAATCAATTTTAGTATGGTCAGGAAGCTTTTACTTTTGAAGTATCTTCAACGTCGCTTCAGCAGCCTTCTTACCTGATAAGAGCATGCCCCCGAAGATGGCGCCCATTCTAGGGGAACCAAAGACGGCGTTGGCCGCCATGCCGGTTACTATCAAACCCGGGTAGACCTCTCGGGTGTTCTCTATCAGTTTCTTCTCTCCCACATCTGCCAGCATCGGTTTCTCGCCCATCACTTCCCCAGTCTTTGTCTTCAGCTTCGGCCCAATTTTCCTCACTATTATATGGCAGATCTCTGTTTCATGCCCTGTAGCATCTATCACCATCCTGGCCCTGATAGCCAGGGGGTCAACATGCAACTTCGCCATCGAGGTGGCAGTCCAATTCAGCACGAGGCCTGTTATCCTATCGCTTTCGTCGATCATTACATCTTCCACGCTAATCAGGTTGAATATCTTTGCTCCGGCCTTTATCGATTTAGAGCAAATGGTAGCTATAGTCTCCAGAGAATCAGCAACATAGTAGCCTTTTTGATATTTCGTTGTCCGGACCTCAAACTCGTCCAGCATCCTTTTGCCTTCTTCTTGCACCACTATGCGGTTGAACATCATCCCACCACCTGGCATGCCGCCGCCTACCCTCAAATTCTTCTCGAATATGACAGTTTTGAGCCCTGCTTTGGCCAGATAATAGGCAGCCGTCATGCCCGATGGTCCGGCTCCCGCAATAGCCACATCTACGTCCAGCGCCCCCAGAAATTCCTTGGTGAAGCTCTCGACTATTGCTTTAGATATGGTTATCTCGTCTATTTTCACAGGTATCCTCCCTATTCAACTGAAAGCTTTTCGAGGGCAATATTTTCTAGCAACGCACTGAGCTTGTGCCGAGGTATTTAGCGACCAAATCCATGGCGCAGTACTGGCCGCACATGCTGCATCCAGCGCCTGTAGTTCCATGCTGGCCGCGGGCCTTCCTGGCTCTGGGCGGGTCTATCGAGAGCTTCACTTGCTCTTCCCAGTTAAGGTTTTTGCGGGCGACTGACATCTTCCTGTCCCAATCCAGCGCGCCCTTCACGCCCTTTATAATGTCGCCAGCGTGGGCGGCGATGCGGGCTCCGATTACGCCTTCTCTGACATCATCGGGGTCAGGCAGCGATAGATGCTCCGAAGGTGTAACGTAACAGAGGTAGTCTGCGCCTGCTGCCGCAGCGATGGCACCTCCGATGGCGGCGGTGATATGGTCATACCCGGCGGCAATGTCTGTCACCAGCGGGCCCAGCACATAGAATGGCGCTCCCTTGCAAACCAGCTTCTCCATTTGTACATTGGCTGCGATCTGGTCGAGCGGCATGTGCCCCGGCCCTTCTACCATCACCTGTACTCCTGCGGCACGGCTGTGTTCCACCAGCTCCCCTATGGTGAGTAACTCCTCTATCTGGGCACGGTCCGAGGCATCAGCCAGGCTCCCTGGACGGAGGCCGTCGCCCAGGCTGAGCGTGACGTCATACTTACGCGCAATCTCGAGCAGGCGGTCGAAGTGCTCGTAAAGCGGGTTCTCCTTGCCATTATGTAGCATCCAACCGATGGTGAAGGCGCCTCCTCGAGAGACGACATCGGTAATTCTCTTGGCTTTCCGTAGACGGTCTATTGCTTTCAGGGTTATGCCGCAGTGCACGGTCATGAAATCGACACCGTCCTCCGCTTGTTCCTGAATAGCAGCAAAAAGGTGATCGACTGGCATGGCCACAATCGAGCCCCATCTATTGATGGCTTCAATTCCTGCCTGGTAGATGGGGACGGTGCCCAGGGGCAACGAGGTTGAAGCTAGGATAGCGCGGCGGATAGCGGTAATGTCGCCGCCGGTGCTCAGGTCCATTATCGTGTCTGTCTGAGCATCTACGGCAGCCCGCAGCTTCTCAAGCTCGATATCGACATCGGCGAAATCCGAAGAAGTGCCGATGTTAGCATTGACCTTGGTGCGCAGCCCCTTCCCTATGCCGCAGGGGTCAACCCCGCGGTGATTGATATTGGCTGTAATTACGATCAAGCCTTCGACTATACCCTGGAGCACAAAGTCCGGCTCAAGTCCTTCCTTCTTGGCGACGGCCTTCATCTTCGGGGATACAGTCCCCTTTCGCGCCAATTCCAATTGAGTCACTATTATCCCCCTTGAAAATGAAAAACCAAGAACCTGAATCTGCGGTAGTTCTTGGTCTGAAAAACCGCGTTTTCCTCCGCTCGAATTATCGAGATCAGGTTCTAAGGGTTATCCCGAAACAGTCGGGATTCTCAGCTTGTGAGCACCCCTAGCGGTTCCATATTCACTTTCTTATAAGTATACAACAAATTCAGCGAGAATACAAGTGCAATTCAATTTTACGATTCCCCGATATCCTCCTTCCATAAGTCGGGATTGTTTTCGATGAATTCTTTCATCAGTTGCTTGCATTCACCTAAATTCAAATCGGTGACTTCCACGCCGTGCGATTCCATGAACCGCTTCGCCCCTGCAAACGTCTCGGCCTCTCCTGCTATGACCTTCTTGATGCCGAACTGGACAATGGCGCCCGCGCAGAGATAACATGGCATAAGCGTGGAATAAAGTGCAGTATCCTTATATGTGCTGAGCCTTCCTGCGTTACGCAGGCAATCGATCTCGGCATGGAGGATAGGGTCATTATCCTGCACACGTTTATTGTGTCCTCTGCCGATAATTTCCCCTTTCCTTATCAGGACAGAGCCTATGGGAATACCTCCCTCCCCAAGCCCTTTCCTGGCCTCATCAATAGCCGCTTTCATGAACATGTCCATAACTTCACCTTTTTATTGTCTCTTTATAGGGTAAATACAGGAGCCTTTTAGACAGCAGTTGTCACAAAGGGGGACTTTCTTGCAGACTTCTTTGCCATGACGGACGAGCAGAGCATGGTATTCATTGAATAGCTTCTCATCGGCAGGCAGGTTACCCCTGAATATTTCCTGGAAGGCGGAGTAGTTGTCTCTCAATGGATGAAGGCCAAGTCTGCTGAGAATACGGCGAGTATAGGCATCGATGACAAATATGGGCTTGTGCGCAGCGTACAGTATTATCGAGTCCGCTGTTTCAGGCCCGATGCCATGGATATTGAGAAGCTCGCTACGAAGTTGCTGCATGTCGAGAGAGAATAATCTTTCCAGGGAATCTTCGTGGTCTTCTTCCAGATATTCCACGAAAGACTTGAGCTTCAGCGCCTTGGCATTGTAGTAGCCGGAGGGATAGATGAGTTTGGCCAGTTTGCCCGAGGGGAGCTTGCGAAGGGAGGTGGGGCTCATTACTCGCGCCTGTTTGAGATTCGAGATAGCCTTCTCCACGTTTCCCCACGCTGCAGACTGTGTGAGGATAGCCCCTACGATAACCTCGAAAGCAGTATCCGCCGGCCACCAGTGCTGAGGACCGTAGCGAGCGAGGAGCAGGCGATAAATTTGGGTTAGCTGGTGATTTAGAGAATAGGCATCACGTGTAGTATCCGCTGATTTCTTATACTTTCTGAGCCGGGTCATAGCTATCTCGGCATCCGATGGTGCTATTCAGACTGGTGTAACTTACGTACCCAATCCGGCACTTTAATCTTGGCAATGGAGTCGCCGGGGAGATAGGGTTTTATATCCAGTATCGGCGTCCCATTTAGAGCATCAAGGCCGGTGACTATGAGGACATTTTTTACCTGCCCCTCCAGTTTCACTACTGCCATGCCTAGTGGGTTGGGCCTGACCGGACTGCGCGTAGCAAGCACCCCGACCAACGGAAGGTCTGGCCTCATTTGCGGGTGTGTCTTATGGGCAGCGCTTTCGCCTGCCGGACTGAGGTGGAACCAGAAAATTACTATTAGATGTGAGAATTCCTTCAGGCCTTCTAGAGCGTCTTCGAGATCCGGCCTGAATAAGAGTTGCGATATCACATTATTCCAATCACGTCTCCCCATCTCCTTAACATTGTTTTTGACTATGGCGATGGGTTCTAGCACCATTTCGCTTTGATTTCTTCCTTCCTGGTTCAATTAATCCTCCTGACTCTACTCTTCGCCCATGCGGTAGAGCTGCCAGACGTCTCTCAGTTTTATCATGAATCTCTCATCTCTCGGACGCTGGGACAGATTATACCACACTGTGTCAGCAATTATTGGGTATTCTCAGGTCTTCACAGAGGGGATAGCAGCACAGTTGAGAGATAATAGCCTTGACCTTACGAGCCGGATTGTTCCTCTGCGCCCCAACTCTGCATCATCTTCTTGATGCGCTCCGCCAGCTTGGGGCTGGCCCGGAGTCGCTCGATGAAAATGGGGCAGCTCTCGAGGAGAAAGTTCTGTGTCGCCGAGGCGAGCTCTGCAAAGTACCTTGACATGGTAGCATCCTCAGCCATGAACGATGAGCTGGGCAACTGCCTCTTGATATCCTCTATGGTGAACCTCATAGGCATCACGCAGGATTTATACCAGGGGCACTCCTTGCATTGCACCACAGCAGCAGCCTCATCCAGTATGTCACCCATACCCCCACCTTCTTTGAATTGTTGGTAGCGCATAGGGGATTCGAACCCCTGATCTTCGCCTTGAGAGGGCGATGTCCTTGGCCGCTAGACGAATGCGCCGTACTCTAAAGACTAGAAAGCTGGGGATCCAGGATTCGAACCTGGGCTAACGGATCCAGAGTCCGCTGTCCTACCGCTAGACGAATCCCCAACGAACCTGAAGCTGTAATACTTGGTAATGCACCGTAATTATCAGCTTTACGTCTATAGTGTAGTGGACTTACAAAAGCTTGTCAACGGCTTCTGGGTATGAGAGTTTAGAGCCCCTACAACTTCTTCAGGGCTGCCTCTATGCGCTTAAGGCACCTCTCTTTGCCCAATAGTGCCATGGTCTGGAATAGTGGCGGAGCGGCAGTGCGCCCGGTGACAGCTACCCGCAGCAGGCTAAAGAAATCCCCCGTCTTCAGTCCCAACTCGGCAGCGAGGGGACGAAGCGTGTCCTCCAGTGATTGGGCGTCGAATGAGGGGTCTTGACGCCGCTCTAGAGCGGCTTCAAGACCCCTCATAGCATCTTCCTTGGTCAGCTTTTTGCCCAGAAGCAGGCGGGTGTCGTAAACGGGTTCATCTACGAAGAAAAAGTCATAAAGTGGTGCAGCTTCTGCCATCGCTCCAATTGCGCTCTCTACTTTTCCCAATGTTGTCAGGCGCTCCCGAATAAGAGGTATGATCCGCTTCACATATTCTCGGGAAAGGGGGCGTTTCACCGATTGAGGCAGGTCTCCATCCAGAAATGGCAATAGCCGGTCTGTGAGCTCGTCGGCGCTCAAATTTCGTATGTAGACCCCGTTCATCCACTTGAGCTTGTCCAGATTGAAGATGGCGCTGGTCTTGCTGATGCGCTCGATGGAAAAGTTTTGTACTAACTCTTCTTTCGTGAAAAGCTCGGTGCGGTCGTCGAGCGACCAGCCCAGAAGCGCCAGGAAGTTTATCATCGCCTGCGGCAGGTATCCCTGGTCTCGGTACTCCGTAATAGCGGTAGCGCCGTGCCTCTTGCTCAACTTGCTGCGGTCGGTGCCCAGTATCATGGGCAGGTGCGCAAATAGAGGAGGCTGCCACCCCAGAGCATCGTAAAGCAGTATATGTCGTGGGGTGCTCGACAGCCACTCATCGGCCCTCAAGACGTGTGAGATTTCCATCATGTGGTCATCGGTCACGTTGGCGAGATGATAGGTAGGATAGCTGTCCGACTTCAGCAGCACGAAGTCGTCCAGCGTGCTGTTGTCGAAGACCACGTCTCCCTTGATGAGGTCGTTGAACCTGGTCTCTCCCTCTAGCGGGGTCTTGAAGCGAATCACAGGGACGATGCCCTGGGCTTCGCGCTTTGCCCGTTCCACAGGACTCAG
>Ga0315274_10012722_pt1 | contig 11995 bp, 10 predicted proteins | sample YL17G02_20_MG_FD_203700 | JGI IMG/M metagenome (GOLD analysis project Ga0315274, IMG submission 203700) | Sediment microbial communities from Yellowstone Lake, YNP, Wyoming, USA - YL17G02_20 | ecosystem: Environmental > Aquatic > Freshwater > Lake > Sediment | place: USA: Wyoming | collected... | reverse complement strand
CCTCCAACTACCTGTTGCCCAGAATCATTACGCAGTGATGCTGTCCGCAAATACCGGTTACGCCATGGGCAAGCGCTACCTGCGCGTTCTTCACCTGCCTGTCGCCTGCCTCCCCGCGAAGCTGCAGCACCGCCTCAGCTACCCGCGCAATCCCTCCCACGCATATCGGGTTTCCTGCCAGCATTCCGCCGGACGGATTCACCGGCAGGTCGCCGTCCATCTCAATCGCACCGGACTCAACGAGTCTCCCTCCCTCACCCCGGTTGCAGAACCCAAGCCCCTCCATCCACAGAGGTTCCTGATAAGTGTATTCCTCAGATATCTCGGCCACATCTATCTGTTTCAGCGGGTTTCTAATACCGGCCATGCTGTACGCCTTCTTCGCCGCCTTCACGAGGGCGTCGCAATCTGCCAGCTCTCTGTCCCCGAGGTAATGCGTCTCATAGCAGTTGGACGCTCCCAGTATCCAGACCGGTTTCTTGGTAAGCTTCTTCGCTTTCGCCTCCGTAGTCAGAACCATGGCACAGGCACCATCCGAAACCGGCTTGGCATCCAGAAGCCTGATGGGAGAGGACAACACCCTGGAACCCAGGACATCCTCAAGCGTGATATCCAAAGGCGCCTGCGCAAGGGGATTGTTCCTTGCATTGCCCCGGTTCCTCACCGCAACCTTGGCGCACTGCTTTGGGGTTATCCCGTACTTGTACATATAGCGCCTTGCCTGCATGGCAGCGGCCGCAACGAAGTCCAGACCCAACTGCCTGATGAGAACAGGGTCAAAGGCAGCGTTCTCGATCAGGCTCTTCTCAGCTTGTGATTCTTTCGTATGTGCTGCCACCAGGACCAGGTCGTGGTGTCCCGACAGAATCCTGGCCATGCCCGCAAAGACAGCATTGGCCCCGTCCTCACAGACCTTGTCCTCATCGCTCAGATGAGCGCCCACAACGTGCTGGATATTCATGTTCGATATCGTTCGGCCATCCCAGAAATCCTGCGAACAGGACACTGCAGCATCGAAGTCGGACAGCGTGAGACCGGTGGCCTTCAGAACCTGCTTCACCGCCTCATATGCCAGTTCCTCTTCGTTCACATCTGTTCGGTTCGGGTGATACTTGGTCTGTCCTACTGCTACGATGCCTACTCGTTCGGCCATAAGTGACTCCCTCCTATTTGCCCCCTCAATCCCCTGCATCACCTCTTGGCGACACACATCCTGTCGGTGTTCGATAATGGGAACGATCCCGAAGACCGCCGGGAAAGGGGAGTACGGGCCTAGCTAGAACTCGCCGGGTTGGTTCGGCTGCTTGTTGCGCCACTGTTTCGGAGACAGTATGAATGCGATGATGGAACGTTTGGCGCAGCACGCAGCAGCCTTCGCCATGTCCCTGACGCTCATGGCGACTCGAATCTTCCATTTGACGGGCTCGGTAACCTCCACATGCATTATCAGGTAGTCACCCTGGCGCTTCAGTTCTATGACCCGCCCGGTGAGCTGGGTCTTGCCCAGACCGGTCGACCTCATTAACATGTTGAACAAACCCCCTCTGGCCGTACCATATATGTATCCCTTTTCCCCAATCGCCTGAACAACCATCCCAAAGACCGTGACGGCGAGTCTGACTAGAAGTCACCGGGATTACTTGCCTGTTTCTTGCGCCATTGAAGTGGAGACAGTATTAGCTGGATAACAGAACGTTTGGCGCAACACGCTATGATTTTCGCCAGGTCACGGAAGCTCAGAGCTACCCGCATCCTCCACTTCACGGGATCGACGACATCTATTTGGGCGATCAGGTAATCACCCTGACGCTGCATTTCGATGAAATTTCCCGTAAGCTGGGTTTTGCCCAGCCCTGTTGACCTCATCAACATATTGAACACCCCCTTTGGGCCGTACTATAGGTGCATCCCTATTACAGTATGTAGCCATTCTGGCGCGACTTCGTGACCAACTCAGGCTCTTTCCACCACTTCTGTATTCCGCATTCCTCGGCAACCGTGTTGGCGCAGACGTAGCCGGGCCCCCAGATTACGCACCCACCCGGCCAGACACCTGCCCCACCCACAAACAGGTTCTTTATCGGCGTGACATTGTGTGAGCACTCCTGGTTAGGCCTCAGAAATCCCATCTGCAAAGGGTGGTACTGTCCCTGCTTATAGGACCCTCTAACCATGTTGGCGAACTTGTTCTGAATATCGGCAGGAGTGGTTATGTTCCACCACAACACCTTGTCCTTTGTGATGTTGGGAGCGTACTTCCGCAACGTAGCCAACTGGTACTCAGCAATCTGCTCCCGGAACTTGAACTTCAGCCATTTCTCTGACCCGCCGTCCTTCAGGGAGAAAGGCGCCATCTGGGAAAGCAGACCCGAGGCTCTCCCCGGAGGGGCCTGGTAAGGGTCATGAACGCTGGGGAAGGAAGCTATGTAGCCAGCGGTCTTGGGCAACTCCCCCTTCTCCATCAAATCCCATTCGTGTTTCAGTTCAGCAGAGCTTTCGTATCCCAGAACATACATGAAAGCCTTGTTGACATCAGGATTCGATTCAGCCGCTTTGAACTTGGGAGGTTCCTCCAGAGCCAGGTGCAAGTCGCACAGGCTCCATTTCTCCCATTGCCACGCCTTGACCATGGCCACGAAGTCCTTCTGCAGCTTGTCTTCGCCAACGTATTTGAGGAAAGTCTGGTGTATGTCTATCGTGCTGACCACGGCCTTGTTGGCCATGAACTTGGTGCCGTCCTCCAGTTCCACGCCTTTGGCCGTCCCGTTCTCTACGATAATCCTCTTGATCTGGGCGCTCTGCCTGATCTGCCCCTTGTGTTCGAAGATTACCTTGAGTAGCGCATTCGAAACCCGGTGAGACCCGCCAGCCGTCAGCCGATAATTGGCCATCCGATTGAAGTAGAGGGGAATAAGATACCCCACACCTGACTGGCTGTAGTCCAGGCCCCAATGGCAGACCCCGTAGAGCATGAGAGTTCGAACGTGGTCGTTTTCAAACTTCTCCCTGATCACCTCGTCAGGGGTCTTCTCTGCGAATTCCGTGAGCTTGCTGCCGAGCTTGGATGATGCAGCCCGTGCGGCCATCAGCGGGGCGGGTTCGGGCTTCACGAAAGTCTGCGGCCCGACAACCTCTCTCATCAGCTCGTCGCACTCGCGATAGAAATCGCGATAGGCGTCGGCGTCCTTCTTCGAGAACTTGGCGATCGAGGCGCAGGTCTTCTCCGGATCCTTGTAGACGCAAATGCATTTGCCGTCCGGCAACGGCATCGCCCACTGAAGTTCGGGGAAGATATGCTTGACGCCGTACTGCTCCTCAAACTTGAAGTCCTGATAGACCGGGGCGTAGTCCACCATCATGTGGAATATCGCGTGGGTGTTGTGGAAGAAGTCAGGGAGGGTTATCTGCTCTGTGGCAAGTCCTCCTCCCGCCTCGTACCTCTTCTCCAGCAACAGCACCTTCTGCCCGGCCTTGGCCAGGTAGGCCCCGATCTCCAGCCCGTTGGGTCCGCTGCCTATGATGATTACGTCGTACTGCCCTGCCATTTCCCCTCCTTCTCCCTGCCGGGCCACAGCCCGTTCAGGAAAGGTCGCTAACAGTTAAGTTGTCCACGGCTTCTACGATGCCAGGTCTGCCACACTCGACGTGACATCGGGATTACCTCCGGATTATGCCAGCAGCCACAAAGGGCCTCACTGGAGCCGCCGCCGTCACATCAACTCCATGTCATGGCAGTCCCGGGCAACGATCAGCTTCGGCTCAGTCAAGACCTGCACCTCTTCAGGCGTCCAGCCCGGCGCCACCTCCCTGAGCACGACACCTTTCCGGGTGACCTCCAGGACCGCGATATCGGTGACGATGAGATCAACGCACTTCGGTGCGGTCAACGGATAGGAGCACTTCTTTACCACCCGGTAGTTGCCGTCTTTGGTGATATGGTTCATGGCGATGATGAGCTTCTTCGCCCCGAAGGCCAGGTCCATGGCGCCACCTATGGTGCCGACCTGTCTCTCCGGAATCATGTAGTTGGCCAGGTCGCCCTTCTCTGATACCTGATAGGCACCCATCACGCTGATGTCCAGGAAGCCTCCCCTGACAATTGCGAAGGACTCGTCGTGGCTGAAGAAGCACATTCCGGGCGCCGGTTTCACCGTCTGCCCGCTGGCGTTGACCAGGTCCAGGTCCCCTTCCCCGAGGAGGGTTATCTCCCCGTAGCCGAGGACGCCGTTCTCGCTGTGAAATATGACCTCCCTGCCCGCAGGGATGAAGTTGGCCGCCAGAGTCGGGATGCCGATTCCCAGGTTGACCATGTTGCCGTCTTTGAACTCCCTGGCAACCCGGAGAGCCATAATCTGCCGATCCAGTTTCTCCTTCTTGACCAGGTCGGATTTCGCAGTCATCTGGCTTCCCTCTTCCTCTGGGCTTTCCTGACCTCAGCCTCATATCGCCTTCGCGATTCCTTGGCCTGAGCATCGGTTATCGGTCCCATGGGGGCAGCTTCTTTGGGCCGAGCTACAACCCTGTTCACATAGACCCCTGGTGTGACTACGGCCTCAGGGTCAAGCTCCCCCAGCTCCACAATCTCGTCCACCTCGGCGATGGTCACCGTCGCAGCGCCTGCCATTGTCGGGTTGAAGGTTCTCGATGTCCCCCTGTACACCAGATTCCCCCAACGATCTCCCTTGTGGGCGTGTATCAGGGCGAAATCAGCTTTGATCGGCAGCTCCAGTATGTACTCGCGGCCATTGATGACCTTCTTCTCTTTTCCCTCTTCCACGAAGGTGCCAATTCCAGTGGGCACGTATATGCCGCCGAGGCCAGCCTTGGCCGCCCTGATCCGTTCGGCCAGCGTACCCTGGGGGACCATCTCTATCTCCACCTTGCCTTCTCTGAGCAACTTCTCGAAGTTGTTCACATACAGAGCGCTCACAGGCGCGGAGACGATGGCTTTCTTGATCCTCCCGTTCCTGACCAGTATGTCCATGTCCTCGGGGAACTTCGCGCCCTGCAGTTGCCAGACATCGGCACCGAAGCCGGAGCTGTTGGATATCGTCGTGAGATTCTTGACACCCTTCCGGTCAAGCGCGACGAGGAGGCAGCTCGCTATGCTCGCCACGGTGCCGAAGCCGCCCACCATAATCACAGCGCCATCCTCAATGTCGGCTACCGCCTCATCGAAACTGGCTACTACTTTGTTTACCGGCATTCGGCATCACCTCGACTCAAAGTGCAGATTCCCTGCTGACCGTTGTCCCTAGTTTGCCGCCTGTCTCTTTCGATGATACTGGAGCACCATGCGGGCAACGTTTATTCCCGACTCTGATGCCTGGTGTGTGCCCATACCGCTGCCGCCCGCATCACAGCCCACATAGAAGAGCCCCCTTATCGGTGCTCTAGGCGAAGGCTTGTACTTGCCACACTGGCCCACTATCTGAGCCAGGCCAACGCATTCGCCACCCTGCCCGGGTAGAACATGGTCCCGTGTTGCGGCCGATATCTCTGCCGGGCCCTCGACCTCTTTGTATTCGAGCGCCTCCATCATCTCGGGGAAGACCATGCTTATCATCGCATCCATCTTGTCCCACAGCATGGCTATTTCCTTAGCCTCCGGGTTGGGAGAGCAGATGGTGCCGGCGATGATGCACTGCTTGCCCCGCGGCGCCATGGTCGGGTCGAAGTTGGAGGGAACAGTCATGAACAGGATCACTTCCTCCGGGATGCGGCCTTTCTTGACCTTGAGGAAGCGCTCCAGATTCCACCAGCTTTCGTCAGACCACATCATGTACATCGGCCATTTCATAACCTTCTTGTTGAGGAAGTACTTCACGCCAGTGAATGCCCAGCCCGGCACCAAGTCCCTGACATAGTTCAAATAGCTTCTGTCGAAGTACTTCTCACCGACCAGCTTGAGCACGGTGGGCTGGATTCCGGCGTCACTGACAACTATGGGGGCCTTGAACTCCCCTCCATCGGTCGTCACGCCGGTGACCTGCCCGGCCTTCACATCTATCCTCTCCACCCTGGTTTCCGTTCGCACCTCACCGCCGTTGGCTCTGATCGCTTTGTCCAATGTTTCGAGTACACGGCCGAAGCCGCCTTTGTAGTAGCCGCCGCCTCCGCTGAAGGCTATGTGCTGCAGAATCTTGACCTGTTCCGAGGCCGAAACCAGGTCGATGGGTTCCGCCAGAGAAGCATTGGAGTGCATGGCCAGATAGCTGTAGAGGCCTCCGGGCACATCGAGCTGTCTGACGTATTCGTCGAATGTCAGGTCATCCAGATCATGGAGCTTATCTGCCGGCATCATAGCGATGTCCGTGAGTGCGGCGAGAGCCCGCTCGCGCTCCTGGGCATCCAGTTTGAACACGTCAAACAGTTCATTGGGATCTGTGCTTGACGCTTTCTGAGACGTCACCGCCTTCTGATACTTGTCCCAGTTCGAGCGTCTATACGCCATGCCCGCGTTTTCCAGGTATATAGGTTTCAACTCAGACGCGATTCCCAGCAACTCGAAGGCTGTGGCGAAGGCCGGCCCCCTCATGGGCACCTGCAGCTTCGGACCCAGTTCGTACTTGAAGCCGTTACGTGAGACCGTCACCGCCTTGCCGCCCGTGGTCTCGTTCTTATCCAGCAGCAGCGCTTTGAGTCCCCACTTGGCTAGCAGGGCAGCGCAAGTCAGGCCTCCCGGCCCACCACCTATCACAATAGCGTCGTACTGTTTTGCCATCATCCACACCCTTTGCGTATTGCCTCTCTACATCAGAAGCTGCTCTACTTCTTGCGATACGTGTAATTCGGCTTGGCCAGGGCCTGCACCCTCTTCCTCGTCTTCCACAGCTCTGCAACCAGCGAATCCGGCTCCTCTTTCCCCTGCTCCTCCCAGGGCTTGCCCAGTCCCAGGTCTGTGGCGATGATTTTGTAGCAGTTGTAGGACTCGCTGCACCCTGCATTGGACCCAACGTGCCAGCAGCCGCCTGTGGCGTATATGTTCTCTATCGGCGTTCTATAGTTGGCCAGCTCAGGCATAGGCCTGTTCTCGAAGACCTGGAACGGTGAGCGGTCGATTCCTGCCATCGCTCCCATGGGGCCCAGGTTCCTCATGCGAAGGTGGTCGAAGGGCGAGTTAGAGTCGATTCCAATGACGTTGTCCCAGGTCATGTTGGGGGCATACTGCTCCCAGATGGTCATGAGGTTCTCGCCATATCGCTTCTTTATCTCCAGCCATTCCTTCTCGCTGAACCGACTGACCGGCGGAGAGAGCTGCTCGTTCTGAACCACGTGCTTGCCCGGGGGCGCATAGGATGGGTCAACCAGGCTGTGGCAGCCCACAGTGGGGCAGTAATCCTCGAGCGGAGGATATGTCTGCAGCTTCTCATACAGGCACTCCCTGGCGATGTGTATCGGGTCAGTGTCAGGCTGCAAACCGAGCCACTGGCACTCATGTATGTCAGGGTTGAACGCTTCGCCTTTGTACTTGGGGGCCTCATGGACGGCGAACGAGTACCACATCAAACACCCGAAGCCTTTTTGCAGCAGGTTCAGTCGCGTAGCTATGTTGTCGGGTATGTACTCCCTGCCTATTATCTCGAAGCACGCTTGCTCGGGCGACAGGCCGGTGACCGCCACTATCTTCCTCGCTTTGACCTGGCTGCCATCCTTGAGGCGGATGCCGGTAGCCTTCCCGTTCTCGATAATCGCCTTCTCTACTTCGGCATGGGTGAAGAACTTGCATCCCATCTGCACCAGAAGCTGGTGCGCGGCATGGGCCGCCTGATGGGTGCCGCCCCGGCAGAAGCCGATTAGCGGGGCCTGCCCCGCCATGCCGAACACCATGGCCCCCTGAGCCGGCTCGTTGACGTCGATGCAGGCTGATACGCACCACCTCAAGATGCATGACTGGAGTTCCTTGCTCTCGAAGAGCTCAAGCGCCGACCGATAGGCGCTCGCCTGAAGGATCAGGCCGTCAGGTGCGAAGCCGGTCTCGACGAGTTTGGGATAGAGGGCCATCTGCCTTTCCATGTACTCAGGCTTGGCCGACCACTCCGCGGGAACGAAGCACCGGTCCACGGTGACTCTCTGGTACTCATCGCTCTGGTCCAATTCCCGGAGCTTAATCCACTTCTCGGCATCCTTCTTCGAGAACCGTGCGATCTCCTTCGCCGTGCGCTCCCAGGTGGGATCGTGCTTGTCGCTGTAGATGGCGAGTGCGGTCTCGTTGTCACGGAAGACGAAGCCGTCGCTGCACAGGTGCTGGTCCCATTGAGCACCGTAGTCCCAGAAGTCGGGGAAGTCGCGGTACAGCGGCGTCCAGTAGAAGGGAAGTATTATGTTGGCGTGGTCGTTGCCGCGGAAGCCAGGCGCGGAGATTTCCTCGGTGCACAGACACCCCCCGATCTCATGCCTTCTCTCGAAGATGCCCACGCTCATGCCCCCATACTTGATGAGGTATAGAGCAAGGAACAGCCCCTTGTTTCCGCCTCCCACAATTACAGCATCGAAAGTCTCGTCTGCCATGTCACACCCCCAGAAGTAGACTGTCTCAATCCCATAATCAGAAAACTACATCTTAATCACGCTGCGTATTACCTCTCCCTTTTCGAGCGCTTGGAAGGCCTGGTTGACCTGGTCAAGGGTGTAGCTCTTGCTGATCAGCCTGTCGAAGGGGAGTTTGCCATCCATGAACATATCCACGAATCTCGGGATGTCCACTTGCGCCCTTATGTCGCCCTGGACGGTGCCCGTGATGGTCTTGGCAAGGAGCAACTCGTAGGATTGAATCGTAATTGTGCTCCCCAGGGCAGCCATCCCGGTCACGACACACTTTCCGCCACCGCGGATGGATGCGTAGGCCTGCTGCATCACTTCCACCTTGCCGGAGGACTCAACGGCGTAGTCTGCGCCACCACCGGTCAGCTCCATAACCTTGGCGACAGGGTCGTCCCGGCTCGCGTCTACCACGTGGTCAGCCCCGAACTCCTTCGCCAGCGCCAGCTTCTTCGGGTTCCTGGCGACCGCGATGATCTTGCCTGCGCCCGCGAGCTTGGCGCCCATGACGGCGCTGAGCCCCACACCACCGGCACCCCAGATGACGATGCTTTCGCCAACCCTTACACCTGCAGCATTGATAGACGCGCCAATGCCGGTTGAGACCCCGCACCCGAGCAGGCAAATCTTGTCCAGAGGGGCGTCCTCGCGGATCTTCACGCATGAGCGCTCGTTGACGACGGTGTACTCGGCGAAACAAGCCAGGCCGAAGAGGTGTTGCAGCGCTTGTTCCCCCTTGCTGAGACGCGTCGTTCCGCAAACAGGCAGATTTGACCCGGCCATCACCGGCAGGTTCTCAACGCACAAGGTGGGGCGGCCCTCAGAGCAGAAACGGCACCTGCCGCATCCGAACGACACCATGAGAAGCACGTGGTCGCCGGGCTGGAGGGAAGTGACGCCCGGCCCCACTTTCTCCACGATGCCTGCACCTTCGTGCCCGGGCACGACCGGAACAGCACAGTACATCTCACCCTTCATGAAGTGCAGGTCGCTGTGACACACTCCGCAGGCCGCCAGCTTCACCAGCACCTCGTTGACCTGCGGCTCCGCGAGGCTCACCTTCTCGAATTACAGAGGTGCGCCAGTCTCCCATAGCACGGCTGCCTTGATTGTCTGTTTCCCTTTCATCGTCTCCTCCCCTTTCACTATTCGCCTCTCCGTTTAGAACATGCTTTTCCCGGTAGACTGCGTGTTGGCTGGACTGTGCAGGACATCTTCTTTCAGTAGCTGCCCGATTTCTTGGTCCGACATTCTCAGCAATTCGCGGCATATCTCCTCGGTATGCTGACCAAGCATTGGAGGTGACGTGCTCTGGAAGCCAGAAGCTCCCGACATCTTGAAGGGCACATTGGGGTAGAGCCTCGGGCCAGCCACGGGATGGTCTATCTCCACTATCGCCCCGAGCCATTTGAGCTGCGGGTCGGCGAGCGTCTCCGGAGCACGCTGGACTACCCCGGCAGCGACGCCGGCTGCTTGAAGCGTCTCCATCACAACATATGCATCGAGCTTCGACGTCCATTCCCGGATACGTTCGTCAAGCTCATCAACGTTCTTCAAACGGCCCTGGAGGCTTGCGAATTTGGGGTCTTGAGTCCAGGGAGGATTGCCGACGACAGCGCAGAAGCTGGCCCACTCCGCATCTGAGAACACGGCTATGGCACACCACTCATCCACCCCCTTGCACGGATAACAGCCGTGGGGAGCCGCGTAGGTGCACCTATTGCCCATCGGCTTGGCGATTCGTTTGTTGAAAGTGTAGTCCAGGTAGTGCTCACCGATGAGGCTGACGGCCACCTCTGTCTGGGCCATGTCTATGAACTGCCCTTTGCCTGTTCTGCCCCTGTAGTCGAGTGCGGCGAGAGCAGCTATCACCACATGCTTGCTTGCCATGTGGTCAGGCAGCGGCGAATTGGAGCCCACCGGGTAAGGGTCATCGGGCTGAGCCCAGGCAGAGAGCATGCCGGAGGCGGCCGATAGCATGGGCCCGTAAGCCTGGAAGTCGCTGTAGGGCCCTCCACCCCCAAAACCCTGACTGCTGACATAGATGATCTCCGGGTTCATCCTGCGAACGCTCTCGTAGCCAAATCCGAGGTTCTTCATGACCCCGCCGCGGAAGTTCTCCAAGAGGATATCGGCCCACCTGATCAGCTTGCCGACGAGTTCCTTGCCCTTCTCCGTCTTCAGATTCACGCCAAAGCTTCGCTTGCTGCGGTTTGCCTCGTTGAACCCAGCGATGTTGTTGATATCGGGTCCTATGGTTCTCATGAAATCGAGGTTGTCTTTCGACTCGATCTTGACGACATCGGCCCCCAACTCACCCAGAATCTTGCCGGCGTCGGGGACCACACCGCCAGTGCCGAAGCTCAGCACCTTAACGTCCGCCAGAGGCAACACTTCGCCCTCCTCAACTACAGTACGCCAGCAGCTCTGAAGGCCACCAGCTCCTCCTTCGAGAAGCCGAGTTCCTTACAGTATATTTCCTCGTTGTGTTCGCCCAGGCAGGGCGCGGGACGCCCTATCGCGGGCGGGGTCACCGTCCACTTATAGGGCGGACTCGGGTAGTCAGCCTTGCCAGCGACGGGATGGTCCACCTCAACGAAGTAATTCCTGGCTTTGGTATGGGGACTATCATAGAAGTTCTCGATACTCAGAATCGGGGCGATCGGAACGCCTTCCCGTTTTCCAGCTTCGAAGAGCTCGATCATGGTGTATCTCTGAGTGAACTCCAGCATCAGCGCGTAGAGGTCGTCAGCGTTGCCGATGCGGTAGAGGAAGCTGCGCCAATCAGGCATCTGAAGCACGTCCGGGCTGCCCAGCACCCTGACCAGAGCATCCCACTGCCTCGGAGTCAGGGCAATCACTCTGATCAACCCGTCCTTGCACGGATAGACGGGATAGACCGCTGCACCCATCCGCGTCTCAGACGTGGGCGGCGGGCCACCCGGGTTCAGAGCGTAGGAATAGTTCGGCACGATCCAGGGATACAAACCCAGACGCGACGTCTCGTGCACCGATACGTCTATATACTGGCCTTCCTGCGTAGTGCTGCGCATGTGGAGGGCGGCCAATATCGCTACGTTGGCGTATAGCGAGGCTGCGTCATAGGCCGGCGAGCCCGGGCAAATACAGGGTTCTTTCCCGGGGTAACCGCTGGTTATCATTACCCCGCTCATGGCGAAGTCAACCAGGTTGGAGCCTTTGCGGTTCTTGTACGGACCCGAGTGCCCGAATTCGGTCATGCTGGCCATGATAAGCCCGGGGGTCGTCTTCCTGAGAGCAGAGTAGTCCAGGCCAAGGCTCGCCATGTAGTCAGGCGGCGCGTTTTCCACCAGGACATCGGCCGTCTTGACCAGCTTCAGGAAGATGCCTTTGCCGTCCGAGGTCTCGAGGTTGAGTGTGATACCCCGTTTGCCAGCGTTGCGATGCAGGAAGTAAAGACTCTTCTCGGCATGGG
>Ga0315274_10012720_pt1 | contig 11995 bp, 10 predicted proteins | sample YL17G02_20_MG_FD_203700 | JGI IMG/M metagenome (GOLD analysis project Ga0315274, IMG submission 203700) | Sediment microbial communities from Yellowstone Lake, YNP, Wyoming, USA - YL17G02_20 | ecosystem: Environmental > Aquatic > Freshwater > Lake > Sediment | place: USA: Wyoming | collected... | reverse complement strand
GATGAACGGCTTGAAGGGATCTGGTTTTCCTGCCGGATTGTACGCGTATTCCGGCTCTTCCTTCTTAGCCGCTTCCGGTTTCTCTGCAGGTTTGGGTGGAACGACCGCCTTCTTCTCAACAGGCGCCGCTTTCCCCTTGGCTGCAACGGGAGCACTGGGTGTCCCCCCCCCACAAGCGGTTAGCATCAGAAGAAATCCAATCAAAATCAGACCGCCCACGACCTTGCTACTACTTCTTCTTTGGTTTGGCATCTTCCGACTCCTGTTCTTCTGAACTCTGCTTTTTTTCGACCTTTTTCTCTTCGGGTTTCTTTTCCACAAATCGATACGTATTCAGGAGACAAGAGGCTCTGACTGCCGAATCATCCTTCGCTCTCGCCTCTTTTGCCCGGGTCATGTTGAAATCGACCACGTTGATAATCCGAGGAAGCTTGCTGACCTTGTCAAAAAAGACCCCCAGGTCGTGATAGTGTCCGATCACGGCTAAATCAATAGGAACCCTGGCGTAGAATTGCTGTGGCTCCTCTGGTTTCGGCCGGAAGAGGATGAATTCAAGATTAGACTCCTTGCCAAGACTCGAGACATTTCTCAAGAGGTCTGGGATCTCCTTTTCGTCAGGGAGTTGCTTACGAACCACGGCCAATTCTTCGTTGAGCTTGGTGACTTCGGCCTCGAATTTCTCCAGGTCCCGATGAATATCTTTGCTCTCCTGGAGTTGTTTCGCTAGGGTATTGTACTTTGCCTCCAAGACGTCCAAATCCTGCTTCTCTGGAGTGTAAAGGAGGTAATAATAGACTCCAGCCAGGGCAAGCAGGATGACGGCCAAGAGCATGATCTTTTTCGATCTCGGAAGCTTCAGTATGGAATCAACTGTCAGTGCCATGGGACCCCCCCTATCTTACATCGGTAAGATTTCACAAGACAAGGTGAATTTCTTCAGTTTGATTTTGCTCTGTTCGATCTGTTCGCTCACGATAAGATCGACACTTTTGAAAAGATTGGTCTTTCTCAAATTGGTCATAAAGTTGGCTACGGTCTCGTCATCCAGGGCGATGCCCTCGATTCCCACTTTGCTCCCTTCCTTCTTCAGAACCTCGAGATGAATCTTCTCGGGCTTTTGGACACTGACCTCATCGAGTACCTTTGCCGAACTCGATTTCTGTTTCTTCAAGGAATTGATGATCTCCAATTTGTCCTTCAGGACCTTTTGTTCCTCTTTCGCCTTACTGGCCTTTTCAATTTTGGATTTGTAGAGAGCAATTTCCTGTTCCGTTGAAGCTATTCTTCTCGCCATATCTTCCTTCTTCGCCATCATCTGCCAGTGAAGGAAGGCCAGCAAGGCCACGAGAAGGCCAATCGCGGCGACTGTGATCATCATCTCTTTCCGCCCCTTGGCAACTTTTCCTTCTTTCTTTCTATGGAGCAAATTGATTTTGATCATTTCTCCCCTACCTTTCTTGAAGCGAGGCCAACGCCCACAGCCATGACGGGCCCAATGTCTCTCAGGTACTCAAGATCAAAACTCTTTTCACTATATTCAATCTTTCGGAACGGGTTCGCAATTTCTACCGGAATTCCGATCTGTTGCTGCAAAATAATATCAAAATCCTTAATCTTGGATCCCCCTCCGCTCAAATAGAGCTTACTGATCTTTTGATAGGTGCTCGTGGACTGAAAGAAATCCAAGGAGTTCCCGATCTCCATGGCCAGAGACTCCGAGGCTGTCTTAAGGACCTCCTGGACAACGCCCTGAGCCTTCGAATCTCCCCTCTCACCCACCTTGACCTTCTCGGCTTCTTCATAGTCTACATGAAGTTGTCTCTGAATCTCCTCCGTAATCTGGTTTCCTCCTTTGAAGACATCTCGCGTAAAGGCAGAGGTGTTGTCCTTAAGGATGTTGATATTCGTGACGCTCGCTCCCACGTTGGCGATCGCCACGATTTCGTCTTTCTCAATATCGTAGTTGATCCCCAGCATATTTTCGAGAGCGAATGCGTCAATATCCACTACCACGGGATTGAGTCCCGCCTCCATGATAACCGAAACGTAGTCATTGATGATGTCCTTCTTGGCCGCCACCAAAACAACATCCATCATATCTGGATTGTCCGATCCGGATCCAAGGATTTGAAAATCGATGTTCACATCGTTGATGTCGAAGGGGATATGTCTCTCCGCTTCCCACTGAATGGATTCCTCCAATTCTGTTTCTGTCATGAAGGGAAGCGTAATCTTTTTGACAATCACTGAGTGGCCAGACACGGAAGTCACCACCTCCTTCGTTTTCGTCACCGAGGTGACCAGATCCTTGATCGTATCGATGATGGTCACCGAATCCATGAGGGCCCCATCCACAATGGCCTCTGGGGCCAAAGACGAAACCGCGAGATTCTGGAGGCGGAAGCCGTTCTTGCCCTCCCGAAGTTCGACCAGCTTGATGGAACTGGAACCGATGTCAAGACCAATCACATTTTTCTTTTTTCCCCAGACCATAGCGTCTCCTCGTCTCTTTTCTGACCCAAAGGTCCATTGAAAGATTCTCAGTTCTCTGAGAGACTGTACCTCCTGATCTTCTCTCTCAGGGTGGCTCTCGATACCCCTAACACCTTCGCCGCTCGCGACTTGTTCCACTCCAGTTTCTTGAGAACGTGGGAAATATGAATCTTTTCCACGGCGTCTAATGACATGTCCTCGGTGAACTCTACAGGATTCGGGTTGGGGGTCACCCAACCAGGCCTCTCGTTGCTCCTCAGTTCGAATGGAAGCTGTTCTTGGTCGATCAGGTCACGTTCGCTTAGGATCATCGCCCGTTCCACCACGTTTCTCAGTTCTCTCACATTGCCCGGCCAGTGGTACTGGGTCATGAACTGCTTTGCCTCTGAGGCAAAGCCTTTCACGTTCTTCCCGTGCTCCCGGTTGTTCTCCTCAATGAAGAGGTTGCAGAGAAGCAGAATATCTTCCGGCCGTTCTCGAAGCGGAGGCATTTCGACGACCACCACCTTCAGCCGATAGTAGAGGTCCTTACGAAAGGTTCCCTCACTCACCAAGGTTTCGAGATCTTTGTTCGTCGCCGCGATGATTCGAACATCGACCTTAATCTCTCGTTCTCCGCCCACTCTCATGAAGCTCTGAGTCTCAAGAAATCTCAAAATCTTCGACTGCAAGAAGGGTTTCATATCTCCGATCTCATCCAAGAAGACCGTCCCTCCGTCTGCCAGCTCGAAGAGCCCCTTCTTCGTCGCCTTCGCATCGGTAAAAGCCCCTTTTTCGTACCCAAAGAGTTCTGACTCCAGGAGAGAATCCGGGATGGCACTGCAATTGATCTTCATGAGCGGTCGCTGACTCCGCTTGCTACTGTAGTGGACGGCATTCGCCGCCAATTCTTTCCCCGTCCCGCTCTCGCCCTGGATCAGGACCGAAGTTTTTTGGGTCTTACTGATCATGGCGATGAGTTCTTTCACGCTCTGGATTTGAGGACTCGTCCCTTGGATGTGGATGTCTTGGTAATCCCCTTTCTGTTGCCGCCGGAGCCGACGAACCTCATTAATGAGGCTCTTGGTTTCCAATCCTTTCTCGATCAAGAGCGTCAACTCTTCTAATTCGAAAGGCTTGTTGATGTAGTGATAGGCTCCAGATTTCATGGCTGAAACCGCGGTCTGCACATCCGAGTAGGCCGTCATCATGATCACCAGGATCTCGGTGTCAAACTCCTTCACTCTCTTCAACACCTCGATCCCGTCGAGATCCGGCAACCGCATGTCAAGAACAATCAGATCGACGATGTTCTTTCGGATCGCCGACAACGCCTCATTGCCGGAGGAGGCCACGGACACCTCATACCCCTTCTTCTTCAGGACATCCGAAAGAGTGTCCCGCATGACCTCGTCATCATCGACAATCAGGAGTGACAGCTTCATGCGTTCTCCAGGTTCTCCGGGAGCGTGATGACAAAAGACGTTCCCTTCTCCCACTGACTCTCCACCTTGATCGTTCCCCCGTGCTTGTTAATGATCTGATAAGCAATCGAGAGCCCGAGTCCGACCCCTTTGGGCTTGGTCGTGAAAAAAGGGTCGAAGATCCGATCGACCATGTGCGGTGGAATTCCTTTCCCCGTGTCAGACACAATGGCCTTGACAAAATTCTGCCTCGGTCCATCCCCCCCCGCCGAGACGAAGGAAGAGACTCCGATCTTGAGTTCCCCTCCCTCGGGCATGGCTTGAATCGCATTCAGGAAAAGATTGAGAAAGACTTGATGCATTTGGGTTTTGTCCGCCTTGATTCGGGGAAGGTGAGGGTCATACTTCTCTTCAAAGCGGATTCCCTTATCCGCAATCTCCTTAATGAGAAATGGAATGATCTCGTTGATAATATCCCGAACATGGCAGGGGGTCAAATTCAGTTTCTGCGGTTTCGCGAAGGAGAAGAAGGTCTTCAGCAATTCATTGAGTCGGTCAATCTCCTTAGTAATCCGCTGGAGATATTCTCTTCGGGGATCCTTCTCCGTCAATTCTTCCCCGAGAGCCTGCGCCGTCGTCTTAATTCCCGCCAGAGGATTCCGCAACTCATGGGCGATACCCGAGGAGAGTTTTCCCAAGGAAACGAGTCGGTCCATCCTCAAAATCTCCTCTTGGTACTTGTAGATACTGGTCAAATCCCTAAAAATGACAATCTTCCCTATCAACTTCCCCCGGTTATCTAAGTGATTGTTGATGCTGAACCCTACCGGGACTTCCGCGTTGTCCTTCTTGCGCATCCATCCCTCTTTCCGGGTGTCTAAGTCTTCGGGGTTGCCGAGAAGAGATTGGACCACACTTTGTTTTTCTCTGAGGTTTAAGCTGCTCAAGGGTTTTCCGATCAGCTCATCTTTCGAAAAGCCCAAGATCCTCTCCCCAGCCAGATTGACGTATGTAATCATCTCATTCACGCCTGTGACCATGATGCCACTCGCGATGCTCTGAAAAATACTTTCCATGAAGTTCTTGACGTCCTCTAGCTCTCGGCCAAGACGCCGGATCTCTTCATCCTTCTTGCCTAAGCGATCATTGACTTCTTTGACAAAGGGCTGCGTGTTCATCCGGTCGCGCTCACCTTATAGTCTTGCCACATTCAGAAGGGGGATTTCCATGGGTTGATGTTGGTAGGTCCACTGGATTACTCCGGAGGCATAGACCTCATGTCCCCCAGGTGCCGCGAGATAAGTGGACAAACGATCCAACACGTTGTCGATCAGGAACCCTTTGTACTCCCCGTCGTCTCTCACGATAAGAATGCGACGCTCCCCTTCGGATTTCCCTTCGGGAAGGGAAAGGAGCGTCTTGAGGTCAACGATCTTCATTTCAAAATCCTTGAGTCGAATTCTCTGTTGATTCGAAAGCCGATCGTGAAAGGAGGCTGGAACCTTGAACAGCTTGAACACCTTCTCACTCGGGACAGCGAAATAACGGCCGTCGACCTTAAACACAGTCACATGAACCGATGGAGTTGAAGTCGATCGTCTCCGTATCAGTTCCTCAGAGGCATTTCGGATCCACTCGTTCAGCCCGGACAGATGCTCATCGATCTTCTTGAACCTTTCATCCACTCTCCCAAAATAGTCGCCCAGCGCGTTCGACAACTCTTCTACCATTTTCGGCCCCGCTGAAGCCGCCTGTACGAGGTCCACCTTCTCTACCGGCCTTGGAGGACCCATGGGCTCGGGTGAGATGAGGGGGCCCTCGAAACACGAAAATCTAGCCTGAATCCCTTCGTAGGCTAATCTTCGATAGAGGTCCATCTCTTCATTCGTTTCTTTCTTGAGAAAGAGTTTGATCGTTTCCTTGGAGTCCATCAGGAACTTCATCAGGGGAGGACCGATCTTCTCGCCCTGGGTGATCATTCGCTTCAACACCTTCTCCATGAAACCCAGGACAGAGAGGATATCCGACTCCTCTTGAAATGCGTGTTGGAGGATCACAATCTCGCTTCGGGTCTCGTCGAGGTTTTCTTTGGTAATCTCCCACTCCAAAGAAAGAAGTTGCGATTCCAGCTTTTCTAATGATTTGGGCGGGGATGAAGGTTCTGGGGCCTTTGGCGGAGCAGGAATCAAAGAAGGAACACTCTCACGTTCGAGTGTGGGTCGCTCTTCAGGCTGGGGAGCAGATTCGTCCATCGCTCCGAGACTTTTCTCAATCTCAGAAGAAAGTTCAAAAATAGAAGACTCCATCGAATCCAAGGACGACAGGGAATCTCCTGTCACCTCTGCTTTGCTCTCCGTGGATGGCTCAAGCCGAGGAGATTCCGTCGGCAGGGGTTCGATCACGGTGCCCTTCTTCGACACGAACAACCGATCCACTGCGGAATCGATTTCAGCTTCCAGTTCCTTTAGATCTTCTTCTCGAAAACCCTTTTCCATCCTCGACGCCCATCTATACTCTGGCCTGCTGTTTATCCATAAACATGATCTTTCGGCTCACGTCCTTCACCACGAGCTTGCTGATCTCCCGGAGTGTCTCAAAGATCCCCTGGCCTTTGACAGCACTGGCTGAGAAGGAAGGAACCTTTAACATGGAGTTCAGATCTTTCTCCAGAATCTCCAGGGGCAAGATCTCAGAATCACTTCCGTCGAGATCCCGCTTGTTATACTGAATCACCAACGGAATAGCCCGAATGCTGATTCCTTTCTCGGCCAAGTTTTTGGCCAGATTGATGAGACTTTCGATGTTCTTCTTGCGCTGCACCCTCAGGGAATCCGCTACAAACACGACCCCGTCCACTCCTTTGAGAACCAACTTTCTCGTGGCATCGTAATGGACTTGCCCCGGAACCGTGTAGAGTTGAACTCGAATGTCCATGCCCCTGATCTTTCCAAGATTCATCGAAAGAAGATCAAAAAACAGTGTCCGGTCCCCTTTGGTGTCAATGGACACCATCTTGCCTCTGGTTTGTTCCTCGGTCACACCGTAAATATACTGCAGGTTTGTGGTCTTTCCACAGAACCCCGGTCCATAATACACAATCTTGCATTGAATCTCATCCTTGCTGAAGTTAATAAACGGCATTTAATAACTTTTCCCCTCTCCATGAAGATCGGAGACGTTCCTCTATGATTTCTTTTCCTTCTCAAAGATACAAGACACGATGGAGCCGAGTTCATCGATGATCTGGCTCATCTTCAGCCGAATCACCCCCAGCGACGTCTTGTCATCGAACAGGGTGACCATGATGGTATGTTCTCCTACGGCAGAAAAATAGACATTTTCGCTTCTCCCTTTGTGAAAGAGAAGCGTGAATTCTTCCTCTCCCAGAAGTCTCGCGATCTCTGCAGTGGCTCCGAAGTTGGCCGCGGTGAGAGCCGAGAGAGACATGACGTCCAGATCGGGCGTATTCCCCTGTTGGGCGATGAGTTGACCTGACCGGTCGATCAAAAGGACCGAATGAGCAAAAGACGAAGAAACGACTTTGCCCAGACACCCTTCGATCTTCTCCAAGTCTCTTTTGGTGAGCACAACATTCATGCTTGATCCATCCAGGGACCCTCAGTCCGGCACCCTGTGAGGGCTAAACCGCCTTGTCGTCAGTCCTTCGCATCGCCTCGACGAGCAGATGTTCCCAGCTCTGAAAGATGGTCTGAACGGGAGGAATGAAACCGATGTTGGAAATAAACTCTCCTTCATCCCAGCTCAGGATCCTGTAAAAAGCGTCACTGCCTTTCTTTTCCCCGCATTCAGCGTGGATAATCTCTCCCTCGTTAAAATAGATTACGCCTTTTTCGCCATTTCGAGTAATCACCAAGGCGGTAGTCAATCGCCCGAGGCAGTTCATTTGGATAATATCCGTCAATTGCACATCAAAGACCTTTCCTTGAAAGCCCTTTTTCTTACCAATGAGATCAATAATGATCTTTCGAATATCATTGATCTCGAAAGGTTTTTCGATGTAGAAGAGCGACCCTCTGCGATTCGCCTCCTTCTGCACATCCGAGGACCCATAGGCCGTCATAATGATGACTTTCGTTTGAGGATGTTCCATCTTGATCCGAACGAGAAGGTCGAGGCCATTGATGTCTGGCATGCGAATGTCGGAGATCACCAAGTCAATCTTGTCCTTCTTCAGCAAACCCAGGGCCTCTCTTCCGTTGTTTGCAATCATGACTTCGTACTTATCCTTGTCTTTGGAGAGACTCTTCGCCATACTCCAGGTGAGAGTCTCTTCGTCGTCAACGATTAATACTTTTTTCAGCCCCTCTGGCATCTCCCCAAAACCTCGTCGGTAAAGGTGCTTTGTAGATGATAATTAGCCCTTTATTTCCCTTTAGAGGGGTAGCAAAATAGATGCCAATTTCCCAAAAATCCTAATTACTTAATTTCTCAACAGGTTCGCGTATTTCTGGCATACGGGCATTGTTCTAAATTATATTCGCCTTTGCACAAATGGTCAATATCTTGCCAATGGTAAAAATGTACCTATTCCCTTTCTGTAAGCTATCCCTTTGTTTTGACTCTGAACCTCGAATCACACCCGTCAGACCCCACCCCTTTTATCCGCCGAATTGGTCCCTGAACTATCATGAATATCAAGCGAATTGGACGTTAACGATAAGAAGCTTTCCCGCGGAGGACTCTTCGACAAATTTATTTTCCTTTTTGGTCTTATTTTTGCTACCAATGAATTTGTGGAACTTTATCTGCTCGTGATTATCGTCCCTGGAGGTGACGGGCCAGTGAAGCTCAACGCCCTAAAGGGCGTGGCTTCCCGGTAAGGTATTTTCCTTATTATATTGTGCCCCTTAACTCCGCCCTCAAGGGCGGGGCTTACGGGGCACTTCCGGCCGGCTGGATGCCCCGCCTTACCTGTTCCGTCTTAGCGGGATAGGCGGGGAGGGCGGAAACGGACTCCCGCAGTGGAGTGAAGCTCCCCGCGCACAGCGCGGGGCTTCCCGGCAATGATTTGTTATTTAATATTGTGCCCCTTGACCCCGCCCACAGGGCGGGGCTTGCGGGGCACGCTCCGGTCAAAGCCGACCCTGTAATCATAACTACATTTCCCGGAAGTCCCGCGCCGTGCCTGCCTGCCGGTAGGCAGGGGCGGTGAGTTTCACTTGATTCAATCGTGCGCAGAAAAAAATCTTTCTCCCAGGGTCACAACAGATCTAGAAGGGAAGAGACCGTCTACGAACCCTTGCTTCGTTCATGGAAAAAAGGAGCCCTCTTTTCGCGGAAACTTGACATTTTTAAGTCCATTAGGTAACTTTTAATGGAGCTCCACGGGTCCAGCCCGTGGTACCTCCATGAAAATACCCTCCTACGCCCCTGGGCGCCGAAGCGCTCCGGTGCGCAGGCGCCAAGGCTTCGGAGGGTTATCCGCCACTGGCGAAATCCGCCGAAGCAACGAGCTTCAACACATCCAGTGTTGAGGCACAGGTTACGCATTCATCCACGGGCACAGCCCGTGGTCTTCTGCGTAGGCGGATAAACCTTTCCGAGGAACGCGTTGGCTACTGACAAGGAAAAGACGCTCAATGCCGCCCAAAAGTATGTCCTCAGGGGCGATTATAAGAAGGCGGTGAAGGAATATCAGAAACTCATCGAGGTGAGCCCGAAGGATACTCGCTTATACTTGAAGGTAGCAGACCTCATTCTTAAAGGGGGAGATTCCGAGAAGGCAGTCAAAGAATATTTTCGAGCCGGGAAGATCGAGGAAGATGATGACTTGAATCAAAAGGCCATTTCGATCTACAAAATTGTCCTCTCGATCGACCCTAAGAACACGGAAGCCCTCCACAGAGTTGCCAAGCTCTATCTTAAGGAAGGGCTGATAGGAAGTGCGAAGGGTTATTATCAGAGCGTCCTCAGAATTCGACCGGATGACCACGAGGCAAAGAGCGCCCTTCAACATCTCGAGAATCCCGAGCAACTTCGAGAAGAATCGATGTTTGCTCCCATTGAGCCTACCTCCTCCAAGAGCCGGCCCGTTCCTGAGATAAGAAAAACTGAAGAACCACTTGACCAATCCCCTACCCCACCGGCAGATCTTCCAGGCGGTTCACAGGATATTGAAGTTCCCAGCGTGGACAAGGAGTCGGAGACGCACTACCATCTCGGAATCGCTTACCAGGAGATGGAGTTGTTCGATTATGCCATCTCGGAATTTGAAACGGCTTCGACCAGTCAATCCCTGAAGTTTGATTGTTATATCATGCTGGGGGCTTGCTACATGCGCAAGGGGCAGTATGAGAAGTCCATTGACCACTACAAGACAGCTTCCCAGATCGAGGGGCTATCGGAAGAGAAGTTGGCTCGGCTTCACTTCAACTTGGGATTGGCCTATGAGGGTCACGGAATAATACCGGCGGCTATGGAAGCCTTCAACCTCGCTCTAAAATTCGATCCCTCCATATCCGAAGCTCAGGAAAAGATCAAAAAACACCAAAAATCTCGTTGATCGCAAACACCTCACGTCCTGCTCTGAACCTACGGGTAAACCGTGTTCTCTCACTCAATGTCTCTCTTATGGAATGACTTCTCGCCAGTAGAGGATTTCATTGGGTCTGGGCGGAGACAAGGCCTTCTTAGACGTGAACTGCCCGCTCACTGTTCCCACAATGACAGAAGCCACTCCTGTCGTGCTGATCGTGATCACAGGGGCTGAAGGAAGTCCGGGGCCAGTGGTAACGACGAACCGATCGGAAGTCTTGGATAATACTCCTGTTAAATAAGCGTCTACCGACAAATTACCAGCACCCCCTCCGGACAGATACTCAACCGAATAGAGCCTTCCCGTTCCTGCAGCCTTGCAGGGGTCGGTACCGCTAAAAGCATAGGTGGTGAAATAGACGATCCTATTGTAAACCATTGGTCGTGCCAACATCTTTTCACCTTCATACTCCAGGCGGATAAACCACCCTTTTGTCAGGGTCTTATCATAGGTGTTTGTCGAGGTCACATCAGACAAGTCTTTTTCTTCATAAGGGGAAGTTGCTCTTTCATCGTCCTTGACCGCATAGAACCGATCCTGATTATTCTTCTTCTCCTTGATATACTCTCGATCTCCTGAGCCGAAAAAGACCCAGGGTGTTCCAGACGGGTCGAGGGCGACTGAGGCTTGATAATAGACGGGATGCCTTTCTTGCTTTTCTTTGGGAGCCATGAAAAGCCTCTTACCGGTCCACCGGCTGTTGCTCTTGCTCTTGACGCCATCAAAGGAGACATCGAACACCCACATCTGTCCGCCGAGATCGCCAACGTAAACCCTGTCCACATAGCCATCAAAGTTCAAATCCACCGCCTTTGGAGGGGCTGCCATGGAGTGAGTCATTTTGCTGTCTTCGTCTTCGTCTTTACCTTTACCTTTATCATACGAGAACTCCCAGAGAAGCTGTCCTGTCTTGATGTCGATGACAAAAAAGCCTCGCCCTGTGTTAGCACCTTTTTCATCATTTTCATCCCGGTCGAACCCGGCACCTACAAAGGCAACCCACCGCTCTACAAGTTTCTCACCTACCTCGATCTTCACACGTCCGATCGCAGGTTCGGACCAGCTTTCACCCAGCTTTGCCAAGGTGGGAGTACTTGAGGACTTCGGAAATTCCCAGAGAAAAACCGGGTTCGTCGTATCCGTGATATCCAGGGCAAAGTAACTTTTTCCTCCTTTCCTCAGCCCACAAACGAGAACCGTCCTCCATTCGTCGGTGCTCTTTGTCGTGTCGGAGGCGTCGCTGTAAAACCAGACATCAGCCACTTTGGGCGAAGAGTCAACATAATAGGTATGGTCATAGATATGGCCCTCGCTCATCTTTTTCAGTTGCTTCAGCACGCCATTCGGGATGTAGGCCCATTCCTCTACTCCAGTCGCTGCATTGAAGGAGTGGAGCATTCCGTCATTGGATCCGACCAAGATGACCTTGGTCCGGGTGGTACTCTTGCTTTGATAGAATCCACCAGTTCCATTATACCCAGTATCTTCAAAAGAGGGGGATGGAGAACCCACCACAACGGCACTCGAATGGAAGATATCGCCG
>Ga0315274_10012719_pt1 | contig 11995 bp, 9 predicted proteins | sample YL17G02_20_MG_FD_203700 | JGI IMG/M metagenome (GOLD analysis project Ga0315274, IMG submission 203700) | Sediment microbial communities from Yellowstone Lake, YNP, Wyoming, USA - YL17G02_20 | ecosystem: Environmental > Aquatic > Freshwater > Lake > Sediment | place: USA: Wyoming | collected... | reverse complement strand
AAGGTTGCCTGCACAACAACCATGGTCAGGCCAGAACGCCACATGTGCTATAGGAACCGGTCAGCCCGCCGAACGGCGGGTTTGGTTGCGGCCAAAGGCCGCCTTGGGTTCCAACTACGTATACATCGTAGCGGACCCTCGTTCCAAGGCAGGTCGTGGTCGGCTTGGGGCCGAGCGGGGGTGCGTGGGGCTGACGCTTGACCACCACACGCTTCTTTGCGACCTGGCGGGCCAGGTCGAAAAGCTCGCCGGCGTCCGGGTCGTCGCCCACCAGTCGGCGACAGACTCGCATCTCCTTTTTCACCAGCGCGGACTTCTTTGACGGCGGGTACATCGGGTCGATGTAAATCGTGTCCGGCGCGGAGGAGTCGGTCATCGTTCGTAGAACGTCGCGGGCGTCGCCGAGGACAAATCTCAAGCGAGCGAGAACTTCGTCGAGCTTGGGAGAGTGACCGCCCGCTCGGGCGATTCCGTCACGGACCAAGGCCGCAAGCACCGGCGATCGCTCGATGGCCGTCACGGTACAACCCAGACATGCTAGAAGAAACGAATCCCGCCCGAGACCGGCTGTGGCGTCGACCAGGGAGACCGGACCATGGCGAAGCCCGACGGCTTGGGCTATCGGCTGGCGACGGGTCCGTCCCGACACCCGGCGGAAACCCACGGCCCCGCCGACGAAGTCCACGTAGATCTGACGAGAAGACCCGCGGCGCGTTTCGGAGCGTGTTTGAGATGCCGTCTGCACGTCCCGAGCCGCGACCGTGAGGGAGCGGTTGGTGCCGGATAACGTCCGCTTCCTTACGGGCGCGGCTCTGAAAGGAGCTTTTTCAAACACGCTCTCACGCAATTCGAGTCGATCGAGCGTGAGAGTGAGGAGAAACTCCGGTCGCTGTTCCGCCGAAATCGGATCGCCCTCGAAGTATGGCAGGGCCAGTTCCCGCGCCAAGGACATGGCTGCGAAACGAAGACGATCATCACCGCTTTCGGCGGTGACGACGATCCGCACGGGGTTGACGGTTTCGTGGGTCAAGGGAATCAAGAGGGACAGCCGCGCAGCGGTGTCGACAACGACGGCGTTTCGTGCTTCGCCGACGAACCGGGCGATGATAGAAGGGTCGTCCAATCCGTGCGGCGGAAGGTGACGAGAATCCAGACGAAGACCGGGGCGATGTAGGCCGTCACCGGTGACAAGGCGATGACCTTCAAGAGGATGATCACCGTCGCCTTGGCAACGGGCCCCAGGGAAAAGACGGCCAGAACGTTTTTATCACTGAAGGCGTCCACAAGCCGCAGCGTCAACTCGAGACCGGTGAACACACCCATGAGCAGAAGGCCCCAGAGTAGCGACCAACCGCGCCGGGACCAAGGCACCGGGGTGGCGAGGATCAAGGCGACGGCGAAGGCGGCCGGGAGGTAGCCCATCAAGCGGCTGTTCATCTCCATTGTCCCGCGGGCCCCGCGCGTCTTGATGTTCTCCAGTGTCACGGTCGTGTCCTTGGCGTCTTTGCCCGCCGGGACGGGTGTGATCGGGGCGAAGTGCACCCGGCCCGTCGAGCCGAAGGTGCGAAAGACGGTGTTGCCGCAGGCGCGGAAGACATATCCGTAGGCTCCCATCACTCCCGGCCAGGGGATCATCAGCAGCGCGTAGAAGATGATGACCTTGAGGAAGAATGCGGCGACGGGCTTAAGCGGGAACATCGGCAGGCCGTGGTTTGGGACGCGTGGCCCAGAGCGCCCACATCGTCCAGAAAAAAAGCGATAAAACGATGAACGCCGGTTGCCATACGTCCACGTGCATGGTTTCAAACGCCGCGGGCCAATAGATCCCCGTGTAAAAGAGCGACACGATTCGGATCAGATTGATGGTCAGGAGCAGGAAAGTTCCGGCGAAGAGGGCCGGGAGCTTGGAACGAAACGACGCGGGGAAGGCCAGTACCGCGGCGACGAACAGGGCCGCCGGCTCGATCGCGTCACATCCGTGGGCGATGTTGATGGAGTAACGCCGGGAACTGATGATCGTCTTGTCGGTGGTGGCGGCCTCGCCGAAGAAGTTGAGGATCGCGGTCGAAACCGCGGCGTTGGCCTTTTGCAAGCCGGGTAGGGCCTTCTTGTTCAACACGGGGATGAAGGTGAGGGCGTAGAAGACGCCCATCAATACGGCGAAGAGGCCGACGAACTGAAACACGGGCCTCTTGTTGTGCAACCACGCGAACCGGCGATCAGAGCCGGGAGCGGAAGCGGCCGGAGACGATCCCCGTGCTCCTTGTTCAGACCGTCGCGTTGGGTCGAAGGAGTGTCTACGCATATCGTTCCACTTTAGCGCGCCGATGAGCGGATCCGGCGGAGCACAGGTCGCAACCAGCCCCGTCAGGGGCGGAAGAACGCGAGCCACGGGCGTCAGCCCGTGGGATCGAACGCCTCCTCCACGCGCTCAAGCCCTGTCAGGGGCGGCACTGTGATTCGGCGCACCGTGTTGTGTCGCCCCATCCGGGGCTTGTCGCCCGGATGCTATCCTCTCCCCGCCGGCTCGCGCCGTGGGCTAGGCGTCGATCGCCCCTGACGGGGTCTATACGCTAAACACGCACGAGCAGCCACCGGCACCCACAGCACGCACAGGTTCGTATTATACCGTCTACTCTTACCCCCACGCTATGCCTTGCGGTCGCAAGCGCGAGTCGCTGTACAACCCCGTTTACGGGGTTTCCCCGCGCCAGCGGGTCTCAGGCCAGCCCTTTAGGACTGGTCGAGCACGACGAACCGGTCTTCCGTAGCCCGTTTCAACGGGCTTGTCTCCATGCCGTCGGACGTTTGCCGTGCACGGCGCGGAAAGAAGCCCGTTGAAACGGGCTAAAACGAAAAAGGGGTGACGCGCGAAACCAGCCGTAAAACGGCCGGCCTGTAGCCCTTCGGGCAAGGCCGCTGAAGCGGCCTCACTCCTCGGGTGTCAACGAGTTCGCGTTGTAGCCGACCATCGCCGAGATAGACGTTGCGCCCGCATTTCGGCGCCTACAAAGATACGCCCCCGACTGTCGCCGTCCAGGGCGACGGTCGGGGGCGTGGTTCACAAGATCACCTGCCATCCATGGGAGTGCGCATCGGTCAGGTCGTCGCTGCCGCCCGGCGACGCATCACGACTATCGTTCCCGCGGTCAACACGAGCACTGCCATCACCGCGACGCCCCACTCGGAAAGCGTCGGAATGCATACACCGGCACCGGGGCAATTCGTGCCCACCCCCTGAAACGACCCGCCCGCTGCCAGGCATTCGGCAGCCGTAACGTTGCAAAGGCAGTCGATTGACGGATCCGGAAGGCGGCAAGCGCCTTCGGCGCCTCCGATCAGCTCCGCAAAGTCCAGCGCCGTCAACGCTCGGTCGTAGACGCGCACTTCGTCAATGACCCCATTGAAGACGGCCCAGTCGCCGTCGTTCGGCGCCCAGCGATTGTTCCCAATCGCAGCAGTCCGATTGCTGGTGGTGTAGTCAGCCGCTGTGGTCATCTCCGCGTCGAGCTGTCCGTTGACATAGATCCGCAGCTTGTTGACGCTGCTGTCAAACGTCGCGGCGACCTGAGTCCACGCTTGCGTCGGAATGGGCGTGTTGCCGTGCAGGTCCGGCTGACCAGTCTGGTCAACGTTGAAGTGAACCTCGACCCTCCCGTCGTTCGAAGGTCCAGCTACGTACAGCACCATGCCGTTGCCTGGGTTGTCTGGGTTGCTGCCGCGTCCGTCGAAAATGACGCACTGGTCGGAAAGCGAGTAGCTGGGATTGTTGGTATCCGGCCCCGCCCACTTCACCCACGCCGCGACGGTAAAGGCCTGATTGGTGTAGATTGAGTCGTCCCACGTTATGGGGATTAAGTCCACGATATCCGTGGTCTGGAACTCAAACGCTGTGTTCCAGGGCCCCTTGACGCAGGCGGCGCCATCGTCGCGGTTCCTCCCGTCATAGCTATTGGCGCAGTCGTCGGCCGTGCAATCATCAAAACACCAATGCGCGACCAGACCAGCATTGGGGTCCCCTTGCGCCGGTTGCACGATCCATCCTGAAAAAGCCAGAACCGTACCCACTGCCGTTATCCTTGCGTTCCACCTGTGCTGTTTGTTGTTCATCTTTCGTCTCCAAAAGTCGAAATACTGCTCGCTGAATACGAGTGAAAACCTCGGGTTACGCAATCCGTTCGGATGCGCTCCCTGTAAAATGACCATCGACACCTTCGCCCTCGATTCCCTGAACCAGCCCTCGAGCGTAGGGCGCTTTACTTGAGCGGTACACAGGCTGAAAGTAGATCGCACGGCGGCGCACGGGGGTGGGAGGGTTGAAACGCGAAGAGGGACAAACACCCGAAAATCTGAGATATCAAAGAGCGCCCACAGTCGGGCGATGCCGTTGTGGGAATGAATCGAGGAACAGATAACCGCACGCGGGCCAGTACGGCCACAAGGGCGGCGTTGACGTAGGCCACGAGGAAGGCGACAACGACATACCCCAGCGCGCGGCCGATGTAGTCCATCAGGGCCGTATGATCCTGCGTCCCAGCCAGCAGACCCGAGTGCAGCCCCAGCGGCGCGAGGGCGAGTTCCACGCCCATCCAACCCACGCCTAACACGAACGGGCTGAATCCGACCCAGCGGGTGAGCCAAGCCCCGAGGAAAGTGTAGATCGCCGGAATCGCCGTTAGGAAAGCGAGCGAAGCAAGGTTCGCGGCAACGGCGGTGCGGCTCGCGGCGACGCAAAACGCGAAGAGGCATCCGCCCCACAGAGCGCCGCACGCCGACGCCCGGAGCGGGCGCAGGACGCGGATGGCGACGAACAACGGAAGGAGGGAAAGCCAGCCCATCCAGGCGTGCGTGGACGACCCGACGGCCGTGGCGGTGAGGTAGGCGCTACCCGCCAGCGACCCGGCGAGTGCCACGCTCTTGACACTCACCGCGTCCCGCAGCGCGGCGATTGCGAATCGTCGGCCTGTTCGCACGACCCACCCTCATTGGGCGGCGGGCGATGGCTCGTCGTTGATGACGCAACCATCCGGGGCGAATGCGGTCGGAGGGAGATGCACAACGGAGGGAAGATGAAAGCCCCCTTCTCCTCCGCGCCTCCTCCCCTCACGCCAGTTTATAACGGACCCCATCGCCCTGCCCCCGCCAACAATAAGGCACCATTCTAATAAGCGGGAGTCATTAACGCAAGACTAATATTGGGAGTTTTTTTTCAAATCAAAATACAGCTTGGCTGCACGCCCATCCGACATGCTGTCTGCAAGTGTACATCGGGGCCTATGCGGAGTACGATCCCGCTCCGAGTGGCCGACGGACCTGTCCTTCGGTGCTCGACGGCGTCACGCGGGCCGACGACGCGCCCCATCGCCCGGGCTTTCGAGAAATGACGATGGACACGCAGGATCGAATCAGGATCGATCCAATGCCCAGAGACTGCCGATGCGGTGACGATTGGAGCGCTCCGCGACTCGACAACCTTGGGCACGCCCTCGCGAGTCCCGCCGGGATGAGGTTTTCGGTAGCCACAGCACGTTTGGGCGTGTCTTCCGTAACCGCCGGACTCGGCCCCGTGCAGGCAACCCCGCACGCCCCGCTGTGGCGCCATTTCTTATTCAATGGCCCGTGAAAGTCGTTTGAAGGACTGCGAAGTCGTAAAGATCGATGAATTCGCTCTTGTCGACATCGAAGGCTTCACATCCGCCGTCAGGCAGACCTCCCGGGCCCGTCATACAACCGAGGAAGTCAGAATAGTCGTAGAGATTGACGGCGCCGTCCTCGTTGCCGTCTCCGGGCGCCAGGCGGAACCAGAATCCACCGGTCAACTCAAAGTCACCGCCGGCGAGCACCCCCGCATCCGGTTGGCCGAACGTGCCGGACAGCTCAAAGTCACCGCCTGTGCATCGCATAGCGCCGCCGCCGTCAATGGTAACTCGCACGAGTTCAAAGCCGCTGTCCGACACATCACCGAACGCCCGAACAACCAAGATCCCTGTTGCCACAAGCGCGGCACTACTCACCCACGCGCCGACGAGCGATGCAAATTGAGAATCCCGTCGCCTCATCTCTTTTCTCCCCTATTTCATCTGTCCGAGCAGACGCCGCCCCAGAACCCGGGAGGCGCCGCTCACACTCACGGCGCGCATACGCAACAAACCCCGTAGCTGTAGTTCGACGGCGTGCTGCACGACCCCGTGTCCGAGGTTATGCTGCACTCCAGCGCCCGCACTTCCGCCACCACGGTGCCCGTGCATGTCGTGCCGCAAATGCCGGCGGGAGGGTACTGGGCCGAGGGAAAACAGATAGCGCTGGTCGAGGTCGGCGGGCCGGGCGGCCCTGCCGGTCCTGTCAGCCCCTGCATTCCCTGGCAGTCGATGATGTTGAACGCCCCGTCGTGATTCGTGTCCTCGACGGGATCGTTGACCCGGTTCATGTTCAGGTCCCAGCAATGGTATCCTGCTGGTCCAGTGGGACCTGCGGGGCCGACGAGCGTCGCCGTCGTCTGCGTGGTCCCGTCAGGGAACTTCACTCCGCCGGTTGTAGACTCAATCGTCCCGGCGACAGTGAGCTTGGACGTTCCCAAGCTGCCGATACCGACGTTCCCGTTGCCGAGGGACAGGCTTCCCCACGTCCCAGGCGCGGTGCGGTCATAGACTTGGATGTAGCCTCGGTTCAATGTGCTGTCATAAGCGAGTTCCATGCCCTCGCCCGCGGAAGGCCAGTTTGTTCCGTTGACTCGAGCCATGCCTGCCACGTCCAGCGTCGTTTTGGGCGCCGCCGTGTTGATTCCCACGCCTCCTCCGGCGCGGACTACAAACTGATTTTGACCCGTGGTGGTGAAGTCCGCATCATTGTAGTCGGCCCAAACGAACGAGCCCGTATGGGCGGCGATTGCCCGGCGACCCGCCGCCAGACTACAGACGCCTTGAGCACGGCTGTAGCCACCTCCCAGAGCCATCGCTCCCCAGTTGGTCGCCTGGTTGCCAAACCCTCCGGCGACCAGGGAGTTCTCACCGCTGGCTACGTTGTCGCGGCCGCCGCTTACCGTCGAGGCCATGCCGCTTGCGTTATTGTTCCAGCCGCCGGATACCGTCGCTCGTCCCGCGGAGGCACGGTTGGTCCATCCCCCGCCGACGGTCGAGACCGAAGCACTGGCCTCGTTGGCGTATCCGCCGCCGACCGTGGCGTGATCAGCGTTAGTGGCGTCTCCGTCGTTGGTGCCGGCCTTGTTCCCCGATCCGCCGCTGACGGTGCCGTAGTTGTCCGTCACATTGTTTGGCCGAGGAATACCCCCGCCTAGCGGTGATCCGCCTCCCGATAGGGTCCCGCCGACTACGCTCGTCACGATGCTGTTTCCCCTCCAACCCGCAAGGATGTTCGGAGATGTGCTGTTGGGTATCGTTCGCAGGTCGCTCAGGGCCAGCGCATAAGGCACCGGCGACAGCCGTTGGCGCGGGGACAACACTGCATAAGAACCGCTGCCGGGCGGGCTCTCCACTCCGATCTCCAGCCAGCGGGCATCGCCGTTGAACGCCCCAACGCCGAAGTCAACGTTCACGCTGAAGAGTCCGTTGACCACGGTAATGCCGCTATAGACGATCGGCGAGCCGAGCCGGTTCCCTCCCGTGGCCGCATCCCAGAGCGAGAACGAAAAGTCCGCGGTGTCGTTCAACGGTCGCCCGGCCTCCGTCAGTTGCCCCTGATATGAAAAGCTCGTGCCCAACGGTGTTTCCGCCGCCGGGCTACTATCCCCCAGCGCCACCATTACCAGCAACGCTGCTCCAACCTTCATTCCTGTTCGCATTCCTCGGACCTCCTCTTGGTTGATGACCACGCCGGCGACAACCTCACGCCTCGCGGCAGGTCGACGCCTCATCCATGACCCTCTGCACGGGAGACCGTTCGGAGACGTTGAACTCCGAACTCCCGTGGGGTCGCCTGTTCCTACAGTCGTGCGCTGTCGGGAAAGGTAACGGGAGATTCCGCGAAAAAAGGTCGCAGACAGGTCTCGACCCGGTGTCGCCTGTCCGATCCGGGCGGATCGGGTGGTGCCGCCCCGGGGACAGGTTCACAACTTCTCGGTCTCGCAGAGGCGTTGGTGCGGCGAACGAGAATTGATAGAATTGCTGCACATGTACGGAGCCGAAGGACTTTCGGATGAAACGGTCCGCGGCGCCGTCACGGGGGTCATGGCGGATCGGGATCGCGTAGCCGATGTGCTGCTACCCCAGGTCCGATTGATGGTCGGGGCGCGACTCAGCCCGAACCCCGGCCACTTCGACGTTCTCGACGACATTGCCCAGGTCGTGATGGTAGCGGTAGCCGAGAGCCTGCCCCGACTTGAGAACTGCACGGTCGGCGGGTTGCGCGCATTCGTTTCCGTAATCGTCCAGCGGCGTGTGGCCGACTTCCTGCGAGGACGCAATCACGGCAGCCCAAATCAAAGGCCGATGGTTTCGCTTGAGACGACGGTCGCGGACGCTTCGCAAGCGGGCCCGCTCTGGCAGTTTCTGTCCGCCAGCGGCCTGTCCCCCTCGAGCGCGGCCGGGCAGGCGGACCAAATCTCCGTCGTCCTTACGGCGCTGGGACAGCTTAAGTCCGAGTACCGCGAAGTCGTCACGTTAGCGCTTATTGACCAACTGACGACCGGCGAGATCGCCCGGCAACTGGGCGTCACGCGGCGGGCTGCGTCGATGTTACTACTCCGTGCGATTCGGACGCTTCGCGGGCAGGTGTTGGGCACGAGTGAGTTCGGTGGGACCGATGATGAACCCGACGGGCGACATGAATAATGACCCCTCCTCGAGTTTCGACGATCAGGTAGACGACGCACTCCGAGAAATGTGGCGAGGACGCAGCCAAGCGCTCGATCGTTTGGTTGACGACGGCGAGCCGGCGGGCGCCGGCGTAGGCAAACTTCTGAGCGAAATGGCCGGCGTCTCCACGTCGGAACCGGCGAAACGCGCCGGGCCTGTGCGGATCGGTCAATATGAGATTCTTCGAGAGCTGGGCCGCGGCGGAATGGGCATCGTCTACGAAGCTCGTCAGAAGAATCCACAACGGCTCGTCGCCCTCAAGGTCGTTCGAGGAAGTCGATCGGCTGATGATCATTACCTTCGACTCTTCGAACGCGAGATCCTGACGCTCGCCCGACTCAACCACCCCGGGATCGCCGCAATCTACGAAGCGGGATGTACGGAGGAGGGTGAGCATTTCTTCGCCATGGAGCTCGTTCACGGGGCGCCGTTGTTGCGACACGTCCTCGGCCACGGCGACGTCGGATCGGAGGCGCCGCTGCCGCTGCGGGCGCGATTGGAGCTGTTCGTCCGAGTGTGCAAGGCTGTCGGCTACGCCCACCAGCGAGGGGTGATCCACCGCGACCTAAAGCCCTCGAATATTCTGGTCGACGCACGCGGAGATCCGAAGGTCCTGGACTTTGGGCTGGCTCGAATCACCGACGCCGACGTAGCGATGACGACGGTCGTTGCCGAACCGGGACGGATCGTCGGCACCCTCACTTACATGAGTCCGGAGCAGACTCGGGGGCGCGCCGATGAAATCGACGTTCGTACGGACGTCTACTCCCTCGGCGTCATCCTCTACCAGATGCTCGTCGATCGGCTGCCCTACGACATTTCCTCGTCATCGCTGCATGAGGCGGTGCGATCCATTTGCGAGACGATTCCGCTGCAGCCCAGCCACCTCAGACGGGACTTGCCCGGCGAACTCAGCACGATCGTGATGAAGGCCTTGGAAAAGGAGCCTGCGGGTCGGTTTGCCGGGGCGATTGATCTGGCCGAGGACATTCAACGTTTCCTTTCGGGACAACCTATTCTCGCCAAGCCGCCGACGGCGTTGTATCAACTGCGAAAACTCGTCGCCCGAAACAAGGTTGCTTCCATCTTGATCAGCCTACTATTCCTCTTGGCGGGCGGGGCCGCCATCTGGATGAGCGTCCTCTACCGGCAGTCCGACCGCCTCCGCGCGATGGCCGAGGGCGCTCGGGCGGAGGAGCGGTCGCAGCGCCGGTTGGCTGAAACCCGCCTTGAGCGAACCGAGAAGGCGGAGGAGGCGGCCCGAAGCGCCGCTCGAACGGCAGAGCGGATCAACAGGTTTCTTCAGGACATGCTCGCCGCCGCAGACCCCGAGAACTTTCCTGGGCGAGACGTCACCGTACGCGAACTACTCGACGAAGCAACACGAACTCTCGACTCCGCGATCGACGACGATCCCACGGTGACGACGGGCGTCCGTAGCGTCCTCGGAACGACGTATCGCAGCCTCGGGCGTTATCAGGAGGCGGAGGCCCAGCTTAGAGCCGCCCTCACGACGGCCCAGACGCTTCCCAACGACGCGGAACCCGAACTCACGAGGCGGCAAGCCCGCCTCATGCGTGATTTAGGATCCGTGCTCGCCAATCGCGACGAATTCGTCGAAGCCGATGCGTTGCTTTCTAAAGCCGTAGACGCGCTGAGTAGTACTTTCGGAGCGGACCATCCGGAGGTTCTCGAAGCCCGCGGCCAGCTCGGCGTCCTGAGATGGAAACAGGGACGATTTTCGGAAGCCGAAACAATCCTGAGGGACGCGTACGAACGCTTGCGGGAATCCGTCGGCGAAAATCATCGTGAGACGGTGTCGCTGTGCAACAGCCTTGCTTTGGTGCTCAATGATGAGGGGAAGTACGGCGACGCCGAGCCGCTGCTACGACGACTTCTTGAGTGGGCTCGGAGCAGGCTCGGCGATCGGCATCCGCAGACGGCCCGGGCCCTCAACAACCAGGCGTGGAACGCTGCGGGACTGGGACGATATCCAGAAGCCGAGACGCTGTACCGCGAGGCGCTTGAAACATGGCAATCGCTCTCGGAAGGACGCCACCCCGAAGCGGCGCTGTGTCGCGCCAACTTAGGCCTCACGCTGATCCTCGAAGGAAGATTCACCGAGGCGCGGGACATACTGAGGGAGGCGCTGGAGGTCGATCTCGAGACGCTCGGAGACCGGCATACGCAGACGGCCGATGCCTACATCGGGCTGGCGTGGACCCAACATGAGCTCGGTGAACACCGGGACGCCGATGACGCGCTTGGAAAGGCGTTCGCGATTCTGACGGAGGATAGTCCGCGCACGAATCAATTGCGAGCGCGCGGCTACGAAGTTCGAGGCCGAGGTCTGAGCCTTGAGGGACGTTTTGAAGAAGCTGAAACGCCGATTCGCCAGGCTCTTGAGGTTCGCTCGCGCAATCTCGGTGAGGATCATCCGGATACGGTGCGTCTTTACAATGAGCTGGCGTTCGTCCTCAGCAAACAGGTCAAATACGACCAGGCCGAGCCTCTGTTTCGGCGAGCACTGTCAAGCAGTCTGCGAACGCTGGGTGAAGCCCACCCGGGCACCCTCGTTCCAATGCACAACGTCGCCTCCGTGCTGGAGAAACAGGGCAAGTCGGCCGATGCCGAACGAATGTACCGTAGAGTAGTGGAACTCGCGGAACACGCGATGCCGCAAGGACACTGGATGACGGCGGCGTTCCACGGTTCCTTGGGCAACTGCCTCACGTCTATGGAACACTACGACGAGGCCGAGCAGCATTTGCTTACAGCGTACAGCGGCCTCAAGATTCAACTGGGCGACGACGATGCTCGGACCAAAGCGGTTCGCGCCAATTTGGTTCGACTCTTTGAGGTTTCGCAACGGCCCGAGCGTGCTGCCGAATGGCGCGCGACAGCGTCATCGGAAAAATGAGTGTCGGATGCATGGTTTGGGGGGTTCTTGCGCTGCGCCTACCGGCGAGATTGTTGATGCCGGCGCACACGCGACGAAACCACGACAGATGGGGCCGGTGGGCGGGGCGGCGAAGGAGAATGCGGCGCGTCGACTGAATCCAGAACTCCTGACCTACTGCCAACATAACCGGTAAAACAAGGCATTTCCTGGACAGCGGGTTCGCTGTTAAGGTGTAAGCATAGTTGGCGGCTATTTCCATCGGCCAAAGGGAGTTCGAGCAGTG
>Ga0315274_10012718_pt1 | contig 11996 bp, 10 predicted proteins | sample YL17G02_20_MG_FD_203700 | JGI IMG/M metagenome (GOLD analysis project Ga0315274, IMG submission 203700) | Sediment microbial communities from Yellowstone Lake, YNP, Wyoming, USA - YL17G02_20 | ecosystem: Environmental > Aquatic > Freshwater > Lake > Sediment | place: USA: Wyoming | collected... | reverse complement strand
CAGGCGTTATGTCCTTTATGTACGTATACGCCCATAGTAAGGAACGCAACAGGCCAGCAGGTCATCTGCGCGCCCGCATTCGGCGGGTCCACGACCAACCTCAGGACCGTGGCAAGGACCGGAAACTTCTCGAGTGTGACATTCATAGTTGACATGCCCGGATACTCAAAGATAAACTTCACCACTCCGGTCAACATGGCCAACAGGACAACGATGCCCCAGGTCATGCAGTTTGCCATGGAGAACATGATGGCGGGCGGCAAGATAGGCGTGAACGAGAGCAAGTGGAACGGCGGCCAAAGGGTCAACCTGAACCTTGGCGCAAGGCTCACCATATACAACGCCAGCCGGATACTCCGCATCTCGGGAAGGGACCCGACAATAAAGTTCGGCTCATACGTGGGGCTTGCCGGGTCTTCATCCATGGCGCCGTGTCCGAGGAGCAGGTGCAACCCCGCAGGCTTCACCTACGACGGCCAGAACCTCACGTTCCAGGTGAACTCATTCTCCACTTACACCGCAGGCAACACCAACTACTCCCTGAGATACCAGAACCTCACTGTTATGAGGCAAAGCGTATTCCAGCGCCAGAACATCACATACAAGATAAACATAACGAACAACGGCAGCAGCGCGGCTGACACCTACAACCTGAGCCTGTGGAGCAACATGACCAGGAAATGGATAAACATGAGCAGCGTAACGCTCAACTCCACCAGGGTCGGCGGCCTGCACAACCATACCCAAGTGGAAATCAGGGCTTTCGCCACGTCAGGCGGCACCTACCGTACATTCATCATCGCAAACTACTGGAACGGCACTGCGAAGAACACGACATGGAGCCTCAACTCCACCAGTGACGGCATCAGGTTCATAACAACGGTCGTTCCGGCCACGCTGTCCATAGCATCGCCGGCAAACAGCGCCAACGTTTCCACAGCATCCGGCCTGATAATAACGCTCAGCAACAACACCAGGCTGGTATGGTGCAACGCCGCAATGAACCAGACAAGGAACGTAACGTTCCACAGGTGCAGGAGCACACTCACAGTCGGCGCAGGCAACCTGACCCAGGCCCACAGGCAGAATATAACCATATGGGCCAACGACACGTACGGGAACTTCTTCAAGACATCTGTTGTATACAACCTCACCTTTGACTCTGTCAAGCCAGTCACACGCTTCCGCACCCCGACCAACAGGCAGAACGTTTCCGGCACCATAAGCATCAACATGACTGTCACGGATTCCACGTCCCGCGTCAAGAGGGTCAACGTGACCATAGGCAACTCCACAGGACCGCGGGCCAGGAGGCAGCTGTCGCTGGCCGCAGGCACGCTGCTCAACGGAAACTGGACAACCACGCTCAACACCGCAACCCTGTCCGACGGCAGGTACAACATAACGTTAAACGTCACAGACTATGCGAACAACGTCAACTCCACGTTCAAGATAAACATATCCATTGACAACAACGCGCCCAGGCTGACTGTTATAAGGCCCGCGGCAACGGAGTATGTCAACTCCCTGCCCATAAACGCGAGCGCGACCGATGCCGGAACAAAGGTGGAGGCAGTTAGATACAACATAACCAACTCATCCGGCCTGGTAAGGGCCGGCCTGCTGACCAAGGCCAGCGATGGCTATTACACAGCCGCTGTGAACATAATAAACTACAAAGCAGGCAGCTACAGCGTGGTTATAGTTGCAAATGACACAATCAGCCGCACCAACACGAGCAGCGTCCAGTTCACAGTCGTCGCACCCAGCATAGCGCTGTCAACCCCGGCAGACAACGCGAACATAACAGCCACCATGGCGCTCGTATTCAAAAACAACACCAAGCTCAGCTGGTGCAACGTGACAGTGAACAGCACGCTTGTTGCAACCCTTTACAACTGCAGGAACACTACGATAGGGAGCGGCAACCTGACCCAGGGCCGCAACCAGAACCTGACAATATGGGCGAATGACACGTCGGGCAGCAGGTTCAAGCTGACCAAGACAGGCATAGCCAGGGACACGAGGGCGCCGCTGGTCACGATACAAAGGCCTGCAAACAACTCGCGCGCCACCACGATTATCGGCATAAGAACGAATGCGATTGATTCAACCGTAGGCGTCAGGCAGGTGACTTACAAGATAGGCAACTCCAGCGGAGTCAAGCTGAGCGGCTCGCTGACACTCGCGCAGGGCACGATGTTCATCGGCAACTGGACTGCATCCGTAAACATAGGCAGCCTCGTGGAAGGCAAGAAATACAACGTGACAGTGAACGCGACCGACTACAACCGCAACAGCAACGCGACGAGATTGAGCAACTTCAGCTTCAACAGGGCGCCAAGGATAGTATTCAGCCAGCCGCACAACACCACTTACGGCAATGCCACGGTAAGCTTCAACATAACCGCCTCCAGCGACGTCCTTGGCAAGGCTTTCGTAGAGCTGCTTAGCCACAACTTCACCATGACCAATGCCTCGGGCCAGTGGCAGTACCTCAACGCCAGCATGATAGACAAGAAGCACACGGCAACGTTCTGGTTCAACGACACGTATGGTTTCTGGAACTCAACAACCACATACTTCACCGTGGACGTCACCGCGCCTTCGGTTTCGATAACGCTTTCCGAAACATCATTGTACGTCAATAACGGCGTGACCATAACATGCTCGGCATCCGACGCGACATCGGGCGTTGCAAGCAGCAGCGTGTCAGTCAGAAAGCCATCCGGCTCCACAGTATCGGCAACCAGCGGGGCCTCATTCAGCAGCACGAGCGAGGAAGGCACGTACACAGTGACCTGCTCGGCCACGGACAACGCAGGCAATTCCAGGTCAACCACATCCACGTTCACCACAACGAACAGGCCGACTGGCGGAGGCGGAACTGGCGGCGGAGGCACGACCCCCACACAGAGCGCAACCAAGTCCTGGGGCAGCATTGCTGCAGGCTCGCAGGCAACCATGGCCATTGCCACCACAGGCATAGAATTCACGCAGATTGAGGTCCAGGTCAAGGAAGACGTTGCGCAGCCTTCCATAACGGTCAAGCCGCTTTCATCCCAGCCATCATCCGTATCCAGCGCAGCGCCAGGCAAGGTATATTCCTACGTCGAGGTGACCAAGAACAATCTGGACGACTCTAAAATAAGCGCGGCCGCGATAAAGTTCAAGGTGAGCAAGCAGTGGATTTCGAACAACAGCGTGGACAAGGCCAAGGTATGGCTCAACAGGTATTCGGCTGGCCAGTGGGCCAGGTACGCCGCAACCCTGCTTTCGGAGGACGCTGGATACGTATACTACAGCGCATCAGTGCCTGGCTTCTCAGTGTTCGCAATAACCGGAGAGGCGGCAGCAGCCCCAACGCCGCCACAGCAGAACTGCACTGCAGGTGCAAAGCGCTGCTCTGGCACCAGCCTGGAAACCTGCACCAACGGCAACTGGGCCGTATCCAGCAACTGCGGCTCGCTTGGCTGCAATGCCAACACCCTGGCCTGTAATACCGCTGCGACGCAGCCGCCCGTCACAACGCCATCCGCGCCAAAGGCGGATTACACGACAATCTGGATAATCGTGGCGATAATCATAATCGTTGTTATAGTGGCTGCGGCTGCAATGTTTTACATGAAGAAATAGAGGCCCGCATGCCATTTGCCATTTATTTTATTTCGTTGATTTCTCGCCAGCGCCTTCCAGGCTTTCGCTTTTAATAGGAAATATCATACTATTAGCATGATGGACGACAAGGCTATTGCAGGCCTGGCATCAAGGATAAAGAAGGCTGGCGCGCGCAAGGTCCTTCTCCAGGTCCCGGAAGGCCTGAAGCCTTCAGCCCTCGAGATGGCCCGCAAAATCGAGAGAAGCCTGGGCAGGGGAGCCGAGGTCATGATATCCTGCGAGCCCTGCTATGGCGCATGCGACATCCGGGACTTCGAGGCAAGGGCTCTTGGCTGCAAGCTGCTTGTCCACGTAGGCCACACCGAGCTGAAGCTTCCGCGCAAAACGCTCGTGCCTGTGATATACGAGGAGTATAGGCTGCACTTCGACCCCGTGCCGCTGCTGGCCCAGGCCCTTCACATGCTGAAGCCGTGCAAGAGCATATGCCTTGTTACAACTGCGCAATACGTCTCAAGCCTTGAGCCTGCAAAAAAGTTCCTTGAGGCCAACGGCAAAAAAATACACATAGGCCAGCCCATAAAGGCCGGCTACCCCGGCCAGGTGCTGGGATGCGATTATTCGGCCGCAGAGCCTTTTGACAGGCTGGTGGACTGCTTCCTGTACCTGGGGACCGGCAGGTTCCATCCCATCGGCCTGGCAACCAGGGTCAGCAAGCCCGTCCTAGTCCTGGATTATGAGCTTGACACGCTCGAGAACATGCACCACGAGCGCGACATGCTGCTGAGGATAGGGATGATGCAGGTTGAAAAGGCGAAGGAGGCTAAGAACTTCGGCGTGCTCGTGTCCGCGAAGCCCGGGCAGGAGAACCTGGGCACGGCTGAGAAGGCAAAGAAGAGGCTGGAGGCAAAAGGCAAGAACGCATTCATACTCGTGATGGACGGCATCGCGCCGGAGAAGCTGATGGGCATGAAGCTGGAGGCGCTGGTGAACTGCACGTGCCCCAGGCTTTCGGAGGACTTCAGGCAGTACAAGATGCCCATACTAAACCCGGAAGATGTTGATAAGATGTAGATTCCCATGTGATTTCATGAAAGGCAAATTTCTTTACGAAAGCGCAGGTAGCTTTGGCATAGCTGATGCGGAATTCTCAGACAAAAACGTTATTTTGATGGCAGGCCCATGCTCGGTCGAAAGCGCGGAGCAGATGGAAAAAGTTTCAAAAGCAATCGCAGGCCACGGCCTGAAGTTCATGCGCGGCGGCGCATACAAGCCCAGGACCAGCCCTTATTCGTTCCAGGGCATGGGCGCGGAAGGGATTAGGATACTGGAAGCGACATGCAGGAAGAGCGGCCTGCTGTCCGTCTCAGAAGTCATGGACACGCGCGACGTGGCTGAGATGGCAAGGCACATAGACATACTCCAAATCGGCGCGCGCAGCATGCAGAACTTCGCGTTGCTTAAGGAAGCCGGCAAGCCGGGCAGGCCGGTCCTGCTCAAGCGCGGCATGTCCGCGACCGTGGAAGAGCTTCTGATGTCGGCGGAATACATGCTCAAGGAAGGCAACCGCAAGGTCATACTATGTGAGCGCGGCATAAGGACCTTCGGGACAGAGACCAGGAACACACTGGACATCTCAGCGGTGCCAATTCTGAAAGCAAAGACGCAACTGCCCGTCATAGTCGACCCCAGCCATGGCACCGGGCGCAAGGATTTGCTGCTGCCCATGGCAAAGGCTGCAATAGCAGCCGGGGCCAACGGCATAATGGCAGAGGTCCACCCTGACCCGGATAACGCGAAGTCGGACCAGAACCAGCAGATGAATCTGGACGAGTTTTCATCATACGTCGCCGGGCTCAGGGACTTCTGCAAAAGGCTTGGCAAGAGGCTGGCGTAATGGCAGTCGCATGCTGCATAAAACAGCACGGGTCGCTAGTTACCTTACATTTCGTCATGGCAGCCGCAGCCCGGCATCATTTGCCGTGCTCAATGGAACCTCGGCGCGAACGGCAGTATCTCCCTGACCAGCCTTCTCACCTCGGACTCGCCGAGCTGCGGGTTCCTGACATGGATAAGCTCGTGCGTCCTGACCTCCTCGAATTCCGGTCCGTACAGGTCGGATGCTATTTCAATGAGCCGCAGCCCTGGAAACGCCCTGCCCAGGACGCGGTAGCCAAGCCAGTACCTCGGGACTTTTTTGATGGTGACATCGCCGTAGTATGAGGAATAGCCGGACGTCTTTGCAGAATTGAGCTGGTGAATGTTTTGCTGTTCTTCGTCATCCGCTTCCTGGTCATACGATGAATTGCGCTGACGGCCTTCATCGCCACTTCCGTCATCCGATGATGCACTGTCATCTGAAGGCAAATCAAGCCTCATGTCGGCAAGGTAATCGTCAAATGAAAATCCGATGCCCTCGGCAATCCCTTCAAATAGGAATGTTCTGAGGTCTCCAATCACGGTCTCAAGCAGGCCCCTGAATCCTTCAACCAGATACCATGTCTCGCCTTCCATTCCGGTTACTGCCTCTCCTGCGACCGCTGCCTTGCTGCCATCAGCTCCTCGGGCTTGGTCCTGATGAGCTCGGCAATTTCCGCAAGGCTGACCTCGACGTCCTTGGATATCCTGGCCCTGTCAATCCTGCTGAGCCGCTGCTCCTCAAGCGTGGCAAGGTTTGAACTGATGGAATCAAGCCGAGACAGCAGTTCTGACCGCAGCGGGTTCTTCTTCTTCAGCGACTTCTCCCTGAGCCTGTCCCAGCGCTTGCGCAGCTTCCTGACCTTCCAGTTCCACCCAAGCATCCTGGTCAATATGCCCATATGCACCACTTATCAGCCTACAATATTTATTGTCCGCATTGCTATTAACCCTTTCCCCATTTGCCAATCGCATCAGCCAGTTCTTTGTGCATTTTGGCGTATCCGGCCAACGGGATGCCATTCATCACCGCGTCCACTGCCTGCCTGGCTGCCGCAGCGCCGCTCTTTGTGCCTTTCGGGTGTCCGTGAATGCCGCCGCCCATCTGGATTACTATGTCGCGGCCGAGCATTTCCATGAGCTTCGGCACATGGCCAGGATGCAGGCCGCCTGAGCAGACCGCCATGCAGGGCTTTATGTGCATCCACTCCTCGCCGAGCGCGTGCGCCTTCTTGTGTGGAAGTATCATGCGCTCCTCTATCTCCTGCTCTATCTCCCCGACCTCGGTGCTGCCGCCCTCCATCTTGCCGACCACGGTGCCGATGTGTATCTGGTCAACCCCGATGAGACGCGCAAGCTTTGCTATGACGAGCATGGATATGCCATGTGCAGGGCTTCTCGTCATAGCCGCATGCATGGCCCTGTGAGCATGCACTACCAGGCCAAGGTCAGCTTCCATCAGCGTCTGCAGGCCCGCCCAGCCGACAGTGATTATGTCAACCATTATGTATTCGCCGCCCTGCCGCTTGACGAATTTCGCCCTTTTCACCATCTCGTTCGCCTCGGCAGTCACGTTCGGCATGTAGACCTTGCGTTCCCCGGTACGTTTTTCCGCATTGTCCCTTGCCCTCAGAGTCTGGACAACCCGTTTGCCGAAGGGGTTGAAGGACTGGTTGCTGAGGTTCTCATCCTCCTTGACCATGTCGCAGCCGCCTGCCCACGCGTCATACGCGACCTTTGCGTGGTCTGTTGTGCGCAGGCCGAGCTTTGGCTTGACTATGGTGCCAACCAGCGGCCTCTTCGGAACGCCCAGCATCTTCCTTATCCAGTGTATGCCGAACCTCGGGCCTTTGAACGACTTTACTATCATGTCGGGCAGGTTTATGTCCTCGAGCCGTAAAGCATCAACGGCCTTCATGCCGAAGACGTTGCCTGCGACCGAGCTGAGAATCTGCGGCACATTGTCCGGCTCGAAGAGCTGGATGGGGTAGGCTATCTTCACCCGGCTGCCTGAAATCTCGAAAACACGCGCGGCCAGCTTCATGACATACGGTTTTGACGTGCTCACGTCGGTCCAGGTCCCTATGGAAGACTCTGCGGCTATGGCCTCGGCCGCCTCCCTCATGCCCATGCCAGGGGCAGGCGCTATCCTGAATTCGGCGACAAGGTCGTCCCTTTTCGGCTTATAGCCGATGTCAGTGTAGCCAGCGTAGGCCATAATATTAATTCCTTTCCCGTATATAAGAGCTGAGCGCAATTAATTAAGTGGATTTCATGGTAGAGATAAGCTTTCTCGGAGGCGGCCGCGAGGTAGGCCGCATGGGCATACTGATAGACAACGGCTCGCAAAGGCTGCTGCTTGACTACGGCGTTAGCGTGGAGACCATGGCAGTGCCAATCGAGCCCCCGAAGCCGCCGCACGCGCTTCTGCTAAGCCACGCACATCTCGACCATTCCGGCAACATCCCGTCGCTTTACAGCCGCGGGTGGGAAGGAAGGGTTTACGCGACCCCGGCGACTTTCGAGATAGCGGACATGCTGCTGAAGGATTCGCACAAGGTCCAGAAGCTGAAGGGCATGCACCCGAGGTATGATTTGCATGACGTTGCGCACATGGGAAGGCAGGGCGTGGAGATGCATTTCGGAAGGCAAAGGCAGCTGAAATCCGCCTCTTTCACACTCAACGACGCGGGCCACGTCCCGGGCAGCTCGTCCATCCTCATTGAAACCGGCGGCAAGCGCATACTTTACACGGGCGACATCAAGCTCGAGGATACGCTGCTGATGAGAAGCGCGTTCAGGGACTTCAGGGACATTGACATCCTTATAACAGAGTCCACGTATTCCTACAAGAACCATCCGCCGAGGCAGGAAACCGTCAGGAGGATCAGGGACAAGGTCAGGCAGTCCCTGCAGTCCGGCGGCTTCGTCGTACTGCCGTGCTTCGCGGTCGGCAGGGCGCAGGAGATGCTGCTGGCAATCAAGGACATAGGCTATCCGGTCTATATGGACGGCATGTGCATTGGCGCGACAAAGGCCGTGCTTGCCCACAAGGAAGCGGTGAGGGACCATGCGCTGCTCGGCGAGGCCATGTCAAGGGTGCGCAAGATAAGGAGCCAGAGCCAGAGGAAGCATGCCATACGCGACGCCGGCGTAGTCATAACTACAGCCGGCATGCTGAACGGCGGGCCTGTCCATTTCTACATCAGGGAGCTGCACGACAGGCCGGAATGCGCTATGATACTGAACGGATTCCAGATACCCGGGACAGTGGGCAGGACGCTGATGGACACCGGCGTCTACGTCCATGAGGACATGGAATTCCGGCCCAGGATGTCGGTAGATTTCATGGACCTTAGCGCCCATGCGGGCAGGGACGAGATAATAGACCTCGTCAAGGACCTCAATCCCGGCAAGGTCTTCCTGGTCCACGGCGAGCGCACCGAGGAGTTCGCCGCTGACCTGAAAGGCATGGGCTTTGATGCGGCCGCACCGAAGAACGGGGATTCGGAGAGGGTGTAGGCTTCTGCGTATCTTCACGCATATGATGACATGGCCTTCCCGCATACTCTTTTCCTTTCACCTTTATTGAAACGCTGCAAGTGTAATGGCCGCCGAACGATTTTCCAGGGGTGTAAGCAATCTTAATGGAAACGAAATCAACATCAACTGAAGATATTCCAAGCTTTCCTGCCGGCGAGAAGGTCAAGCTCATATGAACATGGCTTGCCATCCAGCAGATGCCCGACGTTTTCCAGGAACTCCGGATTAGTCCCGCTGATGATGCTGTCCGCCAGGTTGTGCGCAACGCCCCCCAGCAGCTTGAATTTGGCCATGATTTTGGATTGGGGGCATGCTTTATATTCCAGAATACCGCAAGTAACATTTCGTATGCAGGACCAAAAACAATTCATTGACATAGACGGCTCTTACGGAAGCGGCGGAGGCCAAATCATCAGGACGGCAGTCGGCCTTTCAGCAGTGACCGGCAAGCCGTGCAGGATTTTCAACATACGCGGGGGCAGGTCTGAGCCCGGCCTCAAGGCCCAGCACCTGAAAGGCATAGAGGCTGCGGCCAGGCTGTGCAACGCCAGGGTCAATGGCGCGTCCATAGGCTCGCGCGAAGTCGGGTTCATGCCGGGCAAAACAGAGGCCCAGCACCTGGATATAGACGTGGGGACGGCGGGCTCTGTCACGCTCGTGCTGCAGGCGCTGATGATACCGGCGTCGCGCATGGAAAAGCCTGTGGAATTCCGGATAGCCGGCGGGACGCACGTGGCATGGAGCCCGACAACAGGCTACTTCCGTCACGTGTTCTGCGAATGCATGAAGCTCATGGGCTTGCGGATATCGTCCGAAACTTTGCGCTACGGCTATTACCCAAAGGGCGGCGGCATGGTAAAGGTGATGGTAGAGCCCTGCCAGAGGCTAAAGCCGGTGCAAATCGAGGAAAGGGGCGGCCATGCCGTGACAGAGGCATGGAGCAACGCCAGCATGGAGCTGGCCAAGGCCGGCGTTGGCGAGCGCCAGATAGAAGGCGCGAAAGCCGCCATTCCAATCAACAAAGCAAACATGAAATACGTGCCATCCGCCTCGCCGGGCTCGTCAATTACAATCGCCTCAGGTTTTGGCAACTGCTTCCTTGGCGCGAGCGCCCTGGGCGAGCGGGGCAAGCCGGCAGAAAAGGTCGGGGAAGAAGCCGCGCTGGAACTTAGGAAGGTCCTGGAAAGCAATGCGACTGCGGACAATCACATGGCCGACCAGCTCATCCCGTTCATGGCGCTGGCTGCGGGGAAATCAAGCTTCATAGCGCCATTCCTGACAGAACACGCGAAATCCAACATCTGGGTGACGGAGAAGTTCCTTGATGCCAGATTCGGCGTCGAAGAAATCAGCGGCGGCGTAAGGATAGCCTGCGGTTAGGCCTTCTAGCCGGCGCGGCTTTTCTGGCGCGGTTCCTGGTTTTCTTCCCGGCATCCCGGTTTTTGCCGTTCCTTGCGCCATTACTGTCATTCCCGTTTCTGGGCTTTGGCGGGCTTGGCAGCTTTGGCCTCTTCTTCCACACCAAGTTCTTCTGCATCCATATCTCCAGGACCCTGTGCATGGGTATGTAGGTCTCCTCGCTGGTGTCGAAATCCAGGTAGCAGAAATGATCCCTCTTTATCTCGGTTATCTGGTCGCCCATTATGTTCTTCCTGTCGCTGGGCGCGCCGCGGTGCAGGATGACGACCTCCGACTGCGGCAGCTTCTCAGTCCACCTGAGCCTGTTCATAAAGTTGGACACCATGTCGAAAACCATGCAGACACCCAAAAACGTCTTGACAACACTTTGTGCGAGCCTATAATAAATATTAGTGGACCGGCCGGGATTTGAACCCGGAGCCTCTCGCAATCTGGGCATGCGAATAATGCCCTGCACGCCTGCCATGCGAGCGATGTCGACTGCCCATACGCATCAAAGGCATCTACCGTTGATCTACCGGCCCTTGCCTATTACTTTCATGACCAGCATTTTAATGCTTTTGTTCCTTATCAGCCCCATGTTGCTCTCGTCCCAGAAGCCTTCAAGGGACCTGCTGAAGTTGCCTTTATCATGATAGGACTTGGCCTGCATAATCCTCTCGGCCACGTCTATGTCGCGGACGAAGATCGCCTCTGCTGTCACGCCTTCCTCATACTCCTCCCACAGGCCGAGCATTTCGGATGCAGTGCGCCTTTCAACGCCGGCAAGCATATTTTTCAGCGCCTTCCTCTCAAGGTCAGCCTTCTCGGCAGCCGCCATACTCCCGCCTACCGGCCAGTTTTCCTTCTTGATTATGTCGCCAGTCTCGGCCTCCGCCAGGTCATGCACCAACGCCATCCCGACTGCCCTATCCCTATTTACCCTGCCATCCGCAGGCATTGCCATGCACATCAGCGCCATCATACAGGAATGGTCCGCGACGCTTTCCGGCCCGCTGACGCCGCGCTCGACCCAGCCGGTCCTTTTCACAGACTTAAGATTTCTTGCAACTTCCAAGAAATCCGATAGCCTGTCCATATCACCGCCGAATAAACTTAATGGGCCGGGCAAGATTTGAACTTGCGGCTTCCACCTGACCGACAAAAGGCCGCAGCATCCATGGATGCGGGCAGCCGATTGCTGTAAGGGTGGCGTCATTTGCGGGATTGGCCACTTTGCCCGAAGGCTTAAATGGCAACTCCAACCACTAGACCACCGGCCCGTTCGTATATACGGTTGTGGCGGATTATTTAAAAAAGGGCGCGGCCCGCGCCATTCTCTTATGCGCCGAGCGGGAGACCCAGGCACAGACAAGCTTCGCTTGTCAGGGCGTCAATTCAGGCGCGTTTTGTGCAATCGAACCCGCATCGCAGGCTTTCTCCACCATAGCCCAGAGCATGGTATGGGAAGCCCGTGTCCTGTAATGGAAGGGGCCGCCGCTTCAAATCCTGTTAAGCGGCCG
>Ga0315274_10012717_pt1 | contig 11996 bp, 22 predicted proteins | sample YL17G02_20_MG_FD_203700 | JGI IMG/M metagenome (GOLD analysis project Ga0315274, IMG submission 203700) | Sediment microbial communities from Yellowstone Lake, YNP, Wyoming, USA - YL17G02_20 | ecosystem: Environmental > Aquatic > Freshwater > Lake > Sediment | place: USA: Wyoming | collected... | reverse complement strand
GCCACATTGTGGGGAATGTATACGGATCTATCGGGTAACCTCTCAGCCGCCAAAGCAGCACGGGATGAACAAATTAAGGGCTATGCGGTGCAAATTGGAGTGCTCCACACCGAGGTGAATGATCTCAAAGAGAGGCTCGTCGCTGAAGAGGAAGATGCAAAAGAGAAGTTTAATAATTTCAGGGAGTGGAATAAATCTATTTCGAAACGGCTCAATGAGCAAGAGCAGGCAGAGTTAGCTCGTCAATCCGTAGCACTAGAAAATCGTATCAATCGGTTGGAAGATGCGGCCATGACAGGAAAACCATTCAATCGCAAGCACAGGTAATATGAAATTCTTAATCGAGTGCACCACGGAAAAGCAAGATGTCCTCATAGCTTCCTTCACCAACTTTGCATATAGCAAGCTTGGGATCACAGATTCGCCACTCACCATTTTCAAATCCGCTACAGGTACAACTTCATTTGGTAGTTATCAACCATCCAATGGTGTTGTCGTTGTTGCTGTAGAAGGTCGCCACACCTCTGATGTGCTTCGCACACTCGCACATGAACTCGTCCACCACAAGCAAATAACCGAGGGACGAGAGATGTCCCTAGAAGAAATGGAATACGAAGCAAATGCCGTAGCGGGTATGCTCATGCGCGATTTCAATAAGCTACACCCTGAGATGTTTGATCTTAATGCCCACAACATGGTTCCCCCGCCAGCCGATGCTATCAATGATTCTCTGGGCGCGGCGTCCCCCGATACAACACGGCCAACAGGACCCATAAATATGGCCGAAGATCATGAATTGGTCTTATGGGGATTACCCAAAGGCAAGACCGACAGATTGCATGAGGTGGTATTATCCACCCAATGTAAAACATCAGCCGATGTAGAAAAGATCAAAGCCAGAGCCACACAAGATGGGTGGCATGGGTTTCGAATCTCACATTTAGATTTGTCTAAGAAACCAGACTTTCTTGGAGCCATTAAAGAAGAGATGGGTGTGGGTGGAGGAAACATTGCTGGCATTGGTATTGGGCCCAGTGGTGAACCTGGTGTGAATCCCAAGAAACGCAAGACACCTGTTATGGCTTCGATGGTACGACGAAAAACATTCAGTGGGCTCAAAGAGGAACTCATGTATTCACTCAAGTCACACATCGAAGAATCGATGAAAAATCCCGTGTTCAGGGGTCTCCATAGGGGACATGGAATCTATCATCATGGCAAGTATGGATATGGAGATGAAACACGAACCCCAGATAATTCGATTCATAGCATCCGCCAGTACAAGCAGCATCTTGACGATCACATGGCAAAGGAACAAGAAGCGCGACCCGCCCATGAAAAACATTGGGATACGGTCTCACACAAAGACCGACAAAATTGGAGAAAGATGACGCAACACGTCGATGCGTCTGCGTCGGAATTAGCATATGCTCATCATCAAGCAATGAAACGTGAGGAGGCATCAACATGAACCTGGACTTTCTGAAACAAGCGGGTGGAGTCCTTGCCGCGATTGCCCCCACAGTCGCTACGGTAATGGGCGGACCTCTAGCGGGTATGGCAACTACAGCCGTGATTAACGCCTTGGGATTGGCTCCCGATGCGAGCAAAGAACAAGTTATGCAGGCTATCGCTGGGGCAACACCTGAGCAGATGTTAAAGCTCAAAGAAGTAGAAGCCCAATTGATCCTCGATCTCAAGAAGCTCGATGTAGATCTCGTAAAAATTAGTGCTGATAATACCAAGGATGCTCGTGCTCGTGAGATTGCTACAAAGGATTGGACGCCACGAGTCCTGGCATTCGCAATCATGGCATTGTATATTGGTGTACAGGCGTATGTGTTGGGTTACGTAGTCCCAGAGGCTTCTATAAATATCGTGATGCGATCACTCGGAACATTGGATGCTGCCGTAGGTTTGGTCCTGGGCTATTACTTTGGATCATCTGTGGGGTCAGCGAGCAAGACGGATCAAATTTCCACAATGATAAACGGTAAGAAGTAGGACTCATTTACATGTCACCATTAGAAGTATTACCTGAGTGCACTGCGGGGTTTACGGACGTTCGTATCGCGGTGGCTTCCATCGAAAAAGATATTATACAACACGCCAAGGTTTCGGATAAACTCGCTGAAGCCGTTGAAAAAATTCAGGAGATGAACGCCAATCTATGTAAGATGATTGCGCTGCACGAACTCAAACACGATAGCGCCGAGAAGGCCCACGATGATATTGAAGATGAGTTGAAGACACTTGCATTGAGAATTGATAAATTGCTGAGTGCGAAACGCGCTCTAGAATCTCAGAACATCAAGGGATTCAAGCAGGAGGAAGTGGAGGCTGCTTTAGCAGAATTGAAAAAGTGGAAGTACATCATAACCGGTGCGGCTATCGTGATTGGTTATTTACTTGCTCATCTCAACATTCCCTGGGGAACGCTCTTCTCCCTTCTTTCATTCCACGGACAGTAAAAGATTTTACTTGCATTCTAGTGAACTTTGGTATATAATGACCCACCATGAGCCTCTATATCGACCTCAAATACGTTAATCTTATCTCTTGCCACTTTGAGAAGTTTTCCCGCAAAGGGAACAACCTTTTCAACGTGCGATGCCCATTGTGTGGAGACTCACAAACCAAGAAAACCAAGATGCGAGGCTATATCTATCAAAATAAACAACGGCTTGCCTACAAGTGCCACAACTGCAATGTCTCAACCTGGCTCGGTGCGATCATTAAACACCTCACCCCCAATCTCTACAAAGAATATCTACTCGAAACATTCAAAGACAATCGACCGGATGCCACCCGAATGGGTCAACTGTTAGAGAATCCTGGATTTTTTGACGCAAATAAGGTCACCACCTCGATGCGATTTGGTACCATTGATCCAGTTATCTACCAACATGCTGAAAAGATTAGTGATTTGCCCCAAGATCATTACTGCCGACAGTACATTAAGAAGCGTGGTATTCCACAAGAATTCTGGAATAAGCTTTACTTTACAAAGAGTTACCGCGATTTCCTCGACGAAATAGCCCCCAAACATGGCAAAACGATCAAAGATGAGCCACGGCTCGTCATTCCTTTTTACGATGCGTATGGGGCAGTTGTGGCGGTTTCGGGACGTGCTTTAGACGACTCCGCTCTTCGCTATATCACCGTGAGGACCACTGAAGATGCCACCAAGCTCGTATATGGCCTGGAGAGAGTGGACCAATCTAAGGTTGTATATATAGTTGAGGGTCCCATTGATAGTTTGTTTCTGGAGAACGCTGTGGCCTCTGGAGATGCCAATTTGATCCTTACGGCCAAACAATTGTCCGCCGCGCAGATTATTCTGGTTTTCGATAATGAGCCCAGGTCGGCTGAGATCGGCAAGCAGATGGAGAAGGCAATCAAGCTAGGATATAGTGTGGTGATCTGGCCCGAATTTGTGAAGGAAAAAGATATTAATGCGATGATCTTGGCTGGACGGTGGCCGAAGGACATTATCAAGGGATGCACCTTTTCTGGATTGACTGCATTGACACATTTGGCACATTGGAAGAAAACCTCAAACAATAAAGGAATTTTGGTATGAATGAAGATGGTATGAATGAAGATGGTGTGAAAATATTAGATCATGGACACGTTCGCTTGGTGGATCATATGGGATCTGATTTGTCGATTGTGCGCTCGGCACGAGTGAGTTATGACGCAGTGTGGCGAACAGGAATTGATGAAGGCAAAGATGCTAAGTTGATTCAATATCTCATCAAGAATGGCCACACCACTCCATTTGAGTCTGTGGCATTTACGTTCGATGTGAAATCACCGATTTTCGTCTTCAGGCAGTGGCACCGACATAGGACATGGGCCTATAATGAGGTATCCGCCAGGTATACTGAACTACCGGAAGAGTTTTATATCCCAGCAGTAGATGTCATTACCACACAATCAACCTCCAATAAGCAAATGCGAACGGAGGAGCAGCATCCAGAAGCCGAAGCGATGCGAGAAATCATGCGCTTGAATAATGAAGCATGTTTTGTGGCGTATCGTTCATTGCTGCATATGGGATGCCCCCGCGAACTGGCGCGAACAGTATTACCGTTGGCCACTTATTCACAAATGTTCGGGACGGTGAGTTTACACAATCTCTTTCATTATCTCAGACTCAGAACTCATTCCCACGCTCAACATGAAATCAGAGTTTATGCCCTAGCTATGTTAGAACTCATTCGACCAATCTGTCCCATTGCAGTTGCCGCATGGGAAGAATTAAATTTAGCCAAGAAATAGGAATCAGAATATGGATGCACCAATTTACGAACCCCAGGGGTTCTCACTCAAGATATTTCATGATCGTTATGCCTTCACCCCAGAAGAAACATGGCAAGAAGCCTGCACCCGTGTGGCGCACCAAATGGCCATTGCTGAAGCCCCAGATAAACAAAAGTGCTATGTGGATCGATTCTATGATGTTCTGGTCAAGAATTTGTTTGTGCCAGGTGGACGCATTTGGTATAACTCAGGTCGCACGAATCCTCAATTATTAAATTGCTTTGTGTTGGACCCAAACAAAGATAGCAAAGAGGGATGGGGTAAGTCAGCGTATGATATGATTGTCACGTCAATGACAGGAGGTGGATGTGGAGATGATTTCTCTGATGTGCGGCCCAGGGGTGCAAGTATTGCGGGTCAGCGTGGTGTCGCGCCAGGAGCGGTTGAACTCATGCGACTCATCGATGGTTGTGCCCAACCGATCAGGAATGGTGGTCAACGCAGAGTGGCACTTATGTTCTCACTTGACTTATCACATCCTGACATTGAAGAATTTCTAAGCGCCAAACTTATAAAAGGTGAATTGAGTCATGCGAATATCTCCGTGAAATCCAGACACACGAAAGCGTTTATCAAAGCCGTGAAGGATGATGGAGAGATTGAATTGCATTGGAAGGGGAAGTATAAGAGATTCATTAAGGCGCGGGTGTTGTGGGATACGATTGTGAAGAATGCGTACAACTCAGCCGAACCTGGATTTTTGAATTGGGAACTTGTAGAGCACGAAAGTAATATCTACTACATCGAAGAGTTGGTGACCACGAACCCATGTGGAGAACTCGCATTGTCGGCCATGGAGCCCTGTTGCCTGGGTCACATCGTCCTAAGTAGATTTGTGGTTGGTGAAGAGATCGACTATCCTGCATTGGGTGATACGATTCGTTTGGCTGTCCGCTTCCTTGATGATGCACTGAGTGTGAATCATTTTCCACTCAATGAAATGAAAATCAAATCGGGCAATCTCAGACGCATCGGATTGGGCACCACCGCATTAGCAGATACATTGGCCTTGCTTGGACATCGATATGGATCAGAAGAGGGGAATAAGTTCATTGACAAACTCTATCGATTTATTAGCAAAGCAGCATATGAAGCCAGTGTCTTACTCGCCATTGAGAAGGGTGCGTTCCCACTGTGTCACCCGATTAAGCATGTAGAATCAGGATTTATGAAACGGATGCCAGCCAAGACGAGATCGTTAGTTCTGGAGCATGGGATTCGTAACTGCGCGATCCTCACTCAAGCTCCTACAGGGACTGTCAGCATTCTTTCTGAGAATTGTAGTTCAGGAATCGAGCCCATGTTTGCCCCAGCCTACGAGAGGCGATACTGGGAGAAGGATGCTCGTAAGACTGAACTGGTTTTTCATCCGCTGTTTGAGAAGTTTATGGTTGAGAAGAAAAGTGTGGAACATTTTGTGGGCACTCACAATTTGACTGTGCGCGATCATCTTGAGGTGCAGCGTATCATTCAGAAGCATGTAGACAATGCCGTGAGCAAGACGATCAATCTCCCCCACGATTATCCTATTGAGGATATGGAGAAGTTGTGGCTTGAGTATTTGCCACACCTCAAGGGCGCGACATTTTATCGTGAGAAAACAAGGGGTTATGTTGATCCAGCTACGGGAGAGCTTCAGGAGCCCCCATTGACTGCGATTCCACTGAAAGAGGCGAAGAAGCGTTTCTATGAAACACACACAACAGGGACAGCAGCCGTGATGGATTGTCCTACGGGGGTATGCCAATTATGAAACTAAAACTGAGACGTTGGATTGGTGTTCCCATATTGTGTAGTATGTTGATTCTACCTTTTTGGTATGGATGCTCAATCATTTCGTTGCCAACCTATAGTGAGTCGGAGTATACACAGTTGATTGAAATCTCAGCCTCGACCGCGCATGGGTCATGTAGTCCCGCGCAGACTGAGCATTTGGCAGATGTATCGAATCATCTGTATTTTTATTCCACATACCAACCACACAATGAACTCATGGCTGAGGGTGTGGCGGCGATGGATAAGTCTATCCAAAATCTGAATCAGCGCACCCACCCTGGATCAGTAGAGCCCCCAATCTCTGATACTTACTGTCAATTGAAGTTGCGTGTAATAAATTCCATGGCCACAACATTGGCCCAAGCCGCAGGAGGAAAGAGCAAATGATACAAGCAATCACTGATTTATTAGAAAGACAAGATAGCCCAGAAGTGCTGGAATTATCGATTTTGTTAAATGATATTGAGGGTTCCCTTAATGGGGGGACGATCACTCAACATGAATACGCTGAACTGATGGTTGATGTGGAAACCCTCAAGAACATCATTGCGCTCAAGAATAACTTAGAATTAAACAAGATGATCCATGATGCAGTGGTAGGTCTTATTGAACTTGCCAAAATGGTGAAATTGTGAAATATCGTGCAGGCTATAAGTATCAACTCGCAGAAGATTATGTGCACCAGTTGGGATATCAATTTCCTGATGTGCCGTATGAGTTTGAGACAGAGTTTTTGTGGCTGGGGTTGGATAAGAAATTGATTGTGAAGAAGGGCTACGCCTGGGATGGACCAAGTGGGCCCACGGTTGATACGAAGAATTTTATGCGCGGAAGTCTGGTGCATGATTCTGTTTATCAATTGATTCGACTGGGGTACCTGGATAAAAATGTGTGCCGCATTCTAGCCGACCAAACATTGTATACTATCTGTCGTGAAGATGGTATGTCTTGGCTCCGTGCGAATGTCGTGTACTATTCATTGAGAGTGGCCGGTAATCCTGCGGCTCGTCTTAGTGGAGAGAATGCGGTGTTGAGTGCGCCATGAGTACACCTACGGTGCTGAGTCTCAGGGGTCTTGGATTGAAGTCATTGGGTGCCATTCGGGTAGATCGTGGATCAGAGTGGGGTAATCCATTTGTGATGCACGGATACTCTGAGGCAGAACGAGAGCGGGTGTGTGACCTCTATGAAGTATATGCCAAATGGAGACTGACCGTAGACCCCAAGTGGTTAGATCCATTGCGTGGACATGACCTGGCTTGCTGGTGCTCACCCAAACGCTGTCATGCCGATACGTTATTGAGACTGGCCAATGAGTGAGAATGAGAAACAATTGATTGAAGCGGGGCAACTATTGGTTGCTGCGTTTGGACATCGCGCAGGATGTCCCGTACTAAATAGGCCAGAATGGGCCTGCGGATGTGGACAGGTTGATGAACACGGTGACGCAATGAGAGCGTGGAGAACTGCTGTTGAACGTGCCAAAAAAGGAGTCTTATGAAATTTTCAGTTACGTGCCAATCTTGTAATCGACTCATATCACTGACTTATGATGAAGGAGATGCTACACCTCTGTTCTGCCCATATTGTGGTGAACCTATTGAAGATGATTCGGGTGAATATGACAAAGTAAACGATTCTTTAGATGCCTGGGATGATGATGACCGCTAATTGCGGGCATTGGATAATAGACATCGAATTCAACCCTGATGATTTTTGGGGATTTATCTATGAGATAGAGGAAATTGCTACGGGTCGATCATATATTGGAAAAAAACAATTCCGATTCAAGCGGAAGAAAACAAAATCTAACAAATCCAAGACAAAGGAAAGTGATTGGAGGGAATACACTTCTTCATGCATTCCTCTCCAAGAAGCCATTGAAACGCAGGGAAAGGATAAGTTTGTTTTCCGTATGCTTTCATTATGCAGTGGAAGATGCCAACTCACGTATGAAGAAAATCAACTACAATTCACTAGAGATGTATTGAGAGCTAAACTTCCTAATGGGGAGCGAAAGTATTGGAATAAGACGATTGGTCACTTATTATTTGCTGGTGTTGAAAAACAAACTGAAGAAGCCAAAGCGAAGATGTCAGCGGCGAGATTGGGCAAATGCCGCGCTCCGTTCACTGAAGAACACAAAAGAAAATTATCAATGTCAAAACGCGGTAAGATACACACCAAGGAAACGAAACTAAAAATGTCAGCGCGACAAAAAGGCAGACCAAGGGGGCCTCACACCGAAGAAACCAAGATTATTTTGTCAGCGATACTTGTTGGCAACACTCGTTGTCTTGGTTATCTTCATAGTGAAGAAACGAAACGCAAAATGTCCATTGCGCGTATGAATTACTTGGCAAATCGACCTACCTAACATTTCTCTTGACAATCTATTCGGAATGTGCTACACTCTTTGCTACACTAGGAGGACCTTATGGAACTATTGTTGATGGTACTGATTTGGGTTGTGGCGATTATTGCTGGGATCATTCTCGCTCCCTTTGTGGCCGTGTTTCTTCTTATAGTATGCGCCATTGTGCTGGCAGCGGTGATTGCCATTTTCGGTGCGGTAATTATTGGTATGATTACCATGGGAGATTGGCTTTGGGGGCTGGTGAGATTCAAATAGTATGAAGAACGCTAAATTTCTCGACACCCCACCAGAAACATTTGATGGCTTTGGATTTTACAGTGATCCAAGGGATGGCCAACTCAAGTTCTTTTACTTTGATGATATTGTACAAACTCATGGGGTGCAACCACAAGATCCTAGCATCCCCAGTGACCGAGAGCCGTTCCATGTGTTGCTTTCGTCTGTCCGTAAAGGACTGGTGCATCTGGAGAATCCATTTACCTCAAATTTTATTGATCCGCTGGTGTATGCGCGGCATATTGCGAGGGCTGGATTCGGGGGTATCATGATCCGAGTGAGTAAGTTTTCAACAGCATTATTGAATGCCTGTATACATGAAATTGTTGCTCACCATTTACAAGAATATGGATTTGTGCTCGCAGATGTCACCACTGGTATAGACGTATTTTACCAGGGCCTCAAGACGGACAGATCAAAATGATTATTGACACAGATAAATTGTTAGTGGGTGTGGAGTTACTCAAGAATTATCTTCATGAGTCAATTGTGACTGTGGCCTTTGTAAAAAAGGATGGAACAGATCGAGTGATGCGCTGCACCCAAGACGTGAAGCGAATTCCAGCAGATCTCCTAGCTAAGGCCAACACCCCTAACACCACCGATCCACAATTATTCAAAGTGTATGATGTGGAGTGTAAAGCGTGGCGCTCATTTCGTTATTGCACGGTGAAGACTATTGCCATGAATGATACGTTACCCACTACGAACGTATAATTGATTTCTACTGACAGTGATGGTATACTTTGCGAGACTGGTATCCATATTCTTTTAACCTAACAGGAGGGCTCTTTATGTTTCTCAAATCGTTTTCTGTGTTATGTGTGGCCGTTGTGATGTTGGTGTCAGTGGGTTGTAGTGGGGCGAATTTCACTGTTGTCCGAGATGGCAGTGGTACCCATACTGGTACAGTGTTGGGGATGCGATCAGTGGCGGATGTCCGTGCACTTGCGCCCACCGATAAGCTTTCGTGGTTGGAGTATTGCACTCCAGAAGTCACACGCAGTCTCAAGGTATTCTCCTCGACTGACTATATCAACTGTGAATTGGAGAATCAAATCCTTCCAGTGGCAAAGAATTCAGTCTCAACTGGATATGTAGCAGGTATTGCTGGACCTGTGTTACAGGCTGGTGCGATTGTCGGTGGTGCCGCGTTGATCGGTGATGGTATCAGGCACTCTGGTTCTACTACAAATAACTCTAATGGAAACAGCAACAGCAACACTGCCAAAGGTGGCAAGGGTGGGGCTGGAACTGAAAATTCAGGATCAGTCCAGTCGAACAGCAACAACAACAATAACAACAGTGGTATCATTGGTAACAAGAACCACGTCAAGATTGATGATTAAGTAACCATGATGATACTGATAGCCCTGGAGTTTTTCATCGTCGCATTCGCAGTGGTTGGTTTTGCTCTGGGGCTATCAGCTATCGTGCAGTTTGTGAAGTCGGTCTATAAAATATGGAGGACGAAGTGATACTTGTTCTTGTGTTGTTCCTTCTGTTGGCGGGGTGCATGGGCGAGCCTGAGCCGCAAAAAGTGTTCCAACTTACATGCTGGAATGGTGGAACAATTATATATGATAAAGTGGTGGTGCGAGCCCCAGCATTCAAAGATAACCGATGGGAAACGCTGGATGGTGAGGGCACCGATATACCATATGGTGAGGTGGCATGTACTCACACATTACTGAGAAAACAAGAATTAAAGGAGGCACCATGAACCCAACTAACTTCCCGCAGAATATGGCTCGCAAGCGCAAAGAAGCCACCGAACGCCAGACCGAGCACAATCTTATGGCACCTGATGCCAAGCTGCGTAAACTGGATCGTGCTCCTGGTAACAGTATCAAGGAACGGGCGCGGATTGCCAAGCAGATTGCCGCAGCAAAGGGTGTATAAATGGACTACGAATGCCACATTACCATTCGTGATTCTCAACCGCTTGCGTCTATTCAATTCATCGTTCATGGTAATGGGTGGAAGTTCTCCCGTATTGCCAATGACCCAGACCTTGGCGATAGCACTTTCTGTTATGCTACTCGCTGGTTCGATAGCCTCGATGCGGCCATTCAAAATGTCAAGGATACGGCTGATGTATTTGAAGCTGCCAAATTGACTGTGGTTCGAAGAAAGATTGAGCAAGTGGTGAGTGATGTTCGCAAAGTGAATGGACAATGGAAAAGGGTAGGAGGCACCCATGGCTGAGTCGGCTCAAGAGAAACAAATTAAACTTCTCCGCGCACAACTGAAGATCATTCGTACTGAAGGGAATGAGTTCTACGATAAAATGAATGGTCGCAAATATATCACAATGTGGACCTATCCCAAGGAGAAGCTCAACTGTTCGTGGATGTTGAGTGATCTATGGGACCGCACAATGACCGCGCAGGCACTGGGGTGGGACGTAATTATCGACGCCGATGAAAAAGGTATCCATGTGCGCTATGCCGAAAAACTCCCCACATCGAGGCCCAATTCATTTTTTTATTAATGGAGGTATCATGAAGAAATTATTGCTCGTTGCATTGATTGTATTGGCGCTGGTTGTTGTGGCCACATGGGCCTATGGTGCAGATACCATAAAAGAATGTCAACAAACCGATGGCACCATGTTCTACACTAATAAGCCAGTCCTTGGATGCACCGACATAATTCTTCCTGGATTGGCCGGTATCGCGCACAATAAAGATTATGCTGTGAAACCTGCTATTCCATTTACTTCTGTGCTCCGAGAAGTGCCACCACTTCATGATCCTGCACTGCACAGCACAGATTTCAAATTAGATGGCTCCAATGATACTACATCGGTATGCAAATTGTATCACCAATGGATTGCATTGCAGTTGCGTACTCACGGAGGATTTGAGCACAATCAAGTGGAGGATACGCAGCAACGATTCGGCTTTACCACAATCTTTGGATCAGGTTATCCACCGGCTGGTTGCTAGAGGTAATTATGAATGTAATTTGTTATGTGAAGTCAGTGGGGGGACGTGTGAGATCACACGAAATGAAAGTGGAAATCTCTTCTGATGGGCAGTTACCTGATTATTTCATGGTCCCAGGAGAAGTGATTGATAATATGCGGTTTGATCCGAGAACAAATTGGGATTCCTGGGTTTCTGGTGGTGCCGGTCCAGGTGTACAGCACACTCGATGTGAGCGGTTTTATGGGGTGACGTATATCGATAAGAGTGTGCTTGATAAATTCATAAGAGATAACGTCTCGTGGTCTTCG
>Ga0315274_10012716_pt1 | contig 11996 bp, 10 predicted proteins | sample YL17G02_20_MG_FD_203700 | JGI IMG/M metagenome (GOLD analysis project Ga0315274, IMG submission 203700) | Sediment microbial communities from Yellowstone Lake, YNP, Wyoming, USA - YL17G02_20 | ecosystem: Environmental > Aquatic > Freshwater > Lake > Sediment | place: USA: Wyoming | collected... | reverse complement strand
CGCTCCGAACGCGCTCCTTGCAGCATCGTCAACGCCGACTACTTCCGGGCCGCGGGGATTCCGGTGAAAGGGGGCCGGTGCTTTACCGAGGGCGACCGGGCAGGAGCGCCGGGAGTCATGCTGGTTAACGAGCGCTTTGTGCGACGTTACTTTCCCAACGAAGACCCTGTGGGAAAGCGCCTCAAAGCTGGCGATGACACAGTGGACTGGAAGACGATCATCGGGGTGGTCGGGGACGTCCGGCAGCGGCACCTGACCCAGCCACCTGAACCCCGAGTTTACCTCAGCTATCTCCAATGTGGCGCCAATCGGATGAATCTGGTGGTGCGGACGCAAGGTGATCCGATGAATCTGGCAGCGGCCGTCCGCAGCACGATTCTGAGCGTGGACCCTGACCAACCCATTTACAGCCTGATGACGCTGAACCAACGCCGGGCTGAGGCGCTCGCTCCGCAGCGAATGCACATGTGGTTGTCGAGTGCTCTGGGCGCCCTGGCCCTCGCGTTAGCCACCGTGGGTATCTATGGCGTCATGTCGTTTGCGGTTGCCCAACGCAGCCATGAAATCGGGGTGCGCATGGCTTTGGGTGCGCAGATCCCCGACGTGCTCAGGTTGGTGGTGGGACAGGGCCTGCGACTGACCCTTGCCGGGGTGGTTGTCGGCCTCCTCGCGGCTCTCGGGCTGACACGGTTTCTGTCCAGCCTGCTTTACGGCGTGACCCCGATCGACCCCCCAACCTTCGCTGGTGTCGCTATCCTTCTCAGCGGCATCGCCCTGCTGGCTTGTTATCTCCCGGCGCGAAGAGCGGCCAAGGTCGATCCGATGGTCGCGCTGCGATACGAGTGAGAGTGGTCCCTAGCGTTCTTGACCACACCCACGGGCGATCACCGCCGCAAGCCTTCAAATCACCTCGCCCCAAACGAGTCCTCCCCCTAAGAATCCCGCCCCCGCGCAAAGCGCAACTCCCACACCTCATCACCATCTTCTCCAACCCCGCGGACATGAGATAACTCCTCGCCGGCGCAGAAACACGATGAACTCGGTAACGCCCTGACCGCGTAGTCCAGCACCTGCCCGCCGCACCAGCCATCATGCCCCACCACCTCAACCCAACCAACAATCACGCCCCAAACCCCTCAGGACCCAACCCCACCAGCAGAAACGAAAAACGAGAAAAGGGCAGAACCTCCCCACCCCACATCATGCAGATAATTCCTTCCCGGCGGAGGGAGCTGTGCTGTCAGGCACGTCACTGCATCGCCCCGCTACGCCCCTTCAGCGTCACGATGCCCCGGCATTCCTGAGTTGGCCTTCCATGAAGCGTAAGTCGACTCAGGCTTGGGTTCGGGCTTGGTTGGTGGCACGTAGCACATGGAACGCGGCGGTGCCCGGCAGATGTTCGGAGAGGGTTTCACTCGACGCAAGCACTGGCATAAACTCCGGCATAACCGACCCGCCCGGGACCACATGATGTTGATGATAAACGCGTCAGGAACACAACAGTGCGGGTCCGAATCGGACGCATGGTATCCCGGCCGGAAGAGCGAAACCATGAGCGGGCATGTTTTGATCCTCGTCGCCGCGGTGATTGGAGTATCGTCAGCCATGGGCTTCGAACCGCCTGGACCGCAACAACGGTTTGAGGCTATTGGTGCTACCAATGGACTCGCTGGTCTGCTCCAGCGGGCATTCACCCCAGGAGACGACTTCCAGCCGGTCCCGGCGCCGGGCCCGAGCGACTGGTTGGCCGTTCACCGCGAGCCGGGTCAGACGTTCGATGAGTTCCGGCGCTCGCAAGTCGACCGACCCGATGCACGACGACGCAGCATCTACCTGCAACCCCTGGGCGAATTCCCTGGACCCCACAGCCCGTCTCGCGAGACGTTCCGCGAGTACGCCACCCGCTTTTTTCAGATGGAAGTCAAAGCCCTGCCGCCTGTCAGCATCCGCGCCAGTGGGTTCACCAGCCGAACCAACCCGATGACGGGACGGCGGCAGATCCTGACCGAGGATGTGCTGCGGTGGCTGAAGGACCGACTGCCGACAGATGCCTTCTGCCTGCTGGCGATTACGATGGAGGACCTTTACCCGGAAGCCTCCTGGAACTTCGTCTTTGGCCAGGCGTCGTTAACCGAACGCGTCGGTGTTTACAGCTTTGGCCGGTATGACCCCGCTTTTTATGGGCAGCCGCGAGCGAAAGGGGACGACAAGCTGGTGTTGCGGCGGAGCATGAAAGTGCTCACGCACGAAACCGGTCACCTGTTTGGTTTGGCCCATTGCATCTACTTTAGCTGCGTGATGAATGGGTCGAACCATCTACAGGAAAGTGACCAACGGCCGCTGCACCTCTGCCCGGTTTGCCTGCGCAAGCTCCAATTCAGCGTGGGCTTCGATGTGGTCCAGTGGTATGAGGCGCTGGCGCAGTTCCACCGACAGGCGGGCTTTGACGACGAAGCCGCCTGGCTCACGGGCCGTGTGGAGAGAATCCGCGGTGTCAGCAAGTGAGTGCTTTTTCCTGACCCCCGCATGATGTTCCGGAAATGATTCCCATTCACGAGCTGCTGAACCGCATGCGGTGGGACCCTGAGTTCGCCCGTGGCAACTTCGAGTTGGGTTACTACGACCGTGTAGAGGGCCGGGTCATTTTGGTACCGTTCAAGGAAGTGGTTTTCTCCCCGGGGGACGCGAGAGCATTCCGCCTCGTGGATGCAGAGGGGCAGACACATCGGGTGCCGTTTCACCGCGTTCGGGAGGTGTACAAAGACGCCCAACGCATTTGGCACAGGCGACGAGACGCGAACTGAAGCACTGCGAACGGCGTGGTAGGTTGTCCGCCAGCTTCAGAATCGTTTTGCGAGTCTCTATGAGTGCGTGTCGAATCTGCGGCGAACGCGTGGTGCCGGTCGCCAAGGCGCTGGGGGTGTGCGGGAGTTGCGTCCGCGATCGTTTCGCCCAAGCGGCTCCACTGGTTGCGCAGGCGCATGCCGCGGCCCGCCGGCCGTACCAGTTGCCCAGCACGCCGACGGAGGCGTCAGCCGGTCTTGACTGCAACCTTTGCGCCCAGCATTGCCGCATCCCGAGAGGCGGTGTTGGTTACTGCGGGTTGGCACACGGGAACCGGACTCAGGCAAAGGTCAACTGGTATTACGACCCGTTGCCGACCAACTGCGTGGCGGATTTCGTTTGCCCAGCCGGAACGGGCTCGGGTTATCCCCAATTCGCGTACCGCCGCGGCGTCGAGCGCGGGTACAAAAACCTGGCGGTGTTTTACGAAGCTTGCTCGCTCGACTGTCTGTTTTGCCAGAACTGGAACTACCGCCAAGGAACGCAAAACGGCGAAACCGTTTCCGCCGGACAACTGGCCGATGCGGTGGACGAACAGACAGCCTGCATCTGTTTTTTCGGGGGCGATCCCACGCCGCAACTGCCCCATGCCCTCGCCGCTGCGCGACTGGCCCTGGAACGTAAGCGGGGCCACATCCTGCGGATTTGCTGGGAGACCAACGGCACCATGCATCCGGGACTGCTCGACCGCGTGGTGGAGTTGGCGCTACGTTCGGGCGGCTGCATCAAGTTCGACCTGAAGGCCTGGCACGACCCGGTGCACAAAGCTCTCACCGGCAGTTCAAACCAGCGTACCCTGGAGAACTTCAAACGCGTCGCGGCCCGTGTCGACGAGCGGCCTGAGGTGCCGTTGCTGGTGGCCAGCACGTTATTGGTCCCGGGCTATGTGGATGTGGGCGAGGTGGGCCCGCTGGCGCGGTTTATTGCCAAACTCAACCGCGATATTCCCTATTCACTGCTGGCCTTTCATCCCGGGTTTCTGATGGAGGATTTGCCCAGAACCTCTTTCGCACACATGGAACGCTGCCGCGCAGCCGCACACGAGGCAGGTCTGAGGAGGATTCACGTCGGCAACCCGCGGCTCTTGTGGAACGGGGATTATGGCGGCAGCGGGCGGGGCGAGTAGTCCGGCCATCCGCACTGGTCAGCTCGCCTCGGCGGCCCAATCCCATCCAACGCCGGGGAGGAACCGACCGCATTCCGGGCAGGTGCCGGCGACGGTCAGGCGGCACTCCAGCAGCGCCAACCCGAGTCGTCTCACGAGCAAGGTCCGACACCCAGGGCAATAGGTGTTGGCGCCGTCCCCTTCAACATTTCCGATGTAAACGAAATCCAAGCCAGCCTCCAGACCAATCCGTTGGGCGCGCGTCAGCGTGACCGCGGGCGTGGGTGGTGCCGCGCGGAATCGATAGGCTGGAGCATAGGCGTTCACATGCCACGGAACATCCCGGCCAAGCTCCTTGACAATGCGGGAGGCGAGGCCGCGCAGCGACGCGTCGTCGTCGTTCACGCCTGGAATGATGAGCGTAGTGAGCTCCAGATGCAGTCGCAGTTGCCTCGCCAGCTTGCAGTTCTCCCAGACGTGGGCCACCTCCGCCTGGCAGTAGCGCCGGCAGACGGCGGCGGTTCCTTTGAGGTCAATGTTCAAGGCGTCCAGCCCTGCTTCCGCCAGCCGCCTGAGCGCTTCGGCGGTCATGTAGCCGTTGGTCACAAAAGTGTTGTAGAGGGGAGGCTTGGTCTTGCGTGAGGCGCGGAAAACCTCCAGGGACCACTCCAGGGAGAGTGTGGGCTCGTTAAAACTGATGGAAGTGCCCCGGCAGCCGCGGCGCAAGGTCTCGCTGACAAAAGCCTCCGGCGCCAAGAAGCGGTCTGGGCCGGAAGCTGACTTGCTGAGGTGCCAATTCTGACACCATGGGCATGCGAAATTGCAGCTCCAGCTTCCCGCGGTCAGGGCGTGGCTGCCGGGGTAGAAATGGTAAAGCGGCTTCTTCTCGATCGGGTTCGAGGAGAGCGACGAGACCCGACCGTAGGTCAGCGTGTGGAGTCGTCCGCCCCGAACCGTCCGCGTGCGGCACCAGCCAGTTTGACCTTCGCCGATCACACACGCCCGGTGGCAGGTGTGACATCGGACACGCCCGTCGGCCAGCGGCTCCTGAAGGAGGGCTTCGATGATGGGACCGGAAGGGAGCGGACGGGTCATAGAACCTCCGCCATCAGCTTTCTGAAAGGCTAGGTCATATACCAGCCGCCGTTTACGCTAATCGTCTGCCCGGTAAGGTACCCGTTGCTCGCCAGCATCACGATGACCGCGGCGATTTCCTCCACAGTTCCGAACCGGCCCACCGGAATCAAGTCTGGCCGGGCTTTCGGGTTGGCAGTGACCATTTCGGTTTCGATCAGCGCTGGAGCAATGGCGTTCGCAGTGATCCCCTCCTTGGCGAGAAGCGCAGCGTAGGCGTGCGTCAGCCCGATGGCTCCGGCTTTGGACGCAGCGTAATGTGGGCCGATCACACCGCCGAGCTGGGCTGCCACGGAGGACAAGTTGATGATCCGCCCCCACCTTCGCTGGCGCATCCCCGGCAACACGGCTTGAGTGACGAGGAACATTGACTTGAGATTAACCGTCAGAATGTCGTCCCAGTCCTGCTCCGTGATCTCTTTGAGGGCTTGCGGGCGACTGATGCCAGCGTTATTGACCAAGATGTCGATGCTGCCCAGCCTGCTCACGACGGTTTCCACCAACTGAGAGACTTCGCTGGCCTTTGCAACATCCGCCCGGACGGCCAGAGCATGGTGGCCATGGCTCGCAATCTCCGCACAGACCGCCCGCGCCTCAGCCTCCCGGTGCTGAAAACTGACCCCGACATCAGCCCCGGCTTTCGCCAGCGCCAAAGCAGCCGCGCGACCGATGCCACGACTGCCCCCGGTCACGAGGGCGACTTTTCCGGAAAGTGAGCTGCTCATACCATTTCCTTTCGATAATGAAGTTCCGACCATATCGCCGGGCAAAGGGCCGCTCGGCTCTGTCTCAGCCCGTCATGCGTGACGACAGCCCCGAAAACGGCTGCTCCGCCCGGTTGCTCATCGCCATCGCTTTCCGCTGTCCGATCAGCACAACTAGGTTTATGCCCCGCGGGATACCCGTGTAAACCAGGTTCCGCTGGAACCGCAGGCACTGCTGTATCCCCAGCGGGATCACGACCGCCTCGCCCCACCCCACCTCATACAGATAATTCCTCGATGGCGTAGGAGAAACGTGAACCCGGCGCCACAATCAGCACACCCCTCCTACATCAGATGATTCCTCAATGGCGCAGCCACATGATGAACGCGGCGACGCACTGACCGCGTAGTCCAGCACCTGCCCGCCGCACCACCCATCACGCCTCATCCCACCTCATGCAGATAATTCCTCGCTGGCACGGGAGTTCGACTGACTCGCAGCCAGCTGGGGCCGATCAGGCGAAGCCATGGCGGCGGCAAGAAGACCTGCCAGCGTGAGAACGAGACGTTGGTTCATAGGTGGTTCATCGGGCTTTTGCCTCCTGGATGACTTCTACCAGTTGCGACTTCGCGGGCAGGAGTCTGGCGCGATGTTCTTCGACGGCTTTGGCGATGTCGGCCAGCACGTTGGGATGATTGGTCGCGACGTTGAAGCGCTCGGATGGGTCTTGCGCCAAGTTGAACAGCAGAGGTGGGTCGTGCGGCTCCGGTTTGTCGGGGCCGTAGGCCGACTGGGTGGCATAGTGTGCCTTGAACGGCCCTTTGCGCGCAGCGTAAAGCTGCGTGCCGCGGTAGTAGAAAAACACGTCGCGCTGGCTCGGCCCTTTGCCGAAGAGCAACGGCGCCATGTCCACACCGTCAATGATGCGGTCGGTCGGCGCGCTGATCCCGGCGAGCTTCAGGTTCGTGCTGAACAGGTCCATCGTGCAGGCCAGTTCGTGGTTGACCACGCCGGCCTGAATCCGGCCCGGCCACCACGCGATGCCCGGTTCGCGCATTCCGCCTTCCCATGTGCTGCCCTTGCCGTCGCGCAGCAAACCCGCCGAACCGCCCGCTTCGCCCTGCGTGAGCCACGGGCCGTTGTCGCTGGTGAAGAAGACAAAGGTGTTCTTCGCCAGTCCTTCGCGGCGCAGCGCCGCGAGCAACTGGCCCACGCTCCAGTCCAGTTCCTCCACCACGTCGCCGTAAAGTCCGCGCCCGCTGCCGCCGCGGAATTCCGCCGAGGCGAACAGCGGCACGTGCGGAAACGTGTGCGCGAAGTAGAGAAAGAACCGCCCGCGCCGATGCTCATGAATGAACTGCACGGCTTCGGCCGTGTAGCGGCGCGTGAGCGTGGTCTGGTCCGCCGGGCGCTCGATCAACTGCTCATTGCGGTAGAGCGGCGCGGCCCACCACTCGGCCTGCTGGTCCAGGCGGCTGGTGGCGCCCCTGGGCGCGGCGGGCGTGGGATTCATGTCGTTTGAGTGCGGCAGGCCGAAATAGAAATCGAAACCGTGCCGACGCGGATGATGCGCCGGATTGTTCTCGTAATTGCCGAGGTGCCATTTGCCGATGCAGGCCGTGGCGTAGCCGCGCGTCTTGAGCGCCTGGGCGAGGGTGATCTCCTCCGCCGGGAGACCGCCCGCCGCGTTGCGCCGCAGCACGCGGAATTTTGCATCGCACATGCCGCTGCGAATCGGATACCTGCCCGTCAGCAGCGCCGCGCGGCTGGGAGTGCAAACTTCGGCCGCGGCGTAGAAATCGGTGAAGCGCATCCCTTCGGCGGCCATGCGGTCGAGGTTCGGTGTGCGGATGCTCGGATGGCCGTAGCAGCCGAGGTCGCCATAGCCAAGGTCATCGGCGAGGATGATGACGATGTTGGGGGGCGGCGCGGCGCGGTTGACACCAGCCCAGACTGGGCTGGCGAGAGCGAGAGCCAGCCGAAGAAATCTCTTCATGGTGTGACGGGAGTTTGGTTCTGAGGAGTCGGCAACTTTTCGAAATCTGTCCCATTCACCCAGCCGGCCTCGAGCTTCTCGCCGTGCATGAAGCGTTCGTAGAAACGAACGTGTCCGGGACTGGCGTGAAGGTATTGTTCGAAGATCGGCGTCTGCACGATTGTGTTGCCGTAGCAGCCCATCGCCCGCCGCAGATCGTCCACGGCGATGAAAAGGACGTTATTAAGCCGAGCCGCGGCGGTGGCAGGCAGCGCGGCCAGCGGAGCGAGCAACAGGGTAGTGAGGGTGAAGATGGTTTTCATGCTATCATGGCTGGTTATATCGCGGCGCACCGGATCACCGTATCTTCTGATCGGGCAGTTCATTCCCGATGCCCTGGTCGAGCGGCATGGCGTCGCGCTCAGGCGGGAGGTCACTCGCTTTCATAAGGCGCGTGAGTTCCTTCTTCAGTTCGGCGACGCGCTCTTGCTGCTGGGCGTCGTTGATCAGGTTGAACCGCTCGTCCGGGTCGCTCTTGAGATTGTAGAGCTCGGCCATGTGCCGATCGGGCGAGCCGTCGCCATGCGGATAGTGGATGTACTTCCATTCGTCGGTGCGGACAGCGCGCACGTTCGGCGTGTAGGGGAACTGCTTCTCGTAGTTGTATTCGTAGAACCACGCCGTGCGCCACTTCGCGTCGCCGCGGCGGACGAGCTTGGCCCACGATTGGCCGTGAATGTTTGCCAACGGTTTCGCGCCGCAGAGTTCCAGCAGGCTCGGGCCGACGTCAATGGTGAGCACCTGTTGCTCCACCACCTTTCCGCGCGCCAGGCCGGGATGGCGCACCAGCAGCGGGATGCGGAGGCTCGGCTCGTGGGCCGTGCGTTTGTCCACCATGCCGTGCTCGCCTTCGAGTAAGCCGTTATCTCCCATGAAGACGATAATGGTGTTGTCGAGTTGCTTGGTCTCCTCGAGGAATTGGAACAGGTGCCCAACGCTATCGTCCACGCTGAGGATCGTGCCCCAGTAGCCGTGGACCATGTTCTCGAAATCCTTCACGGCCCCGGGGCGGTCGTCGGGGAACTGCTTGCGCCACTCGAAGAGCGGGCCGTAGATGCCGTGCCAGGTGTAGAGCCGCTCCTTCATCCAGGCCGGCTTGTTCTCCAGGTGAAACGCCGTGACCGGGTACGGCACGCCGACGGCGTCGAAGACGTGCGCGTATTTCTCCTCCGGCGTGTAGAAGCTGTGCGGCGCCTTGTGGCCGATGCACAAGGCCCACGGCTTGCCGGTGCGCTCGCGGCGCAGCCAGTCGAGCGCGAGGTCGGTCACGACGGTCGTGTAGTAGCCCTTGATGGGCTTGGAACCGGCGCCGTTGAGGTTCCATTCCGTGTCGTAGTATTTGCCCTGCCCTTTGTGCGTGGCGAAGAAATCGAAGCCCGGCCGCGGTGCGTCGTTGGTTTCGCCCATGTGCCACTTGCCGATGTAAGCGGTGTCATAACCCGACTCGCGCAGGCGCATCGGCCAGTGTGTGCGGTCCGCTGGCAACTCCGTGAAATTGTCGCGGACGCCGTGGCTGTGGGCGTAGAGACCGGTGAGGATGGACGCGCGGCTCGGCGAGCAGAGCGACGTGGTGCAAAACATGTTCGCGAACCGAACGCCCTCGCTGGCGATACGATCAATGTTCGGCGTCTTGAGCGCCGGATGCCCCGCGCAACTCATCGCATTCCAGCGGATATCGTCGCAGAGAATGAAGAGCACGTTGGGCCGGGACGCGGCGGCGACGGTGGGGGTCGCCAGGACCAACAGCACGAGGGCCGCAAGAAGATGGAGCAGGCCGCGTTTCATAGTCGTGTCCTAGACGACACGACGGGCCGCGATGAATCAAATCATTTCCCGCCGAAGTCCAAGCGCCGAATGCTTGGGTCGCTCTTCAATTCAATCCAATCCACCTCGACCGGTTGCTTCTGCGCGGGCAGATACGTGAGAAAGCTCACCCCCTCCGGCGTGCACACCGTTCGTTATCATGACACCAGAACTCAAGGCGAGCGGAGAAATCAGCGGCGACAGGGCTCCAAATCCATCCAGAAAACACTCCCTCCACCAGCCACGCCGAACCTCGCCGCACACTTCCCTGAAAAACACTCCCCGCCGCCCATCACACCCCACCCCACCTCATACAGATAATTCCTCGATGGCGTGGCTGGGCAGCGAAATGCCTTTTATGGCTTTCCAGCGACAGTCGGGGATTGCATCCTCAGGGGGTGACGCCAGGATGGAGCGACGTGATGGGGGATGCAGGCGCAGAACATCGGAAAGGATCGAGCCGTGGAACAAGCCATAAGGCGAAGAGAGTTTCTTCAGGCGACGGTGGGTGGCACGCTTGTGTGTCTCCACGGTTCGCGGGTTCTTGCGTTCGGTGGCGAACGGGAGGCGTCCCGACTCGTCAGCGCTGGATGCCGGCGCTCCAAGGTCAAGGTCGCGCGCATCTACATGGGGGTTCCTCGAGCGCATTATCCCAATCCGGCCATCGACCTCGGCGCCGAGATGGCAAGGTACCAAGCCGAGTTCGCCAAGCTGAAGGAAGAGCTGTCCGACGTTGACTTCGTCGTCGACGAGCTGGTGGGGTCCGCCGAGCAGGTCAAGAGTCTGAAGGATAGGCTCGAGGGCGTTGATGGCATCCTCGCGATCCATCTGACGCTCTGGACAATGCCCGTAATGAAGGAGCTCTTGGCCCTGGGGATCCCGACGATGATCTTCGCTGTCCCCTACTCCGGGCACGAATGGTACGATCTCAGCGCGATTCGCAGGGACAAACTGGGCGAGCGCCTGGAGTGCCTGCTCACGAAGGACTACAAACAGTTGGCCGTCGCGATTCGGCCCTTCCGGGCGATCCACCATCTCCGCGAGGCCAAGGTCCTCAATCTGGCCACCGCTTCGCCCGCGGAGTACCACGCCGAGGTGAAGGCCAAGTTCGGCACCGAGATCAAGCTGGTCACTCGCGAACGCGTGCTCGATCTCTACAACTCGGTGAGCGACCCTGACGTACGGGCCGAGGCCGGGCGATGGACCAAGAACGCGGTGGCCATCGTTGAGCCCTCGGCAGAGGAGATCCTCAAGTCGTCAAGGCTCGCCCTCGCCTTCCAGAAGCTCCTCGACGAGGAAGATGGAACCGTCCTGACGGCGGACTGCTATGGGAGCATGTACCATCAACTCCCCGCCTACCCCTGCATCGGTTTCACGCGCCTCAACGACCTCGGCTTCGGCGGCATCTGTCAGTCCGACCTGCCTTGTGCCATGGTTCACATCCTCTTCCAGGGTTTGTGTGGCCGCCCCGGCTTCGTCTGCAACCCGACCTTCGATTTCGCCACCAACAGCGCCACGTTGATCCATTGCCTGGGCAGCACCCGGATGGATGGGCCTGACCAGCCGGCCGCTCCCTACAAGCTGCGGAGCATCATGGAGCGCGAGGAGGGTGCGGTTCCTCAGGTGCGGATGCGCATCGGTGAGCGGGTGACCACCGGCATACTGGCCGGCACTTCGGCGATGCGCCACTTCACCGGCCAGATCGTCGACACCCCCGACACCGATCGTGGCTGCCGGACGAAGATCACGGTGAAGCTCGATGGCGACGCGGAGAAGCTCTGGCAGAATTGGACCGCGGGGATCCACCGGGTGAGCTGCTATGGTGACCTCGCGAAGGAGCTCGCCTACTTCTGCCGCTTCAAGGGCATCACTTTGATCAACGAAGCCGTCTGAGCCGGTGCGCGTCGGTAGGAGGCGGTGGCCACATCCGCGACGCCAAAGCGAGCGCAGAAATGAACGCGACAACTGGCCCATGCGGAAGCTCTCCCCCCACGCAAACCCACACCTGCCAACAAACGCCTTCCCACCCCACCAGCCATCTTGTCCCACCCCTTCGACATCAGATAATTCCTCGCTGGCGCAGACACATGATGAACCCCGCTGGAAGAACCGTGCTCCGCCCGTGATCCGCCACACCATCTTCACCGCCTGAACGTCGGTAAGCTTGAACGCGGTCTTCAGTTCCTGCGCGATCTGCTCCTTATCCCTGCCGGACAGGAACAGGAAAGAAACCAGCCCGCCCTTGGTCGCCTTTAGTTCTTCGACGGTGGTGGGCAGCCGGTCTGCCGGTTCGCTGTCGGCGTGCGACCTTCGCGGCGACGTCTGTTTCTGTGTTATCGTACTATCAACTCGATTCCTTTACATGTCCCC
>Ga0315274_10012715_pt1 | contig 11997 bp, 13 predicted proteins | sample YL17G02_20_MG_FD_203700 | JGI IMG/M metagenome (GOLD analysis project Ga0315274, IMG submission 203700) | Sediment microbial communities from Yellowstone Lake, YNP, Wyoming, USA - YL17G02_20 | ecosystem: Environmental > Aquatic > Freshwater > Lake > Sediment | place: USA: Wyoming | collected... | reverse complement strand
TAACGTATGGATTAATCCTTGTTTTTGCACGCCCCTTGGTTTTCCGATCGGCTGCAAAGGCCCGGAATCCTTATACTCACGGGGTGAAGGGCGGGATTAAAGCCCCGTCCTTTCTAACGGGGTTTGCTCCTCTATCCATTCCTCTCAAATGGGGATGGTAGGGACGGACCCTCCTGGGCACATTACTGTTACCTAATTTGAGCGATTTCTTCATCCAATAGAAACGTCAAGTGACATAATCCTTGTCATTCTGACAGTGGGGGAAGAATCGCTCAAGTTAGATGTTAATTGACAATCGAAATCGGCTTGTGATAATTAACTTTGAAATATCTTCCACTTTTCCCCGATATTTTTATGGTGATTATCCTTCCATGAACCCTTTACCTGCAGAAGATGAAACCCTCGATACCTTTTTCAATGGAAAGCTCCAAATTCTCCAAAAGAAAAGGGGATACCGATTCTCCATTGATGCAATTCTCCTCAGCCAATTCATCAAGATCCGAAGGAATGAAAAGGCCATCGATCTGGGAACAGGCTGTGGGATTCTCCCTCTGTTATTATCCCATACCACAAAAGCCCATTCCTTTGTGGCCGTGGAAATTCAGAAGGGATTGGCAGAATTAGCTAAAAAAAATGTGCTGTTGAACGATCTTGGTAACCGGGTATCAATTCTCTACAAAGACTTTAGAGAATTGAAGGAGACGTTTCCTCCGGGTTCCTTCAACGTTGTCTTCTCCAATCCCCCCTATCGAAAATATCGTACAGGTAGGGTGAACCCTACCATTGAGAAGGCCATTGCACGTCATGAAATAAAGGGAACGCTCGAAGACTTGATCTCCATTGCCTCCTACCTTCTTTCATCCAAAGGGAGATGCTACCTGATCTATCCCGCCTCAAGAGTCGTTGACCTACTGTTGATCTTAAGGAGTAAAAGGTTAGAACCAAAACGAATCCAGTTGGTCTATCCCCGTTTCAATGAAGAAGCAAAATTCATCCTCATCGAGTCCATCAAGGCCTCTGGTGTTGAATTAAAGATCATGGAACCCTTGATCCTCCATGGAACCGAAAAAGATTTGTTAGCTAAAGTTCAAAAGTGCATACCTTCTCATCTCCTCTCCCCAAGGGGAGAGGATGAAGGTGAGGGGGATATATTTAGACTCCACCCTCACCCCAACCCTCTCCCGCCAGCGGGAGAGGGGGAATGATTGATCTTCATCGTCTGATTTTCATTGTCATCACTGATGACCTGCCATGGCCGTTACCGAGGAAATTAGGTGCGCACTTTTCAACTTTAAATTTACAAAAACCTATGCGCTTTTGAAGTTTAAATGACAGAACCTAAAAAAATTTTGACAACGGGGAATGAATAGGATAATAATTTTTTGTTATGAATGTTACAGGTAATGTGCATCCCTTGGCCGAAGAAAAGACAACCTCTTTGCACGGAGTCTTTGAACTCATTGAGGACGATTTAGAAAAAGTTGATCAGGCATTCAGAAAGAACTTAAGATCCAATGTCCCGATTATCTCTGCCATTGGAGAACATCTCCTTCACAGCGGTGGTAAACGATATCGAGCCAAGCTCCTCCTCCTTTCAGCGAAATTGTGTGGATATCGAGGCGATCGTCATATCTCCATGGCCAGCCTCATCGAGTTTATACATGCGGCCACCTTGCTCCACGATGATGTCGTGGACAGGGCTGAGTTACGAAGGGGAATTGACTCAGCAAATTTCATCTGGGGTAATGAAGCAAGTGTCCTCGTCGGAGACTTCCTCTTTACAAAGTGCTTCTCATTGATGGTGAAGAATGGCAATTGGAAGATCCTTCAGACCATTTCTAAGGCAACCACAACGATGGCTGAAGGGGAGTTGGAGGAGTTGATTAAAACCAATAACCTTTCACTGACTGAAAGGAATTATCTCTCCATCATCACTCGAAAAACCGCCTCCCTCATCTCAGCCGCTACACAGATCGGGGCTATCCTCGGTAATGTCTCAAAGGAAAGAGAATGGGCATTATCTAAGTTTGGGAGAGATGTGGGCATCGCCTTTCAATTGATCGACGATAATCTCGATTACACTTCTAACGAGGAGGAATTTGGAAAGAAAATCGGTATCGATCTCCAGGATGGTAAGATCACTCTTCCTCTGATCTTCACCCTGAGCCATTGCGACCGGGAAGAGAGAGAATTTATCCGAAAGAGGGTTGAGTCTCATCCTATTACAAAAAAGGCCTTTTTCAGAGTGGTGGAGATCATTGAAAAACATCATGGGGTGCACTACACTTGGAAAAAGGCAAAAAGATATGTTGAAAGGGCGAAGAGACATCTCCATCTTTTCCCAGAGTCGAGAGAGAAGGAGGCCCTTTGTTCACTTGCCGATTATGTTTTAGAGAGGAGGCTTTAACCGATTGCGGAATTCGGATTGCCGAATGCGGAACGGTTTGAAACATTAGACTAAAATATCAAATGAAATGGAAGAAGGAGAGATAAATGGTAAATGAATCAGGCTTGCTTCATGTGAATGACAAGAATTTTGCTGAGGAAGTTCTCAATGCAGACCTTCCTGTATTGGTCGATTTCTGGGCGACTTGGTGTGGCCCATGTCGTAGCATCAGTCCCATTATCGAGGAACTCGCAAAGGAGTTTACGGGCAGGGTCAAAGTGACCAAACTCAATGTGGATGAAAGCCCAGCCACACCCAGTCAGTATGGTGTGAGGGGAATCCCGACTCTTATTCTTTTCAAAGGTGGAAAGATTCTTGATCAGATCATCGGCGCAGTGCCGAAGGCCCGCCTAATGGCCATGATCGAAAAAGCCTTATAGGTTATAACCAAATCCAAATGCCAAATGAATGTCAAAGTTCAAAATTTAAAAAATTTTGTCATTTGAGCTTTGAGTTTGATTTGGCATTTGCCATGAACCATGTAAGGTTCATGATTAGTCCTGAACTCTACGTAGTTCAGGAAACTTTGGCATTTGACATTTCAATTATTCAGTGCCGTTTACAATTCAACTTCTTAACATGAAACGATACTCTTTCAGATGGTTCATAATTCTCAGTCTGTGCCTGGGAGGAATATTCATTCTTCCCCATTGTGGCAAAGAGAAGGAGGAGTCAACCTTACCTTTGGCACCGGACTTCACACTCCAAACCCTCGATGGCCAGGAGGTCACACTTTCCAAACTTAAAGGAAAAGTTATTCTCCTCGACTTTTGGGCGACTTGGTGTGCCCCGTGTCGTGAATCGATCCCTCATTTAATTCAACTTTATAAGACCTATCAAAAGGATGGGCTTGAGGTGATCGGGATGAACGTGGATAGAGGGGATATGGATATCGTTCGACACTTTGTCAAGTCGATGGATATCCCTTATCCCATTGTCATTACTCCGGACCATGTGGAGAGGAATTACGGAGTTACCGGCCTTCCAACCACGATCCTCATTGATAAGGAGGGGAGAATCCGAGAAAAGATCGCCGGATTTACAAGTGAGATTGCTAAACAGATGACAGCAAAAGTGGTAGACCTCACCTCAGAAAAACCCTAATCCCCGACTTTACCGGGGAAATTCAAATATCGAAATCCTCAATAAGGTTTAATTTCAAATGTCAAAATCCAAATGCCAAATGAATGTGAAATTTCAAATTTTAAAACAGTTTGTCATTTGAGCTTTGAATTTGATTTGTCATTTGCCATGAACCATGTAAGGTTCATGATTAGTCCTGAACTCTACGTAGTTCAGGAAACTTTGGCATTTGACATTTTCATAATTGGGATTTGGGATTTCACCGCAGGGTGATTATCTCTTTTTAGACTCGTTCAAGAACTGCATATACCCCTCAACCACTTTTTGGGGGTCTAGGCCAAGGGATTGCGCATAGCCTCTTAAGAACCCCTTTAGGTAAACCAAGGCAGGAAGTTTGTCCAGGGCTTCCTCTTCGATCCATTCCAGGATCTTCATATTAATCTTCGTTTCCGCAGAGACAGTTTTGAGATCGATACCCATCTTTTCCCGAATCTGTCTCAGTGTTTTCCCACGATAGATTTCCTCTCCAGCATCGATCGAAAGGTCTGTAAAAGAGAGAGCAGTTTTTTTCTCCCAGGGGGTCCCCTGTATCTCAGAAGGTTTTCCCCCCTTTTCTCCCCCAGGCGTTTGAAAGTGGGACTGGTCGTAACGCTTCCGTAGTGCCTCATCCATCAGGACCCGATAAGCCTCTTCAATAGCCTTTTGAATTTCATTGATCTCCTCCTCGGAGAAGAGAGAATAGACAGCCAATGAATCGGAATGGAAGGTCTCCTTGGCATGCTCATAAGCCATTTGAATCTCCTTGGCCGTGGCAGTGGGGCTCACCTCCAAGACCTCATAGTAGGTTTGCTCTCCAATCCACTTCATGATTCACTCCATTATTCCATTTCACGGACGCTTTCATTAATATTGGAAAGATATCTGATGACGATTGGCCAATTTGGAGGCAATTTCCCTAACGCATTGGGCAGCCCTGGATTGAGTGTTCTCCAAGACCAAAGGCCTCATCCTCCGGATGGAGTTGCTCACCTCCTGATCATAGACGACATATCCCAAATAGTGGAGGCGAATGCCAAAATATTTATGACAGGCGCTTCGAATCGAAAAACCGATCTCAATATCTTTCTTCGAACGGACCTGATTCAGAATAAGATTAGGGTGAAAATTCTCAGTTTCCTCGATGATCCTCTTAGCATCCTCCTCGTCGATACGCATCACTGCTTTAAGGAGATCATGAGGATTTTCAATTCCCATCTCATTCTTTCGATCCATCGATTCATCGATCAGAGTCTTGACCGGATAGGAAGAAACTGATTGTCTAAGCCTTCGATAAAAGGCGCTCTTGAGAAATCGATAAGTATTTTCGATCGAAGTGGGTTCTGGGGTGACCATCAAGATTCCTCCATCGGACATCAAGAAGAAATCGAGAACGCTCAGGGAGTTGCCACCCCCTAAATCGACCAAGATATAATCGCTTTCCAGACTTTGAATGGAATGCAAAAGTTTTCGCTTCTGTACACTCTTCGTATCTGCTGCATTGAGAAGATCCTGTGCACCGGTCAGGAGTTGGAGGTTGGGAATGCCTGTAGGAATGAGTACCTCTTGGAGATGGGACACTCTCTTTTTAATGAAATCGGAAAGGGAGAGAGAAGGAGGTGAAATCCCTAAAAAAGTATGGAGGTTCGCCCCTCCTAAATCGGTATCGATAAGGATAACCCGAACACCCAATTTTGAAAGGCAGATTCCGATGTTGGCAGTAATGAAGCTCTTTCCACTCCCACCCTTGCCACCTCCGATGGTCCAAATTATCTTCCGATCTTCATTCTGAGCTTGAGCCATCTTTTTATTCGTCTATTTTAAAAATAATTTCTAAATCCCCACAACCCACCGTTAGTAAAGGAGGAGAAGTGGGATTAATTCCATACGCCGTCGATCTTTGTATGGCAATGACAGCATTCTCCCTTTACCACTTCATTCTTTACTACCCGAAATCCAGCCCTTTCAATCACCCTACGTCCGCAGTGAGGGCAGAAGGTATCTTCGCCCTCCTCTCCTGGAATATTACCACAATAGACATATTGAAGTCCTGCCCTTATGCCAATCTCCCTGGCTCGATGAAGCAGAGAAGCAGGGGTTCGCGGAAGGTTCAGCATTTTATAGGTTGGATAGAAAGCAGAAATATGCCAGGGGACCTCTGGTCCCAATGAAAGGATGAATTGGGCAATCTCTTCAAACTCCTTATCCGAATCGTTCAAAGTAGGGATAACTAGGGTCGTAATCTCTACCCAGATCCCCAACTGTCTCATCAATCTGAGGTTCTCCAAAACCGGCTTCAATCTCGCTCCACAGACCTCTTTATAAAATTTCTCTTGGAAACTCTTCAAATCGACATTGGCCGCATCCAAATAGGGTTGGATCGTCTTCAGGGCTTCTTCGGTCATGTAGCCGTTGGTCACGAAGATATTTTTAATCCCTTCCTTGCTGGCCAGGGCAGCGGTCTCATAGGCATATTCAAAATAGATGGTGGGTTCAGTATAAGTGTATGAGATCGATTGACATCGGTATTCCTTGGCCAATGAAACGATCTTAGAGGGAGAAACAGTTGAACCATCAATCCGGTCTTGATCCATCGACATCTGGGAGATCTCGTGATTCTGGCATTGAAGGCATCGGAAATTGCAACCCACCGTGGCAATCGAGAAAGAGGTCGATCCAGGATAGAGGTGAAAGATAGGCTTCTTTTCTATGGGGTCTACATTCATAGAGATCGCACGACCGAAGACAAGGGTGTAAAGCTTTCCTTCCCGGTTCTCCCTCACTCCGCAGATTCCCCGTTTTGAAGGTGAGATGTTGCAATGATGGTTACAGAGGTAACATCGCACCTTCCCCTCCTCCAAAGGGCTGTAAAGCATGGCCTCTTTCATTTCAACTTGGCACTCTCCACGCAGAACTCTTCCTGATCAAATGAGGCACAACATCTAAAGGTCAACACGTGGAAGTTGTTCAAGGACATATTCTCGTATCGCCTGTGGGGTGGGTAGATCCCAGAGGACCTTGTTCTTCTGAATGAAAGGAAGAAGAAGTTCTTTAACCCGCCCCCCACACGAGCATCGATTCGAACCACGCACGGGATGGCTTCGGCCTTTTTGGAAAGGAACCATTCGGTCCTGAAAACATTTGGGGCATCGAAGCACACTTTTTGACCCTGACATCTTTCCTCTTTTTGCCAGCGGTTTTCCGTCAATCTCGATGATGTCCATGGCAAAGTCGATCACCCGTGCATTGGTAATTGAAGTACCTACCCCATATGCATCCACGAGAGGATTGAGGCTGAGGATTCGATTCTCATCAATTCCACCGCTGACAAAGATCTGAACATGATCAAATCCCCTTAAATCCAGTTCCCATCGAATCTCCTCAATAATCTTTTGAAAGTCTCCCCGCCTCGAACTTGGGGTATCAAGTCTGACTCCAAAGAGTTTCTTCCCGAGGGCCTCAGCCACCCTGATGGCCTCGATCTTTTCATCATTAAAGGTGTCGATAAGAGAGACCCGTTTGACTTTTGGGTGGATGACCTCATCAAAGGCCTTCGTGGCCTCTACAGTATCTCCCATGATCAAGATCAAGGCGTGGGGCATGGTTCCTACAGGCTCTTCACCGATCAATTCGGCATTCTTTACCACCGATACCCCATCACAACCACCAATGAAGGCGCTTCGCTCCACCATCGGTGCGATCACTGGATGGATCCGTCTCGCACCGAAACTGATCACTCTTCGGTCTCCAGCGGCTTTTTTACAACGGGCGGCCTTCGTTGTAACTCCTGAGGCCTGGCAGAGGAGACCCAAGACCGAGGTCTCATAGAGACCAAAATCAGTGTACATCCCCTCGATCTCCATGACGGGTTCGAAAGCCCTAAAGATCGTCCCCTCTCTCATTGCCCTGACACTGACCTTCAAGTCTTTAAGCAGATAAGCCGCTTCCTCAATGCCAGCCAGGACCCCCCACCCATAATCCTCTGGGAATCGTTTAGCAATAAACTCGGCTTTCACCCATTTGTCAATCTTCTTTGCCTTGAGGACTTGCATGGTCCTCACAAAATAGACGTCGGTCATCTTGCCATCTTTAATATCTTTTGGATCAGCGATATGGAACATGCCTTCCTCTCCCAAAATCAAATTAAATTTCCATTTATATAACAGAAATTTATCGCCCCTGTCTATAAAAATATTTACCCTACTTCGTCATTCCTGCGGAAGCAGGAATCCAGATATTATCTTCAATTCATTACCAGGAACATGCCTGGATTCCCGTTTGCACGGGAATGACAACCTGCTATGTCTATAAAAATATTTAAGAACGAATAGCCGTCCCTTTTGTTCTTATTGGTAACCAGTCAAAATTTCATGGACGACTCCATATTATGTTATAGTAACTGTGATTCTATGAGCTCTCTAAATTTAGATCTTATCAAAGAAATCGATACCCTTTGGGAACCCGTTTATCCCTATTTAGCACAACAGATTCATGAACTCTATGGTCGTCAGGACGGAAACATTCTGGAAATCGGTCCATTCTGTGGGATGATTTTTACCTTACAAAGAAAGAAAATTGGACGCTCTTTTTTAATTGCAGCCTTTCCGCCGGGAATGGGCGATTTTTTTCGCAAAGAAGCCAAGAAACGAAAGCTTGAAGACAAAATCGAGATCATTAAAACGGATTTTTCCCTGACCGGGATAAAAGAAAATGAAATCGATTTAGCCATCTTCCGCGGAGCCTTTTTCTTCCCTTCCTTGTTTAAAGTCAACTTTTCAGCAATCCATCGCGTTCTGAAGGCGAAGGGTATTGCGTTTATCGGGGGAGGATTCGGGAAGTTCACCCCTGATACTGTTATTAAGGATATTGGGAAAAGATCACGTGACCTCAACCTTCAAATCGGTAAGATTGAAGTAAATGAAGATCAGTTACGGCAAGATATAGAGAAGAGCAATGTGAAAGGGAAAATCGAAATCATCTCCGAGGGCGGATTATGGATATTAATGAGAAAGTAAACCCCGTTAGAAAGGACGGGGCTTTTACCCCGCCCTTTCTGTAAGGAATTAGAATTTTATCTATATCATCCCCGCCATAAATGGCGGGGCTTTCTAACGGGGTAAATATTTATTTTCATAATTGTTCAACAAAAAAACCTTTTCCTTTTAGGATTTCAATAATTCCTTGATTTCCAACCAGATGGCCTGCCCCTACAATCACAAAATAGGTCTCCTTTGTTTTCAAATATTCTTCAATTTTGGAGGCCATGTCTCTGTTTCTTTCGTAAATAAGTTTTTCATAAATTGGAGATAATCTTTTGTCTTCTGCAAGACTTCTTGTTATGATGGATTCCATACTTCTTGTGTCTCCTGAGGTCCATGCCTGTATCAATTTATCCAATTCTTGCTCAAGGACTTTTATGTCCTTCAACATATACAATAAAAACAATTCCTGGTCTTTATCAGAAAGTTTAGAAAAGAGATCGATCTGGTAATCGAAACTCTCTAATTCAAATATCTTCTTCCCTGTGGCTTTTGAGAGAAAATATTTATCTATGCCATAGTTCGGGTCAAATCCCAATTTTAAAATTTCTATTGACACCAGTGTAAATGCCAGAAACCACGGTCTTTGTCTATTGATAACTTCAGGAGGAAAACCAAGCCCGTCCAATTCTTTTTTGACCAATTCATAGGTTTCTGTGGAAACATTTTTTTCCAATGTCTCGTTTTCTGGATACAAAGCGCTCCCAATTAATTTTTGAATATCCACTTTCTTGATATCACTAATATTCGCCTCTACCACCAAAATATCGGACTGATCAAAGGCATTTTCGATTTTTTCATCAAGAGGATAGACCTCCTTTTTTAAATAATGTATAGAACCCAAAACGTAAACAGTGTTTGTTTTTGATTGCACCTTCCATAAAAAGGTTTTCTTAGATTGAGAAACAGCCTCCTGAACAATAACTGATAAACTGAGTAAAATAAGAATAGAAAAAATTGATAAAAACCTAAAACCTTTTTCCCTCATCTTCACCTCGTTAATATCGGCAATAACTCTTTAAATAGGGACACATCCTATTTTATTTTTATAAGCATATTTTGAATTACTTGGACCTCTCGAAAGACTTTGTTTCCATCCTTTCGATTAAATGGGATGTGTCCCTATTTTCCTATAATGGTTATAACTGTCCAGATTCGCCCCAAGTCTCCAATAGCTTCTGATACTCGGGGTCTTTGTACCTCTCCAAAATAAATGCAGAAGCATAATGTGGCAACGTGCTGCCAGTGAAGTGAGCAGCCAAAAGTTCACCTGCTCCACAGGCAGCCATCACCCCAAAACCCGATAGGCCGCCTATCACGTAAGCGCCCTCGACCGGTAGTCTCCCAATAAGGGGTCGGTTCTCACGGGTCTTCGTATAATAGCCTCCATCCACTACTGACTTGGGAAGCCGGTCAACGTATGCTTTCAGACCAGGAATCATAGTGGCCAATCCGCGCAGAACAATTTCAGGATAACGCGGGTCAATGGAAAAAGGGAAGACAGGCTCAACCGGGCCCACGTCGTAAGCCCACAGACCGAGTAGGATGTTGCTGTGAGCGCCCCCCTCCGGTCGTGTATGAACGCCAGATGGAAGTTTCTCAAGCAGCCTTTTCGTTTCTTCAAAATCAGCGAGCATCATGCGCTCTTCTTCTGACCATGGCAAGCATACAGGATCGGTCCAGATCAGCATAGGTGCATTGCGAGGCACTACGCTGAGATAATCGCTGAAAGCCATCTTCACATGCAATTCAGAGAAGACTGGAAGCTCAACTCCAACCATCTGCCCAACTTCCTTCTGGAATGGTCCAGCTGCATTAACGAAATTTCGTGTTGAGATGGTATTCAGCGAGCTATTACTTCGTATGTGAATGGCCTGTACTTTTTTACCAACTACTTCTACACCTTCGACTCTTGCTTGTAATAATCGAACACCGCGTTCTTTTGCTCGTTCCAACATATACATACCCAACTGTTGGACACTAAACCAGCCACAGCGCCGAGCGTGAATCAGCGCCACAATGTTTTTGGAGAGATACGGAAAATAATTCTGGATTACCTTTTGATCAAGAATCAAGTCTATACCAGTAGGCTGATCTTCGAAACCTGATTCATACGAAGGAGTGTAAGCAGGATCGCCAGGCTGACCAGTATGATAGCGTAGTGGACCAGATCCTAACTCTGACGATTCTTCTGCTACACGTTTAAAATGCGAAATTCGGTTTGGGTCGACGGTGGCATAGACATAGCCACGTCTGCTGAGGTGAAAAAAGTTATCGCTTTCGTGAGCTAAATTTTCCAAAATATCAATACTTCTATTCATCAGGCTGACCATGGCGTCCCCGGGTCCAGGCCAAAAGTTCCGATAACATTCGGTGGATTTATCACTCGTCAACGAGAGCGGTGCGCGCTCATCTACGAGAAGCACATTCTCAATCCCATATCGAACGGATAGATGATAGGCCGCAGAAATACCAGCAATTCCTGCACCGCAGATTACAATATCTGCAGTACTTCGCTGTGGATGCCTTACCATGATGTCTCCTTTCCCAACACTATTGTCATTAGGGGTACTTGGAATCAGTGACATAAAGAGTTTATTAAATCTGTTTTAAGAAGTCCAGAGGTAAGGGGATGGCCAATTAAAATCTGGATTGATTTTTTGTTGGTTTCTGTGACAAGATGAGGCACAATGAAAAAAAGCGAAATTTATGGTTATGTTTATATCCTGATTGGAGCAACGCTCTGGGGTGTCTCTGGTGTGGTTGCCAAATCCCTTTTCAACATCGGACTTCCTCCGGTTGAACTAGTTCTCCTCAGGTTAACACTCGCAACAGTCTCACTTTTTCTGTTTCTCCTCTTCTTTGATCGGAAAAAAATAATTATCTCCTTAAGAGACTTGCCCTACTTCTTTATCCTTGGCTTTGCCGGTGTCGTAGGCGTGCAGTTTACTTACTACTATACCATTAGCAAGATCCATGTTGGACCGGCGATTCTTCTCCAATACATCCAACCTGTCTGGGTATCTATATATGCTTTTCTCTTCCAGAGAGAACCTATCACAAAGGGAAAGATTGTTTCCCTTCTTCTCGCAGTGCTCGGATGTTATTTTGTCGTAGGTGGATATCAATTCGACCTTTTAAGACTGAATAAGGTTGGGGTTATGAGCGGTGTAGCTTCTTCCCTCTTCTTCACCTTCTATGCCCTTTACGGAGAAAAAGGGCTAAAGAAGTACGATCCATGGACACTCATCCTTTACGGCTTTGGATTTGCTACCGTTTTTTACTGGATTATCATTTCACCGATGAAGTTCATTACAGGTGGCTACACCTTCAAAATGTGGATTGCGTTCGTCTATATTGGCATCTTCGCAACCGTTCTTCCCTTCGGCTTCT
>Ga0315274_10012714_pt1 | contig 11998 bp, 11 predicted proteins | sample YL17G02_20_MG_FD_203700 | JGI IMG/M metagenome (GOLD analysis project Ga0315274, IMG submission 203700) | Sediment microbial communities from Yellowstone Lake, YNP, Wyoming, USA - YL17G02_20 | ecosystem: Environmental > Aquatic > Freshwater > Lake > Sediment | place: USA: Wyoming | collected... | reverse complement strand
GTCTACACCGGAAACCCAAAAACATCAACTCTGGCCGCATCCATCTGTACGTACTCTAAATTCCCAACTCCTTATCTACACACCCCCGCCCTCCCAACAAAACACCCACCACACCTCACAGCGGTGAGCGGGTGTACGTGTGGCGAGTGTCTCAGCCCACCACCGCCTGTGTTACGGCGATGGACAAGATGGCATCTTGTCCTACATCACACTCCACCTGGCGCCTGCCTGAGCACGAGTGGGAGATACGTCCGCGTCACCGGCCACAGGCCTAGCACCGGATACGTCTCGGTGTACACCTCACCGGCCCTGGGCCAGGTGAGCGACAGCATGCGCGCATGGTCAGCGGTCGTGGCCTGCAGCCGGTAGGACTGCCCGGCGTAGACCGTCGTCGTGAATTCCAACGCGCTGCCCACCGTCGGGCTGACCACGTCGAGACCGGTCCCGTCCACAAAACGGAGCGCCACCGCCGTCAGCGTGATCTCGTTCGTCTCCGCGATCGGCTCGTCCCACGCGCCGTTGCGGTTCTCGTCGGCAAAGAAGGCCCCGATGCTCAGGTGCAGCGTGCTGGAAAGGCTCAGCGTCGTGTATGCCTGCGGCGCTTCGGGCCACGCGCTCCAGTTGCCGACGCGGTCGGTGGCCCGCGCGCGGAAGTAGTAGGTGTGGCCGTGCTGGCCGGTGAACTGGCTGGAGGCCACCGCCGTCGAGTGCTGCAAATAATCCCACTCGCCCTCGCCATCCCGCACCTGGACGTCGTAGAGCCACACCCCCGCCCCGCTGTCCTGCCCCTCCCACGTGACCGTGAACGTGGGCGTGTACGTGATCTCCGGCAGCGCGTGGACAATAGAGGTGGGCGGTTCGTCCGGCGTCTCACTTTCGATCACGAGGAGCGGATCGCCGCCGATGAAGTAGTCGCTGGGGTTAGAGACCAGGTTGGCCGTGGCAGCGGGGAGCGTCACCGTATAGACGTAAGATGCCGCCTCGCCCGTCAGCACGCCGGTCGCCGTGACCGTGCGGGTGACGCCCCAGCGGTCCACGAGCGTGGCCGTGGGGAGCGTCGCCGGCAGCGTGTAGACGCCCGTGACGGGGCTCCCGTTCCACAGCACGCTGACCTTACCGCGCGGCGTGCCCCACAACGTGACGCGCACGTGGGAGCCGGTGAGCACGCGGGTGGTGAAGGTGGGGGAAATCAGATACGTGGTGGCGACCTGATAAGCGACGTAGGCGGGGCGCAGCGTGTGGTCGTTGCGGAGCAGGCCAAAGTACTCTCTCAATATCTCCACGTCGGCGTCGTTGGTGCGGAAGAAGAAGTAACGTTCGACGCCGGAAGCCCAGGCGTTGGCATAGGACTGGACCACGTAGGCGGCCGCCTCCTCCTGCGTGGCAGCGTAATCGTACTCGGTTGGGTTCGGGTCCACCCGGCTGTCGTCCCACACCGGCACGCCGGTCTCCGTGAGCCAGAGCGGATGGTCGGGCACGTAAGCCCTCATCCGGCTGCGGATGTGGCTCATCACGTCGTAGGCGTTCGAGGAACGGCTGTAGAGGTGGACCGACATCACGTCGAAGAAGTAGTTGTTGCCCGGCGCAGCCGGATCGTCGTTGAGAATGTCCAGCACCCGCTCGAAGAAAGCAGGGTCATCCCAGTAGTGGAGGCCGGCGAACAGGACGGTACAGTCGGGGCAGGCCGCTTTGGTCGCCTGGTAGCCCACCTTCAGGAGTTGGGCGTAGTCGGCGTCACTGCCGGTCCAGAAATAGTCCCACTCGGCCTCGTTCCACATCTCCCAGTACTTTACCCGCTCCCCGTAGCGCGAGACGATGGCGTAAACAAAACACCCCCAATAGTTGTGAGGATCGTTCCACGGCAGGTAGAGGCCCCGAGGCGGGGAAGAGGCGGCGCTGATGGCCCCAGGTGCCAGGGCAGCGCGGGCGACAGGCGCATACCAGCCAGGGGGACGCACGTCGAAACGAGGCAGCCAGAAACCGCTCACTCTACCGGTGGCAGCCCAGCCAGGGGTCCAGAGTAGAATCCCGACCAGGTTCATCCCTGCCGCGTCCAGATCGTTCACCAGCGCATCGTAGCCATCCCGCACCCCCGCATCCCAGACACCATCCTTCTTTTCGATGTTCGCCCAACGGAAGTCGAAGCGGTCCCAGCGGGAGCCGACATCGAGGGCCATCGGAATGAAGGGGCGGCTTGGAGCAGGGTCGTAGTAGAACGAGTAACAGGCTCCTGCCCGCTCATCCGTCTCCCTGACCGGTGGCAACGGAGTGACACCCACCGGCCCAGCCACGGCAGGCCAGGCCGAGGCCAGAACGAACGCCAGGCCCAGCGCGCAGGCCAGCACCAACCCAAAGATGCCCGTGTGCCTCATCGTTTGCTTCATTGTCACATCTCCTGGTGGTCAGTATACCAGGATAGGTACGGGTGTCAATGGGACGTTGGCATGTTGGTAGATTGGCAAGTTGGTAAATTGGTAGATTGGGGTTATAATATCGGCATCCGATAACGAAAGCCGACAATGATGCCGCGCGAACTGTTACTGGGCTTCATCAAAATCCACGTCCTCTACCACGCCGGCCGACAGCCCGTCTATGGGCTGTGGCTGATGGACGAACTGGCCCGCCACGGCTACACACCCAGCCCTGGCACGCTCTACCCCACCCTGCACAGCCTGGAGCGGGCCGGGTTCCTGGCGAGCGAAAAGCGCGTGGTGGAAGGGCGCCAGCGCCGCTACTATACGCTGACGCCCGCCGGTGAAGCAGCGCTGGCCGAGGCCCGCGCCCGGCTGGCAGAACTGGTGGCCGAGGTGCTGGAGGCCCCACTATGACCCCCTTCCTGTGGCTGTGCGCAATGGGCGGGCTGGCCATCTTCTCCTCGACGATGAGCAAGAACCCCGCGTTGCCGCTCTTTATCCGCAGCCTGGGAGTGGGCGAGGGGACGCTGGGCTTCATCGCCGCCGCCTCGACCGTCGTGGGCATCGTCGCCAGCCTGCCGGCCGGCGTGCTCTCGGACCTGTGGGGCCGGCGACGGGTGATCCTGCTCAGCATGGTCGTCTTCGCCACGGCCCCATTCCTCTACCTGTTGGTGCGCGCCCCCTGGCACCTGGTGCTGGTGCGGGTCTACCACGGGCTGGCGACGGCGATGCTGGGTCCGGTAGCGCTGGCCGCCGTCGCCGATACCTTCCAGGAGGGACGCGGCGAGCGGATGGGCTGGTACTCCAGCGCGACGATGGTCGGACGTTTTCTGGCCCCCACCGCCGGGGGCTTGCTCATTTTCGGCGAGGATTTCCGCTGGGTCTATCTGGGCTGCGGCGTGACAGGTGGGCTTGCGCTGCTGGCCGCACTGCAACTGCCCCGCCTGGGCCAGGCCGCGCAGTCGAGCGAGCGCCGTGCACGTTGGGCGACGATGCGGCACGAACTGCACTTCATCCTGAACAACCGTGGCCTGCTGCTGACCAGCGGGGTAGAGGCTGTGCAGTATTTCGCCTTCGGTGCGGTAGAGACCTTCCTGCCGCTCTACCTGGCGGAGTTGGGCTGGGAGCCGCGCGTCATCGGGCCACTTTTCACCGCGCAGGTGCTGGTGACGGCACTGGCCAAGCCGCTGATGGGGCGCATCGCCGACCGCTGGGGCCGCCGGTGGCCCATCGCGATCGGCCTGCTGATCGGCGCAGGGGCCATGGCGGCCATGCCGTGGGGCCGCGCGTGGTGGCTAATGGCAGCGCTGACCGCGCTGTTCGGGCTGGGGGTGGCCACGGTGACCGCCTCGACTGCAGTGCTCGTCTCCGACCTGAGCCGCGCCACGGCCTACGGGGCTTCGTTGGGAGTACTCTCCAGTGTCATGGACGTAGGCCATTCGACGGGGCCCATGGTGACCGGCCTGCTGGTGGCGGCCTGGGGCTACGGCCCGGCCTTCGCGCTGGTTGCGGCGCTGCTGGCCACGTGTGCCCCCATCTTCGTCACGCTGGTACGACCTGCAATCCGAAAACTTGAATCAGAAGGGAGGAACCAACTATGAAGTGGGTCACGCGCGAGCACGTCAAGGTAGACCGCGTCGCCTGTCCCTGGCTGATCGAGCGGTTCATCGATCCCCAGGCAGAACTGTTGTTTGTGCCGGCCGAGGAGGTACTGGAAGTGGCCAGGCGGGAAGGAGCGCTCTCCTACGACGCCCGCGGCCAGGGGCAGTACGACCACCGGGCAGGCAAGTGCACCTTCGAGGTGCTGATCGAGGAATATGGCCTGGACGATCCGGCGCTCCGGTTGTTGGCCGACGTCGTCCACGGAGCCGACACCGCCGACCGCGACCGTACGCCCCAGTCGGCCGGGCTACAAGCCATCGCCGAGGGCTTCCACTACCTGGGCGTCCCCGACGAGGAACGGCTGGCCCACGGGCGCGCCATCTACGACGCGCTCTACGCCTGGTGCCAGCATCAACTCGAATCTGAAAGGAAATCGAAGTCGAATGACAGATAGCAAAACCAACGTCTCACAGAAGGCCGGGCTGCGCACGTTACCGCGCAACGTGTGGGCCGTCAGCCTGACCAGTTTCTTCATGGACATCTCCAGCGAGATGGTCATTAACGTCCTGCCCATGTTTCTCTCCAACGTGTTAGGGGTGAAGACGAACATCATCGGCCTGATCGAGGGGATCGCCGAGGCGACCGCCAGCCTGCTCAAGGTCTTCTCCGGCTGGCTCTCCGACCGGCTGGGCGCGCGCAAGTGGCTGGCGGTAGCCGGATACGGCCTCTCCGCCATCTTCAAACCGTTCTTCTACGTCGCCAATTCGTGGGGCGTAGTCGCGGGCGTGCGCTGGGCCGACCGGGTGGGCAAGGGCATCCGCACCGCCCCCCGCGACGCGCTGGTGGCCGACAGCGTTGACGAGCGGCACCGCGGGCTGGCCTTCGGCTTCCACCGCGCCGCCGATACCGCCGGGGCGATGGTGGGGCTGCTCATCGCGCTGGGCGTCGTCTGGCTGGCGCAGGCCGGCAGCATGAAACTGAGCCGCCCCACCTTCCAGACGATCGTGCTCATCAGCCTGATCCCGGCCTTCCTGGCGGTACTGTCGCTGGCCGTCGGCGCGCGGGACGTGCCGGTGACGGCCCGGCGGAAGATGCCCCGCTTCGCCTTCCGCAGCCTCGGCCGGCGTTTCGTCATTTTTATGATCATCGTCGGCATCTTCGACCTGGGCAACTCCTCCGACGCCTTCCTGGTGCTGCGCGCGCAGGAACGCGGCCTGAGCGTGCTCGGCGTGCTGGGGATGCTGATCACGTTCAACCTGGTCTATACGTTGGTCAGCATGCCGGCGGGGTCGCTCTCCGACCGCGTCGGGCGGCGGCGGCTCATCGTCGGCGGATGGCTGGTCTACGCCGCCATCTACCTGGGGTTCGCGCTGGCGGGCGCGGGCTGGCACGTGTGGGTGTTGTACGCGGTCTACGGCGTCTACTACGGCCTGGCCTACGGCACGACCAAGGCCATGGTGGCCGACATCGTGCCAGAAACGTTACGCGGCACGGCCTACGGCACGTACAACGCCGTGCTGGGCGTTCTGGACTTTCCCGCCTCGCTCATCGCCGGCATTCTGTGGCACGGCGCGGGCCGGTGGGCGGGCCTGGGCCCCTCTGCGCCGTTCTTCTTCGGCGCGACGCTCGCGGCTGTAGCGGCCGTGCTGATGGCAGTGGTCAGGCCGGCCAGAACGGACGCCCGGCTTCAGCCGGAAGATCCCCGCTGAAGCGGGGCGTCCGCTACTTGCCTGCGCCGCCGGCTCGTGCGTGCGCTTTGACCGCCTGTGCCGCTGGCTTATGCTCCCTGCTCCACGCAAACAGGCCAAAGCCAGCCAGGCATACGATGGCATTCGCGATAAACGCGCCCCGGATGCCCACGCGATCGGCCAGCAGCGTACCCAGGAGGGGCACGGCCACCGATGAGAGATACTGCACGCTTTGGGCCAGCGAAACGAAGGTGGCGCTGTACTGGACCGGCACCGTCCTCATCAGTTCGTCGAAGAACACCAGGTTCAGACCGGCCTGGAAGATACCCGCCAGGCCGGCATACAGTGCGATCAATTCCACGCGATAGGTAGACGCGACCAGTACAGGATAGAGCGCCAGGCCCAGCGTCGTCCACAACAGCACGAAGCGCGAGCCACGCACCCGCCCCTGGCGCGCCCAGAGGATGTAACCGACCAGTGTGATGGCCATCTGAACGGAGTTGATGATCCCGATCCACGTATCCGTGGCGTGTACCTGGCGCACGTAATAGATGGGGAAAAGGGGCGCAGCGAGCGCCGTACCGGAAAGAAAGACGAACCGTTTCGCCACGAATGAAACGAAGGCGCGCTCGTTACGGATCAGGCGCACGTACCCCTTGACATGCTGGACGAGCGACAGGCCGGCGGCGCGCGGCGGCGGCTCCACATCGGGCAGCACGATGTGGCTCGAATAGTAATAACTGATCAGTCCGCCCACCGCCAGGCCGATAAAGACCCACTGATAATTGATCGGGAAGTTGAGGCGGTCCAGAACCCGACCGGCGACGATCACGGTGAGTGCGGTCGTCAGGCCAATGATGGACCAGCGGCGGCTCATCAGCACGTAGCGGCCCTTGGGTCCCGCGACCGCGTTCATCACGACGGAGAAGGCCACGTTCACCACGGTCTGGGGGAGCGTGGCGGCCATCCAGACGGCGAGCACCGCCTGCACCACGTACTGCTTCGGCACGATAAACGAGACGATGCCGGTCAGCGCGTACGACGAGAGCACCAGCAAGCGCGCGCCGCTGAACCACGGTACGATGTTCCGGCGGCGCTGCAAAAAATACCCCACGGCAATGGCAAGGAACAGGCCGGTAAAGGCCGGCATGGCCGTCAGCAGGCCGACCTGAAAGTTCGTCGCGCCGAGCCGGGTAAGAAAGACTGGCAAGAACGGGGCTGCCGCGCTCGCCAGTCCCACGCCCACGGCATCAATCTGGACGGTCAGGAAGTTTTTCTTTTGTATCGGCGTCGCATCATCAGGCGCCGCTGACCAATTAAAGTTGAAGAGACGCACGTTCGATGACAGCCTCAATGGAAAGGGGTTAGCCGGATCTGGCCAAGGCTCCCATGGGGTCCCACGGCGGGAGCACGACGGGTGCGGCATCCAGTACTGCCAGAAGCTCGGGAGAAAGGTACTTTTTGCTCACCGTGACCTCGTAGAGGAATTCATCGAACCACCGGTCGGTCATCACCATGGAACCCTTGTCGCCGTGCTCGGTTCCCCAACTGTTCTCCAGGCGCCACTTGACAGGCGCGCCAGCGTCGTCGAGGTCCACTCCCGTGAACACCATCGCGTGAGTCATCCGGCTGTGACCGTAGTCGAGACGGCCAGCCTTGTCCAACCTGAAGGCCGTCCCGTAGACGAGTTCGTAGTCGTACACGTCCAGGTCCAGCACACCCAGGTCTCGTTCCAGCATCTTGCCCACGTCACAGCCGAACCACACCGCCTGGCCGTCCACAACCATGGCCGCGGTGGCCTGCTTCAGCGTTTCGATGTCCACGTTCAGGTACCGGACGATCTGGCCGCCCACGACGTTGCCCAGGTACTGCACCGTATAGAGCGTGTTGTACGACTTGTCCTGGGTGGGCGCGTTGATCAGGCAGACTTCCCTGCTCAAGGCCACCGCCCCGATGCCGTTCCTGGTGACCGCGTTCAACGCCAGCCGGTTTTTGGGCTGCGCGTCGAAGGTCGCGGCAAAGCGACCGATATCTTCAGTTCTGATCTGCTTTTCCATGTCTCACTCCAGATTTTTGAGATAGATAGAGATTATACTACACAGTCCGATTTCCAAAAGGATCCGCCTGCCTGAAATCCGGCACCAGAATCTCGCTGCTCTCGTACTCCTGGATAAAGCACTGCTCCAACCCAAGTTCTAATGCAATATCCAATACTGCTTCGTACTCGGCAGCGCTGATCTTGCGGTGGAGCGGCGGTATGTCCTTCGCTTTATATTGGGGCGCATACTGGGCCATGATGCTGATCACCATATCCTGGGAAAGCGAGGCAAGAAACACCAGGCTCTCTTTGCTGCCAGCGCAATTCTCAGGCAGCACCAGGTGGCGCACCAGGAGCCCTTTTTGGGCAATGCCGTGATCGTCACAGGCCAGGTTGCCGACCTGCCTGAACATTTCTGTAATGGCCTGCCGGTTGACCTCGACGTAATGGTCAACCCCCGAGTAGAGTCTGGCCAACGCATTGTCGCTGTATTTGACGTCGGGCAGGTAAACGTCAATCAGCCCCTCGAGGCATCGTAACGTCTCGACCGCATCGTAACCGTTGGTGTTATACACGATCGGAATCGTCAGCCCCTTCGCGCGCGCCATGCACAGGCTCTCCGCCACCTGTGCCATCACGTGCGTGGGTGAAACCAGGTTGATATTATGTGCCCCTTGCCCCTGAAGCGCAAGCATCTCGTCAGCCAGTTCGACGGGCGATAACGTGCGGGTACTGATTTCCTCGGCCCGTTGGCTGATCTGGAAATTCTGGCAATACACGCACCGCAAATTACAATTGGCGAAAAAGATCGTTCCCGATCCTCTCGTACCAGATATGGGAGGCTCCTCCCCAAAGTGCAGGCCAATATACGCGATCACAATTTCGTCTGTAGTCCTGCAAACGCCAGTTTCTCCGCTCGTGCGGTCCACGTGACAGCCGTGTGGGCAGATATCACAAGAAGAGAGATGGCTTTTTAAAGACAATGCGCGCGCTCTCATATCACTAATCCAGGTTCCGGCTCAGGTTATGGACGGCAACACTGGCGACGGCCAGCCCCATCAGCAGCATCGCGGCCGCGTGCGGCCACAGCACGTCCAGCCCGGCTCCCTTCAACATCACTCCCCGGACGATCGTCAGATAGTGGTGGAAAGGGACGACCTGTGCAAGCGCCTGCAGCACGCCGGGCAGGTTCTTGACGCGCACCAGGTAACCGGAGAAACTCATATCCACCATCGCCAGGACAAACACGAACAGGATGGCCTGCTGCTGCGTGCGGGCGATGCTAGAGATGAAGATGCCGTAACCGATCTCGGCAACGATGAACACCAGCGTCAGGGCAAACAGCAGCAACAGCGAACCGCGCATCGGCACCCGGAAGGCAAAAACGGCGACGGCCAGCATCAGCAAGAAATTCAACGCCCCGATGACCAATGCCGGGATCGCCTTGCCGATGACCAACTCGACGCGACGCAGCGGCAGCACCATCAACTGCTCCAGTGTACCCAGTTCCCGCTCACGCGCCAGGCCGATGGAAGCGACCACCAGTCTAACCTGGTAGACGATGAAGCCGACCTGCGCCGGGATGGTGAAGAACTTGGCGTTCAACGTCGGGTTGAAGCGCACCGTGGTACGCAAGTCAATGGGGGGACTGCCCACCAGCCCGTACGCCGCAGCCCGGTCGGCCGCGAAGGCAGCAATTGTTTCACGGGCGGCGCGGAGCGCGATCAAGGCCGGCAGGTGATTGCTGGCATCGGCAACAATTTGAACACCCGGCGTCCGCGTGACGCCAGGACTGTCGGCCTCCAGGCCAGCAGGGATGATGACGGCCAGTATAGCCTCTCCCTGGTCCAGGAGCCGGTGGGTGTCGGCCAGCGTCGCAGGGTAATACCAGACGTCCAGTTCTCGCCTGGTGTCGAGCGCGGTGACGAGTTGACGGCTGGCGCTGGAACGGTCCAGATCGAGCACGGCCACGCGCATGTCGGAAATACGCGCGCCGGTGGCACGGGCCAGCAGGACCAGTTGAAGTACGGGCAACGTGAGGATGAAGGCCGTCATCAACCAATCCCGATAGAACTGGATGAACTCTTTCAGCACCAGATTCCAGATGCGCGTGAGCACAGCAACGTTACCTCGATCCACCTCAGGTGATCCTCTTTTTGAACAACAGCAGGCTGACGGCCTGGCAGGCGGCTCCCATTCCCAGCAAGCACGACGCCGGTTGCCACAGGGCGGCCGGTCCCAACCCTTTCAGAAACATGCCACGGCAGATGGTGATAAAGTGCGTGGTCGGCAGGCCATACGCCATGGCCCGTGCGAGGGGCTCATGTGCGACGGGCAGAATGAGGCCGGCAATGAAAAAACTGGGCACGAAAAAGACTGTCAGGATGAGAAACATGGCGGTCTGTTGATTGCGGACAAAGTTGGCCACCACCAGGCTGATCCCCATACCGGCGAGCACGTAATCGGCCGCCAGCAGGAGAAAGGCGAGCAGATTGCCCCGGAAAGGGACGCGAAACCAGAGCGTGGCGACGAACCAACACAGGATGACGCTCACCAGGCCGCTGATCTCGTAAGCCAGCAACTTGCCGAACAGGTACTCGCTCCCGTGCATGGGCGTGGTAATGAGGTTCTCGAAAGAGCCTGTCTCTTTCTCACGGGTCAGCGCCAGCGCCAATGCCAGCGCGGGCATACACAGGATCACCGCCATCAGGCCAGGCACCATGCTGACCAGCGCTTTGAGCGCTTCGTTGTACCAGGCGCGGCTGTTGACGTCGAAACCGGTTGCCGGAGTACCCGGCCGTGGGGCGCGCAGGCCAGCGACAAAGGCCTCTATGCGGCTCTCCAGCAGGCCCACGGTCTGGCTGGCCACAATCGCGTCCGCGCCATCCACGATGCACTGGGCCTCGGCCGGGCCGCCTCCCAGTATCGCGTCGGCAAAGCCGTGCGGAATGACCAGCGCCAGGTCGGCAATATCCCGGATGAACAGGAGCTCGATCTCCTCCCCTCGCTGCACATCGGCGACGATGGCCAGATCCCCGTCGGCGGTAAGATGAGTGAGCAAAGCGCGGGAGAGCGGAGTGCGATCCAGGTCGCGCACGGCAATGTCCACGCGCTCCACGTCCAGGGCAAAGACATAAGAGAGCGTAATCAACAAGAAAGCTGGGGCGACAGTGACGAGGAAGAACGTGCGTACGTCGCGGGCAATGTGACGGAACTCCTTGCGGGCAACGGCGAACAGCCGGCGGATAGACATGGTTTCGCAGTGGGTAGCGGTGAATCATCAGCCGCCAGCAGTGTGAACGACCCACTGACGGCTCAAGGTTATCGCTGGCGACGCTGCCATTCTTCCTTCAACGCCAGCGCGGTCAGGTCCTGCCCGGCGCCTAGAAAATCTACCAACAGCCGGTTGAACTTGCTTCGTTCCTCTAACATGGGGAAATGCCGGGCACCGTCCAGGAAGATCGTGCGCACGTTAGCAGCACAGGCTTGTAGCCAGTCTGATTGTGGTGGCGCAATCAGGGGGTCATCCCCGCCGTACACCAGGAGCACGGGGATATTGAGCGGCGACAACACCGGGCGCAGGTCACTCTCCAGCACCGATTGCATGCTCTGGGCCACGGCCGACACGTCGGCCTTGTGCATCTCTAATTCCACCTCAGGGAGCCTGACTCGCCGGCCCCCCAGCCACGACAAGGCATCTCCATTGCCAGAGAAATTGGTCAACGAGCGACGGATGGCTGTACCTACCAGAGGCACACTGACGCCCATCACGCGCTCCACCAGGTCCGGGGCCTGGGCGGCAAACTGCAACGCGACCACGCCCCCCAACGCATGCCCTACCAACACAGGGCGCAAGGCCCCCACACCCAAATTCTCCAGAAAGTCTCCGAGCAGATTGACGTATGCACTGACACTATAGTGCCCACTCAGTTTGTCCGAATCGCCAAAGCCCCATAGATCGAGCGCATAAGTGCGGTACCCGGACGCCAAATCCTCCATTGCTGGCACCCAGTAACGCCACGAACCCAGCCAGCCGTGGATGAAGACCAACGGCCTGCCGCGCCCGATCACCTCGTAATGTACGAGATGTTCTCTGATGACAATGGCGCTCATCGCCAAACTACCGTCTGGTGTAGCACAGACAAGCGTGCAGGCGTGCCTGCACGCGTTGCGCCTGGCTACTCTGAGGACCCCATGCGCCGCAAGACATCCTTTACCTGATAGGTCAGTTCGTCCGGCGCATGGGGTCCTCAGAG
>Ga0315274_10012711_pt1 | contig 12000 bp, 3 predicted proteins | sample YL17G02_20_MG_FD_203700 | JGI IMG/M metagenome (GOLD analysis project Ga0315274, IMG submission 203700) | Sediment microbial communities from Yellowstone Lake, YNP, Wyoming, USA - YL17G02_20 | ecosystem: Environmental > Aquatic > Freshwater > Lake > Sediment | place: USA: Wyoming | collected... | reverse complement strand
GTGATTGATGGCAATCGCTCCGCCACCGGTCGTGATAACGCCGCCGGTGTTGTCGAAGTTCACGCCGCTCGATGTGAAGTTGCCGCCGCCGGTGTTGACGGCATCCCCCATGATGACGTTTCCGCTGTGGGTGAGGCTGATTGCGCCACCGCCGGTGGTTATCGTGGCCCCCATGTTGTCGAAGTTCACACCGCTCGATGTGAAACTACCGCCGTTCGTGTAGATATCCGCGCCAATGCCTATCTGAACGCTGCCGCCTCCGGCCGCGTCACTGTTTGCGGTAAGAACCAGGTTAAGGACGTCGCCATCGCCGGTCACGGAATCGTAAATCGTGTTGTTGATGATAATGTCATTGTGAGCGATGAGGCTGAGCGTATTCGTTCCGGTGCCGGCGTCGTAATCGAAGTCCGAGTTCAACGTGATGTTGCCGGACTGGGCCCCGCCGCCGTCGCCCGTTTGGACTTCAACAGTGGCTCCGCCGGTCAAAGCGGCGTTGATGCGGTCGATCCCGACCCGAGCATTGTCGCCGTCGGATACGAACGGCGGATGAGGATCTGCGATGTTAAAGTGGTCGGTGCCCGCGCTTATCTCGATATTGTAAGGGTCAATGAGCCACGTGCCGCCGAGGCCGTTCGGGGCGCCCAGGCTCGGCGAACTCCCGATATCGAGGTATCCGTGGCTCGAAGTCTCGACGAATCCGCCGTTGCCGGACAGGCTCCCGCCGAGCGCCGAGATGGCGCCGTAGATCTTGGCGCCCTCGTCACCCCAGATGATAACCTTTCCGCCGTCACCGCTCGTGACGGCGTCGGCCTTTATGACCGAGTCCGCGCTCACATAGGTGCGGGAGGCGTTTCTGACGTCAGGGTTATTGCCCTGGTAGTCTCCGCCGACAAGGATGGTCCCGCCGCCGGCATCCCCGGAGGCGTCGAGGCTTGCGCCGAAAAGCCCTACCTTGTCGCCAAGGACGGCGATGGTGCCGCCGCTTGCCGCTCCGGAGGCGTCGAGAGAACCGCCTACCTCGACGACGCCGCCGCTGCCGCCTTCGACGCGGATATCCTTAGCCTTCACGCTGCCGGTGTTGCGTACCGCCAATGAATACATGTCGCCCGCGCCGAGGAAAACCGCGCCGTTATCGGCGGCGATTGCCCCGGAGTTCTCCACGGCAGGCGCAGCGGAAGAAGCGTCGGCGGAACCGCTTTCCACCCCTTCTATCCTCACCATGAGGTTGCTGCCGGGCTCGCCGAGATACACATCCGTCCCGGCCACAAGGGACACGATACCCTTATTGGCGACGATCGAACCGTAGTTGGCGACCCTCCTGCCGATGAGGGTCACGGCATCGCCCGTGATCGAACCGTAATTGGCGACCGGGCCGCTGACCTGCGTGAAGTGGTCGACGTTGTTGACGAAGTCGGCGTTGGAGATGGCGGATGCAGCCGCGAAGATACCGCCTACGTTAACGAGACACCCGTTGACGAAGTATACGCCGGCGGGGTTGATGATATACACGATCCCGTTGGCTTTGAGCGTGCCCGCTATAGTCGTGGGGTCGTCGGCCTGGACCCTGTTGAGCACTCTCGACCTGGACGTGGGCTGTACGAACTGGACCGTTTCCTGAGCCAGGATGTTGAAGCCGGTGTAATTTATGATGCTGTTGTTGCTGGCTTCAATGACGGTCGTGTTTCCGTCGCGGGTGAATTCGGCCGTGCCCCGCACGACCTGTTCGCCCTCCGGTCCCGCATTCACGCCGACGCTCCAGGAGGCAATCAGGAATGCGGTTATCATGAGTGCAATCCGTACGGCTTTCAGCGTCTGCCTTTTCGACCTTCTGTGTCTCATGTCTTCATCCTCTCCACCGACTGTCCGTTCGCGCAGTTCTTGCCAGGCGGCCATACGTTACGAACCAACCTACCACAAGAAAGTAGCCACGAGATGAATCCGGCTGTCACCCGTATCGACCGGGTTGTTTATGTCCTTGTTCTTCTTCAGCGCCACGCCCCAGTCAAGCCGCAGGTTGGCGTAACGCGACACCTGCAGCTCCACGCCGACGCCGGCGCCCATAAGATCCTCGTCGCGTTCAAAGGACTGGGGGTCGGTCACCCACGTGTGCCCCGCGTCGGCGAAGGCACACAGGACCAAGTCCCAGTCCGGACGCCCCAGCGGAGTCTGCGGCCTCCACCTGAAAGGACGCCCGAACAGCGTGCTCCTCTGGATGGGTTCGGGCCTGAGAGCCCTGGGTATGTGATAGCGGTACTCAAGGCTTCCCAATGCTGTGGAATCGCCCGATGCGATGCTCTCGGGATAGCCCCTCACGGTATACTTGCCGCCTATTACCTCCTCAACTTGCGGTATCAGGCGACGGTCGCCGGCGTACTGCACCTTGGCGCTGAAAAGGAGTTCATGCGCCATGGTCGCATCTTTGAGGCCTTTCTGCTCCCATTGTTTGGCCTTGAAAAACGGCTCCACGAAGAAACTGTGAGAAAAATCCATTTTCAGGATGGTCCACGCGGCTTCCGCCTTGCTTCGGCCAAGTTCCTCAATGTCGCCGGTGTCCGTGTTTGCCACCCCGCTGAGATTGTGTTCCGCGCCCAACGCGGCCGACGTGCTGGCGGTATCGGTCCGCCTTTCAAACTGCAGGCTCACGTATGGAAGCGCGAAATCCTCCTGCCCTTTTACGACCTTCTGGTCAACCCGGACGTGGCGCCAATGGAACCCCCCCACCAGGTCGACAAACGACTGGCGGCGTTGGAAGATGTTGTACGCTATCTCGGCGCCGGCGTCCTCCTCCTCGCCCTCGAAATCAGCGTTGCTTACCCCTACGTCGGACGCCGTATACTGGGAGTAAGTCCCATAAACGCGCCACCTTGTGCGATCACCGACCAGCGGCGCCTCGTATGAAGCAACCGCTGCGTTCACCTCGTTGAGGTTGCTTGTGACGTAATCGAAGTTCAGAACGTCGTCCCGGCTCGTCAACTGGTTATGGACGAACCCAAGACGTTCGCGCCAATTCGACGTCCCTTCCGTACCCGTATTGGAAACTTGTGTATAGAGAAGCCACGGCTTGCCTTCGGTAACCAGGTAATCAAGCGTCCCCTGGCCCGGTTCGCCCGCCGAGGAAACTGCCACGTCCACCCGCCTGCCGGGATGGCGGTTGAGCCGGAAGACATACGCGTCCAAGACGTCCTTGCGCAGGAGGTCACTTGGGGCACCGGCGGCGCCGGGCACGGACGGCTTGATGGGTGAGTGTTTCAGAATGCGCGCATGGGCGGGATTGTTTATCCGCTTGTCAGAGGGTATCCGGTTCCCTGAGGCTATCGTTCTATCTCTGACAATAATGGTCGTCCACACGACCAGGCGCAGTGTCGTTCTGTCCTTTCTGAGGTCTTTGGGAGACGGCTTCTTCGGTTCCTTCAGCAGTTCCTTCGCGGACTTCGCCTCGATATCGTTACTATCCGGGGCAACGAAAACGCCGACGAACCCCTGCTTGTTGACGTACTCGACGAGCGCCTCCGCAATGGTGCGGATGGCGCTTGGGTAGAAGTACCGGACTGATTCGCCCGTAAACTTGTCCAGTTGAATGGTCACGCTGGGAATGCCTTCGCGCGGAGCAACGTAGCCGTCTTTGGCCTCGCCAAGGACTATGCCGTGCCACGTGAAGGGCTCCAGAGAAGGGTTCGAGGGGTGCGTGAATTGTTCAGCAGGCTCGGCCGAAGGGTTCACCGGGCTATACGAGAGAACGAACTTGCTTACGGGATAGCGCACATCGCCGTCAATTTCCGGATCGGCAAGCGCAGTCTTGGCGGCATCGGCTTCGGGCGCCGCGGGCGCCGCCTCGGCGCTTTGAGCAGCCCCTGCGGCCAGGATTGAAAAGGCGCAACAGAGGATCAGCGCAGGAAGGATGGCCCATTTCGGGCCGATTCCGGCACGCCCTGTTCTTATCCGGCCCCACCTCGCTTTCCGCTCCAGGCTCCCTTGCGACTCATGTATGCAGTTCTGAACCATCTAATACCCCCTTACTGTTGAAATCTTCCTGAGAATGTACAGGCTCAGAAGTCGCTCGATTGCGCACCTTTCTCCGCCGCGGCGACCTGCCCGGCGTACGGCGGAGAAATCTTGTCACACGGTCCTTGTACTCCCTTCGCTGCGCCGTCAATTGCGGTCCGGCACACTGCCCTGCCACAACACCGCGGCGAGTGCCCGCGGCGGCCGCTACAACTGCCGGGACCAATTTATAGCATTGCCAGGGGAAAACACAAGACCTTTTTTGCCCATTCTTGCAGAAATAGTTGCTGCGATAAGGGCACCGCCCAGAGAATGTAAACTCCGTCCGCAAAATAGGTTACCTGCGACTGCGACGGCGCAGGGAGGTGGGCGCATCGTGTTCGCGGCGCCGGGGCGGGAAGGCGCTGCCGAGACGGTACTGCCAGTCTCTCGGGCAACGCCGATGCGGGCGGGCAGCCTCGGCCGGGGGCCTGTCCGACATCAATTGCCGGCAGGAATCAAATACCAGTTCCTCTTGTCGAGCAGGTTAGACACGGTCTCCTGCAGTGGCTCCCCGGGCGCAGTAAAGGCCATGCGGAAACCTACGTCTGAGTAGCCGGCGGTCGCGCTCGGAGCCTTGATAATGGACAAATCGAGGAGATACGCCTTGCCAAAAGGCTTGTCTTTCCCCTCTTCTACTACATTCCACAGTTCAGGAGACGACAGGGCGGAGCCGCCGACAACGCGGACGGCGTCCGGGTTCTTGACGAGAAGATCGTGTAACGCAGCGGGGGGTGCCGCGCCGATGTGCTCAATCGCTTCAGGGACTTCGTATACGAACTCGGCGACGTTGCCGACAAGATGGTGGAAACCCCTGCCGCCGTCGGACCCAACGTCGCCGAACCAGAGCACGTTATCGTCCTTGTCCGTAACACAATCACCGCGCTTCGCAGGATCCTGTTTGCCGCGCATGCCCCTGGGCCAGAATATGTCCTTATCGGGCATACAGGCGTCTTCGCGGGCGCCCACGGCATAATCATACTGCCTTTTCCACGACGCGTCCCTCAGATTGGGGGCCGGCGCGGGTCCATAGGAGTCATTGGATGCGAGTGCCGCCTGCCATTCTGAAACGGACGGCAGCCTGCATCCTAACAGCATGCAGAAACGCAGCGCGGCTTCGGGGGAGAGATACTGCACAGGATGTCCCGGCGCAGGTCTGCCGGGCGCGCCGCCGGCGAGGTAGGGATTCCAGCCGGGCCGAAGGGGGAAAAACCATTGTTCGCTGACAATCATACGGCCGCCGCGTTCACGCTCCCAGGACCGGGGGCCGTTACGCTTGTCTACGGCGCCGTAGTCAGGCAGAAGGCCCAGGATGTCGGCCTCCTTGCCAAGGTTCCTGATTGCCTCGATGAAGAAGCCGACGGATACCTCGGTTGCGCACACGTACGACAACCGTGACTGCGCCCCCTCGGGGCGGACCCTCAGGAACCGAAGAACACGAGTTGCGCTGCCGGGCCACGGCGATTTGAACTCGAACGCGTCGCCATCTTTCGGACGGGACACGGCCCAGCCCGCGACCGCGGGGCCGACTTTGCTCATGTCGCCGACCTCAGTCGGCCTGGACGCAACGGCGCCCAATTCGGCGAGAAGTTCCCTCGCCGTGGGGTTCTTGGACACATCCGGGCCAAAGGAATCAACGGACCGGATGAAATCTTCCAGAGCGCCTTTCACCTGGTCGGCCTCCCGCAACTCCAGACAGCGAAGCCTGAAGCCGGCCATGGCCAGGTTAAACCTGAGGCGCGGCTCGAGGTCGGCTTCCCTCACTCCAAACCTGTCCCTGAGCCCGGAAACCTTCTCGATTTCGTCCCTGGACGTCAGGCGGGCAAAGCAGTTGCGCCACCTCCGGGCGCCCTCGGTATCAAGCCCGAGATACGCGCGCAGCGCGGCGGCGCGCCCGGCCTGCTTGGTCCCGATGGTCGCCACGATATCGGAAACGTCCTGGCGCAATCGCAGTTCATCCTGTAATTCGCCGCTGTCCTTCGGCCAGTCCTCAAGCGAGCCGAGTTTCCGCCAGACCGCCACCCGGGCCTCCCGCTGGCCGTCCTTCGCGTCTTTGGCGAGCGCCACGATTCTGGCACGGTCCGAAAGCCCGTCGATCATCAAGAGGTTGGCAACGCGGCCCGTAAGTCCATCGATGTCCTTGCGGATGTTTTCCTCTCCTGCGAAGACGCCGTTGCGCGTGCAGCGTTCGAACAGATTCCGCAGGGTATCGGAATCGCCGGCAGCCTCCTTTTCATCAATCATGTAGCAGGCGTTGACGCGGCTTTCCATCGCGCTGACGCACCCCATAAGGTTGCCAAACTCCTTGAGCCAGGCCGCGTAATCGTTTGCAGCGGCCGTTTCGACCTTGCCGTCGACGGTGAACTTGCCGTCCGCCAGCATCGCGGCCGACGCGAGGATGCGCTGCAGGCATCTTTCCCTGGCGGACGCCGCCGCCGCCAGCAGGGGCTTCTCGAAGGAACTCCTTGGGAGGTCCCCGCCGGGAGCAGGGATGCTCGTCTCGATACGCCTGAGCTCCGCCTTCAGCCCGTCGATCTTCGGCCTCAAGCTGAAAAACTGTTCGGCCGAAAGCGCGTCCGGAGCCGGGCTTGGAAGGAGTTTGTCACGGTACGTGGCCCACGCCGCGTTGACGGCCGCGGAATCGGCTATCTCGCCGGTGGCCCTGATATCGGGGTACCACTTATCCTTGTCTGCGGACAGTGAGAAGATATCCTCGCGTATGCCGCCGATCTCCTTGTCAAGTTTGCGGACATCAGCTTTGAGGTCGTCGCTGTTCTTTTCGATTGAGGGCCGCTGCCACAATGCTTCGAGGTTCTTGCGGGCGGCGGCAAGGCGCGTCTGGAATCGGTTCCTGCTGTCGGCATCCAGCGGACCCGCAAGCAGTTCCTCGAGCTTCGCGACCTTGCCCTCCCAGTCTTCCGGCCGGCCGCGAGGGTCGGGCTGCATCCTGCAGTATCCGCGCGCTTCGGCAAGCCAGTCGTCAAACGTCAGTTCACTCAGGGGCGCGGAGACCAGCGCCTGCACCCTCGGCTCTCTGCCGAAAAGCTTCGTTTCGACGAGCGGCCACCCGTTCGGGTCACTGATGAATTCGTCGAGTTTCGCGGCAACCTTCAGATGCGCGTCGAGCCTGGACTGCACCGCGGCCATATCTTCGGCCCTGCCGATGTCCCCAATCGCGAACTCGCGGAACTTCGCGAGAAGCGGATCCTCCGTTGCGCGCAGGCTGTCGGCAATGGCTAAGAGTCGCTCCTCGGTTTTCCTGGCCTTCCCCAGGCCGGGCCCCTCGTCAAGGACGGCGTCAATCGCGTCCGCCAGACTCGAAGCCTTGCCCGGATCAACCTGCTGCACCAGTTTGGCGAGGTGCTCGGCGGGCCCGGCCCAGCCGTTCCGGGCGTAGTCTTTGGCCTGAGAATCTATCGCTTTGAGGACCTCCCAGGAATCCGGCGCAAGCAGTTTGCTGACCGATTCGACTGCACGCGCGGCTTTGGCTGCCTTCCCGGCGGCCGCAGTGTCCCCGGCAAAGTCAGGAGGTGACCGGCCAAGTTCCCGCAGGCTGACACCGGCTGCGCTGGTGATCTCTCGAGGGTCCAGAACGACCTTGGAGGTATCCAGTTCGGACAGCAGCCTGTTGAGTTGAGGGTCCTCAGCCCACCGGGCACGTCTCTCCGGCTTTTTCAAATCACTCAGAAAGCGCCCCAGCCATTTATCGTAGTCCTCGCACAGCCGCTGCCAGTCTTTGGCTGCAAACGACGTTTCCTCACGGGCCTCCGGACGCACCGTCGGGACCTCCTGACGGGGCGACCGCGACAGGAAGAACACAAGCCCAACGAGGATCGCCGCCAACACCAGCACGCCTGCAATCACGAGCCAGTGGCGGCCGAGCCACCGCCCCGCCTCGCCAAAGCGGGCCGCGACCGCCTTGATCTCTCCCGCAGCCGGGGTCTCCGCTTCGCCACGCTGCACCGCCGGCACCTCCGGGACCCGTCCCGGCGTCCGGCCGGAGGCCGCCGCGCCCGCCTGGCCCCCAATCAGCGAAGCGACCTTTGCGCGAAACTCGTCGTCAATGGTGTAGGGTATGTCGGTCACAAGGGGTATTCGTTTCGCGGACGCCTGTACCGAGAAGAGGTGTCTGGCCGACGGCTCACCGATGATGATGTCGACCCACGAACCCGTCAGCGGAAAGATGAAAGTAACATCCTGCCTGTCCCCGAGCCGGCCTGCCATGAAGCCGATCCACCGCTGGGCGGACTGGGCCACGGAATCCCCGCATGCCGGCACACGGATATGGTGGGACCGGTCGGCGGGAAGCACGAGAGACGTCTTTCCCGTATGCGCGCCAAGTTCCGGGATTTCCCGCTCGAGTTGGTAGAGAACGCGCACGAGTCCTTCATTGTCAAGGCCCATCGCGGGGCAGCGGGCAACCGTCGCTGCGGAAGATACGGATCGCGCGCCGCGCGCTTCGGGGGGCACGTCCTCCGCCTTGCGGCGCAGTTGGCCGCGGCGAAAGTCGATCGCGGCCACGACCTCCTTCGCGGAATCGGTTGACGTGCAGTCATCCTTGACCTGGGCCAGCACGGCGGGCAAGTTGGCGAGGACCCACTCAACGGGCAAGTCCCTGCAGTGCGCCGCCACGACCATGGGGTAGAGCGACCGCCCCTTGCCGTCCTTGGAAGACCACATCCGTCCGACGACGCAATCCCTGCCCGACAGCCGGATAAACAGATGGTCGAAGCCCAGCGTGCGCTGGCTTTCATCCAATTGCTGCCAGTCGCCTGCATCGACGAGGGCTCTAATGCCGTCGCTATAGAGCACCCTCTTGATGTCGACAAGGACCTCGGTTTCAAGGCCTATGTCGTCGATATGGTCATCCCAGCCGGGATGCTTGCCGAAGGCGCCCAGAAACACCCTGGCAGTGACTTTTTCCGGTTTGCCGGCCCCTCGCCTGTCGCGAAATCTCTCAAGCAAGCTAATCCGACCTCCGCGGTCAACTGGGGCCTATTGAAGGCCAATCTTTGATGTCCGGCAGCACATGGTTGAACCGGAGCTCAAGCCAGTAGAACCACAGATTGCCGTAGCCATCGAGGAGGTCAATCCTCACGTTCCAGTTCTTCGGATTGTCCTTCGACTTCCTGGCGCTTCCTATTTTCGCCGTCAGTTTGCCCTCCCATTTCGCGGGATCACGCTGCTGGTGCAGCATCCAGAGGCTCGGCCATCGGCTGTCGATCTTGAGTTCGAAGTCTATGCCCGGGCTTGCCTGGTTCTTGAACTGCCAGAAACGCAGCAGCATGGGTTCACCGGGGCATTCAACGGAACCGAGATCGGCCTCATCGTTGCCTATCCTCTGCTGTGCCTGCTCCCTTTTTCCCTGTGCAATGCTGACGGTCGTCCATATCCTCTCCGCAGGCTGGTACTCCTTGAGTCCATCCTCCTCGGCAAGTTTCACTCGTCTATCAAGGCCGGGAACGAAGACCCCGCACGTGACCCCCTCGTCGCCGATGGCGGCCAGCAGGTTCCTGGCTTTTTCCACCCATGCGGCCTTGTTCTTGTCGCCAAGACGCACGCTCACGAGGTCGTCAAAGGCCCGGTTGACCTCTTTTGCCAGCGGGTCGTTCAGGTCTTTGAGCCTCGCCCCCCTGGCAAAAGTCTCTTCGGGTCCGGCGGGGGCAGCCGTCTCCAGCAGTTTGCCCCGGCAATCCTTGAACTCCCCCAGTTCCTCTCTGGTAAACTCCGCGGTCTTGCTTGCGGCCGGCACGAGGGGGAACCTGCCCCGGTATCTCGTGATGACGTAGTCGACATCCGCCGTTGACTTGGCCTGGAAATCGGAAGCAACGGCTCTCAGCATCGCGACGGCCAGCCTTCGATAGTAGTCGACCGCATAATCGTACTCGGTCTCCCTGTCGCCGACGGCAAGAGGGTCCCAGATGTCGTAGTACTGCTTGCGGAACTCATCGGCCTTGAGCAGGAGGAGTTTGGAGCGCGCCGACTGCACATCGGGCTTAACCTGGCCCCACACTTTGAAGAAATCGTCGCACTGCGCGGTGAACTGCCTGTCCGTAAGATTCTTAAGAGCGCTTTCCGACTTGGCGAGGCCCAGTTGCGCCAACTTCTGAATCTCGTTTCCGGTCGATTCGTCCGTTACTTCCGCGGCCTTCCTGGCAACCGCCAGCGCGGGCTTGATCTTCTCTTTGATTACGGTCTCGAGGAGGCCTATGGCTACCCTTGTTCGGACTTCGGGGAGCGCTCTGCCGTAATCCGCCCAACTCGGCAGCGCCGCCACAACCTCGTCTTGCGGCGCTGTCTTCGCCCAGTACTGCGCGTAGTCCCTGAGGTAATCGTCGAACTCTTTTCGCTGCGGCAGATAAAGGTCGTTAAGCCGCCTTACTTCCAGGGGCGAAATATCCGCGGCCTTCGCCGCCGGCGTGCCTGCCTGTGGGCCCTTGTTGCGGGGGAGGCCGAGGCCGTCCGCGACTGAGCCCAACTGCGCCACAAGGTCGTCAACGGCGGCGGGGTAATAGTCGCTCTTAAAGGATATGGGTTCTTTGGCAAACGGCACCCTGGCCTCGAGCGCCTGTTTCGCTTCCGGCGTATCAGCCTTGTCACTGATGCTGCGCCGTACGTCGCCCTTTATCTTCGAGAGATACTCGATTTTTCTCTGGAGGACGTCGTAGAATGCCTTGCGTGCCGCGAGGTTCGCGGTCTTTATCGCCAGGTCGGCGACCGCGTTGGCCCGTTCCTTATCCTTGGCCTTGTCATCCGCCGCGAGGCTTTTCTGCAGCGTCTGGATCCTGTCGATCGCGGAGGCCAACGCCTGCCTCACTTTGTCGAATTCGGCGCCGAAGCCGGCGCCCGAGGCCGCAGGCACCTGCGAATCGGAGGACAACACCTTACCCGCCTGCAGTTGGGAGTCCGAAGACAGCAGCAGCAACTCATTGGCCTTGTTGAGCATCTCGAAGCGGCGGTACTGGCGGTCGGAGTCAAGAAGGGCGACGGCGGTGTCGGGGCTTTCGCACTTCTCCTTCATCTCTTTGAGGGCTTTCCCGAGCCTGTCGTTGGCGTCCGCGGGGATGCCCCTGCTCGAAGCCTTGTCTCCTTCCGCGGCCTTGGCGGAGGACTCGGCGCCAGCTGCAGTCTCCAGCGACAGCAGCGAATCATTGCGGAACTGCGCAACCGCTTTTTCGACCTCTCCTACCGTCTGCTTGGGTTCCTTGTTATACCACTCGGCCAGGCTGTCGGCCGAATAGCCCACTTTCGCGGCGAATGCTTCGCGCGCGCTGACAGCGGCCTGAACCTCTCTAAACGCGGCGTCCCACTTCGTCTTGAAACTTTTGAACTCCTCGATATTCGGCTCGCCCTTAGAGACGTCCACGCTGAGCCTGGAAAGGACGCCCTCGGACTCCTGGTATCCGCCGACGGCGGCCTTCAGGCCGTCGATATCCTGCAAGGCCCATTTCTCGCTTGTCTTCGTGCTCTTGAGGTACTTAGGCAGTTCGATGGCCACGTACCTGTCAAGGCCGGCATCTATTGCGGCCCTGCGCGCCCTCACGCCGCCGGCGTCAAGGTAATCGAATGACCACTCCCATTGCTTTCGTTCGGGATTCCAGCAGTCGTGGCCAAGCGCGTCCAAAAGGGCGTCCTCGTGGGTCTTGATAACGGGTTTCCTGCTGTCCTTGCTGGTGCATTTGCTTTCGATGACTTCGCCTTTGCCGTCTTTGAGGAGCCCCGCGTAAGGGAGGTCCCCAGGCTTCTCCGCGGTGTGCGCCAGCGCGAACCTGAGGAGCAAATCGAGGTCCATCGGCGGCGCGGACCCGGTGGTCCAATCGCCCTGCCCGGGGTGGGCGGCCAGGACTTCCACGCGCAGAAGTTGGGTCAATGCGCCCGTGGCGTCGTCGCTCCACTCAGGAGCCTTCGCTGCCTCCGTCCCGCCGGAGGGCTGCTTTAGCCGCTGCGTCATGCGGTCGC
>Ga0315274_10012710_pt1 | contig 12000 bp, 17 predicted proteins | sample YL17G02_20_MG_FD_203700 | JGI IMG/M metagenome (GOLD analysis project Ga0315274, IMG submission 203700) | Sediment microbial communities from Yellowstone Lake, YNP, Wyoming, USA - YL17G02_20 | ecosystem: Environmental > Aquatic > Freshwater > Lake > Sediment | place: USA: Wyoming | collected... | reverse complement strand
CGAATCCAAGTCCTGGTCCAACTCTTCATCTCGATCTCGTTCCAACGAGAATGGGAACGACCTCGGCATGTCTCGTAGCTTCGAAACTGCCTCGCCGTTTGGCTTCTGGTTCTCCCTGTCATGGAGAGCCTCCTTCTGGTTCTCCCTGTCATGGAGAGCCTCCTCGGGCTCGTCCAAGTCATGGACTTGGAACGAGATGTCTAGTCGTCGGGGATTAGGTGCTTGACTCATGCCAGGCTTGAATATCCGGCGGGTTATGGGCCATTGACCATGAGCGGGACCAAGCATTGAGACCATTGACCAAGACCAGGATGGAGAATACATGACCCCCATTATCCCCAACCTGTTCGTCGGCGCGATGAACGCCGACTCCTGGTCCTGGTCGGATCACAGCCTTTGTTCCAGGACCGAGTCATCATGGGGATCCAGCAGCTTCGGCTTGTTGGGCCCCCGGTTCTCTTCCTCTTGGACATGGGGCTTGACCCAGTCCTGGCTCAATTCGTAGAATCGGGGATAACCGTTCCTTGAAACCTACCAGAATCTACCAGTGGCAAAATTCCTTCGGTTCCAGAGTTAGAACCGTCAACCATCCAGCCTTTACTGCTGGACTTTCAAGGGATTGACGATTACTGGCCTTGCGGCAAGGCTCCTATCCCCTATCGTCCCGAGGGACGACTCGGGGATTGCTTTGCGTCCGATGTTCAGGCTCCCATTGACATCCGCGTTCAAGGCAAAATTGCCCTGCCCCTTGGATGCCAAGTACAAGCCTCGATGCTTCCGATGTCCAGAGAATTCAGGGGGGTTCTTGTCTTTTTCCCACGCAGGCAAAGGATCGCCGTCCAGGAACGACGCCTTGGACGTGTAAGCCTCCTCGGTGAAGAGAACCTCCATCCCCGCCAACTGTGCCTTGTACCTGATCTTCTCAAGGAGCAGGTAATGCGGGATGGAACAAAACTTCTGGTTCGTCCTCCTGCCGAGGTTCATCCCCGTCTTCCATCCATCGTTCTTCCCGATTATGATCCTGGGAATCCCATGCTTCTGGCAAAGCCCGACTACGAGCTTGCTGACATGATGGAAGTAGTTCTCCAAGCGGAAGTACCGCTTGCGAAGGATTCGCCTGGAAGGAGACTTGGCCCCATTGGACATCTGCTTGGCTAGTTGCTTGTTATACCATTGGTTGAACGACTTCGGTATGCGACCGTTGACCAGTATGGGATTTGTCAACAGCCCGAATCCCCTTGGACGCTTCTGGGCTAAAGTTACCGCACAGAGGTTGTTCAACCCGATGTCTATGGAGCAAGTCCTGTCCTTGCTCATCCTCGTCTTCTTTTGCCCCTTGCCCTCCCTTTTCCTTGGCTTGTCCTCGGAGTCGTATTGGGCCTCGATGACGAAGCCGAACCTCTTGGGCGTGACGACTACCTGCTTGAAGTCCCGTCCGTCCCAAGGAATCGAAAAACAATCGTTGGTAGCCGTCAGGCGATCAAGCGGGCGGTTCATCTGCCCCGCCTTGATCGTCTCGTTGTAGAAGATGACTTGGGCCATCTTTTCCTTGTAATACGGAGGCATGGGACGCTTGAGGAACTTGGACGAATCTTTGTTGTATGCCCTGAGAGCCGCCCGGAAGTTGCCCCAATCGGTGACGCATTTCCTGATGGTCTGCTTGGCCGTCTTGGTATTATGAAGTTCCTTGAAGCAGTCCAGCCCGCCCAGTTCGTTGACCAGTTCCGGCAGTCTTGGCTGCGGGTTCCACTTGGCGTTCGGGTCATTCTTCTTGGCGGCGAGGTTGTCAAACCAGGATTTCCGCATGAGGAAGTTGCAGCGGTTGTAAAGTTCCTTGGATGTCTTGCAAAGTTGCAGGAGTTGGGGGGAGCCTGGATGGAAATGACGCCGAACTTGTAGCATACTCTTATATTATACAAGGGTATGCCCTTGTTCCTTCAAGAATCTTTTAGGCAATACCGATGGCGTCAATTTGGACTTCCAAAGGGGCCGTATTCAAGTTGGACAAAATCATCGCAATGCCCGTTCCATTGGCAAGGTAGGTCCATGAAACGAGAACTACAGGCTTGGTTACGACAGGCAGGTTGATCAGGTTCCCACCCTCCCAATTGTTCGCTCTCAGGTTGCTGGTTTCATATCCCTGGACTCCTGGTGCCCCCAAGGGCAAAGGAACCATTTCGTAAGCGACAAGCAAGATGTTGCCGTTCTGTTTCGCCGTCAGCGTATACGCGTGGCCCCAGGACGACTACTGACCCCCGTCCCCGGTCCACTCGAACCAGCTCCAGCTTGCAGCCCCAGGACTCGGCCACGGGCCTGCGCTCCCGCCAGGCCCGCAGGGCCTCCCGCAGGTCCGGCATGTACCGACTCAGCTTCCCCTCGTAGCGGACCCCGTCGACCTCCCCGGTCAGCCGCAGGGCGAACAGCGCCTCGTCCGGGGTCCGCCGGTTGGCCCCAGGAGGCCGGCACAGCGCCTCCTCGACCGCCATCCCCATCCTCAGCCGGCTCTTGAGCGTCGACGGGCTGACGCCGACCCGCCGACTCCACTCCCCCAATGACAAGACCACCCCCTCGAACGCCAACTCCGCTGACTTGCCTGGCTCCATGACTCGCCCTCCCCATTTCTCATGCGCCGACTCGTCGGGTCGTTCCTTCTACCCGACGAGTAAACCTGGGTCGGACTCGAGCCCGACGAGTAACCGGCCAACTCGGGGACAAGCAAAAATTCCAAATCAAACCCGACGAGTACCCGACGAGTGGACGTTACTCGTCCACTACTCGTCTGCTCAAACGAGAAATTTACTTGTAAAATTCAACCAAGAATTCGGCTTGAAGCGAAAAGAAATTTTTCCAATAATTGTTTGCACCAATCTTCCAATTCCTACTAAGTCCCACTATCTTATACCCAAACGCCGTCAGAAATTCCAATGACACAAAGTCAGCGCGTCGCGAAAGTCGCGCGAGTCAAGGTCGGCTGTCGTTACAAGTCCTTGTTTGATGGTCGGAGACGGGGTTGGAGTTATGGGAGGCGTCCAAGGGCCAGATCCGAGCGAACAATCCCGCCAGGACGCAATCCAGGCCGGTTTGCGGGCCAACCCAGGGCGGCCATCTTCCTGATGGCCGTCCCTAAAACGGGATCGAAGGTATTCCGGCCCCGGTGGCGAGGATGGGGGTCATGTTCATCCGCTAAGTCCCCTCGGGGCATCGTGCATCCGTCTCCTTGACGTTTCGGCCCGATGCCTCTCTAATGGCCTCGTCGCTTAGGCAGATGGCCTTTGATTCCCGCATTATCTTCTCCCATTCCGCCTTGGTGCATTTGGGGAAGGGGATGGGCTCGTACTTGAGCCTCATCCAACCCCTCTTCCTGACCAGGAATACGCGGAACCCATCCCCTGCCCTGGCTTTCTTGCTCAGCTTTTTGGCCTCTATCTGGGCGCAAAAGCGCCCTTCTTTCCCGGAGAGGGTAACGAAGGCCATCTTCCCGGAAACCTTGTCTATCCTGCCGTCAAAGACATGCTCCGGTCCTGGCTTCTTCTTCGTCATTCCTCGACCTCCTCATTACTCGGGAGAAGGACATCTCCTTCAATTCCAGGCGTCTGATTTCATCCTGGCGCTTTTTCTCGGCTTCTTCCCGGGAGACAAGGCCAACAGCAGGGATCCAATGACCCGGCGTGGGCGATGGCGCTCACTTCCGCCTCATCCCCTTCATGGCGCAGAAGCGGCCCACGGCCCGCCAGGCCGTCATGCCGTTGGCTCGCCGGAGGCCGAGGCTGCGGATCTTCTCGATGTTCTCGTAGCTGATGCCTTGCTTCCGGGCGGCGTAGATCGACCGCAGGACGGGGACGTCCAGGATGCTGGCTACCTTGCCGGGGCGATGGGGGCCATGCTGGGCCCTTGGCAGCAGCTTGGCCCTCAGCTTCCGGGCCGGGGCCTTGGGCTTCGGCTTGGTCTTGGGTTTCGGCCTGGGCCTTGGCTTAGGCGCGGCGGCGGTTATCGTCCCGCCGAGGGGTTGGGGCTGGACGTTGGCCGGCGCGGACGCGGCTTGGACCAGCGCGGCTTGGACCGACGCGGATGCGACAACGGGGGCTGGCGCGGGGACCGTCTGCGCGGGCGTTTCGGTCTGCTCGGGCGCCTCGACCTTGGCCGATGGGGCCTTCTCTCTCATTGCGTTTTTCATCGCTTCTCCTCCTGGGGGTTCTTCTCCTCTTTTTTTTCTTTGAGCCTCAAGGTCTCGACCGAGGGGGGCCTCCCCCGCTGGCCGGCGGCGCACATGGCCGCCGTCATGGGACGGGATGCGGGTTGGGGCAGGTTGTTGGGATTGAACGGCGACGCAACCTCGGCCTTCCTCTCGCTCTTGTCCATCTCCCCTCCTGGGCGACTCGGGTCTCATTCGGACATCCACATACCTATTAAGACTACCACCGGGACGGGGCGAAGTCAAGTGGATTGCGATGGAAAATGGGCGTCACTTTATCCCTCGCGCCCGCTTCCATGCGAGCCACGCCTGGGTCATTTTTTGCAGGTCGCCCCTGTCCGACTCCGGCACGGGGTTCTCGCCGGTGATCGCCTTGAGCGCCCAGAACCAGTGATCCGGTTGCCTTGCCATCTCGGCGAGGATGAGGGGGATCGCGACGCCGCCCATGCCGATGATCTGCTGGTAGGAGTAATTCGTCGAAATCTCCAGGATCGATGAACAGAAGCGGGTTTCAGCCTTCCAGGCGGTTGCCAATCGCTCGAAGCGGGCCTGGGGGTCTTCCATTGTTTTTCTCCTAATCAGAAGGCCGTCTTCTCGTGGATGTTACGGTACTTGACCTTGAGCCAGCCGGGGTTGTCCCCCCCGTTGGGGAGCAACAGGCTGTCCGCCCTCTTCATTACGACCCCCTCGACAAGGGCGTCCTTCTTGGCCTCCTCGAACAGCTTGTCCCAGTCATGGTCCCAGGTCTGGACCAGTTGGATGCGGGTCGCCTTCATCCCGGCCTTGGCCTGGCACAACTCCAGCAAGGTCCTGAGGTTGGCGAGGCGCTGGCGGTAGGGGACGCGGCCCTGCCAGACGCCCTCCCAGTACAGGAGGTCATGGACCCTGAACCAATGCTTGTGGTGCCCGAAGCGGTTCTTGATCTCCTCGACCTGTCGCGGCCCCATCCATTCCGCGTCGAGGGCGAGGTTGTCCTGGTCCCGGAACAGGTACTCGAGCTCCTCCCGCAGGTCCTTGGGCGGGAGGATGGTGGCCTGTTGGCCGGTCCCCTTGACGTAGTAGGACCAGGCGCCCTCGTCCTTGTACTGCTGGTCCCGCCAGCCGTCGTCCTTCAACTGGCCGAGCCAGGAGCCGGGGACCTCCTCCTGGGCCATGCGCTTCAGGAAGTCCTGGGAGACCCGTCGCGGGTCGTTGACGCCTCGGAAGGGGATGAGCATGTCTAGGGGTCTTTCTCCTGTAAAAGTCAGACCTAAAAACCTTGTCCCACCACGAACTTGGCAGTTGAACCCAGGTTGCTCCCGCCTGACCTAACTTGCACCTATCGGCCTCCTTTTTCGTGTCAAGTCGGAAATGTCAACGCCGCGGAGCCGGTCAGCCGTAGTAAGTCCAGCTAAATCCACGTCCCCGCGCAAGTCTGAAACGTCCCCGGTCAGACCCATTTTCTCTAATACTTTTTTCATTTTCCCGGCCTCCTTTTTCGTCTCAAAAACCTAAACTCCTCGGCCTGTTCCGCATCTTCCAGCATGGGCTCCCGCCCTTTTCGCCTGACCTAACTTGTACCTAATCAGGCTTTGACCATCACAAAATGGTGCCGGAGCAGGAAATGCAGCAACCCCTGCTGGTAATTCTCTTCACAAACGCCCCGCAGGAACCGCACTTCTTCAAGCCGCGACAAGAGGGACAAAGCAGCTTGCCTTCTACCTTGGCCCAACCCGTTCTCTCGTTCTCCTTGGAATCCAGGGCGAGATCCCTGGCCCTTCTCGGGGTGCTGGCATGGATATAGTAGGTTTCTTGGCAGCTACACTTGTCGCAAGTACAAACAGCGTTGTAAGTTGCTTGTTTGACGGCCTTGAGTCCCATTTTTTCTTCTCCTCTTATTAGATGTGGACGTCTACCAGGACGCAGACCGCGTCGTCGTTGAGCGCCGTCACCAGCCGACTGAACTCCTCGCCCCACGTATCCTTCGGCTTCTCGTTAGAGGCCATCCCGAACCAGCCCATCTCGCCTCGCTCGGACCACTGTCCGTCCCACAGAACGGCGAAGGTACTGAAGCCCTTGTCGGTCCTCAGCCGGAGCTTGACCCCGGCCCCGGTCATGATGTTGGGGTCCCCGAGGACCCGGTATCTGGGAGGGAGGCCCTCGGACAGGTAGCCCTCCCAGCGGCCCCCGACCTCGTACCAGTCCCACTTGGAGTCCGGGTTGCGATCCGTCTCGTACTTGCCGCTTCCCTTGCACGACGAGCATTCGGGGTCAGGTTTGGTCTTGCCGGGATGCTTGGCCAATAACTTCTTCTCCAGCTTGTTCCGCTCAACCAACCTGATGTGCTCCTCCCAGGTCGATCGGCTCTTCTCCTCGGCCTTCTCATGGGCCTCCTGGTCCTTCTTGGGCAGGTCCTTCCAGGACTTGAGCTTCCGGGCCTTGGCCTCTACCCGGCTTTGGATGGCATTGAGCGCCTTGATGTCGGCCCGGGCATGGAAGGAGTCCCGGAGGGGGTTGAGCTTCTTGGAGACCTCCTCGAGAACCTCCTGCTCGGCCTTGCGCCCAACGCAGGAGCATTGCGTATCGTGCTTGAGGACCTGTCGGTTCTCGCTGAACGGCTCCAGTGCCTCGGCCAGGGCGTCCTTGATCATCTTCTGGGTCAGCTTGGGCCGGGTCGGCTCCAGGGCCACCAGCGTCGTCGAATGGCTCATCTTATCTCCTTCTTGGCTTCCAGTCCGGCTCTCGCCAGCCACAGCCTCAGCACCCACTCCGCCCTGCGCTTAAGGGTCGCCTTTGAGCCGAAGTAATCCTGGTCAATGCGCCCGTCGGCTATGCTCCCGGGCAGCCGACAATCCAACTCCATGAAGGCGGCGACGGTAGCGTTGGTCTTGGGCTCAAGTACAAACGCCACGATGTCCTGCCCTGGGCCTATGAATCCAGCACGTCCCTTCCAGATAATGAGCGGCTTGATCGTCGGCATGGCGCTCTCCCTTATTTCGTGGCCTTGTACCGCATCCTGCCGACCATGAGGAGACCCTCCGGCGTAAAGAAGTCCGGCCCCTTCTCCAGGAGCCACGCTTTGAACTTGCGATGATACTTCCGGTCCTTCTCCTTGACGCGAGAGAACAGGGAATCGACTTCCCGCGGCCCCAGCTTGGCGGCGCGCGGGCCGACCCCCCTCAAGCGCTCGATCTCCCTCTTGAAGTTCTCCTCGTTCGCCGCCCATTGCATGCAGGAGTCGGCGGCGAGCATCTGCTTGGCCTTCCCGCTGATGTCCTCGAAGAACTCCGAGGCGTACCAATAGAGGGTCGGGACCCCCTTGGCATGGATGGCTTTCCCGAACTCCTCTATCTGCTTCTGGGTCAGGAACTTGCCCTCGGCAGCGTAGTCCCCGCAGACGACGATCCGGTCCCCCGCCCATGAGCCGACCAGCCGGGCCTCCTCGGCCCCATCCTTCACGCGCAGGTCCCCGCTCCCCCTGCCATTGCCATCGGACAGGAGGAGGGCCAGGGCGGTCATAGTGCCCTCGGACGAGCAGCCGAACTCCAGGAGCTTGAGGCCCTCGCCGAACCTGTGGGGGTGCAGGTACTGGCGCTTGTCCAGGTTGACCGTCAGGTAATACTGGCCCATGACAAACCTCCTCGTCTTGATGCCCCGATGCCCGGAACTACAATTCGTACGCGAGACAAAGGAGGACGATGTCCCCTATTAAAAGGACAGTCAAACTTCCGACCATCACGAAGGCCATCCAACTCCACAGGAAGAAATGATGTCGCAGATACCATGCCTCTCTGAAAACCCCTAGCATGGCATGGGCCTCGCCCTGCTCCTGGCCCGTAATCTGCGCCATTGCCTGCTGGTACTGGAAGCTGGACACGTCCATGTTCTCGATCTCGTGCATCCTGGCCTGGAGGCTCTTCAGCGTGACCATGTTCTGGGGAACCGACTCGTTGGGGGTCTTTAGCAACCACCTTGAGCGTTGACGCGTTAATGAAGCGACCGGAAGGCCGCTCCCCGCCCGTCCAGTCCTCCAATCATGTCCCATGACCAGAAGGCCGAAGTTTTACTCGACCACCGACGGGGCGTTCGGCTCGATGGCCCCATCATCCCGAGCCGCCTTGAACTGCGCCTCGATCTCGGGCCGCAGGACGCGGTCGCTCGTCAGGGCCTCCGTACCGGCCAGGACGACCTTGGAGTCGAACAGGGCCTTGAACGGGATGTTCCGCTTCTCCGCGACCGCCTTAAGGTCGGCCACCAACTCGGAGGAGATATCCGCGTCCTTGGCGACCGCCAGCTTCGTCGCGGTCTTGAAATAGCGGGCGTAGCCCTCGTCCCCGAAGTGCTTCTTCAGCTTGGCGATGGCCTCCGTCGAGTACGGGACCTGGTGGTAGCCGTGCGGCTGCTTGAACGTGACCGCCGCCTCGCCCTGCTGCGACTTCAGGCGCAGGGACGGCTCCAGCCCGCCATGCTGCCGGGACAACTTGACCCGCTCCGGCTCCGCGACGGCGACGATGGGGGCCTTGTACTGGGCGACCCGGTTCTCCGCGTCCGCGAAGTCCTTGAGGGCCTTGAGGTACTCGGCGATCCCGTCCAGCTTGACCGGCTTCCCGTCCCGCATCTTCTCGACCTCGACCCGGACGTAGATCTCCGGCATCTTGCCCTTCTTCTTCTCCACTTCCGCAGGCCCGCCAGCCAGGGCGATCAACTCGCTCGCCACGGCAGCGCCAGCCGCCTCCAGTGCCGGGATGGAACCCGGGTTCTTGCCGGAGCCAGGAATCGCGGCCTGGGCCGGGGTCTCGACAGCCTTGGCCGGGGCCTTGGCCTTGCTCGCCGTCTTGGTAGCCATTTCAACTTCCTCCTCAAAAAATCGTTTCCCTTGGGTTTCAACCTTCACGCTTCTCTTGCCTGACCTAACTTGCACCTAACTCTTCCTCTCCTGGAACGCCCGGAATCTCGCCATGAACTCCGGGTCATTCAGGTCCTTCTTCATCTCCGCCATTCTGACCAGGTCTTCAATGCCGCCACCAAGTCGTCGCCCGAGGAGTTCGCCCAGAGCCTTTCCGTAACATCATCGGGAAGCCCGCCTTGCCGCCTGAATTGCCTCCTGGGATAGTTGTCTTGAGCCATTTTCTCTTCCTTTCAGCCTCCTCGCACGATTACTCTGCTTTCCTTAGACTTGCCTCGCCTGACCTAACTTGTACCTAACGCATCAACCGTTGCCTTTTTATCACCTTGGCCCAACCCAAGGTTTGATTTATTTCCTGGCCTTTCTTGGACTTGGGGTTCTTGTTTTGCTTGGTCCCTAAAACGAGTCTTCTGTCAGGGGGAATGAAAGACTCGACCTCGCTTACGAGGACAACGGGCCGCTCCAGGCCAATGAGAAAATCGCCATGATCCCAGTCAAAGCCTGAACTAGCCCCGGTAACCCTGACGCAAGAAGATCCTCCCACGCAACTCCTGAGAGTATGGGTCAAGACCTTGACGTTCTCGTTTCCGGGGATACCTACGAGGGCCTTGCGCAAATCGTCAACTGTCATGGGGCCTCCTTCTTTCTTCTGTCCTCGCCTGACCCAACTTGCACCTAACTACTCAAGCGCATTGGCAGGGAGGGTTTACGCCGTGTCCTTCAAGAAAGCCAATGAATTCATTCGTTGGATGAATTGAAGAACAACCAACTGACTGTATGATGCTGAATGGAGGGGACAATGCGAGGTTGTAAACAACAAGCGTTCATGCCCTTGTCCTCCCGAGGCCGGAGAAAGAGATGCGGGACCCACGCCTCCCAATCGTTCTGTATGCCCTTGATCATCTCCAGGTACTTGACCCCCAGCTTGTGCTTGAGGGCCTCCTGGAAGCCCAATATCCGGGCCTTCTTGATTCTTACCGAGACATCATCGCGATTTACGTCGACCCCGTCTTGTTCAAAAATGGTGGTCCCCTTGAGCAGCCTGATAACCCGTTCCTTGAAGTTCCTGTCCAGCTTGAATTTGAGGTAGTTCCTTGCGGGGTCGAAGAGCTTCCTCGTCTCCTTCTCTTCCTTCTCCCTCCGTTCGAGACGGGCATCGGGGCTTTCTCCCTTCTTGTCCCTGAGGCTGAGGCGTATTCTCCCGATGTCAAGGGGGAAGACCCATCCCTCCATCCGGGGATGGAAGCAGCCGCATCCAGCCGTCTGGTTCTCATAGACTATGCCCGTCTTGGCCTCGATTATCAGGCAGGGGCAGGTAATCCCGCTCCATAAGGCAACAACCTTCTTGCCCATTTTGAGCCTCCTTTTCCTACGCACCCTTCTTTATATTACCATCAACACGAGACGAAGTCAAGCCCGACTTCCCTTCTTCTTCAGCCTCCCGTGCTTTCCCTGACAGCAGTTCGCCGCCGCAAGCCGCGCCCCTTCAAGCTCTCTGCCTCCAGGAGCTTGTGTCCTGGGTTTGGTAGCTAACTTGTACCTAACTCATCCTCGCTGTTCCAAGGGACAAGCCCCCATCAGGATGAACTCCATATCATGAACTGGTACCATCGCCGCCAACGCCAAGCCGCCAGATCAGGGGACTCGAATCCTAATACGACCGGATTTCCTCCCAACGCCCCAAGTCCAACTCCTGGCGCCGCAGCCCTCCCGGCCATGACCAGGCCCAATGATGATCCCACCCCCTTCCTTCGCAAGAAGAAAAGGAGGATCCAGCCAGGCCCCGCCACCGACTCCTCCATCAAGCGCCCCGAGGGGACATCCCAGGACCCCCATGCCTCAACCAGGTTCTAGTTGCCAATTCTAATCCAACAGAGCTTGGTCAGTTTGGAAAGTGACCAAGCTCACAACTTGAGATAATCGCCTTGGTCTTGCTTTGTGTTTTTGCCGTAACAACAGCCGTTGACGCAAACGATCTTTGTTTTGGCTGTGTTGGTTCCCATTATCTTTTTTGCTTTTTTGAAATTATCCTTCATCCTAGTAACCTGCTGATTGTTACCCCAATTCGGGCCTGATTTAATCGAAACAAGGTATGAAGTTCCTTCGTTATCGAACTCCATGTCAATACCTTCCGCTGACGACTTCCGACCACCGTAAACGTGCCCACAAACAAAACGAGCCAGTTCTTCAAGTAGCGTTCCGAATAATGTTTCCTCTTGCGACGATAGGTAGGCGTCCAAGATAGTCTTGATAAGTTCAGGGGCGTTGCTTATGTTCTTAGCCTTGAATAAATACGGATTCTTCCTTGCGAGAATCGCCTTTAAGCGAAGCCCCAATAATGCCGCAAGCCTACTGGCGTGAAATTGTCCAATATGCTGTTCGACAAACTGCACGATTTCGGCCTCAGTCACCTTAGCCACATTTCACCTTTCTTCCAATGGGTAGATGGACAGGAGTAGTCCTTGCGCGAGCCAGCTTTGTGTATTGAGGCATTACGTCGATACCGACTGAATTTCTTCCTAGTTCAAGCGCGGCATGGCAAGTCGTGCCACTTCCAACAAACGGGTCTAAGACCCAATCGCCTTCTTTCGTAAACAGCTTTATAAACCACTCCGGCAACGCTCTTGGAAATGTGGCCGAATGACTTTTGTTGGAGCATTCAGTAGCGAAGCGAAGCACGTTATCTGGATAGGCCATTGTTCTTCCTACCCAGTTTGAAATGTTTTTTCCGAATCCAGACCCTACTTTAGAGTCAAACCGCACAACGTCATTCTTGCCTAGATTTTTAAGCCGAGCCTTTGCCCAGTCTCCCATTGGAACCATCACCTTATCTTGGTACATTTGAAACTGGCGTGTCTTATTGAATTGAAGGCATCGCTCCCAAGAATCACGGAAGCGATTCGGCCATTTGCCAGGGTGACAG
>Ga0315274_10012707_pt1 | contig 12001 bp, 10 predicted proteins | sample YL17G02_20_MG_FD_203700 | JGI IMG/M metagenome (GOLD analysis project Ga0315274, IMG submission 203700) | Sediment microbial communities from Yellowstone Lake, YNP, Wyoming, USA - YL17G02_20 | ecosystem: Environmental > Aquatic > Freshwater > Lake > Sediment | place: USA: Wyoming | collected... | reverse complement strand
TGCCGAGCCTGTCAAGGCATCTCTCCTGAACCGTTGTGGAAGAGAGATTCCTCGACTTCGCTACGCTTCGCTCGGAATGACAAGGGTGGGCGCTACGCTTCGCTCGGAATGACACATGGGGTGGCTTGCCCTGGTTTCCGCAGCGCTTCTATGTAGAAGGAGACTTCTGAATGGCCAAGCCGGGCGCGATTGCCAAGGCCATGGGCGCCTTGAAGGAAGACCATCTCAAGGCCCTGATCAAGAAAGCAGTGAAGGCGCGAGCATCCGCTGACGACATCCTGGCCGAGTGCAGGGCCGGCCTCGGCGAGGTCGGCGAGCGCTTCAACAAGGGCGAATACTTCATCTCCGAGCTGATGTACGCCGGGGAGATCATGAAGGACATCATGGCCGCGCTGACGCCCTTCCTGAAGAAGGCCCCCAAGGCGAAGGCCAAGGCCGGAGCCAAGCACATCGTCGTGGGCACGGTCCGGGGCGACATCCACGACATCGGGAAGGACATCGTGGTGCTCATGCTCCGCGGCGCCGGCTTCGAGGTGACCGACCTCGGCGTGGACGTGAAGCCTCAGCAGATCGTGGACGCCGTGAAGAAGACCAAGGCGTTCATGGTCGGGATGAGCGTCTTCCTCACCACCTGCTGCAAGGCGCTAGAGGAGACGGCTGCCGCGCTCGAGCAGGCGCGGCTGCGCGACCAGGTGAAGATCATGATCGGCGGCGCCGCCGCGAGCGACTTGGTCGCCCAGCGCACCGGCTGCGACAGCTACGGCGCCACCGCCGTGGACGCCGTCACCCTTGCCCACGCGGCGGCCGCGAGATAGGCCGCCAGGCCCGGACAGGAGGAACTCCGATGGGACAGGCGTGCGCACCTCAACAAGGCCGTGCAGACTCGGGGGCCCTTCGGGCCACGCTGCTCACGGTCGTGGTGCACGGGATTGCGCTCGTGAGTGTTGGCGCTCTCTTGGTCCTGGGCGTCGAGCGCCTCCGGGAGATCGCGGAGATGGTCAGGGATAAGAGGATGGCCCTTCCGTGGTTGACGCAGGTGGTCTGCCAGCTCGACGCCTTGGTCAGGGAGTGGGCAGTGATCGGCGGCCCGCTGGTGTTGTGTGCCGACGCCGCAGTGTACGCTGTGCTGCGAACCCGCGTGAGGACGAGGACGGTGAGCACCGTGTGGGCCATCGGGGTTCTGGTGGTGCTCCTCGCCTGTGCGGCGCTCATTGTGGTGGGGCTCCGCCTGCCGCTTCGCGAACTGAGTACCCAGGTTCAGCAAGGGTGAGCGGACGGGGAGGGCGAGGCCGGGTGTGTCTCCTCCTCACGGATCGGCGGGGCCGAGGATGGAGATGGGCACGTGGATGAGGGTGGTGCGGTCGGCGGCGAGGCCCTTGCGGATGGCTGGGCCGAGCTCCTCGGGCCGCTCGACGCGGACGCCAATGGCTCCGAACGCCTCGGCGACCTTGTCGTAGCGCACCTCGGCCATGCGGCTCGCCAGCACGCCCTCCGGGCCATATGCCTCGCGCTGGCCGCTGACGACAATCCCCCAGGCGAGATCGTCGGCGAGGACGATGACGAAGGGGGCGCCATGTTTGACCGACGTTTCGAGTTCCGCGATCGTGAAGCCGATGGCGCCGTCGCCGCTCAGCAGGAGGATCGGGCGGTGCGGATAGGCCAGCCGCGCGCCGATGCCGCCCGGCAAGCCCCAGCCGACCACGGCGCTGGAGCCGCAGGTGAGCCAACTGCTCGGATAGCGGTCGGCGAGCGCCATGTGCGCCCACTGGCCGATGTTGCCGCCGTCGATCAGGAAGATGAGGTCATCGGTCAGGAACGGGCGGATCGCGTCCACGATGTGCCGCCCCGTCATCGGCGGGGCCGGCGGGGCGGGGTCCTTCAGCCAGCGCTTGCGGAAGGCGGCGTCGCGCCGGCGGACCTTGGCGAGCCACGCGGCGTGGGGCTTGGCGCCGATGCGAGCCATCGCGCGGGTGAGCTGGCCGAGCACGGTGCAGGGGTCGCCCGGCAGCTTCAGATCCGGCTCGACGCCGCTGCGGAGCTCCGTCGCATCCACGTCAATGCGGAGGATGATGGCCTTTTCGGACACCTTCGGCGGCAACGCAAAGCCGATGCGGTAGTCGGCCCGGCAGCCGACGAGGAGCAGCAGGTCGGCGTCGGGGAGAATCCGCGGCTCGCCGCTGGCCGCGCCGACGACGCCCAGGAAGTGGTCGGCCTTCTTCTCGACGCAGCCGCGCTCCCAGATGGGCACGACCACGGGGATGGCGGTGGCGCTGGCGAACTCGTGGAGCTCGTCCTGTCCCTCCGCATAGAACACGCCGGTGCCCGCGACGAGGACGGGCCGCTTCGCTGCCGCGATGAGCCTCGCCGCCTCGGCCACCAGGTCGGGGTCGGCCGCCGCGTCCTGCCTCACCTCGCCCGGCCCTGCCTGCACGCGGATCGCCTTCCCCTCGGGAATCTCGGCGGAGAGGACGTCCACGGGGATCGAGAGAGCCACGGGGCCGGGCCGCCCGCTCGTCGCGTAGGCGAGCGCCTCGCGGACGTAGAACGCGATCTTCGCCGGCTCCCGCACGCTGCGGGCGTACTTGCACAGAGGCTTCGCCAAGGCTACGTGATCGAACTCCTGGAACTTCCCCATGTCGTCTTGCGTCGAGGGGCTTTCCCCGGTGATGAGGAGGACGGGCGCCCCGTCGAACCACGCATTCGCGATGCCCGTGAGCGCATTGACATGCGCGATCCCGCTGCTCACCGCGCACACGCCCACGCGCCGCGTGAGCCGCGCGTAGGCATCGGCCATGTAGGCCGCCGCCTGCTCGTTCCGCGTGTCGATCAACCGGATGTTCGCATCGCGGCACGCCACATAGAGCGGGTTCAGCCCGTTCCCGCTCAGCGTGGCCACGAACTCCACGTTCCGCTCCCGCAGCGTCAACGCCAACAGGTCTGCACCGGTCATCTCTCTATCCTCCAAAGGCCGTCTCGTTGTGGACATTCAATTATCCCAGCCTTTGGCTTCGGAAGCAAACTGCCCTGCTGCTGTTGACAGTCCGTCGGCGGCAAGGTATCCTTCATATGAAGCGAAAGCATCCCCTTCGGGCGGAGACACCCAATGATCGAGAAACTGCGAGTCCGCAATTTCCGCTGCCTGCGCGACGTCGAGGTTCCCCTCGGCCCCCTCAACTTCCTCATCGGCCCCAACAACACGGGCAAGAGCAGCTTTCTCGAAGCCATCGAGGTTCTGAGCCGCTGCATGCGGGTGGACTACGTTGCCTACGCGTTCCAGCAGCTTGGCCTTCGGCTGGAAAGGAGTCTCACTCAACCAGGGGAAGGTCGCCTTCTTGAGTACGGCGCTGACGTAACCTGGGCAACGAGTTCTGCACCGGGTCGTCGGGCACACTATGAACTGGCCATCAGACCCAATCCGGCCGTCCCTACTAACCCGCACGAATCGGTCCTCATAGAGAGGGAAGCTGTCGGACTAGCCGATGGTCAGGGGAGCGCGCTCGCGTCCTTCACGCGGACAGGCGCCGGGCACCCGCAGAGCATGGTGACGTATCCCGGTGGTAACACTGAAACCCTTCAGCTCTCTGGGGTCCACAGCACGATACCCCACTCGATGCAGAAGAGAGGTGATGCGAGGTTGGCAGCCCTCGTTGGGACGCTTCGAAGCACTCCGAAATACAGCCTGGTTCCGCAGCGTGTGGCGGAGCCTTGCCAGTTGGTGGAGCAAGCCGAGCTTCTCCCCGATGGCTTCGGGCTCGCCTCATGTCTTGACAATCTGCACAACTCAGACCCAGGGCGTTTCGCAAAGATCGAGGACGCGTTGCGGTTGTTCGTGCCCGGGGTGGAAATGGTGAGGTTCCCTCCGGCGGGGCCGGGGCAGAAGACCATTCTGTTTCATGAAAAGACCGGGGCGAAGGTCTACGCAAGCGAGGCGTCTCACGGACTGCTGTTGTTCCTTGCTCACCTGACCGTTGCCTATGCTCACGGTGACGTGGGCGTGGTCCTGATTGAGGAGCCCGAGAACGCCGTCCACCCACGGCGGCTGAGGGACATCGTGCACCTTCTGAGAGCGATCTGCCGGGGTGAACTCGGACTGCCGCCGGTGCAGGTGATCGCCACGAGCCACTCGCCCTTCCTTCTGAATTGGTGCTCGAAGGAGGAGGTGACCCTGTTCCTTCGGGACGAGGCAGGCGAAGTGCGGACTACGCCACTCGCCGCCATCCCCGGCATTGACGAGAGGATCGAAGACTTCGCATCGCTGGGTGAGTTCATCTATACCGTCGGGGAGCAGGCATGCGCATCGCGTTCCTGAGCGAAGGGGCTACGGAGGCCGCTTTTGCTCCGGGAGCCAGCGATGAGGAATCCTGGCCCCGTGCCGGCGCGCTCGTCATCCTCGTCGGGCGGATTCTTGACGTGCGTGGCAGGATAGAGCCGTGGGTTCCCGCCTCGGGCCTCGGCGCCGGCTCAGGGGCCATCCTGCACAGGGGGCGTGCTCTCTTGAGAGCAGGCGCCCGGGCAGGGGCCAAAGGCGCGGTCATGCTGGTGGACGCCGATACCAAGGGGAACCAGCGCCTTGCCACGCTCCGAGGGGACAGGGAAGCCGTTCTTGCCGAGAAGCCATTGCTTGCGATTCCCACCGCTATCGGGGTAGCTGTGGAGAAGTTCGAGTCTTGGCTGTTGGGCGACGAGATCTGCTTGTGCAGGGTGTTGAAACTCCCCAACCCGCCTGAGCCGATGGGGGATCCCGAGGATCTGAAGGGAAAGCGCGGGGCGGCTGACGATGCGAAGGCGAAGCTGAACGAGTACCTCTCAAAGGACCGGTTTGGCCCCAGGCCGTTCCTTGAACAAGTGCGTGCAATTGCCACGCAAATGGATCTCGACCTCGTCGCGCGGCGCTGTAGGTCATTTCAGCAGTTCCGGGACGAGGTCCGGGGGCAACTGGGGTCGCTGTTTTCAGCCTGAACGCGCCTATTGCCTTGAGAGCTTTGGCGCCGCGACTGCGGCGCTATAGTATGCGGCGGTCTTATCGAATGCCTTGGCCGAGGTGCCGCGGAGGGTGAGGGGGCGGGGGGCGAGGAGGCCGAGGGCGTCGGGAATGTCGAGGGCGCGCAGGACGCTCAGGAAGTAGGGGCCGTAGTCATGGGACGCCGGAGGGTCAACACAGACGATCTCCTGGATCTTGTCCTCGAAGAGCGCGGCATAGGCGCCCAGGATGCCTGCCTGGGCGCGGCCAGCGACCTTCCAGGTGGTCCGCGGGCGGCCGCAGCCGGCGACGAAGGCCATCACGTCCCAAACGCGGCCACTGTCGAGCGTGCGGCCGAGGAGGGCCATTGCGCGGCGGTAGTAGTAGGGCTGCTTGACCGTCAGCTCCGTCGGGCCGACGCCTCGCGGGCTGAAGAGGACACAGGCATCATCTCCGATCAGCTCGGCAGCCCACGGGGGGATGGACTGGTCGGTGTCGCCTTCGTTGACGACGATGAGCCAGCAGGTTCGGCTGCGGCCCTTAGGCGGGACGTAGCGATAGCCAACCTCGATGGGCGGCTCGGTGGGGTACACGCCCGACGCTGGCTGATCGGAGAGGTCGAGGGCCTTCGACGGATGCTTCTGGGGCCAGGCGCGGAAGGTTGTCTCGCGAAGCTCGTCGAGGAGCTTGCGGCGCAGGGCGGAGAGCTTGCGCGGCGTGTCGGGGACCTCCACCTGGGCTCTGGGCACGAAGAGCTGGTCAACCTTCGTGTTGATCTCGTCCTTCGGGAGCTCGTCGGGGAAGGCGCGAAGCTCCTTGCCTTCGATGGTGGGGTAGGTCTCAGGCTCAGTGGCCGGCGAGTCGTCGCCCTTGAGGAAGCGGTTGATCCAGCGGAAGGCGGCGAGGCGGAGGGGCGGGACATCCTTGTGGGGGCCGGTGGCGACGAAGGCGTCCACCCTGTCGGGCTGGCCGAGGAGCGCGTAGAACCTGCGGAGGCGCTCGATGACGCGGGTGTTGCCCGCCATCGGGAAGATGGTGTCGGCATCGGAGTTGGCGAAGAGCAGCGGCCTGGGCGCCGCGAGGTTGAGGACCTGCGTCCACGGCCACTGGTAGCTGTTGTAGAGGAACATGCAGTCGCAGTGGCCGTTGACGACGGGGGGCTTGACGTAGTCTTCGAGGTCGCTGAAGCCGCTGACGGGGATGGCGGCTTTCACGCGGTCATCGGCTGCGGTGACCCACGTGGTGTAGGCTCCGCCGCCCGAGCGGCCTGTGACGGCGATGCGCTGCATGTCCACCTCGGGGCGGGTCTGGAGGTAGTCGAGGGCGCGGATGCAGTTCCAGCACTCGACGCCCGCGGGGGTGTAGCCGCGGGAGTGCCACCACCAGCGGTTCTCGCGGTAGGTGCCGTGGTGGATGCTCGCGATCTCGCCGAGCATGAGGCTGTCCACCATCAGGCACACGTAGCCGTGGGTGGCGAGCCAGATGCCGTGGGGCTGATAGGCCGTCTTGTTCCCGTCGCGTCCCTTGTTGGCGTGGCCGCACAGGTAGAGCACCGTCGGCAGCTTGCCCTGGGCGGCCTTCGGGCGGTAGAGATTGGCGGTGACGTAGAGCTGGGGCCGGCTCTGGAAGTGGAGCTTCTCGACCACGAAGTCGCCGCGGTCGAGGGTTCCGGTGACCACGGGATTGAGCGGGGTGCGTTCCGGCAGGGGCCAGAGGCCGAGCATCCAGAGGCACTGGCGGCGCAGCTCGTCACGTTGGCGCTCCCAGTCGCGCAGGCTCCTGATGCCCGCCAGGTAGGCCCCATCGAGTCTCAGGGCCTCCTGCTTGATGTACGCCTCGACCATCCCATCGCCCGGCTTCGGGGCTTGCGCAGCTTCGGCCATGGTTGCTCCGATCAGACTGAGGGACCCGATGAGAAGTGTCAGACCGACCCACATCAGAGGCGCTCCAGGCTCTCGGCCTTGTTGCGTTCGTATTCCTCCGGAGTGAGCCGATGGTCGTCAGAACGCCTTCAGCGGCGTTCAGCCCGTGCTCGGGGCGTCCACCGGGGTGTCTCCAGGTTCGGCACAGGCCGCGGGGCCAGCAGGCGTGAGATTCACAAGAAGGTCCGTCAGCCCCACGGGCAAGAGCAGGAGCAGGCCCACAACCCAGCACAGCATCTTGATCAGCATCAGGAAGAAGGCCAGGACCACTGCGCCCGAAACGTTCTCCAGCTCCGCAATGTCCCGGATGGATCCAATCAGGAACCCCACTCCGAAAACGACGCACGCGACCACGAGAAGCTTGAACGCCTTGTGGGCCAGGCCCTGGACGTCGCGGACCGGTCGCACCAGGATGATGCAGAGGAGGGAGGCTGCGGTCAGGCATCCTATCATTCCCAGCGTGGCCAAGGCCATGACGACGCCTCTGCTGCTCTCCAGCATCTTGAACGGCGTGAGCACCCAGACCGAGCCCACTTCCTGCGGCAGCAAGGGAGCCAACAGGTGGACGAGGAACAAGATGGCGCCGGCCAGCCCGATAACCGCGGCGGCACGACTGCCGGGCCGGAAGCTCCGCGCTCGGCTCCCCGCGAAGAGCCCCATGAATGCGAGATAGCTGACCACGAGCCACACCACGGACGAAGGCGGGGTGCCCCGGAGCATGAAGAACCCTTCCCGTCCCGCGGTCTCAAGTGCCACCAAGCGGAAGACGAACACGATGCCGAGACCCAGCAACACGGCGGAGCGGGCGACTCCTCTGCCCACGGCCGCGAGCAGGATCACCAGCACCCCGGCAACCGCCGGGTACAGCAGGAACAGGACAACGTTCCACGACGCACCGGCCTCCAGGAACTCGAGGTTGGGGAACACCAGCCTCACCCGCCCCTGCACGCCCCGGACGATGACCGGCATGAGGAAGCCGAGGAGGATGACCACGCCGAGCCAGATAAGGTGCCGTCTTCGGACATCCTCGGTAGGGTCATGGCCCCTCGGTTCCTCGAGAGGCTGTTCCGGGGCACCCCAGCGATCGTCGATCGAGCTTGGTCCCTGCTCGTTCATGTCTGCGCTCCAGCGTGCGGCCAAAGGTCCGTCAGAGCCGTTCGAGCAGCTCGGTCTTCTTCCGCTGGTACTCATCGGGGGTGATCAAGCCGTCGTCGAGGAGCTGCTTGAGCTCGGCGAATCGCGTCCGCGCATCCGCGCGGGGGACACCGGGGGCGACGGGAGGGGCGGGCCCCGCAAAGGGGGCGGCAGCCTCCACCATGGGGGCTGCGTACGCCGCGATCGGCGCGGCGACCGGGGCCACCGGGACAGCGACCATGTCGACCGGGACGACAGGAACGGCGGGGGGCGGGAGGAGGTTCACCAAGAGGTCCGTGAGGCCGACCGGGATGAGCAGGAGCGGGCCGACGATCCAGCAGAGCGACTTGATCGTCTCGAGGAGCGCCGCGAGCACCAGCTCCCCTCGCACCCCCGGCTGCGACACGAGGCGCTTGGCCGCCTCCGCCATGCCCGCGGCAAAGAGCGAGACGTAGGCCACGACGAGAAGCTCGAATGCCTTCCTGGCCAGTCCCTCGGCGTAGGAGTTCCGCCGGACGTTCACGATGCAGAGGGTGGAGGCAGCCATCAGGCAGCCCATCATGGTCACCATGCCCAAGGCCGGGATCACCGTGTCCTTGTTCTCGAGCGCCCTGAAGGGCCGAATGAGCTCAATGGACCCGGCCTCGGGTGGCAGCAGCGGCAGCACGAGGCTGACGAGGTACAGCCCGCCGCCAACCGTGCCGATGATCGCGGCTGCCAGGCTCGCGGGACGGAAGCAGCGCGCCCGGCTCCCGACAAAGAGCCCCAGGAACGCCAGATGCTCGATAACCACCATCGCGCCCGGCGAGGCCACCAATGCCCCGATGGGGCCGCCGACGGCGCCGCGTCCCCCCTCGCCTTCGAGCACCAGCAGGAGCACGATGAACAACGCGCCGAGGCCCAGGAGCACGATGGAGCGCGCGATCCCCCTCAACAGCGCGGCGAGGAGGATGACCGCCACTCCCGCGATGCCGGGATACAGGCAGAAGAGCTTGACGCCGATGGGGACCTGTTCCTCGCCGAGAACGAGGACGTTGGGGAACACCACCTTGACTTCCTGCCAGGCGGGGACGATTGCGGGCAGGAGGAAGCCAAGGAGGATGACAATGCCGAGCCAGATGATGTTCCGTTTCCGCGCGCCTTCGCTGGGGTCGTACTCAGCAGCCATCTATCGGGCTCTCCGCAGAGATCCATGTGTCTTGCAGCCGACGGCAGCGGTCGTGCGCAGGCTAGAGCCGGCCGAGCAGGTCCGCTTTCTTCCGCTCGTACTCCTCCGGGGTGATCAGGCCGTCGTCGAGGAGCTGCTTGAGGCGGCCGAAGCGCGCCTCGGGGTCCTCGTACACCCCGCCCGGCCTCGCGGGCAACGGGGAGCCATATCCTGCGCTGGGTGGGGCAGCGGGGCCGGCAGGCGTGAGATTCACAACGAGATCCGTCACGCCCATGGGCAGGAGGAGGAACAGACCGAGGATCCAGCATCCGAACTTGACCACGGCCAGGAGCATCGCGGCCAGCGCTTCCGCGGGCACCTCGCGGCCGGCCTGGAACATGACGATCAGCGTGTTGAGGAAGTAGGCGGAGCCCGCGACGATCGACCCTGTCACGAGGAGGGTGAACGCGCTCCCTGCCAGCGATTCCGAATCGTGACGGGGCCTGACGTTGACGATGCAGATGATGGATGAGGCGATCACGCATCCCATCTGCGCGAGCGCGCCCAGGGCCATGATCACTGCGAACTTGCTCTCGAAGAGCTTGAAAAGCGCGATGAGCTGAATGCTGCCGGCTTCCGGCGGGAGAGCCGGCACCACGAGGGTGACCAGGTATGTGATTCCGCCGACGATCCCAATGACGGCCGCCGCCTGGCTCGCCGGGCGATAGGAGCGCGCGCGGCTCCCCGCGAAAAGCCCGATGAACGCCAAAACCCCAAGAAGCGCGAGCACGATCACGCCGCCCGCTTCGGCGGGGATTTCGGCGAGGCTCCTTCGGGCCTCCTCGCTTGCCAGGAGAATGATGATCGGCAGAGCGCCCAGCCCGATCAGCGCGCCGGACCGCCCGGGTCCCCTTGCAAGTGAGGCCAGGAGAATCACCGCCACCCCTGCGATGCCCGGGTAGAGGCACATGATCTTGGCAAGAGCCGGGGCCCGCTCTTCCCCGAGAACCTCGAAGTTCATGAAGTTCACGCGCACCTCCACACGCCGCCAGCCATGCACCTCGAGTACCGGCATGAGGAAGCCGATGAGGATAACCACCCCCAGCCAGATCAGGTTTCGTCTTCGCACGCCTTCGGTGGGATCGTAGGCGGTCGCCACCGCCGGCGGCCCTCCGTAGTAGTTTCTCCGGCCCTGCCCACTCCCAGCAATGTCCCCGCTCCTGCACTTCGCTCTCCGCGGCATGATCGTCTCCTGACTCCGGGTGCGGTGTCTGGTCCTCTGGGGTCGCGCTCACAGCCGTTGCATCAGCTCGGACTTCTTCCTGTCGTACTCCGCCTGGGTGATCGAGCCGTCGTCGAGGAGCTTCTTGAATCTGGCGAGTCGCACGTGAACGTCATCAAGCGGTGCACTGGGCGCCGCCGGGCCACCGCCCGTTACGGAGGGGGCAAGCGGGGTGAGATTCACGACCAGATCGCTCAGGCCCACCGGCAAGAGCAGGAGCAGGCCCACCAGGCAGCACGCGCCCTTGACGAGGGCCAAGAAGACCGCAAGCACGGCAATGCCAGGCGCCCCCGCCTGCGTCAGTCCTCGGATCATCTCGATGAGGATACACACACCGAACGTGACGAGAGCGATCACAAGGAACTGGCTCGCCCTCTGTCCCAAGCTTTCAGCATCTCGACGTGGCCTGACGTTCATGATGCACAGGATGGACGAGCCGACCAGGCAGGCGATCGTCCCAAGCAGGCCCAACCCCATGACGACCCCCCCGCCTTCCCCGAGGATCTTGAATGGCGCAACGAGGAAGATGCCTCCGGCTTCCGACGGGAGTACCGGCAGCAACAGGCTCATGAAGCAAAGGATCCCGCCGACAGCCCCGATGATGGCTGCCACTTGGCTGGCCGGGCGGTAAAAGCGCACGCGGCTGCCTACAAACAGCCCCACGAACGCAAAGAGCAGGATCATCAGAAAGGCGGTGATAGAAGGCGGAATCTGACTCAAGGCATCGGCGAGAGACATGCCCCCCCGTCTCCCCTCGGGCTGAAACGTCAGCAGGAGAATGAGGAACAGAGCGCCAAGCCCCATCAGCACCGCGGATCGGCCAGGCCCGCTGGACAGGGAGGCAACCAGAATCACGATCAGCCCGGCGATGCCGGGGTACAGAGCCAGGAGAATGACATGCCCAGGTGCCCCCCCTCCCAGGACCGCGAAGTTTGGGAACTCGATCGTCACCCCCCCATCCATGCTCGGGCCGATCACCGGCATGAAGAAGCCGATCAGGATGACCACCCCGAGCCAAACGAGAGCCTGCCTCCGCATGTCCTGGCCGGAGTCGTACCGCGCCACCGGGCGAGGTGGCCCTCCATAGTAGTTCCGACGGCCGTCGCTTCCCGCGGCCGCTTCCGCGGCCCTGACTCTCCTTCTCCACAGCATGCGATTCTCCTATTGAGCTCTGCATTAGCAATGTCCGACCTGAGATGCCCGTTGCACCCCAAGGCGGGTCATGTAGGGGCCAATCTCGTATTCGCCCCTCTTTGGGCGAACACAAGGTCCGCCCCTACCTAGCCATGCGGGCATCACTAATGCAGTGCTCTGTAAGCTAGGGTCACAGCCGAGCCATGATCTCGGACTTCCCTCTCTCGTACTCCTCCGGGGTGATCAAGCCGTCGTCGAGGAGCTTCTTGAGCTTCGCAAGGCGCGCCGGAGGATCGTCCAGGGTTCCGCTGGGAGGCGTCGCCGGCCCGTGTCCCGCCGGCGCGGGGCCAGGGGGCGTCAGGTTCACGAGGAGATCCGTCAGGCCTACGGGGATCAGGAGGAGCATGCCTGCAAGCCAGCAC